>OLOX01000132.1_pt1 | contig 72534 bp, 57 predicted proteins | sample 1672091 | NCBI WGS metagenome assembly OLOX01 (sample SAMEA3136644, study PRJEB25190) | human gut metagenome | reverse complement strand
CAAGAGCAATTAACCTACGCTCATTTCCAATAAATTACACTCTTTTCGTAACTTCGTTATGCAAAGTTACCTCCGGCGTGCCGCGGTGCCAAATTTCCAAGCCTTGGATTTGTCCTCATTCTTGCAGTTAATCCATTGATATTCAGCATGAGGAAAACTTGGCTATTCCTCATGCTGGAATACAGGGGATTACACTTACATTCTGGATACGAACAGCTCTCTGTCGGGTGCGCCGGAGGCCATTATGCGCTCTTTGAGACGGCTGCGGCGGTTGTAGAAATTCTTGACCTTTATGTCTGTGAATATGCATATCGCCCTTGGCGAGAATCCGGCGTAGAGGTATGTGAGGAACCGCATGTCATCAATGCCGAGTGACGGAACCTGTTCGCGAATCCTTGTCATTATTCCGTCGAGATATGTGTTCACTATCTCCTCGAGTCTTGCCACGCTGCGTCTGTCGCGCAGGGCGAGGATATGTTTCTCGACCTCATTATAGATGGTCAGTCGCAGGTTCTCGGAGTCACTTTTCTCGAAATACTCGTTACACAGCATATTGAGGGTATCGAGGCGCGTTCCATACAGGGCATTGACCTTTGCCTCAAGCTCGCGGTTTTTCTCTGTGCGCTCGGCCATGAGCAGTGACAGCTCTTCGAGTTCCTTGCGTTTCCGTGAGAATCGCCGTTTTGTCACGACATAGCCACAGACAGCCGCAATGAGTGTCAGGAATATTGTGGCCGAGAGCAGAAGCCACGCATGGCGCGAGTCGCGCCTCGATGTCTCGAGCTGTCGGCCGTATCTGTCATGCAGCAGATTGATGGTCTCGCGCAGCTCTCCGGCAGTTGATGTGGGGCATCGTATGATGCCACGGTCGCTCGAGAGAACCAGCATATCGGCCTCATCAAAGGACGCGCTGAAAGGGAAGTCGATGCTTATATGCCATTCGGTGTCCTTGTCCGTTACCTCGTCTGTGCGCGCTATCAGCGTAAAGGGTTCGAGGGGGGCAAGCACGCTGTCGCAGTTGTGCCATTCGGCCTTGTATATCGTGAACGGGGCATTGGATGAATGTATGTCGATTGCGATTCTTGTCCGTCCGTCTTCGTTGGAGATGTTACGGAAATCGAGTGTGAGCTCCCTGCCTGTCGCTGCGGCATCGTCTGTCACGGAATATGTGACGATATTGGCGGCAGAAGCCAATCCGCTGAACATGAGATATATCGCAAGGAGCGCGAGGTGAAGCATAATGTGTTTTTAATTGATATAAGGACGGCCATCAGTCAGGAGGATAGCCGTCCTTATAATTATTGTTGTCTAACGTGTATGGTTTATCCCTTGCGGGCTTTCATTGAGCTGTGAGCCAGATACCAGATCAGCAGCGCGTAGACGATGAGCCCGGCCCACTGGAGGGTAGCGGCCGATGTGTTGTTCTGATACTCGAAGCCGAGGAAGCGGGTGAGGGCGGCGAAGACGCCGAAGAGTGCGCCACCGGCGATGAGGCCCGACGAGATGAGGGTGCCGCGGTCCATGCGGGCAGCATTCACGACCTTGTCCTTGGAGCGGGTGCTGACATACCACGAGATGGCACCTCCGACAAGAAGAGGTGTGTTGAGCGACAGAGGGATGAACATGCCGAGGCAGAATGCCAGGGCCGGAACACCGAGCCAGTTGAGCAGCAGGGCGAGCACAGCACCTGTCATATAGAGAATCCAGGGGGTGTCACCTCCCATCATGAGGGGCTCGATGACCTTGGCCATTGCGTTGGCCTGGGGTGCTATGAGGGCATTCTCGCCTGTAAATCCATATACCTGGTTGAGCAGCAGTATGACACCGCCTACCGTGGCGGCAGACACGAGTGTGCCGAGGAATTTCCATGTCTCCTGCTTGCGGGGCGTAGAGCCGAGCCAATAGCCTACCTTGAGGTCGGTGACAAATCCGCCCGCCATGGAGAGCGCGGTGCAGACTACTCCGCCTATGACCATAGATGCCACGATGCCCGAGGTACCGCTGAGGCCGATGCCGACAAAGATGGCCGACGCGATGATGAGTGTCATGAGGGTCATGCCCGATACGGGGTTCGAGCCCACGATGGCGATTGCGTTGGCGGCCACGGTTGTGAAGAGGAACGCGATGACGGTGACGACAACCCATGCCACGAATGCCTGCCAGAAGGTGCTGATGACACCTGCCCAGAAGAATATGAGCACGGCGATGAGCGCGAGGGCTGTGAAGAATACGATATGCTTCATGGAGATGTCTGTCTGCCAGCGCACGCTCTTCTGTTCTGTCGTGTTACCCTTGAGTTCGCGTCCGGCGAGGCCGACCGCGTCGCGGATGATGGGCCATGACTTGATGATGCCGATGATTCCGGCCATGGCTATACCGCCGATGCCGATGAGGCGTGCGTACTCGCTGAATATCTCGTTGGGTGTGAGGGCCTGTATCTCGGCAGCGCCGTATGTGCCCATCAGGGGTATCAGCACCCACCAGACGAACAGCGAGCCCGCGAAGATGATGAAGGCATATCGCAGTCCGATGATGTATCCGAGGCCGAGCACGGCGGCACCTGTGTTGCAGCTCATGGCGAGCTTGGTCTTCTCGGCGATTGCCTGACCCCACCCTGTGGCGAGGGTGTTGAGTGTCCCTGCCCAGAATCCGAATGTCTCGACAACATAGTCATAGATACCGCCTATGAGCGATGCCACGACAAGTGTCTTGGCCTGGCCGTCATTAGAACCACCCTTGCTGATGCCGCTGGCAAGCACCTGTGTGGTTGCCGTGGCCTCGGGGAAGGGATACTTGCCGTGCATGTCCTTGACGAAATATTTGCGGAAGGGGATGAAGAACAGTATTCCCAGAACGCCGCCGAGGAGCGAGCTGAAGAATATCTGGAAGAAATTGACAGAAATCTCGGGATATTTGGCCTGGAGTATGTAGAGGGCCGGGAGGGTGAAGATGGCTCCGGCGACGATGACACCCGAGCAGGCACCTATCGACTGGATCATCACGTTCTGGCCCAGCGGATTCTCCTTCTTGCGCCACTTTGAGAAGCCTACGGCGATGATGGCGATGGGGATGGCGGCCTCGAACACCTGGCCTACCTTAAGGCCGAGGTATGCTGCGGCGGCACTGAATATCACTGCCAGCACAAGGCCGAGTGTGACCGAGTAGGGTGTGACCTCGGCGTAGTCGCGTGCCGGGTGCATGATGGGCCGGTAGTTCTCGTCGTCGCCCAGCTCCCTGAACGCGTTTTCCGGCAGTTCGAGGGGATCGGCGTCACGCCACACCTCTTCCTGTTTCGTTTTTTCTGACATTTTCTTTATGGTAATGATTGGTTGCGGTTCTTTTTACTTTCCGTAGAGGTAGGAGGAGGGGAGAGGACGGCAGTTGTATTGCGATGCCATAATCTCGCCATAGGCTCCGGCAGAGCGGAGAGCGAGGAAATCGCCGCGCCGTATGGCCGGAAGCATCTCGCCTGTGCCGAAGACATCAGACGACTCGCAGATGGGGCCCACGACATCATAGTGGTGCAACTCACCCTCGGGCGACGAGAGGTTCTCTATCTTGTGATGTGCGTTGTATAGTGCCGGACGGATAAGGTCTGTCATCCCGGCATCGACGATGGCAAACCGTTTGGACGAGCCCTCCTTGACATAGAGCACACGGGTTATGAGCGAGCCGCACTGAGCCACCACCGAGCGTCCGAGCTCGAAATGCACCTGCTGTCCCTGACGCAGGTGCAGGTGGTTGCGGAAGGTCTTGAAATAGCTCTCGAAATCCGGGATGGGATGGCGGTCGGGGTCGGCATAGTCTACGCCGAGTCCTCCTCCGACGTTAATGAGGGTCAGGTTGATGCCTTTCTTCTCAAGCTCGTCCTGCAGGCGGTTTATCACCTCGCACAGCATCACGAAAGGCTCTGATTCGGTTATCTGCGAGCCGATATGGAAATGCAGTCCTGTCAGCTCGACCGAAGGGAGTGACTGTGCCAGCTCGATAACCGAGTCGAGGCGGTCGATGTTTATGCCGAACTTGTTCTCGGCAAGCCCGGTGGTGATATATTCGTGTGTATGGGCGTCGATGTCGGGGTTGACGCGCAGGGCCACGGTGGCTTTCCTGCCCATGCCCGAGGCTATCTCGTCGATTACCATGAGCTCGGCGCTCGACTCGACATTGAAACATCCGATGCCCTCCTCGAGAGCCATTATTATCTCGGCGTCTGTCTTGCCGACTCCGGCAAACACGATGTCCGAACTTTTGAATCCGGCTTCGAGTGCCGCGCGTATCTCGCCTCCGCTCACGGCGTCCACGCCGAGGCCGGCGCCCTGGATGCGGCGCAGTATGCCGGGGTTGGCGTTGGCCTTGACGGCATAGTGTACCTTGAAGCGGTCATCGCGCGCGGTGCGCTTTATCTCGGCCAGAGTGCGTTCGAGCAGGTTGAGGTCATAGAAATAGAACGGAGTGGCGAGATCGCGGAATTCTTGCAGCGGAAATCTTGTCATGCCTCGGTGTCGTTGAATAGTTTCTGACTCAGCATCTTGAGTGCCCTAACCTTATCCTCCTGACGTATCAGGAAAGAGATGTTGAAATTAGAGCCGCCGTATGATATCATGCGCACGGGGATGTCGGCAAGCGCCTGTATTGCGCGGGCCTCATAGCCGGTGTTGGTCCATTCCATGTTGCCGACCACGGCTATGATGACCATGTTCTTGTCTACGGAGACGGTGCCGAACTGCTTGAGCTCGTCGACAATCTCGGGCAGATAGCGGTCGGAGTCGATTGAGAGCGACACGCCGACCTCGCTGGTGGCAATCATGTCGATGGGTGTCTTGTACTTCTCGAATGTCTCGAAGACACGGGTCAGGAAGCCGTATGCCAGAAGCATGCGCGAGCTCTTTATCTTGATGGCTATCACGTTGTCCTTTGCGGCTACGGCCTTTATCGAGGGTTCTGCTATATTGTTGTATATCAGTGTTCCCTTGGCCTCGGGCTCCATCGTGTTGAGCAGACGCACGGGGATGTTGTTGACCTTGGCTGGTAGCACGCATGTCGGATGGAGTATCTTGGCTCCGAAATATGCCAGCTCGGCGGCCTCCTCGTAGTGGAGCTCGCCCACGGGCTTGGTGCCGTCGACAAACCTGGGGTCATTGTTGTGCATGCCGTCTATGTCGGTCCATATCTCGATCTCGTCGGCCTCGATGGCTGCGCCGATGAGCGATGCCGTGTAGTCGCTGCCGCCGCGCTGCAGGTTGTCGACCTCGCCGGTCGAGTTGCGGCAGATGAAGCCTTGTGTCACGAAGATGTCGGCGTCCATGTACTTGTCGAGCAACGGCTGCAGATGCAACTGTATGTGCTGCATATCAGGCTCGCTGTTCTGTCCCGTCTTCATGAAATCGAGGGCCGGAAGGGCCTCGGCATATATGCCTCTCTCGTTGAGAAGTATGGTCATCATGGCCACGCTCATTATCTCGCCCTGGGCGAGGATTATCTTCTCCTCGACCTCGGTGAATGTCTCGCGCGAGGTGAACGAGCGGATATAGTTGAAGCAAGCCTTGATCTCCTTGAGGGCGCGCTCGCGGCTCTCATGCTTGTCATAGAGCTGGGCGATGGTCTTGAGATATTTGGATTCGAGAAGGTTGATGGTCTCCTTGGCGCCGTTGATGTTGCGCTTGTAGAGATATTCGGCAATCTCGACCAGTGTGTTGGTGGTGCCGGACATGGCCGAGAGGACGATGATGTTGCGTCCGCGGTCGGCTACGAGCGAGGCGACGTGGCGGATTCTTTCTGCGGATCCTACTGAGGTTCCTCCAAACTTTAATACTTTCATCCTTTTTCCTGAAAAATTTGGGTTCAAAGGTACAAAAAATTGCTGAAATGTCAACTATTTTATGCTGCCTATTTTGCTGACATGCGTTTGAGCAGATTGTATGAGGGAACGATTCCCAGGCTTCCGGCGCGGCTCAGGTCGCTGAAGGCGGCATCCTTGTTGCCTAAGGTGAGGTAGACGTATCCCCGGTTATAGTATGCCTCTCCGAAATCGGGTTTGAGCTCGATGGCACGGGCAAACTCAAGCAGCGCGGATGTATAGTCACCCTCGGATGCAAGTATCACCCCCTTGTTGTAGTGGGCTATAGGCATGAGCGGCGAGAGCTCTATCACCTTGTCGAGGTCGGCAAGGGCTGTGCGTGCTCCGCCGGTGCTTCCGGCCAGCGATGGCCGGCTGGTGTCGTCGGTGTGACGCGGTGCTCGCGACAGCAGGTACTCGGCGTTGGCCCTGACGAGATATGCCAGCGTGAAATCGGGAGTGAGCGCGATGGCCCTGCCGAGGTCGGCGATTGCGTTCTCGTAGTCGCGCAGGGTCATGAAATCCATGGCGCGTCCGAGATAGTCGATGGCGCGCGGAGCATGCCCTGCGATATATGAGTTGTAATAGTTCACTGACTCGAAATGACGGCGCGCGGTCTCCTCGTCGGTCGATACGGGCTCGTGGTTGGTGACCTGGAGCAGGAATCGCAGGGCGCGTGTCGCATTTATCTCGTCGACCTCCTTGAGATAGTCACCGCTCAGCTTGAGCTCGGTGGGCGATGTGTAGTATGTGACCGCGAATATGGGTTCAAGCTCTATGCTGATGTTGCGGTCCTGTACCTTGCCGCGTATCTCCTTGCTGTTGAATACCTGTTCGGGACGGCTGTTGTCCGATATTGTGGCGAGCGAGCTGAACCGCTTCTTGACCTGTTCCTGTGTCTCCTCCCTGCGGGGGCGGGGCTCGCGGGACGCATCTGCCATATCTGCGGATACTCCTGTAGTGTCTGCCGCTGCTGTCTCGTCTGTGCGGGAGAATCGTCCCGCCGGGTCGAGCTGCACCTTGGTCTGGGCGAGATCCAGGGACTTGTTATAGTCTTTCTCGGCGCCGCGCATGTCACCCTTGCGACGCTTTGCGTCAAAGCGCACGAAATATGCTGCTGCGAAATCGGGGAATACGTCAATCAGCTTGTCAAGGTCGGCGATGGCGCGGTCGAGCTGCCCGGTCTCCGACAGGATGATGGCACGGTTGTATAGTGCCTTGTAGTCCTCGGGGTCTATGGCGAGCACGCGCGAGAAATCTGTCACGGCCTTGTTGTTGTCGTGCACCTCGGCACGCAGCAGGCCGCGGTTGAACATGGCTATGGTGTTGTCGGGCTCGAGCTGCAGTGCATAGTCGTAGTCGGCGAAGGCGCCGTTAAAGTCGTCGGTCATGTAGCGCAGATAAGCACGGTTGATGAAGAATCCGGCATACTGTGGCTGGAGCTTTATGGCCTGGTCCATGTCGGCGAGGGCTGCGGCATAGTCGCCATGCGAGTTGATGGCTATGTCGGCACGCATGACATATCCGTTGACGGCGTTGCGGTTTATGCCGAGAGCCTTCTCGATGTCCTCCTTGGCCCCTACGGTGTCCTTGAGCTCGAGACGCAGGCGCGCACGGCCAAGATAACCTCCGTCGAACGACGGAAACCTGCGCAGTAGATATGTGTATGTCGAGTCGGCTCCCGCGAGGTCGCGGACATCCTGCTGGGCATTGGCTTTGTTATAGAGCAGTCCGCGTGAGTCCGGGAGCATGGAGAGGGCCTTGTCATAGTCCTCTATTGCCTCGCGTGTCTTGCCGAGGTTCTGGCGTGCCACGCCGCGCACCTCCCAGGCATCGACTATGAACGGATTTAGCTCGAGGGCCTTCGATGCGTCCTGCTCGGCTCCGATATAGTCGTCGAGATTGAGCTTGGCCACCGCGCGGAGAAAATAGGGCTTCGCCAGATAGGGCTTGGCATTGATGACGCGGTTGAAATACTGGATTGAGAGCACATAGTCCTCGAAATAGAGGTTGTTCTGCCCGATGCGCATCACCTGGTCGGTGTTGATCTGGCCCCGGACGGCGAGGGGGATGGCGAGGATGAGGAGTATGATGAAGGAACGCATTGGTCTGGGTCGATAATGTGGCATGATGTATGCCGCGGCTGCATCTGCGGGGGCGGCAATATGATTATAAGTTGTGCAAAAGTACTATTAAAATATGAAACAGCTCGGTATTTTAAGTATTTTTCATAATTTTGCGCCATGATTCGATTGTTATCATTGCTTTTTTCCATATTTATGAGTATGACTGCAGCATTTGGCGCGGAGTCGCTCGATTCGATACTCGCGGCGCGCGGATATGTAGATATCTCGGCCATCTCGCCCGACATCCTGGTGCGGCTTATGTATGCCCGCGATGACAATTTCACCGGGCACCTGCTCTATGAGCCTGAGGTGCTTTCGAGAGCGTGGCTTCATCCCGACGCCGCCGTAGCCCTGGGCAACGCCCAGGCGATTCTGACGCGCGAGGCTCCGGGCACGCGGCTGCTTGTCAAGGATGCGGCGCGCCCCATGAGCGTGCAGCGTTCGATGTTCAGTTCGGTCAAAGGAACACCCAAGGCCAACTATGTGGCGAATCCGGCCAAGGGGGGCGGACTGCATAATTTCGGACTGGCGGTAGACATAACGCTCGCTGATGCCCGAGGCAACGAGCTCCCTATGGGTACGCCGGTAGACCATCTGGGCCCCGAGGCCAACATAGACATGGAGCAGCAACTGGTCAGGCAAGGTGTCATCTCGGAGACCGAACGTCAGAACCGTCTGCTGCTGCGCAGGGTGATGCGCCAGGCCGGATTCCGCACCATACGCACCGAGTGGTGGCATTTCAACCTCTGCCCACTGTCTGTGGCGAGGCAAAAATACAAGCTGATTGATTTTTGAAGAAAAATTCGTAATTTTGCACCCGCAAAACAATCATACGCCATGTCCCTTCAAGAAGAAATCTCACGCAGGCGCACGTTCGCCATCATCTCTCACCCCGACGCCGGAAAGACGACCCTGACCGAGAAGCTGCTGCTTTTCGGCGGTGCCATACATATAGCCGGTGCCGTGAAGTCTAACAAGATCAAGAAGACGGCCACGTCAGACTGGATGGAGATTGAGAAGCAGAGAGGCATCTCTGTGGCCACGTCGGTGATGGGTTTCAACTACGGCGACTATAAGATCAACATCCTCGATACCCCGGGTCACCAGGATTTTGCCGAGGATACATACCGTACGCTCACGGCGGTCGACTCTGTCATCATCGTGGTCGATGTGGCCAAGGGTGTCGAGCGGCAGACCCGCAAGTTGATGGAGGTTTGCCGCATGCGCAACACGCCGGTGATTATCTTTGTCAACAAGCTCGACCGTGAGGGACGTGACCCGTTTGACATTCTCGACGAGCTGGAGAGCGAGCTCCACATCAAGGTGCGTCCTCTCTCGTGGCCCATCAACATAGGCGAGAGATTCAAGGGCGTGTATAATATATATGAGTCATCGCTCGACCTCTTCACCCCAGACAAGCAGCGCGTGAGCGAGCGCGTCGAGATAGACTCGCTGCAGGATCCGCGTATTGACGAGGCGGTAGGTGAGGCCGATGCCGCCAAACTGCGTGACGACATAGAACTGATAGAAGGAGTATATCCCGAGTTCGACAAGGCCGACTATCTGTCGGGTCAGGTAGCGCCCGTATTCTTCGGGTCGGCACTGAATACTTTCGGTGTCAAGGAACTGCTCGACTGCTTCGTGCAGATTGCCCCCTCGCCCCGTCCTGTCACGGCTGAGGAGCGAGTGGTGAATCCCGACGACGAGGGCTTCTCGGGATTCGTGTTCAAGATTCATGCCAACATGGATCCCAATCACCGCTCGTGCATCGCCTTTGTCAAGATATGCTCGGGCAAATTCGAGCGCAACGCTCCATACCGCCATGTCCGCTCGAACAAGACCCTCAAGTTTGCTGCCCCGACGGCGTTCATGGCCCAGAAGAAGAGCATTGTCGACGAGGCATATCCCGGCGATATTGTCGGTATCCCCGATACGGGCAATTTCAAGATCGGCGACACGCTCACATCGGGCGAACTGCTACATTTCAAGGGACTGCCAAGTTTCTCGCCCGAGATGTTCAAATATATCGAGAATGCCGACCCGATGAAGGCCAAGCAGCTCGACAAAGGTGTGCAGCAGCTCATGGACGAGGGTGTGGCACAGCTTTTCGTCAACCAGTTCAACGGACGCAAGATTATCGGCACAGTGGGGCAACTCCAGTTTGAGGTGATACAATACCGCCTTGAGCATGAATATGGCGCGCAGTGCCGCTGGGAGCCCATCTCGCTCTACAAGGCATGCTGGATCGAGAGTGATGACGCCGAGGCTCTTGATGCCTTCAAGAAACGCAAGCATCAGTTCATGGCTCTCGACCGCGAGGGGCGCGATGTCTTCCTTGCCGACTCCCCCTACGTCCTCCAGATGGCCCAGAATGATTTCCCGAAGCTACGCTTCCATTTCTCGTCGGAGTTCTGAGACCGGGAAACCAAACATATATGCCGGGCGTTATCTAAGTGTAAGTCATACAGACCACAAGTTGCAGGATATGATAATTCCCGAAACCGAAATAGATAATCTCCAGCCCATTGTCAGGGATATGTTCAGGCAGTGGGCCGGATTTATGTATGGACGTGTGAGGTTCAATATGCCTGACAGTCCCATACACGCCCTCGGGCATTGCGAGCGTGTGTTGCTGTACGCCCTGATATTGGGTGTGGAGATTTTCGGTGATGACCGGGAAGCCCTCGAGATACTGGCCCATGCTTCGGCGTTTCACGACACGCGCCGTCAGGACGACTATCTCGACACGGGACATGGTGCAAGGGCGGCGGTGTATTACAGGCAGTTCTGCGAGGATAATCCCGACATTACCTTCCACCCAGAGTCTGTGCTGCTGATGCGCTATCATGACCTTGACGACACGCTCGGACGCGAGGCTGTTGAGAAGGACTTCCCGGCTGATGTCCGCAGGGTAGGGAAGCTCTATGACATCTTCAAGGACGCTGATGCTCTCGACCGTTGGAGGCTGGGGCATCGTGGGCTTGACCCTCGGTTCTTGCGTACGCCTGAATCGAGGAGGCTGGTGGAGTATGCCCGGAGGCTGGTGGGCGAGACTGTCGATCCGCATCTGCTCGCAAGTATCGAGCGGGAGGTCGATGAGGCTATAGAAAGACAGAGAAAAAGCAGAGAATGACCGTGACATAAAGATAGACACACCTGACATGAGACAGATAATAACACATTTTACAGACGACGACCTCTACAAGTTCACTATGTGCTGTGCGGTGATTGAGAACTATCCGCGCACGCAGGTCAGATATAGGTTTACCGACCGTGACGGCACTCCCTATCCACCCGGATTCGCCGACGAGCTCAGGCGTCAGATTGTCGCTCTCGAGAGTCTGCGCATCACCGGCGATGAGGTCGATTTCATGCGTAGGCGTTGCGGATATATCCCCACGTGGTTTTACAGCTATCTCCGCGGATTCAGATATGGCAGCCGTCTGGTCAAGATAGGACAGGATGCCGACGGACACCTTGACATAGAGTTTGAGGGGAGCTGGAGCGAGACAATATTGCTTGAGGTCAAGGTGCTCGCCATAATCTCGGAGCTTTATTATATGATGACTGGAGAAGACGCGTCGCTTGATTATGACGGTTTCGCGCTCCGCTCGGCCCGGAAGGCTGAACGCCTGATTGATGCCGGATGTTATTTCAGCGATTTCGGCACACGTCGGCGTGCGTCATTCAAGGCGCAGGACATAGCCGTAGGGTCGATGTCCGCATGTCAGAAGAAGATGGATGGCCCCGGCCGCTTTGTCGGGACAAGTAACGTGTATATGGCCATGAAATATGACCTCATTCCTGTCGGTACGATGGCCCACGAGCTTATATGTGCCATAGCCGGAATGTATGGCCCTCTGATGGCCAACTACATAGCCATGAAGACATGGTCTATGACATATCGCGGGGCGCTCGGTACTTTTCTGTACGACACTTACGGATGGAGGATATTCAGCCTCAATTTCTCGGAAGACTACGCCAACATGTTCAAGGGACTGCGCGTAGACAGTGGCGACAACCGTGAGCAGCTTGACAGGATAGTGGCAAAATACCGTTCGCTCGGCATCGACCCGCGGCAGAAACAGATTGTTTTCAGCAACGCCCTGAACGTCGACAGTGCAATCAGCCTGCAACGCTATGCCGAGGGCAAGTGCGAGCCTTCGTTTGGCATCGGCACGCATTTTACCAATGACTTTCCCGGAATCAGGCCGCGAAACATAGTGATAAAGCTCACCGACGTAAAGATAACCGAGTCATGGCCGTTCTACTCGCAGACATGCAAGCTGAGCGAGGATCATGGCAAATACACAGGTGACCCCGCTACTGTGCAACGCTTCCTCGAGACCCTGCATCTCAAAGCATGATAGCTGGCGGGTACACCCGATGTGTTAACTAAATTTAACTCGCAATAATTTATAGTCTGAAACATTTCCTCTACCTTTGCACCCGTAAAAACGAGGAGTGATGCTCGAGTGGCTGAAGAGGCACGCCTGGAAAGCGTGTATACGTCAAAAGCGTATCCCGAGTTCGAATCTCGGTCACTCCGCAAGAAAGGCTGACGCTTTAGTCTTCAGAAGGCTAAAGCGTCAGCCTTTTTGGCATAAGACAGCATATGCACCGGAATCAATGATGTTTCGGTGCATATGCTGAGACGGGTGGTGTTATAGACAATTATTCGGGAAGGGAGTTGTATTGGGTGTCCGAGACGGGGTCGAGCCATACGTTTTCGGTGCCGTCGCCGGGTATCTCGAATGCGAGATGGGCGAACCACGAGTCTTTGGCTGCGCCGTGCCAGTGTCTGGTGTTGGCGGGGATGTGGATGACTGTTCCGGGCAATATCTCCTGTGCGGGTTTGCCCTCTTCCTGATACCAGCCGCGACCTGCGACACCTACCAGCATCTGTCCGCCGCCTTTTGTGGCCTTGTGGATATGCCAGTTGTTGCGGCATCCGGGCTCGAAGGTGACATTGAAGAATGGTATCTGCTCGGTCGATACGGGTGCAAGCCAGCTACGTCCACTGAAGTATTTCGAATAGCCCGTGTTGGGCTCGCCAATCGGAAATATCATCTCGCGCTGGAAGCGGGCCATTGCGTCGTCGCCCTTGATGTCGTCGGCCCATACGTCTTTAGCGAGCCTGAATGCGCCCCATGCCTTTGGCCATCCGGCATAGAAGGCGATGTGGGTTATTATCTCGGCAGCCTCGGTGCGTGTGATGCCGTTCTTCTTGGCTTCCTGAAGATGATATGTCAGCGAGCTGTCGGTGATGCCCTGTGAGATGAGCGAGGTGATTGTGACAAGGCTGCGGTCGCGGAGCGAGAGCAGGTCGTTGCGGCTCCAGACCTCACCGAAGAGTATGTCGTCGTTGAGATGGGCGAACTCCGGGGCGAACTCGCCAAGCTGCTGCCGCCCTGCTGTCTGTACGATTTTCTGTTGTGCCATACCTGGAATTATTGTTGTCATGATTAATCCGATTGAAAGCAATATCTTTTTCATGATTGCGTGAGATAGATGTTTATATCGTTCTGATGGCAAAGTTACGTCTTGTTTTTATCTCGCGCCTACCATGAAAGTGGAAATTCTAACCATTATTTCAGGTTAAGGCATGACAAAGGCGGAGGACCCGCCTCCGCCTTCGCCTTGAATGGATTAACCGGTTTATTTCAGTTTCCCGAGTATCGGGCGCAATGGTGTGGAATACTGTGGGCCGATGTTGCTCTCCACAATGTCGAGCAATGCCGACAGCTGTCCGACGCTCAGCCCCTGGTGACGGCAGATAGCCATGTGTCCGGCTGCCATAGGCTCGACACCTCCTATACCTGCTATGATGGAGACTGTGGCGAGTTCGCGGTCTTGCCATGAGAGTATGTCGCGCTCGAAAATATCTGCAAAGAGATGTTCTTTCAGGAATTTCTCGATTATCGGTGCGAATATGGCATATCCGGCTGGAGGGTTGTCTGCCGGAATTCCCGACAGTTCGGCGAGGTTATGGCGCCCTATGGCATATTTCTCACTCGCCGTCACGTCGCCGACTGGGGTAGCCTCGCGACCGAGGGTGTCCTCTATGCCTGCTTCCCTGCGTCTGTCAAGTACAGACATGAATGTCTGCAATGCGCGGAGCGAACGGGGGAACCCTGCATAGGCATAGGTTTGGACAAGGATTTCCTTTATCTCGTTGACAGTCATCCTGGCCTCGAGTCCCTGTACAAGTGCCTTTTCGAGACGTCCGAGGTCTCCGTGTCCGGCACAGACGCCTATTGCCACAATCGCCTGCTGGCGGGGCGAAAGCTCTGTCTCCACCGTGTCCCGAGAGTTGGTGGCCTCCACATAATCTGTATCTGAAACCGCCTCCAGCCACGTCACCTCATTGTCGGCGGGATTACATTTGATGGCTATATGGGCGAACCAGTTGTCAGGTGCCGCACCATGCCAGTGCTCTATATCCGGGGCAATCTCCACGATATCGCTTGGATAGAGTCTTCGCGCGGGCTTGCCTTTCTCCTGATAGTAGCCGATTCCGGCTGTCGCTATGAGTATCTGACCCCCCGAATGGCGATGCCAACTGTTGCGGCATCCGGGCTCGAATGTGACGTTTGCCATCGGCACATTGAGTTCCTTTACTTCCGAGAGCGGATAGAGGTAAGCTGTGCCGATGAAATCGGGATTTTCCTCCATCGCTTCCCCTACGGGATAGGGCTGGCGGAAATCTCCGGCTGACATTGTGAATGTCGTGAGCATGGCCACAAACATTGATATAAGTTTTCCGGCTTTCATATTCATACGCCTTTGCCGAGTTCATATGCTTCCTGCATGGCGGGATGATTCAGTATGGCTCCCCGCTCGCGGGCGCCGTTACCATGCACTATACCTCGCTCTACAGATTTATACAGGCATCGCGCGAAACCCCTGAATCCCTCTATGGTACCTTCCAGGGCCTCCGGCTCCCGGTCGGTCGAGGTGACGATATAATAGAATTCCTTCTCGCCCAGGTCTTTCTCATGGTTATATGTGCGGTCTATCAGGGCCTTCATCTGTGCTGTCATCGAGTAGAAATATACCGGCGACGCGAGTACAAGCACATCGGCATTTTTCATCTTGTCGATGATTGCCATCGCGTCATCGTCGGTATTGTCCTCCTCGCCCCGCACATACTCAGGCTTGTCGAAATACCCGATATTATAGTCGTTGATGTTGAGCATCTCCACGCGGTGTCCGGCATCCTCGGCCCCCCTGCGGAACTGTCCGCAAAGCGTCTCGGAGTTGCCTCCCCGCCGCGGGCTTGAGGAGATGATGAGCACTGATTTCGGGCCATCCTTGATTTTGCGCTCTGCGGTCGCGGTCTCCGTCTCGGGGGCATTGCTGTCGGCCTGTCCGCACGACACTGCCGTCATGGCCATGAGGGCGACGAGGATAATTGCAAGTCCGTGTCTCATATTCAGAGGTTTTTAGAGAAGAATTCCTTAAGCTTGGCCACGGCCTTGTCTACATATTCAGGCACATAGTATGTCTGTATGTGCGAGGCTCCCTCAATCTGGAAATACTCTTTGTCTGCCGTTCCCGCTTTCTCGAATGCCTCGCGGCTCATATAGTCAGAGTCCGATTTGCCTCCCGACATAATCAGGAGCGGGCAGGTAATCATGTCGGCATAGGTCGTGGCGTCCCATGTCATCAGGTCCATCAGGCTTGCCGTGGTATATCGGCTGACCGAGTTGGGGTGGGCATGGGTTATGCCGTAATATTCGAGGCCGTCGTGATAGAGTGTGCCCGGTTCGAGATGGCTCATGGCCTCCGCTATCTGCTCGCGGGTCTGGGTTCCGGCCGGCCCTTCGTATGTGACCTCGCCTGTTGTCACAAATCTCTCGCGTGCATCCGAGGCGCGTCTCAGCCTGTCCCGGACTGTAGCCATCTGCGAGTCCTGATAACCGTTGCGGCGTACGCGCCCCGTGTTGAACAGGCTCAGTGTCGCGGCTGCCTTGATGCGCTTGTCGCTCTGTGCGGCGGCAAATGTATAGCCTCCGCCACCGCATATTCCGAGTGCTCCGATGCGGTCGGGGTCGACACCCTGATAGCGCGAGATGAAATCGATCATTCCGCGCACATCGTTGATGCGGTTCTGGGGGATGTCGAGATTGCGGGGCAGGCCGCCGCTCGCACCCTGATAAGATGCGTCTGCAGCTATGGTGACATAGCCGAGTCCGGCAAGACGCTGGGCATATTCTCCGGCGGTCTGTTCTTTCACCCCTCCGTTGGGATGCGATACCACAATCGCCGGATATTGTCTCGATGCATCAAACCCTGCGGGAGTATAGACATTGGCAGAAATCTGATTGCCGTTGAGATTGTAGACCACCGGGTGGATGTTAACCTCGCCGGATCTGTTTTCTGTGATGGCTCCGGCATATACCAGGCCAAAAGGATTTTCTTTATAGTCGAATATTTCCTGTGAATAGAGTTCGGTTGATGTCATGATTATAAGACTTGTGACTATTGTCGGGATTAATATGTTTATCATAAGGGCTTAGTGTGCGATAAATTTTCTACCTCCTGAGATGTATAGTCCGTTCTCCGGCACGGATGCAAGCCTCATGCCCGAGATTGAGTAGATTGCGCAGTCATACGTCCCTGCTGCCTCTGTCGTCATGGCGATGCCTGAATTTTCCTGTCCGTAGCCAATCCGGTCGAGCCACTGACGCACGCCGTCTGCTGTGGGCATGTCTATACCGTCATCATCATTCTGGGGTTGACGGATATTGTCGGGCTCAAGGTCTTCGGGGAGCTCGGCGGGGATGTGTATGGAGTTGGGAGTGCATTTATATAGTTTCTGCATTGTCTCGTTGAGGTATGTCCTCGCGCCGTAGGTCACGAATGGTATCACCACTTTGCTGCCGAGGCCATAGTGCTCGAGAAAGGTGCACACCACCATTGCAGGTTGGTGCCACCAGCAGGGAGTGCCTACGAATATTGTGTCATACTTTGCAATCTGCTCGTTTGACAGGAGGTTCCTTATGGCGGGACGCAGGTCATTGTATGCCTCGTCCTGTATCTTGTCCGAATCATTGTATGGATTTGCCGCATATGGCACACCCGGCTCTATCGAATATATGTCTGCGCCTGTCTCATGCCTGATTGCCTCGGCCACTGCACGGGTGTGGCCCTGTGCCGAGAAATAGGCAATGAGTGTACGGGTCTCACCCGAGGTCACGGATCCTGACGGCTGTTTTGCCTGAGGTTCCTCGGCCGAGCATGACATGGCCATAAGCAGTGTCGAGGCAACGAGCATGGTGATTGATCTCATTCTTCTCATATCGTAAGTTATTTGTTTGACGATGCAAAATTATGATGATGTTGCTACATGGGAAATACACAAATCAAAGATTATATAACCTCAATCCATGCCTCTATGCCTCAATGATACAGATATATAACCAATTTGTCATGACCTCTAACCAATATGTCTGAATAAATAGGGCCATATCGGTCAAAATTACTAAATTTGTGCATGGAAAAACGTGTACATACAATCGAGACTGTCTCCGACTACTGCCGGTTTTTCGGCGTGCAGGTACAGCACCCTTCGGTCACTATCGCTGATTTTCAAGACTATGGCGCATATCCCGCAGGCCTGATGCAGGCCAACCTGTATTGCATAATGTATAAGGAACTTGACTGCGGCGAGATGAAATATGGCCGCAGCCGCTATGACTATCAGGCGGGGACACTCCTGTTCATATCACCGGGACAGGTCATCGGTCTCAACGGCCGCACTCCCGGTTCTCCAAAGTCCCGTGGCAAGGTGCTGCTGATTCATCCCGACCTGATGTACGGGACTCCTCTGGCACGTCTTATCGGAGGGTATTCGTTTTTCTCATACGACTCGAACGAGGCGTTGCACATGTCAGACCGCGAGAAAGAGATTGTGCTCGGCTGTCTTGCCGAGATAAAGGCCGAGCTGGAGCTCTGTATCGACCGTCATACCCGCAAGATAGTATGCTCGCGCATCGAGACGCTGCTCGACCATTGCGAGCGGTTCTACGAACGGCAGTTCGTGACACGCGAGGTTGCGAACCATAGCGTCATCAGCAAGCTCGATACATATCTTCGAGACTATTTCGACAGCGACAGGCCTGCAGACTCCGGTATCCCCACTGTCCAGTCCTGTGCCTCCGAGATGTGTCTCTCGGCCAACTATTTCAGCGACCTTGTCAAGCGCGAGACCGGCAAGACAGCCCAGGAGTACATTCAGGGCCATGTCATAGGGCTTGCCAAGATTCTCCTCTCCGAAAAAGACAAGAACATCACCGCCATAGCCTATGAGCTCGGTTTCAGATACCCACACCATCTCACGAGGGTTTTCAAAAAACAGACGGGCCTGACCCCACAGGAGTACCGCACCATAGCTAACTGAGTCGTTGGTATGATTAAGGCCAGGGATTCCCCGGCCTTAATCATACCAATATCATATTTTACAGGTAATCCTCACGGTGTGGAGTGAATACGTCCACCACCTCGCCATCTTCCATCACTTCAAATGAGTGGAGGGTGTTACCGGGGATGGCATAGCTGTCTCCGGCTGTCAATACGACGTCGATGCGGGGGTCGCTTTCGATGATGAGGCGATGGCGTCCTGACACGACATATCCACATTGCTCGTGCGGATGCTGATGTGTTGTGGCATAGTTTCCTTTTACATAGTTCATCTTTGTGACCATTGATTTCTCCCCGACTGCCAATGAGTCAAGGCTGACACCTTTGAATATTCGCTTGAGAGCATTCTCTTTCTTTACCACTGTCTTTTTCATATTGAGCATTATTAATTATTTTTGACTTATAGTGTGAGTTCCATCTGTATGTCTCCGCGGGCGTATGCGGGATGATAGTCCTGAAGTTCGATGAATCCAAGTTTGCGATATAGCCCGATAGCGGGTTTTAGCAGGGTATTGCTCTCTAAAAAGAGTTTTTTCGCTCCAAGCTCCCGCGCTTTCTCTATGGCAGCCCGCAGTATTTTCTCTCCAATCCCGACCCCCCGGATCTCAGGGTCAACCGCGAGCTTGGCTATCTCAAAATCATAATCTGCGCTATCCATCCGGCATAATGCGACAACGCCTGACGGCCGATTGTCGACAAGCGCGACGAGGATATGACCTCCGGGAGACAGGATTGCTCTCTCAGGATTATCGAGCACCTCGAGGTCATGCGCCTCAAGAGACCAGTGGCTGTTTATCCATATTATGTTCAGTCGCTTGAATACGGCATGATGCTCAGGGCGGTAATCCACAATCTCCACGTTGCTGTTTTCGCGTCGGTCTCTTATTGCTTTGACACGTTCATAGAGGCTCTTTTCTGCAAGTTGGCTTTCCCAGTCCGATATTGCTTCCCAGAGGGGATGACCTGCGGCCTCGACAGACTCGACGGCCTTCCTCACATCATCGCATATCTGCCTGAGGGGAGACCTGAGTGCTTCACCTTTCTCAGTAAGCCTCACGGAGGTAGCCCTGTGGTCGTCATCGCTTTTCGAGTCGACAACAAGTCCGGCACATCTCATTTCCCGCACGATTGTACTTACCGAGGGATGAGTTTGCCCGATGGCTCTGGAGATACCTGTCACTGTGCAGTCATCTCCATAATAGAGCATATACAGTACCGGGAACCATTTGGGCTTGATTGCAACACCATATAGTCTGTATATCTCTGCTGCATCTCGCGTCACAGTTTCCGAGAGTAATCTCAAGCGGCTCCCTACGGACATGATTCCCGTTTTCTCAAATAGTTCAATCATATATTGTAGTTAATTGCGTAATTGATTACGCAAAATTACATATAATGTTTCTTATGACAAAATTCTATCCGGGGAAATCAACCGTGAAGCCTCGTCAGTTATGGCTATTCGCGATATTGTGTGGGGTTCATGCCGAGATTGCGCTGGACATAACGGCTGAAATATGCCGGGGAGGAGAAGGAGAACAAGTCGGAAATCTGGACGAATGTCAGCGACTTGTCACGCAGCATACGGGCGATGTCAAGAGTCGTGTAGCGGTTTATCCAGTAATTTGCCGCATACCCGCTGACCCGTTTTGAAACCTCCGAGAGATATTTGGGTGTGACGCAGAGGGCATCGGCATAATATGACACCTCGCGGATACGCCGGTATGTGCCCTCCTCGAGCATGGCGAGAAAACGGCTCATTATCGAGGCGTTCTGGCTCGATATGCTGTCCTCGCCGTTGAGGGTCGAGTGGAAATCAAAGAAATCGAGTATGGCAGACTGTACGGCGTTTATTACCAGCTCGCGATAGAATTTATGCTCAGTCTGATTAAGCCGGTATTCAATCCATCTGAAATCCCGCTCGCATACAAACCGTTGCTCGGTGTTGAGGTGCATTATGGGATTGAGGAAAAGTGCAAGCTGCCCCTTCATGCCGTAGTTTGACGATGGAGTACACTGTTCGATGAAGCTCGCCGAGACACATATATTTTTGACCTTGAAATCATCAGAAGGCACCATCTCCTCAACGAGGCTCCCTTTCCTGATTATCATGAGGTCTCCTTCCCTGAATACGAACGGTTCGCCGTTGAAGACAAGCGAGCATTCTCCCCCGAGGCATAAGGCATGGCTGAGATAAGTCTTGCAACGTTCAGACGCTATGCTCTGTATCGAATCCGTGATAACTACCTCTTTCAACTTTTCCATACGCAAAATTACACATTATATATCATCATCGCCACATCCCTCACTTGCACTTTTTTCTGTAAATGTTTCCAATTTTTCTCGTGAGCGTATTTTCACATGATTTTCAATTGTCTTTTTACTTTGAAATTAAATTTGGTGGTTTGGAGGATTGTTTGTACTTTTGCGGTGAGTTTCGGTGTCGCGCCTCGGCGCGATGAAAAGGGAACCGGGTGAGAATCCCGGACAGACCCGCTGCTGTGAGTCTCCCGTTAAGCTCTCTACGGCACCCGTGTGCCACTGTCCGTCTCTGTGCGGATGGGAAGGCCTGCCATGAGAGAGGGGGCGAGTCAGAAGACCTGCCGGAACAGATATTTTGTTTTGAATTTTCGGGACACAAAATTGCAAAACAGCCACTCTCCATCCACACCCTGCCAGACGGGAGGGTCGTGAATGCGGTTGTATGCGCCATTTTGCTCCCGTTGGCATTAGAAGAATAGACCGACCGCGCTATGAGAGAGAGAGGGAGCATCCTTTCGTCCGTCATGTTACTTTTGCTGCTGTGGTTGCCGCTGATGGCTGCCGCCGCTGATTTTGTTGTCTCCGGCCATGTCCGCGATCCGCAGGGCAACGGGGTGCCTTTTGCTACCGTAGCCACCGGGAAGCCTGTCAGGGGATGCCATACCGACGCCGAGGGATACTATTCGCTCCCGCTTCCGGCAGGACGATACACCATCGAGGCGTCATCTGTAGGCTATGCGCCGCAGTCGCGCGAGGTGACGGTCAAGGGTAACGTCACTGTCGATTTCACCATAGCCGAGGATGCCCTCACTCTCGGCGATGTCAATGTCTACGGCAAGTCGGCCGGGCGCCGTCTGGCCGAAGGCGCGTTGGCGGTGAATGCAGTCGAGCTTACCGCCGATGTCAACCTCCTCACCAACCTCAACAATCTGGTCGGTCGCACCGCCGGTGTCAAGGTGCGTCGTCAGGGTGGCGCGGGCTCTGACCTTGACCTTGCCATCAACGGCCTTTCGGGCAATTCAATCAGATATTTCATTGACGGTGTGCCTCTCGACTCGAAGGGGAGCGAGGTCAATCTCGACAACATACCCGTCAACTCGGTCGAGCGTGTCGAGCTATATAAAGGTGTGGTGCCTCCGCATCTGGGGTCGGACGCCCTCGGAGGTGCGGTCAACATCATCACCAAACGTGAGCGCCGCAGTTTCCTCGACGCGTCGTATGGTATCGGCTCGTTCCATACCCATAATGCCGACCTGACGGGTCAGTTTTTCATCCCCGGGACTGTCATTGCCGTGCGTCCGACCTTCGGCCTCAGCTATTCAAAGAATGACTATACCATGAAGGATGTCGAGGTCTGGAGCGAGGAGCAGGACAGATATATCCTTACGGACAAGAAGAGGTTCAACGACGACTATCTCTCTGTACTCGGACAGATTGAGGTCGGTGTCAATGATGTGAGCTGGGCTGACGCATTCTTTGTCAGCGGTTCATATACACTCATCGACAAGGAGATACAGACCGGCGCCATGCAAAACAAGGTATATGGCAAGGCTCGCCGCGATGCGCATGCATGGAATATCGCCATGCGATATGACAAGCAATGGGGGCCTGTGAACACCCGTCTTAATCTCACACATACATGGGATCACAGCGAGACTGTCGACACCGCTTTCCGCAAATATTCGTGGGACGGCACATGGATGCCTGCAAGCGGCAACGAGATGACGGGCCGCACAAGGACCATCCGTGTCTACCGCCGTCCTCTAACGTTGGTCAACGCAGGTGCCGACTATGAGTTCGTCACAGACCATATCATCAGCCTGAACTATATGCTCAACCGTCGCGGCAACCGTCGCACCGACCTGATAGACACCTCGTTCGAGCCTACTAATGATGTCGTGACCAAGCACATCCTCTCGCTCACCTATTCTAACCGTTTCTTCAACGACCGCCTCAACAATATGGTTTTTGTCAAGGATTATATCAACGCTACCTCCATACGCCAGCGCGACAATTTCACCATTACCGGTGCAAACGAGATTGACCCTGACGCCACCAAGAGCTATTGGGGCGCCGGAATAGGGTCGAGGTTCACCCTGCGTCCTGTTGTGTCGTTCAAGGCCTCATACGAGCATAGCGTGCGTCTGCCACTATCGCGCGAGCTGTTGGGCAACGGCACCACTGTCTATGCCAATCTTGCGCTGCGCCCCGAGCAGAGCAACAACTATAACCTTGGCGTTTTCGGTACATGGCGCCCGGGGAGCGAGCATGTGCTGACATACGAGGTCAACGGCTTCATACGCCATGTCCAGAATTTCATCCGTGCCGTCGTCTCCGAGCGAGAAGGTATGATGCAATATGTCAACGAGCCTGCCATCGACGTCAAGGGATTCGATTTCGACCTCGGCTACGTATGGCGCGATGCCCTGCACATCTCGGTTAACGGGAGTTGGAACGATGCCCGCAACCTGCGCCGTTTCAAGACCGACGGCAATCCGTCGGCCACCTATAAGAACCGTGTGCCCAACCGCCCCTGGGTCTTCGGCAATGTCGAGGCATCGTATACTTTCGCTCCCCGTCTCCTCGCCTCAGACCGCCTGCGGGTCACAGCCTCGCACGAGTGGATACACTGGTATTATCTCAACTGGGAAGCCTATGGTGCGGCATCATCCAAGGCCACCATACCCACACAGAACGTCACCTCGGTGGCAGCGACATATTCATGGTGGAACGGACGCTACAATTTCACTGTAGGTTGTGACAATATCTTCGACCGTCTGGCCTATGACAATTATATGCTCCAGAAACCCGGACGAGCCTTCTATGCCAAGTTCCGCCTGTTCCTGCAATAATCCATACATAAAGACAATCATAAATCAATTCTAACAAAAAATGAAGAAATTCAAGTACCTGCTCCTCTCTTTCATGGCGCTCTTCCTCGCCATGGGGACGACCTCCTGCTCGGACGATGACGATCCCGGCACTCCTGACGACCCGACCCTCATCTCAGACTACCACTTTGACCTCTGGGTAGCTCTCGACCGTCACGGCGGCATGGGTCGCGACGTACAGACCCTGGTCCGCAGCCTCAACTCGCTCGAGGCAGACCAGCCTGTCATCACGTTCGAGGGCACTGGCACCGAGGTAAACGCCACACTCTCGCTCGAGACCATCTATAAGGGCGCATACTACTATCAGGTGCCTGTCTCGGGCGACCGCTTTGCCAAGTACACCATCCAGAACAACCGCATCAACGTGGTGGCCGAACGCCGTTTCAAGACCAACACTTACGCCGCACGTAAGTACACCCATGCCTGGACCGACGACAATACCCTTGTCATCATGGCTGCCGACGGGGATGCCAAGAAGATTATCTGGACACGCCTCAATGCAGATAATATGAACATCATCGACGAGGGCACTCTCGATATCTCTATGCCTGAGGGCGCCGACATCTTCACCACCTCGGGCATCCTCGCATACCGCAAACAGGACAACAAGCTCTTCTATTTCTATTATGCCAAGACCGAAGGTCGCCGCGGCAAGCGTGTGACACCTATGATGACCGCCGTCATCAACCCCGCCACAATGGCTGTCGAGGAGAACAATCCTTGTTTCAATGAGGATGTCGAGATGGTGGGCACCGCATACGGCGAGCTGCTGCAGACTACCGAATTCATCGACGAGTCAGGCAATCTGTATCTGGCGTGTGTCAGCGACGATGCTGATGGCTCGGAGCATTCGCACCTCTACAAGATTCCGGCCGGGAAGACCACTTTCGACCCCTCGTATGACGGTTTCACCGCCGGTGGCAAGCTCATCTCCGTGATGTATCTCGGCGGCAACCAGGTCATGGCATACGCCCGCGACGACTCCAAGGGAACAGGCATAGACGATTTCGCCCACTATTATACCGTGCTCAACGTCGACACCAAGACCGCGACCCCTGTCAAATATCAGGGTCAGCAGCTTGCATATAGCGGCGGCCGATTCTCGTCGCGCATGTGCTATGTCAACCACAAGGCATATATCGGAGTAGATGCCGAGGGTGTCAACCCTGTCATCTATATCTATGATGTCCCCACCGGTACCACGACGAAGGGCGCAGAGATGGCCTCAGGCTACTATTTCGAGCAGATCCGCGTCATCGAGGACGTAAAATAAGCTAATTCATTCATCAATACACTTTTTTCTGCCCGCCTCCCGGGATGACGCGGTGTCATTCCGGGAGGTCCTTTTTTTAACATATTCAACCATGCACAGACTTATCGCTTTATTCGTCATAATGGCCTCGTTTATTTCTGCACGTGCTTTCGACGGTCTTGCCGAGGGTGACAAGGCAGCCCTGCTGATGGTGCATTTCGGCACCACATACGACGACACACGTGCCGCCACCATAGACGCCATCAACGCCAAGGCCCGCGCCGAGTTCCCCGACATGAGGGTCGAGGAGGCATACACCTCGCGCATCGTCATCTCACGTCTTGCCAAGCGCGGAGTCACCAGACTCAATCCGCGCCAGGCGTTGCTCAAACTTGCCGCCGAGGGATATACCCACGTCTTTATCCAGAGCACCAATGTCATAGACGGCATCGAGGCGGCGGCTCTCCGTGCCGAGGCAGACTATATGGTGCCCTTCTTCAAAGAGGTGAGGGTAGGGCGTCCGCTGCTCTACTCGGTGGACGACTGTCTCAAGGTTGTCTCCGAGATTGCGTCGCGTCATGCCGCAGCCGCAGAGGGTAAAGGCTCGGTCGTGCTCGTCGGTCACGGCACCCACACTCCGGCCAATGCCATCTACTCGCAGGTCGACTATATGTTCACCGCCACAGGCCATCCCCGGTTTCATGTCGCAACAGTCGAGGGTTATCCGACCCTCGATGATGTCATCGCACGCCTGAAGGCCGAGAAGGCCCGTTCGGTGCTTCTTGTACCTTTCATGTTCGTGGCCGGTGACCATGCCCGCAACGACATAGACGGCGAGTGGCGCGACGCGCTTGTCAAGGAGGGTTTCACTGTCTCGACCGCTCTCGAGGGACTGGGGCAGATTCCGGCCATCCAGGACATCTATATCGACCATATCCGCGACGGCCTTCGCGAGCGTCCACTCTCGCCGGTAGAGCGCAAGGCGGCCTTCCTGAACGAGAATCTCTGACCATCGGCATACGCACATGACACGACACAGGATTATCGCCGCCATCATCATTGTCCTGCTCCTTGCCGGAGCGGGATTTGCCGTTTACAGGCATTGGTTCGCACCTACGCGTATACTTGTGGTGAATCCCCTCCCGGCCCAGGCTGCCGAACTGAGGCTAAACGCCGATTCGAGACTGGTGGACGTGACCTGCGTCCCCATGGAGGAGGCCGGTGGTTTTGACCGATATGACGCAGTGCTCATGTACGGCCGAGGTCTCTATCTCGACTCCCTGCAGATGGCAGACCTTGCCGGAGCCGCCCGCAAGGGTGTCAAGGTGTTCACCTCCACGCTGCGCAATTTCAACTTTGTTGTCGACCATAACATTGATGATGCCGTGCGCGACACGCTGCAGATGTATTTCCGCAATCCGTGCCGTGCCAACTATGTCAACCTTGTACGTTATGTCAGGGCCATCGCTACCCCGCACCGATTCGGTTCGAAGGCCTATGAGCCCCCTGTGATTCTGCCCGACGGCATGTTCTGGCATCTTGAACCGGGACGATATTTCAAGGATGTCTCCGGCCTTGAGGCATATCTGCGCGAGGAGGGGTTGTGGCACGAGGGTGCGCCGAGGGTAGCATTTATCTCTGGCATGAATTTCCCTGTCGAGGGTAACCGTGCCCATATCGATACCCTCATATCGCGTCTTGGCGCCGAGGGGTTCAATGTCCTTCCGCTCACCGCCTCCGGCAAGCGCAGGGAGCGTATGTTGCGCGAGGCAGTCCCCGACGCCATAGTGTACCTGCCTATGGGGCGTCTCGGCAATGACTCGCTCGTCGGCTGGTGCTATGACCGCGAGATTCCATTGTTCATGCCTTTCCCCCTCATCCAGACCCGCGAGGAATGGCTTGATGTCAACAAGCCCGTCAGCGCCGGTACATTGAATGCCCGCATCGTGGTGCCCGAGATAGACGGAGCCATGACACCGCTGTGCATATCCACCCAGGACCCGTCACCCGAGGGGTTGATGCTCTACCGTCCCGACCCCGAGCGCATAAATGCCTTTGTCGGCCATTTCTCACGATATATGGCTTTGCGTGACAAGCCCAACCGCGACAAACGCGTGGCAATAGGGTATTTCAAGACTCCGGGCCGCGACGCGTTGCTGGCCTCGGGCATGGAGGTGATACCCTCGCTCTACAATTTCCTGTGCCGCCTGCGCGATGAGGGGTATGACGTGACGGGACTCCCGGCAACCCTCGAGGGTTTCAGGCGCGAGATTATGGTCCGCGGTTCCGTGATGGGTGACTATGCCTCGGCAGCACAGCAACGCTTTATGGACGAGGCATCTCCCGTGTGGATTGACACGGACACATACCGGCAGTGGGCCTCGGAGATACTGCTGCCCGAAAAATATGAAGAGGTCGAGAGGCATTACGGCCCCGCTCCCGGTACGCTCCTCGCCCGTGGCGACAGTCTCGCGGTCGCGGCAATCAGATATGGTAACATTCTCCTCTTTCCCCAGCCGCGTCCGGCCATCGGCGACGATGATTTCAAGATGGCCCACGGTGCCGAGGTGCCTCCGCCTCACAGCTATCTCGCAGCCTATCTCTATATGCAGAAAGGATTTGATGCCGATGCGCTGATACATTTCGGCACGCATGGTAATCTTGAGTTCACGCCCGGCAAGAATGCCGCCCTGTCTCAGGCCGACTGGGCAGATGTGCTCATTGGTCATCGCCCGCATTTCTATTTTTATACTACCTCCAACGTCGGGGAGGCCGTAATCGCCAAGCGTCGTAGCCATGCCGTGCTTGTCACACACCTCACCCCTCCGTTTGTCGAGTCGGGCATGAGGCAGAAATATGCCTCGCTGCTCGACAGAATACATGCGGCCATCAATGACCCGGCTCAGAATACTCCTGCGCTCAAGAGTCAGATAATCTCTATGGGACTCCACAAGGACCTGCGCCTCGACTCCATCCCCTCAGGATGCTATACAGCCGACGAGCTGCGCACGCTCGACGGTTTTGTCGAGGAGCTGTCCGACGAGAAGATTACCGGCGCTTATTATGTCATGGGACAGCCATATTCTCAGTCGGACATGGTCACGACCCTCACCGCCATCTGTGCCGACAGGATTGCGTATGATGCGGCACGGCACGATCGCGATGCCGGACGAATCACCGACGCGCAGCTTCATGACAACAGCTTTGTATCTCACCGTTATCTCCCCGCGGCACGCCGCAAGGTGATGGCTATGGATGATGCCGATGTGCTCCGCACGCGCGACATGCTGAGTGAGTCACCCAAGCGGGAGCTTGATGCCATGGTCGGGGCCCTCTCGGGGCGTCCCGTGCGTCCCGCTCCCGGCGGAGACCCTGTGCTCAACCCCGAGGTGCTTCCTACCGGGCGAAACATGTACAGCATCAACGCCGAGGCAACTCCGGGCCCTAAGGCATGGGAGGATGGGGCGCGTCTGGCCGACCGTACGCTCGAGGATTACGTAGCTGCACACGGCGGCTATCCGCGTAAGGTCAGCTATACCCTCTGGGCGGGCGAATTCATCTCGACCAAGGGTGCGACGATAGCCCAGGCGCTGAGGATGCTCGGCGTCGAGCCTGTGCGCGACGGCCAGGGTAGGGTGATAGACCTTAAGCTCACCCCCTCGTCACAGTTGGGGCGTCCGCGTGTCGACGTCATGGTTCAGGTGTCGGGCCAGTTGCGCGACATAGCCGCCTCACGTCTGCTGCTCATCACCGAGGCCGTGCGCCTTGCAGCCTCAGCTAAAGATGACCTCTATCCGAACTATGTCGCCGAGGGTACACTCGGCCAGGAGAAAGCCATGGTCGAGGCGGGTACATCTCCCAAGGATGCGCGCCGCCTCTCGGTGATGAGGGTCTTCGGCCCCGTAAACTCGGGATACTCCACGGGTATGCTCTCATATACCGAGAACTCGGGGTCGTGGGATGATCGTGCCGAGCTTGCCGAGGGGTATGTCAACAACATGTGCGCACTATATGGCGACACATTGTCGTGGGGCTCTGTCAGCCCCGAGGCGATGCGCGCCGCTGTGTCGGGTACAGCCGTGATAGTGCAGCCGCGTCAGAGCAACACCTGGGGCCCAATAAGCCTCGACCATGTGTATGAGTTTGCCGGAGGGCTCTCCATGCTCACCTCGTCTATCGACGGGAGCGAGCCCGAGCTGCTGATGGCCGACTACCGTAATCCCTCTATGCCCCGTATGCAGCAGGGCGACAGGGCGGTGGCGGTCGAGACAAGGGCCACGCTGCTGAATCCGGCATTCATACGCGAACGCATGAAGGGTGACGCCACCACCGCCCAGATGTTCGGCGAGATAGCCCGCAACATATTCGGCTGGAATGTGATGCGCCCCTCGGTGCTGCCCCCCGACATATATGACGAGATGTTCGATGTCTATGTGCGGGACATCCACGGGCTCGGGGTGGCCGAATATTTTGACCGCGTGAATCCCGCGGCGCTTCAGGAGATGACCGCCACAATGCTCGAGAGCGCACGCAAGGGGTTCTGGCACCCGACGTCCGAACAGCTATCGGAGACAGCGGCCCTGCACGCCCGCGTCACCGCCGACCACGGCGCACCTTGCACCGAGTTCGTCTGCGCCAACACAAAGCTGCAGCGCTACATAGCCGGGAATCTTCCCGACGCCGAGGCCCGTGGTTATGAGCGTGACATTGCAGCGGCTGTCTCTGCCGGAGACGGTGCCATGACACTCGCCAAGGAGCGCGACGAGAGGTCTGAGACTCGTTTCTCACCCCTCACCGCGGCCATAGCCATCGCCGTGGCCGGACTCCTCTGCGCCATACTTGTCATAGCACGCCGCCGCAGGGAGTCGCGCACCCGTTAAATCTTTTTCCTGTCATAGTGTCGGCTGTGAATTGGTACAGACCGACACTATTTTGGTTTTTTTACGGAAAAATTTCTTTAATTCCCGAAAATAACCTTATCTTTGCAGATTGAATGAGAACTACAACTTCTGAATTGATCTAATTACCATAAATCATGGCAGAAAAAAGAGAAAAGTTATTTGAGCAGTTTCCGCCTGTGACCACCGCCGAGTGGAAAGCAAAGGTAGAAGCTGACCTGAAAGGCGCGCCCTTCGACAAAAAGCTCGTATGGCGCACCAACGAGGGGTTTAATCTCCAGCCTATGTACCGCTCGGAGGATATTGCCGACCTCGCAACCACAAATTCACTGCCGGGCGAATATCCCTATCTGCGCGGCACACGCACCGACAACGACTGGCTGATACGCCAGGAGATTGAGGCTGCTGATGCAGCCGAGGCCAATAAGGCTGCTCTTGACGCCGTGTCCAAGGGCGTGACATCGCTCGGATTCCACATCTCCGAACCCACCGTTGAGACTCTCCGTGTGATGCTCGATGGCATCGACCTCAAGAAGATTGAGGTGAATTTCGGATGCTGCCTCAAGAAGGCCCTTCCTCTCGTCGAGTCTCTTGCCGCCTATGCCAAGGAGCAGGGTGTCGAGAACGAGCTGCGCGGCTCTGTGGATTTCAATCCCTTCAAGAAGCCTCTGCGCAAGGGTGTGGCCATGGAGCCCGCGAATGTATCGGCAATGGCTGTGGCCCTCATCGCCGCCGCCAAAACACTGCCCGGCCTCAAGGTGCTCGCCGTCGACTCTGTGATGCTGGCCAACGCCGGTGCATATATATTCCAGGAGCTGGGCTATGCCCTGGCCTGGGGTGCTTCGTGGATGACACTGCTCACCGAGGCAGGTGTCAAGGCCGACGAGGCTGCCGCACGCATCAGGTTCAATATGGGTGTGTCGAGCAATTTCTTCATGGAGCTGGCCAAGTTCCGTGCCGCACGCATGATGTGGGCACAGATTGTGGCACAGTATGGCGCTGACAAAGATGCCTGCAAGATGAACGCCCACGCCGCCACATCGCGCTACAACCAGACACTGTATGACGCACATGTCAACCTGCTGCGTTCGCAGACCGAGGCCATGTCGGCCGCTCTCGCCGGTGTCGACTCGATTACGGTAACCCCGTTTGATGTGCCTTACAAGACTCCCGACGAGTTCTCTGAGCGTATTGCACGCAACCAGCAGCATCTGCTCAAGGAAGAGAGCCATCTCGACAAGGTCGTAGACCCCGCAGGTGGCTCATACTATGTGGAGACATTGACTGTATCGCTGGCAAAGGAGGCTTGGAAGCTCTTCCTCGACACCGAAGAGAAGGGTGGTTTCCTCGCCTGCTGCAACGACGGCGAGGTTGCCAAGACCGTGCGCGAGAGCTCGGAGAAGCGTCACACCGACGTGGCTCGCCGCAAGGAGATTCTGCTCGGCACGAACCAGTATCCCAATGTCAACGAGATTGCCGCCGAGAAGATCGTGACCCTTAACGGCTCGCTCCCCTGCGGATGCCACCACACCGACAGCGCCTGCGAGGAGAATCCCGCCGGACTCCCCTCAAAGCGTGCCGCCTCCGATTTCGAGGCTCTGCGTCTCGCCACCGAGGCTGCCACCAACCGTCCCAAGGTGTTCATGCTCACCATCGGCAATCTGGCCATGCGCCTGGCTCGCGCCCAGTTCTCGACAAACTTCTTCGGCTGCGCCGGATACGAGATTATCGATAACCTCGGCTTCAAGACTGTCGAGGAGGGTGTGGATGCAGCTCTCGCCAAGGGTGCCGACATCGTCGTGCTCTGCTCGAGCGATGACGAGTATGCCGGGCTTGCTCCCGCTGCCTTCAAGTATCTCGACGGCAGGGCCGAGTTCGTGGTAGCAGGTGCTCCCGCATGCATGGACGACCTTAAGGCCATCGGCATAAACGAGTTCGTTCATGTGCGCTGCAATGTGCTCGACACACTCAAGGCGTTCAACGACCGTCTGCTCAAGAAGTAATCCATTCTTCATACCCCACATAGAAAAAGATAGCTATGAAACCCAATTTCAAGGATATTGACATCATAAAGGACGCCTTCGGCGAGGCTCATGCTCCCGAGGCAAAGGGCGAAGAATGGCTCACTCCCGAGCTTATCCCCGTCAAGCCCATATACACTAAAGAAGACCTCGAGGGCCTTGAGCATCTCGAGTATGTCTCAGGTATCCCCCCCTTCCTGCGTGGCCCGTACAGCGCCATGTATCCCCTGCGCCCCTGGACCATCCGCCAGTATGCGGGATTCTCGACTGCCGCAGAGTCCAACGCCTTCTACCGCCGCAACCTCGCATCGGGTCAGAAGGGCCTCTCGGTGGCTTTCGACCTTGCCACACACCGTGGCTATGACGCAGACCACGAGCGTGTGGTCGGTGACGTCGGCAAGGCAGGTGTGTCTATCTGCTCGATAGAGGATATGAAGGTGCTTTTCGAAGGTATACCCCTGAACAAGATGTCTGTGTCGATGACCATGAACGGCGCCGTGCTTCCCGTACTCGCCTTCTATATCAACGCAGGTCTTGAGCAGGGTGCAAAACTCGAGGAGATGGCCGGAACCATCCAGAACGACATCCTCAAGGAGTTCATGGTGCGCAACACCTATATCTATCCCCCGGAGTTCTCGATGCGCATCATCGCCGACATCTTCGAGTACACCTCGCAGAACATGCCCAAGTTCAACTCGATCTCCATTTCGGGATACCACATGCAGGAGGCCGGTGCCACAGCCGACATCGAGCTTGCATACACCCTGGCCGACGGTCTTGAGTATCTGCGTGCGGGCATCAACGCCGGCATAGACATCGACGCATTCGCACCGCGCCTGTCGTTCTTCTGGGCCATCGGCATGAACTATTTCATGGAGGTAGCCAAGATGAGGGCAGCCCGTCTGCTTTGGGCTAAGATTGTCAAGCAGTTCAATCCCAAGAATCCCAAGTCGCTTGCCCTGCGTACACACTCGCAGACCTCGGGATGGTCGCTCACCGAGCAGGATCCCTTCAACAACGTTGGCCGTACCTGCATCGAGGCCATGGGCGCCGCCCTCGGCCACACTCAGTCGCTGCACACCAACGCGCTCGACGAGGCCATCGCCCTCCCCACCGATTTCTCGGCACGTATCGCCCGCAACACCCAGATTTATATCCAGGAGGAGACCATGGTGACCAAGCAGGTCGATCCGTGGGGCGGCTCATACTATGTCGAGGCCCTCACCAACGAGATTGCCCACAAGGCATGGGAGCACATCCAGGAAATCGAGAAGCTCGGCGGTATGGCAAAGGCCATCGAGAGCGGTCTGCCCAAGATGCGCATCGAGGAGGCTTCGGCCCGTACCCAGGCCCGTATCGACTCGGGCCGTCAGACCATCGTCGGTATCAACAAATACCGTCTCGAGCACGAGGATCCCATCGACATCCTCGAGATTGACAACACCGAGGTACGCAAGGACCAGGTGGCACGTCTCGTGGACCTGCGCGAGCATCGCGACGAGGAGGCTGTCAGGAAGGCCCTCGCCGACATCACCGAGTGCGTGCGCACCAAGAAGGGCAATCTGCTCGACCTCGCTGTCAAGGCCGCAGGTCTCCGCGCCACACTGGGCGAGATTTCGGACGCTTGCGAAGAGGTAGTAGGACGTTACAAGGCAGTAATCAGAACAATTTCAGGCGTGTACTCATCAGAAACCAAACAGGATCCCGACTTCATCAAGGCACAGCAGATGTGCGAGGAGTTTGCCAAACGCGAAGGCCGTCAGCCCCGCATCATGATAGCCAAGATGGGCCAGGATGGTCACGACCGTGGCGCCAAGGTTGTCGCAACAGGCTATGCCGACTGCGGATTTGACGTCGACATGGGCCCGCTCTTCCAGACTCCCGCCGAGGCTGCCCGTATGGCCGTCGAGAACGACGTGCATGTGATGGGCGTAAGCTCGCTTGCCGCAGGTCACAAGACCCTTGTGCCGCAGGTAATCGAGGAGCTCAAGAAACTGGGCCGCGAGGACATCATGGTCATCGCCGGTGGTGTCATCCCCGCGCAGGACTACGATTTCCTCTACAAGGCAGGTGTTGCCGCTATCTTCGGCCCCGGCACCCGCATCCCTGTAGCCGCAATCAAGATACTCGAACTCCTCGGCGAGGAATAATCCTCATCGACATCAACATAAAAAGCCGTGCAGACACCCTCCGCACGGCTTTTTTGTGTAATTTTGCGGCATGAATGAGATTAACAGGAAGATTGCGGGATTAGCTGTGCCTGCTGTGGCGAGCAATATCACTGTGCCGCTTCTGGGATTGTGCGATACGGCTGTGACAGGTCATCTGGGGTCGGAGGCCTTTCTTGCTGCAATAGCCGCCGGAGGGATGATGCTGAATGTCGTGTTCTGGGTGTTCGGATTTCTGCGCATGGGCACTACGGGACTCACTGCCGAGGCTTACGGAGCGTCAGACAGCAAGGGCGTGAGCTGTGTGTTCTCACGCGGTGTGGCGCTCGCGTTGGTTGCAGGTCTCCTCATCGTTGCAGTGCAGTGGCCTCTGTCGCGGCTGCTGCTCGCTGTCATCGGCGCAGACGGAACGGTTTCGCCGCTTGCGGCACGGTATTTCTCAATCTGTATATGGGGCGCTCCGGCACTGCTTGTGACATTGACACTTAACGGGTGGTTCATCGGTATGCAGAACACCGTATGGCCTATGGTGGTGTCAATCTCAGTGAATATCATCAACGTCATCTGCAGTCTTGTAGCCGTGTTTGGCCTCGGGCTCGGATTCGAGGGTGTGGCTTACGGGACACTGACGGCCAACTGGACGGGACTTGTGATTGCGGTGGTTGTTGTGATACGCTTTGCCAAGGGGATGCCTCTATGGTGCGGGTGGGATGCCCTGTGGCATGGTGGCCGATTGCGCAAGTTCTTCAACGTGAGTGTGGATCTGTTTCTGCGGTCGAGTTGCATAATGCTTGTCACTCTCGCAGTTACCGCTTATGGCGCGAGACTGGGTGCGCTTACGCTTGCTGTCAATGCCGTGATGATGCAGTTTTTCGTGATGTTCTCATATTTCATGGATGGCCTCGCATACAGCGGCGAGGCACTGTGCGGACATAGCGCCGGAGCGTCTGACCGTCTCTCTTTGCTGCGGGCAGTCCGGGCGTTGGCTTGGTGGAGCGTTATTGTGGCCGGAGGGTTCACGCTGGTCTACTGGTTCCTGTCCCCTGCCATTGTAGGGCTTCTGACGGATGTGGAGGGAGTGCGTGATGGAGTCCTGGGGATGCGTCATTTCCTGGTGCTGATACCTATGGTGTCTGCCGCTGCGTTTCTGTTTGACGGATTCTTTATCGGCCTTACCGCCACACGGAGGATGCTTGTCACGACTTTTGCGGCTGCCGTGATATTCTTTGCAATCATATATCTCGGGCCCTCGGGCAATCCGACACTCTGGACCGCCTTCCTTGCCTATCTGCTCGCGCGTGGAGCCGGACTTGCAGCGCAGATGAAGCGAATCTTAGACCGCAGGTTCGAACGATAAAGAAATTCCCTCACCGGCCTTGTGGCTGATGAGGGAATTGTCTTATTCCTTAGGCCCCTTGAAGGGGGGAGGAGTCGGGGTTGAAGGCGGGACCGGTTCGTCTGACTTTATCGGTTCCCCGTCGGCCGGAGTGTCTGCCGGAGTCTCGGGAGCTCCGTCGGGATTCTGCTGCTTCTCACGCTCGGCATCGCGGGCGGCCTGCAGCTGCATTATCTCCTCGGTGCGCGAGCGCCATTTGCGCGGGCCGAATATCTCCTTGAGGTCTTCGGAGTACATCACCTCCTTGGTCAGCAGTGTCTCGGCCAGCTTGCCGTGACCATCGGCGTGCTCGCGGATTATGGCCTTGGCACGCTCGTACTGCTCGTTGATGATGCGCGAGACCTCGGCGTCAATGGCTGTGGCACGTTCGCCGCCATAGGGTTTCGAGAATCCGTATGCCTGTCCTGTCGAGTCATAATAGCTGACGTTGGGTATCTTGTCGCTCATGCCGTAGTAGACTACGATGGCGTATGCCATCTTCGTCACTTTCTCGAGGTCGTTGAGGGCGCCTGTCGAAATCTGACCGAGTACAATCTCCTCGGCGGCACGTCCGCCAAGCGTCATGCACATCTGGTCGAGCAAGGCCTGGAGGGGGGTAATCTGCCTCTCTTCGGGCATATACCATGCGGCTCCGAGGGCCATGCCGCGGGGCACGATAGAGACCTTGACCATCTCGTTGGAGTATTCAAGGAACCACGACACGGTGGCATGTCCGGCCTCGTGGATTGCAATGGCGCGTTTCTCCTCGGCCGAGATTATTTTTGACGAATGTTCAAGGCCGCAGATGATACGGTCTATAGCGTTCATGAACGAGTCGCGGTCTACAGCCTTCTTGTTGTTGCGGGCAGCGATGAGGGCCGCCTCGTTGCAGACGTTGGCTATATCCGCACCCGAGAATCCGGCGGTCTGACGGGCCATTACCTCCACGTCCACATCGTCGGCCTGCTTGATGCGGCGCAGATGTACGTTGAATATCTCGATGCGGTCGCGCAGTTCGGGGAGGTCGACCTGAATCTGACGGTCGAAACGCCCTGCGCGGAGCAGCGCCTTGTCGAGAATGTCGGCACGGTTGGTTGCCGCGAGCACGATGACACCGCTGTTTGTCGCGAATCCGTCCATTTCTGTAAGGAGCTGGTTGAGGGTATTCTCGCGCTCGTCGTTCGACCCCATGTTGGGGTTCTTGCCGCGAGCACGGCCCACGGCGTCAATCTCGTCGATGAAGACAATGCAGGGAGCCTTCTCCTGGGCCTGACGGAACAGGTCGCGGACACGCGAGGCACCCACGCCCACAAACATCTCGACAAAATCCGAACCTGCCATCGAGAAGAAGGGTACTCCGGCCTCGCCTGCGACAGCCTTGGCCAGAAGGGTCTTACCTGTTCCCGGAGGGCCCACGAGCAGCGCCCCCTTGGGTATCTTGGCGCCTATCTCGGTATAACGCTGGGGATTGCGCAGAAACTCGACAATCTCGCGTATCTCGGTCTTGGCCTCATGGAGTCCGGCAACATCCTTGAATGTGACGTTTGTACTCTCGCCTTTCTCGAACACCTTGGCCTTGGATTTGCCCACGTTGAAGACACCTCCGGGGCCACCTCCGCCGGGACCGCCGCTCATGCGGCGCATCATTATGAACCAGAAGGCGACGAGGAGGATGATAGGGCCGAATGTCCAGAGGAACGACGAATAGTCTGAGGATTTCTCGTAGTTGACCTCGCCCTTGAACTTCCCTTCGGTGCGCCATACGTCAATCTGGTCCTGCATCTTGTCGGCCGACGGGATGTCGGTGACGATGTGGGCCACTATCCCTTTGCCGGGCTGAAACTGGCTCTCGTGAAATATCTTCTGCGCCAGCGAGTCGCTGACCACGGCCTCGGCTCGGTTTGTGTTTGTGTAGACTGTTATCTTCTCGACGCCGCCCGAGTTGACATACTGCTCGAACTTGGTGAAGCTGACATCCTTGGTCAGCGAATTGTCGTCGATATAGAGCATCCCGAGCAGAAAGACAATGATGATGGCATAGGCCCAGTACATGCTGAACCTGATGCCGCCTTTCCGGGGGCCGGGAGCGTTTGGTTTGGGAGTACTCATAGGTTACAGGGGGGATGAGGGGATGTTAGTCGAGATCGGGAATCTCGGTGATGACGGCGTCGTTCCAGAGCCCTTCGAGGTCATAGAGCGAGCGCGTCTCGGGAAGGAAGACATGTACCATGGTGTCGCCATAGTCGATGACTATCCATTGCGAGTTGGTGTATCCGTCATAGTTATATGGCTTGACGCGGGCATGTTCGAGCAGATATTCGCGTATGCTGTCGGCCACTGCGGCCACATGCTGCGACGATGTACCCTGACAGATGACAAATCTCTGAGCTGCGGCGCTCTCTATATCGCTGAGGTCTACGACAGTAATCTTATGACCTTTGCGGTCGCGTATGCCCTCGATGATGAGGGGGAGCAGGTCTGTGTTGTTTTCAGTCATGCGTTGTTGTGTCGGAATGAAAGTGCTTCGTTCTGTTATGTTGGGGATGAGAGGATGATGAATGATGCGGCAGTTAAATATGTGCAAAGGTAAACATTTTTACGGGAAAATCACCTTAAGCACCATGATGCCGTCCATAAGATTAACAAAGATTGACAAATAATGGTTTTCATCATATCCCGATAATGGATGTGCCCGACACTGCGCCGAGACGCCCCGAAATCTCGTCGAGCAGGTCGAGTGGAAGTGACAGGTCCATCGAGCAGGTATTGTCGAACGACTGGCTCACTATGTTCACAGGTGCCTGTGCGGCGTATGACTTGACAAGTGTCATAACGGGATTCATGGCGAGGTAGGGGAATGTGAGCGAGAGGGTTGTCATCTCGCGTCCCTCGACCGTTCCGGCATCCTCGAGCGCGAGCCGGGCCGCCTCGCGATAGGCGGCGATAAGGCCCGATGTGCCAAGCTTTATGCCTCCGAAATACCTCACCACAATCACCACGACATCAGTGAGCCCGAGCGAGTTGATCTGGCCCAATATGGGTTTGCCTGCGGTGCCTGACGGCTCACCATTGTCAGACGAGAGGAATGTGCGCCTGTCTGCACCTATCATATAGGCCCAGCAGACATGCCTGGCGTCGTGATACTCGTTGGTATATAGCGCAATGGCCTCGCGCGCCTCGTCAGTCGATGTGACGTGGAGCGCGAAGGCAAGAAAGCGGCTCATCTTCTCGCGGACGATGGCCTCGCCTGATTTGGGTATGGTGAGGAAGAGGGCCAAACCGTGTGCTGTGTCAGATTATCAGCATCGAGTCGCCGTAGACGCCGAACTTGTATCCCTCCTTGACGGCTTTCTTATAGCCCTCCATGACGATGTCATAGCCGCCGAAGGCTGCCACCATCATCAGCATGGTCGAATAGGGGAGATGGAAATTGGTGAGCAGGGCGTCGGTGACGGTGAAATCGTAGGGCGGGAAGATGAACTTGTTCGTCCACCCGGTATAGGTCTTCATGTGACCACCCATGCTGACGGCGCTTGCGATGGCGCGGAGTACCGATGTGCCCACGGCGCAGACCTTATGCCCGGCATCCTTGGTGGCGTTGACGGTGTCGACGAGCACGTCCGAGGCCACCATCTCTTCAGAGTCCATGCGGTGCTTGGTCAGGTCCTCGACATCAATCTCACGATAGTTGCCGAGACCGCTGTGTATGGTGATGAACGCCTGGCCGACACCCTTGATCTCGAGACGCTTGAGCAGTTCGCGCGAGAAATGCAGACCGACACCCGACGCAACCACGGCACCCTCGCGCGAGGCGTAGATGGTCTGGTAGCGGTCATTGTCCTCGGGGGTCGACTCGCGCTTGATGTAGTAGGGAAGAGGGGTCGAGCCGAGACGGAAGAGCTCGGCCTTGAACTCGTCGTGCGGGCCGTCGTAGAGGAACCTCAGGGTACGGCCGCGCGATGTGGTGTTGTCTATGACCTCGGCAACCATCGACTCGTCGTCGCCGAAATAGAGCTTGTTGCCGATACGTATCTTGCGGGCCGGCTCCACGAGCACATCCCACAGCTTGTTCTCGGCGCTCAGCTCGCGAAGCAGGAACACCTCTATCTTGGCGCCTGTCTTCTCCTTGTTGCCATAGAGGAGAGCGGGGAATACCATCGAGTCGTTATATACGAAGAGGTCGCCGTCGTCAAAAAAGTCGATTACCTCCTTGAATTCGTGATTCTCTATTGTCCCGGCCTTGCGGTTTATCACCATCAGTCTGGCGTCGTCGCGCTCGGCGTTGGGATGCTGTGCTATGAGCTCTTCGGGGAGCTTGAATTTAAATTGCGAAAGTTTCATCCTCTGTAATTACTTTTGCGATATTTCATTTATCCTGGTTCTCTTCGGGCATCACCACATCAGATGCCCTGATTATCTCGACTGCCTTGTCCACATCGAGGCAGTCGTCTATCGTCACGTTGCCCACGCGTGTGCGGCGCAGGGCCGTGAGGTGGGCGCCCGAGCCAAGGGCCTCGCCGATGTCGCGGGCGAGGGCGCGGATATATGTGCCCTTGCTGCACACAATCCTGAGACGCAGCGACATGGTGTCGGGGTCGAATTCCTCGAGGTCTATCTCGTCGATGACGAGTACCTTGGGCTTAAGCTCGACGTCGCGTCCCTTGCGTGCCATGGCGTAGGCGCGGTGTCCGTCGACCTTGCACGCCGAAAACGCGGGTGGCACCTGCTCGATGCGTCCCCTGAATCTCGGCAGCACGCTGTCAATGAGCCCGCGCGTGATGTGTGCTGTGGGAAAATGTCCGTCAATCTCGGTCTCGAGGTCGTGCGAGGGAGTGGTGGCGCCGAGCTGCATCGTGGCGACATACTCCTTGACTCCGGCCTGCAGCTCCTCGATGAGCTTGGTCGAGCGCCCGGTCACCACAATCATAACTCCGGTGGCCAGGGGGTCGAGTGTCCCGGCATGGCCAACCTTGAGTTTCTTCATGTGCAGACGGTGCTGTATCACTCCCCTGAGGCGTTTCACCACGTCAAACGAGGTCCACTCCAGCGGTTTGTCTATATATAGGGTCTCTCCTTTTATGAAATCGAATGTCATGATTATCGGTTGCGGTGCGTTTGGGGGCAGATGTTACCAGCAGATGCAGAGTATGCCGACGGCCAGACAGTAGACGGCAAACCATACGAGCTTGCCTTTCTTGACAATCTTGAGCATCCATGAGCAGGCCATGCAGCCTACGACAAAAGATGCTATGAATCCGACAACGAGGGGGAGTGTCCCCACGCTCTCGCCAACTCCCTCTCCGGCTATGATGTCCTTGATGCCAAGCAGTGCCTCGCCGAGGATGGGGATGATGACCATGAAGAAAGAGAACTGTGCAATCTTGTCGCGCTTGTCGCCGAGCAGGAGGCCTGTGGCGATGGTTGTACCCGAGCGGCTGAGGCCGGGGAGCACGGCGACGGCCTGTGCGCAGCCGATGATGAAAGCGTCCTTCCATGTGATGTCATGGCCGGTCTCGTGATACTTTGCCTCGCGGGCCGGGTTGCGGAAATAATATGCGAACGAGAGGAGCACGGCGGTCACAAGCAGGCAGATGCCGACCACGGTGAGGCCGCCTCCGAAGAAACTCTCGACAAAATCCTTGAAGCAGAGGCCGACGATGGCCACGGGGATACACGAGAGCAGAATCTTGCACACATAGAAGAAATTGTCGTCGCGGGCGACGGTGAAGAACGACTTGCACAGGGGCACGAATTCCTTCCAGAGCACGACAATGGTGCTGAGGACGGTGGCGACGTGGAGCACCACGTCAAACTCGAGGGCGTCCGCGCCCGAAAGCTGAAGGCCCAGGATGTCACGGCATATCTCGAGATGTCCGCTCGAGCTGATGGGGAGGTATTCTGCCAGTCCCTGCACGATGCCGAGGATAAGGGCGTCTAACCAGTTCATAAGGTGATGGGTTTGTGGGGTTTGAGTCACAGGCAGCCGTGCCTGTGAGGCTTATTGGTTTTCTTTTCTCTTGCCTTTATACATTATGGCGAATCCCATGAAAAGGAATCCGATAAACGATATTGCAGGGCCGACGATGATGCGGCGCGGAGAGAAGATGTCGGGGTTGAAGGTCTCGGTGCCTGACGACCCTCCGGCCATGAGCAGGAAACCTATCACTATCATGGCTCCGGCAATGGCCATGAGCTTGAAATTTGCTGCCCCCAGGGGCATCTGCCCGCATGGCTCGCGCACGAGCCTGTCTTGCGGGGTTGTCTTTTGGTTTGCCATATATTTCAGTGGGATGTATAGACGTATGTGGATTGTTACGGGATGATTATTTGAACAGTTGGTCGTAGGAGAGCGAAAGATACCTGTTGCATGCGACCCATGAGGCTGCAAGACAGATGAGGATGCCTGTCAGTATCATCGCCAGCATAACCATGACGGCATCCTCCGTGCGCACCGCCTCGCCTATGGCACGGTCGACATGTGCTGCTCCATAGAGGATTGCCGCGAGGACACCCGAGGCAATGAGTCCGGCGACAAGACCGTTGACCATGTTCTCGACAAGAAAAGGACGACGCACGAACGCGGGCGTGGCGCCGACAAGCTGCATGGTGTTGATGAGGAATCTGCGAGAGTAGACCATGAGGCGTACGGTATTGAAAATAAGCACGAAAGACACGACGAGCAATGCGACCGCCACTATGACGAGCGTGAGGGTGATGCTGTCGATGGTCGAGCTGACTTTCTCGATGAGGTCTGTCGTGACACGCACCTCGCTAACCTGGGGGAGCAGTTCGAGGGGCTGGCTCATTGCCGCTATCGAGTCGGGATGCGCGTGTGCGGCGTCGACATGTACCTCGAGCTCGGGCGCAAAGGGGTTGACTCCGGCGAGGCGCATTATATCCTCGTCCTCACCGACGAGCTTCTGCCAGCGGTCAAGTATCACCTCGGGCGAAGAATAGATTACGTCGCGCAGTCCGCCGTTTGCCTTGATGCGGGCGGTGACAGCCTCGATGTCCGAGGCTGACACGTCTTCTGACAGCACGACCACAAATCCCATGTTCTCCTTCACGGAGTCGGTGACGCGCCCGGTCACTATGCCGACCATGACGGCAAGACCGAGTATCACCAGGACGAGTGCCACCGAGAGGGTGGCTGTGGCACGGGTGCTGAATATAGGTATGCGTAAATGCAGCTTTTTGGCCATTTTACTGAAAATTAGCGCAAAATTACAACCTTACAAAGCCGTTGTCAAGAGTTTTAATATTCCTTAACGTTGGCTTCGCGATTTCACCAGCCACATTATCAGTGTCGCGGTGCATATCACAGAGGCGAGTCCGAGCCAGATGTCGCCGAGCCCGAAGGTGTCGGTGTTGATTTCGGGATTGCGGTAGGTGACCACATAGACCGTGTTGTTGAGCGCATGGATTATCACGGGGAGCCATATCGATCCCGACCACCAGAGCAGATAGCCGAAGAAGGCGCCGAGCAGCACGCGGGGGAAGAAACCGTAGAACTGCATGTGGAACAGGCTGAAGATGATTGCCGTAATCCATATTGTGGCATGGATGCCAAGAGGCCCGCTCCCTATCAGCCTCTGCAACACGCCGCGGAAAAACAGCTCCTCGCTCAGACCCGCCAGGACGCCGACTATCAGTACTGAAACCACAAGCTGTGCGGCGCCTTCGCCTCCCAGCATCTTCTCTACCGTACCGGCTGCCTGCTGCTCGGCTCTACGCAGATACTCCTCGATGCCCGACATGGATTCAGGCAGGGTGATGTGGGCATTCCAGTCTATCAGGATATTCATGGCAGGGATTGAGGCAATCATGACCCCCACGGCCATGAGCAGCTGCGACAGCCTGAACATCCTGTCGGCACCGAGCATCGAGGCCGGTAGGGGTGTGACGATGACGGCTGTGACGAGGGCCGGGAGGATGAATGCAACGACATCCTGGACTATGGTGGCGAGTCTGAGCTGACGCACCGTCGGGGTGTCTCCCGTGCCAACGATTACGCCCATGACCACTCCGGCGAAAAGGAGGCATACAAGGCTTATGATGAGGAAATAGAATAGGCGTCTCAGATAGTCGAAACGCATCGGTATGCGGGTCTGTGCCATTGTTTGAGGTTGTTATTTGTCGAGATAGAAGGCCGAGGTGAGAGCGATGTATTCCGGCGTGAGCGTGTTCTTGATGTCACGTATGTCGAGCTGCGATTTAATGCAGGGCAGGGGAGCTCTACCTGCCTCCCAGAGCGTTCGGATTGGCTTGCGCCCTTCACGCGACGAGACGGAGCAGCGTCGGAGGGGATTAAGCCTGGCTATGGCGAGGTGATAGTCAATCTCCGCATCGCGGTCGGCGGGGGCTATGAAGGCGAGCCGGTCATCATCCTCTGTCATCATCCCTGCACTCCATTCGATGAGCTCCGTGACCCCGAATGTATCGCCGTGGCGGGCAAGAGCACGCTCGCCGTCGGGCGAACGGAGCGTTTCGGTGAAGAAGGGGGGATTGGATATTATCAGCAGCGGGTGGACCACCTCGGGCTTGCATCCGAGTACGTCGCCCTCGAGTATCTTGACACGGTCGCTCCATGGCGAGGACGCCACATTGTCATGTGCGTCGGCCACGGCTCCCGGGTCAATGTCGATACCTGTTATGTTTACCCAAGAGGTTCGTTGCGCCATCATCAGTGCCAGCAGTCCGCATCCGCATCCCGCGTCTATGATGGTGGCGAAGCCTGAAGCAGGAATATGGGTCCAGCATCCGAGCAACACTCCGTCTGTACCTACTTTCATGGCCGACCGGGTGTCGCAAACCGAGAATTGTTTGAATTGAAAATTGCTCACATCAGATTAACGCTCCCTTTGTGTTAAAAATTATTTTGCGCATTTGATAAATTTGCCTAAATTTGCCGATAGAAAACCGCCTTTCATGGAACTTGTGCTTCTACCTGATACCATCGAGCGTCCCTTGGCCTTCTATCTGGCCGAGGAGGAATGGCTCGCCTCGCGGTGGCCCGACCGTGATTTCTTCTTTGTCTGGCAGGTTGCCCCGAGCGTTATAATAGGCCGCAATCAGCTGATGGAGCGGGAGATAAATGTCCCTTTCTGCCGGGAGCACGGCATCAGGATTTTCAGGCGCAAGAGCGGAGGCGGCGCTGTGCTTGCCGACGGCAACAACCTGATGCTGTCGCTGGTCACGACATCACCCTCCTCGGTCGCGACGACCTTCGCCGCATATACATCTATGGTGGCACGCTCTCTGAGGATGCTCGGACTCGATGCAAGCGACAATTCGCGTAACGATGTCCTCATCGGAGGACGCAAGGTCTCAGGCAATTCATACCTTCACCTGCCCGGAGGACGGAGCATAGTCCACGGCACGATGCTCTATGACTGTGACCCCGTGATGATGGCGGGCGCGCTGACTCCGTCGGTTTCGAAACTCGAGAGCCACGGCGTCTCTTCGGTGCGGTCGCGTGTCACAACCATCCGCGAGCAGCTTCCCGGGCTCAGCCTTGATGATTTCCGCCGCCATCTCGTCGAGACCATCCCCGACGGCCCGACAGTAACGCTTACCCCTGATGATATAGCCGAGATAGAGCGTATCGAACAGGAATATTATCGTCCCGAGTGGCTTTATGGCCGGAATCCTTCCGGCACTCTCACGGCCTCAGGGCGCATAGAGGGGGTAGGAGAGGTGTCCGTATATATGCGTGTTGACAAGGGTGTCATCTCCGGCATTACACTCAGGGGCGACTATCTCGAAACCTCAGATGCTTCGGCGGCAATCGCGGGCTGCCTTGTAGGGCTCCCGCTTGACCGCGACAGGATACTCAAGGCTCTCCATGCGATAAATCTTTCCTCTATTATCCCGGGGCTTACGCCCGAAACCTTCACCGACCGACTATTCTAATAACCATCTATACCTGAAACCATGGAAAATATAAAAGAGACCCCGCTTCATTCGCGCCATGTGGCGCTCGGGGCCCAGATGAGCCCGTTTGCGGGCTATGACATGCCGATACAGTATAAGGGCATAGTCGAGGAGCACAATGCCGTGCGCAACGCATGCGGCGTATTCGACGTCTCGCACATGGGCGAGGTGACCGTGCGTGGCGCAGAGGCCGAGATGTTTGTCAACCGTATCTTCACCAACGATGTCTCGGCTGTGCCCGAAGGGAAAATCCTCTATGGCATGATGTGCCATCCGCACGGAGGAGTTGTCGACGACCTGCTTGTCTACAAATACTCGCAGAACGAATATCTGCTTGTCATCAATGCCGCCAATATCGCCAAGGATGTCACCTGGATCAAGGCTAACGCCGCAGGGTTTGCTGTGGTGGTCGAGGATGTCAGCGACAGCTATGCGCAGATTGCGGTGCAGGGCCCTGAGTCGGAGAGGGTGATGGCCGATGTGCTCGGGCTCGACTATCCCGATATGGCGTTCTATACATTTGCCGAGACCGAGATGGATGGCGCGAAGCTGCTCGTGAGCCGCACCGGATATACAGGCGAGGACGGCTTCGAGATTTATGGCTCGCCCGAGGTGATATGCTCGCTCTGGGACAGGCTTGTGGAGTCGGGCAAGGCGGAGCCCTGCGGGCTTGGCTGCCGCGACACGCTTAGGTTTGAGGTCGGTCTGCCCCTCTATGGCGACGAGCTCTCTGATGACATCACCCCTCTTGAGGCCGGGCTTGGCATATTTGTCAAATTTGATAAGAAAGGCGGATTCCTCGGACGCAAGGCCCTCGAGAAGCAGAAGGAAGATGGCATACCCCGCAAACTCGCAGGTCTTGAGATCGGGGACCGTGCCATAGCCCGTCACGGATACGAGGTGCTGAATGCCGAGGGTGAGGTGATTGGCCATGTCACCACAGGCTATCGCGGCATCTCGGTAGACAAGAGCATCGCCGCCGCCCTCATAGACGCACGCTATGCGGCCAAGGGCACGGAGGTGCAGGTGAGGATACGTCGCAAGACCTTCCCCGCCACTGTCACAGCCAAGAAATTCTATAAGAAATCATATAAAGCATAAATTCATAAGATACAAAAGGATACGACAATGAAGACTTACTATTCACCCACTCACGAATATATCCGCACTGACGGCAACACAGGTTTCATCGGCATCACCGACTATGCCCAGAAGGCTCTCGGCAACATCGTCTATGTCGACATGCCCGAGCAGGGAGACGACATCACCGCAGGCGAGGAGTTTGGTGCCGTCGAGAGCGTCAAGGCTGCCAGCGACCTGTTCGCCCCTGTCAGCGGCGCCGTACTCAACATCAACGAGGCCCTTATAGACAATCCCCGTCTGCTCAACGAGGATCCTGTAAACAACTGGATTCTCGAGGTCGAGCTCACTGACCCGTCGCAGCTCGATACCCTCATGGACGAGGAAGCATATCTCGCATCACTGAAATAAAACGGATTACACCTTGATTCCCTATTTTCCGCATACTGCCGCCGATATATCGGTGATGTTGAAGCGGTGTGGCATGGAGAGCCTTGACGACCTCTATGCCGATGTGCCCCGAGAGCTTAGGCTGGCACACGAGTACGACCTGCCCGACTCGATGAGCGAGGACGAGGTAAGGGAGTATTTCGAGGGACTTGCCGCCCGCAACACTCCGCTGATATGCTTCGCAGGCGCAGGTTTCTATGACCACTACGCTCCTGCCGTGGTGCCTTATATCACGTCGCGTTCCGAGTTCCTGACAGCCTATACGCCCTATCAGCCTGAGATTTCGCAGGGCACGCTCAGATACATCTTCGAGTATCAGAGCATGATGTGCTCGCTCACGGGGCTTGACGTCTCGAACGCCTCGATGTATGACGGCTCGACAGCTCTTGCCGAGGCCATGATGATGGCTGTGGCGCATGCCCGCAAGCGCGACCGCGTGCTGGTGAGCGCTACTGTCAACCCTGTCTATCGCGAGGTGATGGCGACATACGCACTGTATCATGGCATAAGGCTCGATGTGATTCCCGAGAAGGATGGCATAACCGACCTTGATGCCATGCGTGTCATGCTCGCCGACGGCGATGTGGCCGGTGTCGTGCTTGGCACTCCGAATTTCTACGGCATCCTTGAGGATTATACCGGTGTCGCCGAGAGTGTGCATGCCGCCAAGGCATTGCTGATAATGACAGCTCCGGCCTCGGCCCTCGCGGTGATACGTACGCCGGGCGAGTGGGGCGCCGACATTGCTGCAGGTGAGGCCCAGAGTCTCGGAATGCCGCTCGGTTTCGGTGGCCCGGGGCTCGGGTATATGTGCTGCACACAGGTTCTGATGCGCAAGCTGCCGGGCCGAATTGTCGGTGCTACGACCGATGCTGCCGGACGCACTGCATACGTCCTCACCCTACAGGCCCGAGAGCAGCACATACGCCGCGACAAGGCCACATCGAACATCTGTTCGAACCAGGGCCTGATGTCGCTCTATGCCGCCGTCTACCTGTCGCTGATGGGGCCCGAGGGGATGCGTGAGGCAAACCGCCTTGGCTGCGACGGCGCACACCAGCTCGCCGCAGGGCTCTGTGCCACGGGCCTGTTCAGGATGAAATATCCCGATGCGCCGTATCTCAACGAGTTCGCCCTCGAGTGCCGTGACGCGGAGTCGCTGGCGCGCTTCTGCCATCTCTGCGCACAGAAGAACATACTCCCGGGCGTACGGCTTGACGACACCACACTGCTTGTGGCCGTGACCGAGAGGCGTACTCTTGCCGAGATAAATCTGATGACCTATTATGCCACCCAAGCCGCCGAAGGCGCGAAACAGAATTCAGAGAAATGAACGCGACACATTACGACAAACTGATTTTCGACCTCTCGTCGCCGGGTCGCAGGGGCACAATGCTCAGAAAGAACCGTTTTGACGACGCATTCTCCACACTCCCAGCACACCTGCTGCGCAGCGAGGCTCCCGTTCTCCCCGAGGCCGACGAGCCCACGGTGGTACGTCATTATACAAACCTCTCGATGGGCAATTTCGGTGTTGACACGGGGTTCTATCCCCTCGGGTCATGCACGATGAAATACAATCCCAAAATCAACGAGGAGATTGCCGCGATGCCGGCTTTCAACCGTCTGCATCCCTATCAGCCCGCAGAGACCGTGCAGGGTGCGCTTGAGGCATATTATGACCTTGAAAGGGCTCTCTCGGAGATTGGCGGGATGGCGGAGTTCACCCTCAATCCGTATGCCGGGGCGCACGGTGAGCTGACCGGGCTTATGGTGATACGCGCGTACCACATGAGCCGCGGCGATGTCGCAAGGACAAAGGTGATTGTGCCCGACTCGGCACACGGCACCAATCCTGCCTCGGCTGCGGTAGCCGGGCTTAAGGTAGTCGAGGTCAAGTCGCTCGCCGATGGCACTGTCGATGTCGATGCACTGCGTCCGCTGCTCGACGAGACCGTGGCTGCGGTGATGATGACCAACCCAAATACGCTCGGCCTCTTCGAGCGTTCGATACCCGAGATTGCCAAGCTTGTGCATGAATGTGGCGCGCTGCTCTATTATGATGGTGCCAACCTCAATCCTATGCTCGGTGTGGCGCGTCCCGGCGATATGGGATTCGATGTCATGCATATCAACCTGCACAAGACATTCTCGACTCCCCACGGTGGGGGCGGCCCCGGCTCGGGCCCTGTCGGCGTCCGTGCCGGTCTCGAGCAGTTCCTGCCGAATCCACGTGTGGTCAAACTACCTGCCGAGGAGACCGACGGCTATGGAGCCGTCAGGTTCCGTGTCGAGAACCGCGACGGTTCGCTTGGACGTATCTCGTCATTCCTCGGTAATTTCACTGTCGAGCTCAAGGCGCTTGCCTATATACTCACGCTGGGACGGCAGGGAGTTTCCCTTGCCGGGCCGCTCGCGACGCTTGCCGCAAACTATGTCAAGGAGTCGCTCAAAGATGACTACCTGCTGCCGATTCCAGGTGTCTGCAAGCATGAGTTCGTGTTTGACGGACTGAAGGACAAGTCGACCGGCGTCACCACGCTCGATGTTGCCAAACGTCTGCTTGACTATGGCTATCACGCCCCTACAATCTATTTCCCGCTGTTGTTCCACGAATCGCTGATGATAGAGCCGACCGAGAGCGAGAGCCTCGATACACTCGACGGGTTCATCGCAGCCATGCATGCCATAGCGCGTGAGGCCCGCGAGAACCCCGAGATAGTCAAGAGTGCCCCGCACAACACTCCGATAGGCCGTCCCGACGACACTGCAGCAGCCCTCAACCCCAGATTAAGATGGGGTTAAGGGTTAAAGGTTAAAGGCTAAGGGTTAAAGGTTAAGGGTTAAAGGTTGTTGTTTTTATAAATCACATCAGCCACCTCAATAACCTCATAACAATAAACTCATAACCCTATAACCGTTAACCCTTAACCTTTAACCCCATAACCCTACACCCCTACAACCCTTCCCTAATGCCAGACATAATTATCATAGGTGCCGGTCCGGGCGGATATGAGACCGCGGCCCGGGCGGCGTCTTTGGGGCAAAAAGTGACCCTGATAGAGCGTGGCCATCTCGGTGGCACATGCCTTAACCGCGGCTGTATTCCCACCAAGGCTCTCTGCCGCTCCGCAGAGGTTGCCGATATAATAAGTTCGGCAGCTGAGTATGGCATCGGCGCGGCTGGCCCGACCATAGATTATGCGTCCATAGCTGCCCGCAAGGACAACATTGTGGCATCGCTGCGCGAGGGGGTGGCCCAGGTGCTCAGGGATGTCGATGTGATTCATGGCGAGGCCGAATTCATATCTCCCTCCGAAATCAAGGTCGGAGAGAGGGTCTATACCGCGCCAAAGATTATCGTGGCCACGGGGTCTTGCCCTGCCATAATCAATATCCCGGGTGCTGAATATGCGCTTACGAGCGACCAGTTCCTTGCTATCGACACTCTCCCCGCGTCTGTCACGGTGATAGGCGGTGGTGTCATAGGACTGGAATTTGCATCTGTGCTGAGGAGTTTCGGTGTTGACGTGACAGTGATCGAGGGTATGCCCGAAATCCTTCCGCCATTCGATGCCGAGATAGCCAAGCGTCTGCGCATGGCCCTCAAACGTCGCCGAATCAATATCATCACCGACGCTCTGGTCAAAGAGATTACTCCGGCAGGTGGAGTAACGTATGAGGCCAAAGGGAAAGAGAAGAGTGTCGTGTCTGAGATGGCAATCATGGCTGTGGGGCGTCGTCCTGTAATTCCTGCCGGACTTGTCGAGACCGGGGTGCCCCTGACTCCTCGCGGTTTCCTCGCGGTAGATGACAATATGTTGCTGATGAGGTCGGGAGACACGTCAGTCTATGCCATAGGTGACGTCAACGGCCGTTGCATGTTGGCGCACGCCGCCACCGCGCAGGGCGAGATTGCGCTTGGCCTTCGTACCGCTCTCGGGCCGATACCGTCGGCTGTCTTCACGCATCCCGAGTGCGCCATGGTCGGACTGACCGAGGCACAGTGTGCCGCGCAGGGCCTTGACGTGAAGATAGGCAAGGCTACATTCCAGGCTAATGGCAAAGCCCGCGCCATGGGAGAACCCGACGGCATGGTCAAGACGATTGTCTCGGTCACGGACGGCAAATTGCTCGGGTGCCATATAGTTGGGCCGCATGCCTCAGACCTTATCGCCGAGGCCACGCTTGCCATGAGCTCCGGGCTTGAGGCCGAGGCGATTGTCAGTTCCGTGCATACCCATCCGACCCTCGCCGAAATACTCCCTGCCGCTATCCCGGTCTAAATATTTTGGCCGCATTGTTGGCTGTTTTCGCGGCTTTTTTAGTAACTTTGCACTTTAAATTGAAGTTATGGAAACTGAAGCCGCTGTCCCGACCCTGCGGGAGATGGAAGGAGTCGTTGACTCGTTGTGCGATTTTGACACCATGCATCATGTGTGCCCCCGCCGTCACAACGAGGGTGAGCCGTTGCTGTCTAACACGACCGTACGCCGCATCGTCAGGCTGGCTTGCGGGCTGATGTTCCCCGGTTTCTATGACGACACGGTGGTGTCCGCCTCCGAGCTTCGCTCGCGCATGACCCTCGATTGCCACGAGTTGCGCCGTCTGCTCCATCATCAGATATGCGCGGCCCTCTGTTTTGCCGATACGGACTGCGTAAGGACGCTCGAGAGCATCAATGCCGAGGCAGACAGCGCCGCCGTGACCTTCATCACCCGACTGCCCAAGCTGCGCGCCATCCTTGACACCGACATCGACGCCACGTTCCTCGGCGATCCCGCCGCTACGTCGACGCACGAGGTGATAGTATGCTATCCCGGCCTGAGGGCCACAATGAGCCACCGTATAGCCCATGAGCTGCTTGGGCTCGGTGTCCCCATATTGCCGCGCATGATTTCAGAACAGGCGCACTCCGACACCGGCATAGACATACATCCGGGTGCGACCATCGGACGCCGTTTCGTCATTGACCACGGCACAGGTGTGGTCATCGGTGCCACCGCAATCATTGGGGACAACGTGAAGATCTATCAAGGTGTCACTCTCGGTGCCCGCAGCTTTGTCAAGGACGAGAATGACAACCCGGTCAAAGGTATTCCGCGCCATCCGATAATAGGTGACAATGTGGTCATCTATTCCAACTCGACAATCCTCGGGCGTATCACGGTCGGTGACGGAGCCGTCATCGGAGGCAACCTATGGGTCACCTCGCCTGTCGCCCCGGGAGAGAAGCTGATACAGGCTATCCCGGAGAATTTCAAGAAAATGTAACGATAACAACAGCACAACAATATATCCCACGTCATTTGAATTAGTTGCAAAGACCCTCAAGGGTCTCGAAGATGTATTGGCCGGTGAGCTCCGCTCGCTCGGCGCGCTCAAGGTCACGCCCGGATGCCGCATGGTGTCGTTCGAAGGCGACCTCGAGATGATGTATCGCGCCAATGTGTGGTGCCGCACGGCCCTGTCTATCCTCAAGCCTGTCTACAAGTTCACAGCCTCTGACACCGATTCGCTCTACGAGCTTGTCAAGGAGTATGACTGGGGCAGTGTGCTGAGTCTCGGCAAGACATTCGCCATCGACTCGACAGTACACTCCAATGTGTTCACCAACTCGCATTTCGTGCTCTATCGTGTCAAGGATGCCGTCGTCGACTGGTTCAAGGACCGTTATGGAGAGGACAAGCGTCCCAATGTCTGTGTCGAGGGTGAGCCTGACGTGAAGATCAATGTGCATATCGACGGTGAGAGGGTGACAATATCTCTCAATTCGTCGGGCGAGTCGCTGCACAAGCGCGGATGGCGCGTGGGTCAGACCGAGGCGCCCATCAACGAGGTGCTTGCCGCCGGAATCATACTCAAGAGCGGCTGGAAGGGTGACGCTCCCCTCGTCGACCCGATGTGCGGGTCGGGAACATTCCTCGTCGAGGCTGCCATGATTGCCGCCGACATCGCTCCCGGCAGCTACCGCAAGGGTTGGGCCTTCGAGAACTGGCGCGACTTTGACAGCGAGCTCCTCGAGCGTGTCCTCGCCGAGAAAGAGCGCCGTGTCGACATCCCGTTCAAGATATATGGCGCCGATGTATCCCCCAAGGCTATCGCCGTGGCCGAGAACAATGTCCTATCAGCCGGGGTCGATGACATCGTGTCACTCCGCGTGCGTTCTATCCGCCAGTGGGACAAGGCGCCCGTCGACGATACTCCCGGTGTGCTCGTGACAAATCCCCCCTATGGCGAGCGTATCAATCCCGAGGATATCCAGGAACTCTATCATGTGCTTGGCTCTAAGCTCAAGCATGTCTTCTGTGGCTATCACTCGTGGGTCATATCGTCGAACATGGAGTGCATGGACCGCATCGGCCTCACCCCCTCGCTGAGCGAGGAGATGCAGAACGGCGGCATCGACTGCGTGCTCAGGGAGTATGTTACCTTCGAGGGTAAGAAAGAGGATTTCCGCCGTGCCGGAGGCGTGGTGAAGCGCGAGAAGAAGGAGAAATCAGACCGTCCTGTGCGCAAGACGGACGCCCAGTGGCGCCGTGAGGCCGGAGAGAAGGGGATGGGTGGACGCAGCTCTGACCGCCGCCGCGAGAACTCTCCGCGCGACAACCAGCGCAAAGGCCCCGAGAAGCGCTCGGCCCTCAGCGAGCTCTACCGACCCAAGAAGGGTGGCTTTGCCCGTAACGAGGAGAACCGCCGCCGGTTCAAGGAGGAGACAGCCCTGCGCAGCGAGGCCGAGGAGATACTGTCGCGCCGTCGCAACGAGCATGCCCTGAAGGGACTTGGCGAGACACCGCGCCAGCCATCTATCCCGGCATCCGACGGCCCCTTCATGCGCACACGTCGCCGCTGGAAGCGCCCGGATGCCGACACAGGCAACAACAATACAGAAGAGCAAAAATAAGTAACCATCATATCACCGCCCCACAAATATGTCAATCCAACAGAACCTCAACACCTTGCGTTATCCTGTAGACAATGCCCCCGAGAAGAGTCCCTTCAATGCCGGCGAGACCCTCGTGGAGCAGCGTAAGCCCCTCACCGTGCTTCTGCTCGGGTCGGGTGGACGCGAATGTGCCATAGCATGGAAACTGGCCAAGAGCCCCGAGCTGGGCAAGCTCTATATCGCCCCCGGCAACGGCGGTACGGACGCATACGGCGAGAATGTCGCCATCTCGCCCCTCAATTTCGAGGCTATCGCCAAGTTCTCGGCCGAGAAAGGTGTGGATATGATTGTCGTAGGCAACGAAGACCCCCTTGTAGCCGGTATTTTCGACTTTTTCGCCTCGCGTCCGGGGAGTCCCCTGGTTGTGGGCCCGTCAAAGACAGGTGCCGCACTCGAGGGTAGCAAGGATTTCGCGAAGCGCTTCATGGAGCGTCACGGCATCCCCACTGCCGCATATCGCAGCTTTACGGCCGACACGCTTGCCGAGGGTGAGAAATTCCTCGGGACACTGCGTCCGCCCTATGTCCTCAAGGCCGACGGCCTTGCCGCCGGAAAGGGTGTGCTCATCATCGACTCGCTCGACGAGGCCCGCGCATCGCTGCGCGAGATGCTTGGCGGCATGTTCGGCGCATCGTCGGCCACTGTCGTCATCGAGCAGTTCCTCAAAGGCATCGAATGTTCTGTCTTCGTTCTCACAGACGGCAATGGCGGTTACCGCATATTGCCCGTCGCAAAGGACTACAAGCGTATCGGCGAGGGTGACACCGGCCTGAACACCGGCGGTATGGGTGCTGTCAGCCCTGTCGCATTCGCCGACGAGGAGTTCATGCGAAAAGTCGAGGAGCGCATCGTCATCCCTACGGTCAACGGTCTCATCGAGGAGGGTATCACATATCGCGGTTTCATCTTCCTCGGCCTCATCAATGTCGAGGGCGAACCTATGGTGATAGAGTACAACGTGCGCATGGGTGACCCCGAGACCGAGGTGGTCATGCTCCGCATAGCCTCCGATCTGCTTCCCCTGCTCCATGCCGCCGCCTCGGGCAATCTCGGCACTATGCCCCTCGAAATCGACCCGCGCTATGCAACCACTATCATGGTGGTGTCCGGCGGTTATCCCGGCAGTTATCCCAAGGGCAAGGTCATCACAGGTGCCGGAAACGCATCCGAGGGCTCGGTATATTTCCATGCCGGAACCAAGAAGGATGCCGAAGGTAACCTCGTGACCTCGGGTGGCCGTGTCATAGCCTGCAGCGCCTATGGCGAAGACCTTGACAGCGCGCTTGCCGCAAGTTTCAGGGGCGCAGCCGGGGTGGATTATGAAGGCAAGTATTTCCGTCGCGACATCGGCGCTGACCTTCAGGCCATCGAGAAGGCAAAGTGACACTGAGCGAACGACATCTCACTAATATCCTGCGCTCGCGAGGGGTGGCTATGATCATTTCCCTCGCGGGTGTATGGATGGCCTGGAGCGCATTGGTCTCCGGGCTTGCCCCTCTATGGCCTGCGGGCAACACTGTGGCGCTGCCGTCGCCGTCGTCATGGTTACACGCGATGCCCGAAATGTCATTCGTGGCGAATATCGCGGTTCTCGTGGCTGTCGCGGCATTGATGATAACCCTCAACAGGCAGTTCAACCTGTTGCGCACCATGTCGATATTCTTCGTGGCGTTCTTCATGTTCGCCACGTGTGCGACTCCCGGTGTGGCCTGTGCCCTCAGTGGTTCTTCGCTGCTTGCCCTTGTTGTCATGGCGTGTGTATGGCTGATGTTCAGCATATATGCCGTACGCGTGAGCTCACGGCGCATATTCCTTACATTCACACTGCTGTCTGCAGGTGCGCTTGTCGACTATGCTTTCCTGTTCTATGTCCCCGTGTTCATCTTAGGGCTGGGACAGATGAAGCTTTTCAGGCCCAAGAAACTTCTTGCTATGCTTCTTGGCCTTGTCACCCCTCCGTGGATTGTCTACGGACTCGGACTTGCCCCCTGGCCGGAGATGCCCCACATATTCTGGACGCCCCCTTCGATGCTCCTGTCGCTGCCCGGAGGGCTTCCGTTTGTGGTGACTGTCGGAGTGACGCTTGTGCTCGGCTGTATCCTGGGCCTCCTCAATCTGTTCAGGATTCTCGGTTTCAATGCCCGCGCCCGCGCCTATAACGGACTCCTTTCTCTCGTTGCCATCGCCACGGGCATATTCGCGGTGGTCAATTTCACACACCTGGATTTCTATGTCACTCTGCTCAACGCATCCGTGGCATTTCAGGTAGGACTTTTCTTCCGGTTCGCGGCACCACGTCGCGGATATATACTAATTCTTTCCATCCTCTTTCTTTATGCCGGATTGTATGTCTGGCAGATGTCATACTTATGAAGATAGCTATAGACCCTAACATCCCTTTCATAATCAAACCGCTTTCCTCCCTACCGGGAGCGGTGCTCACACACAATCTGACACGCGAGGGCGTGCATGATGCCGACATTGTGATAACCCGTACACGTACACGGTGCGATGCCTCACTGCTTGATGGAAGCAAATGCCGTTTTATAGGTACGGCAACCATAGGCACAGACCATATCGACCTTGACTATTGCCGTCGTGCCGGTATCACGGTCGCAAACGCCCCGGGATGCAACGCTCCGGCGGTAGGTCAATGGGTGCTCTCCGCGGTCAGGGAGACCGGGGGATATGAAGGGCGCACATTAGGCGTCTTCGGGGCCGGAAATGTCGGATCCCTGCTGATACGCTGGGCCCTTTCCATCGGCATGAAGGTGCTGGTGAATGACCCTCCTCTTCAGGCGGCAGACCCTGGCAGATATAGGTTCTCAACCCTCGACGAGATAGCTGCGCAGGCCGATATTATCACTGTCCATACGCCGTTGACACGTTCGGGCGACTGTCCCACATACCATCTTATTGGCGACGGATTCATAAACACCTTGCGGCGGCGTCCACTCGTGCTCAATTCCGCCCGCGGGCCGGTAGCCGATACGGCGGCTCTGCTCAGGGGATTTGAGGAGGGACGTATATCGGCTCTCGGCATCGACTGCTGGGAGGGTGAGCCGCATATAAGCCCGGAACTTCTTGATGCCGCTCTTTTTGCCACTCCGCATATCGCGGGATATTCGCGCGAGGGGAAGGTAAGGGCGACCCAGATGGTGCTGGATGCACTTTCGGAGTATCTCGGGCTGCCGGAACGTCTTATAGCTGATGCTCCGATGCCCCGGCCGGTGCCTGAGAAGGTGGCTCCCTCGGACATAACTTACGATATATTTGCGGATACCCGCAGACTCAAATCCGATCCGGGCACATTCGAGAGCCAGCGTAACCATTATGACCTGCGCCCCGAGCCGGGACAATAGACCCTACTGCATGAAGAGACTGCCTCTCCATTACATTCTGGCGCTGACGGCCATATTGCCTGTCTCGGCAGCGAATCCCTATCTCCCCCTGTGGGAACATATTCCCGACGGCGAGCCATATCTTTTTGACGATCCCGACCGTCCGGGGACCAAGAGGGTATATGTCTACGGCTCACACGACATGCTCAGGACGCAGTATTGCGGCACTGACCAGGTGGTATGGTCGGCCCCGGCAGACTCTCTTGACTGCTGGCGATATGACGGCGTGATATTCGAGAGCCGCCTTGATGCCGAGGGCAATCCCCTGCATTCAGACGGACGTGGAGATGTCCTGTATGCCCCAGACGTGACTGAGATCACGGGTCCTGACGGCAAGAAGACTTATTACCTATATCCAAACAATCAGGAATCGGGGCGCATGGGGATGGTGGCGAAATCCGACAGACCCGATGGCCCGTTCGAGGTCATCAACTGGTCTGCGGATAATCCGCAGGCCACCACCGGGATTCTTGGCTTTGACCCTGCTGTTTCCGTGGATGACGACGGTCGGGTATATGCATACTGGGGATTCGGCAACTCCTATGCCTGCGAGCTTGACCCGAAGACGATGTCGACCCCATTGCCGGGAACAGAACTTGTCAAAGACATTGTGACAGGATTCAAGGAGGGTGGCGACGGACGATTCTACGAGGCATCGTCCATGCGCAAGATTGGCGACAAATATGTATTTATCTACAGTCGTGTATCGGCTGACGGAGAGTGGGGGCTTCCTTCTACCAACTATACACTCGCGTATGCCTACGGCGACAGTCCCCTCGGGCCGTTCACCTATGGCGGTACCATAATAGATGCCCGTGGGCGTGATACGGATGCCTACGGAAATCCAATCGTGACCGCTACCCCAAACGGCAACACTCACGGCAGTCTCCTCAATGTCAATGGCCGCTGGTGGGTGTTCTACCACCGTCAGACCGGGGTTAACGAATATGCGCGTCAGGCAATGGTGGCACCCGTTGAGGTCGAGGTGACACCGGGCCCGGGCGGAAAAGTGACGATAACCGAGGCCGAGTACACCTCCGAGGGCTTCGAGACCGGAGGCCTTGACCCGTTGCGCAGGTATCCGGCTGCCATAGCATCGCATTTCACGGGACCGATACCTGCAAGACAGAAATATCCTGTTGTGAACTATTCAGGCCCATATTTTGAACCGTCATATTGTGATGACTACAATATTTCAGATCCATATGGCGATAAAGTCAACTGCAACAGGGTTGTCAATAATACGGACGGTTCAGTGCTCGGATACAAGTATTTCGATTTCGGCCGTCTTTATGGCCGGAAGAATATCAGACTCCTCATTGATTTGATTCCCGAGGATGTGCCGGGAACAATCGAGGTCTATACCTCCGCGCCGTGGAAAGGGAATCCTATCCCGGCGGGACGATATAGGCTCGGGGACCAGCCGTCATCCGCGCCTGTGAGAATCGAGATACCTCTTGATGAAGTCTCTGAGCTGTCCGGCAAACATCCGCTCTATCTTGCATTCTCCTCGCCAAGGGGCGGGGTTTCCATCTGTTCGATCACACATCTTCAGTTTGTATGCGAATAGCTGGATAAACATATATTAACTATCTTGGGCTGTATTTAACGAATTTTTATCAATGGATGTGACATTTGTCACATCCATTGATTTTTATTATCCCTACATTTGCAATCATAGATTTACCGACCTTCAGTCAATTACCAAGTTCCCACTACACTCCGGCATGAACGACATGGCAAAATCATATTACATAGGCATATTGACAGTGGTCTGCTGTTTGGCGGCGCACTTGACTGCGGCGGCACACCCCGACGACAATGTGTACCTGACAGATGGCACCGAGACATGGCATCTGACGATTTCCGGCGACGGCTCCCCGGTGGTCAGGAACACAATATCGCACGTCTACGAGGCGACACGCTATGCCGAGAACATACAGCCGTTCGTGACCTATAATGACCGAATGAAGCTCGACAAGGCCTCGGGCAAAGGGAAGGCACGCCATGAGAACGCCACATCATATAACGTGTTTCACGACGACAACCGCGTGTGCTATTTCGACATGCGCCTCGAAGGGCCTGGCAAGAAAGCTAAGGTTCAGTTCGAACGAACCCTGACAGACCCTGCCTTTTTCGGGCGCATCTATCTGGCCGATACTTATCCGATTCGTCATAAGGAACTGCGTGTCATAATCCCTGCCGAGTTCTCGCGAGTCACTATCGAAGAGCTAAACTTTATTCCGGCAGAGGGTTCTCCCATAAGCAGAAGGATTGAGGATGCTTCCGACGGCACACGCACATATATCTATACTCTCGACGGTCTCGAGGGGACAAGCAGGCAGGAGGAAGAGAAGGGGAGCCCCAATCCTCTGCTCTATCAGCCCGTTCTTTTGGTCAAGGGGTGGTTCGGCTCGGTCGATGACCTGTCAGCATGGCACAGGGATATGACGCGGGTTGACACGGATATTCCCGATGCAGCGCGTTTTCTTGCCGAGGAGGTCTATGGAACAGATGGCAAATCCATGACTGCGCGCGAGCGGATTGCCCGGATATACGCTTGGGTTCAGCGGAACATACGCTATATAGCCTACGAGGAGGGTGAGAGCGGCCATCGTCCCGACCGTCCCGCCGAGGTGTTGCGCAAGCGCTATGGCGACTGCAAGGGTATGGCTCTTCTGCTGGCCACCCTGCTGCGCCATGAAGGAATAGAGGCCCAGGCTGCTGTCATCGGAACTGACGACATCCCTTTCAGCATAACCTCCAACCCCTCTGTCGCGGCTACAGACCACAGCGTGTGTATGGCTGTGGAGGGTAGTGATACATTATGGCTCGACGCTACGAACAAATATATACCTGTCGGACATATTCCGTCGGGAATTCAGGGTAAGGATGCGATATTGCTCCCGTTCGGCGACGGTGCGTGCCGTCTTGTCGATGTGCCTGTGCTGGCGCCTTCCGAGACTGCTCTCGATTCCGTATGTTACAGCTATACCCTGATTCCCGGAGAGGGTGAGTTGCAGGGTGCTGTGACAAGAGTCCTGGGCGGAGATTTCAAGGAACTTTATCTTACGCGATATAAGGATAAGGGTGAGAAATATGAGGTCGAGAATATGGCCGTAGACCTTGTGCCCCTGCGACGCAGCAGTATTCCACAGGAAGATGTCAGTGTCGAATATGATAATCAGGATGGCATGGCTGTGATTGCGGCACCGATTTCAAACAGTGAGGCCGTGACAGATGCAGGCGACGCGATATATGTCAACCTTGACTCGCGCAACGGTCTCCCGCTCGGGCGCATAGCCGACCATGACCGTCGTGCGCCATACAGATTTCCGACACGCGGACGCATCGTGCGCCGTGCGCAGCTCACTGTCCCGCAGGGGTGTGCGATTACCCATATCCCCGAGAACTTTTCGGCAACAACGCCGCATGCCCGGTTTTCATGCACTTTCACTATGCCCGCGAGAGATACGGTGGTGATGGAGAAATCGGTCGAGATAACCGACCCCTTTCTGAGTGTTGATGACCTCGGATTGTGGAACGGCACCATCTCGGCGTGGGACAATGCGTGCGGCAACCAGATTGAGATAACGACAGTAAAATAAAACCGATTATACCATGAGAAAAATCCTCTTCGCCCTGCTCCTGTTCGTCGCAGGTATCCCGCAGGTCATGGCCGACAAAACCTCCGATTATAAGGAGTATGCGGCCCGCGTGCGTGCCGAGGTGTGGGCCGACTCCCTCCCTCAGTTCATCAATCCTCCTGAGGTGCCTGACAGATTCCGCAATGAGTCTGCCATAATCCTTGCTGCACACAAGGACATTTTTGCAAAGAAGAAAACCGGCGTCGGGTTCGACCGCAATGCATCGCTCATTCCCATCAAGCGTGTCGCGCTGATAAATATGGACGACTATCTGCGCACCCTTATACTCATAAACGACAAGACTGCCCTCGAGGAGTTCTCGGAATATGACATGCCGGTGAAATCGGGTTACAGCGACTGGTTCTTTCAGGAGAAAGACGAGCGCAAATATGTGCTGGGTGTGCGCATAATCAAGCCTGACGGCCGGATTGTCGAGATTCCTACAGACGATTTCGTCATCCTCTCACAGCAGAAGAACGATGATAAGGCCGACCGGCAGAAATTGGCCGTTCCCGGGCTCGAGGTGGGCGATAAGCTCGACATCTTCCTTTTCACCCATACGGCTCTCAAGAATATCCAGCCCGAGACGATAGATATAGCTTTGAGGCAGGATTACCCGGTGCTGTCATACACCATCGGTTGCAAGATTGACGATGACCTCTCCACCATCTACCGTCAGCTTCACGGAGCACCCGAACTGACCGTGACGCAGGGGCCCGACAAGGATTATATCCTTACAGCCGCTATCCCGGCTCCTCTCGATGCCGAGCCACAGATGCTCTATAGCTCCGCCATGCAGTCGCCCCGAATCGAGATGCTGATATATAACCGCCGATTTGACGAGTACACGCCTCAGTTTGCCCGCAAGGATGGCATACAGGCGAATCCCGATGCCATAGAGACGGTGGTCAAGGACAGGATTAACGCGCTTGACAACAGCGTCAACATGGCGTATGCCGTCAAACAGCAGCTCGGCAGCGTCAAGGGCAATCCGATGAAGACCGTGAAGGAAAAATTCAAGAAGGGGGAGTGGTCCAAGGCCCGTACGGCAGACTATATCTACAACCTGCTTGTGTTCAGCTATATGACAGGCAAATACAAATACTATCCGGGCGATTTTGTCAACGAGTTTGCTGCGGCACTCGAGCAGACCGACATAAAGGATTTCAGGAAAGGTGTAATTGCCCCACGCAAGGATGGGCCACTCGACAGCATCACCGACTATAAGGACCTGTATTTCTTTGTCTATCTCCCTGACACGAAACAGTATTATTCGAGCGCGTTCCGTGGGTACAACACCTCGTCTGAGGTGATGACCGCGCATCAGGGGCAGTGCGGACTGCTGACATACAACGGCAAGCTCTCCAAAAAGGAGCGTCTTGCCGAGAACCGCAGGCTGGAGATACCCCTCGCCACGGCGCACGACAACAGATATGTCACCACTGTCAACGCTGTCATAGACGGCACGGCGCTTGACATTACCCGCCGGATAGACGCATACGGGGCGTCTAAGAACAATGTGGGCCCCCTGCTCACATCCGACAATCTGCTCAACGGTTATCTGGCATATCTTAACCGCGACGGGGTGGTGGCAGACCCTCAGATGCTGCGCAAGGAGAAATCGAAAGACCGCGAGCAGCGGATGGAGCGCAATTCGGATGAGGCCAAGGAACAGCTCGAACAGATACGTGAGGCTGTCAAGGATTATCATGGCTCGGAGCCTCGCGAGTTCAAGGGCTATGAGATACTTGCGTCCGGCATAGGCGTGACACCCGACTCGGCGGCAATATCGTATGAGGCCGAATATGTGATGGACGGCCTCGTTAAGAAAGCAGGGCGTAACCTGATGGTGAGCATAGGCAATCTGATAGGAGAGCAGCCCGAGGTATTACCGTCGCAGCGCACAAGACTGCCCGGTGATGATGTGGTGATGACCTATCCGCAGGAGAAGATTGCAAAAGTCTACGTGAAGATTCCGGCAGGTTATGCACCGTCAGCCTCCTCTCTCGCCAAACTCAACACCGAAATATCCAACAAGGCCGGAAGTTTCAGCTCGAAAGCTGTCGTGAACGGTGATTGTGTAGAGCTGGCAGTGACACGAGAGTTTTCGGAGATACGCCTCCCGGCTTCTGAGTGGAACAGTGTCCTGGAGCTGGTTGATGCTGCCGCGAGGTTCAACACCCTCACCCTCCTTCTCGAGAAAAAGAAATAGATCCTCACGCTTCATTCATACCTAAAGAGGGCAGACGCCCGCGGCATTATTGCCGCGGGCGTCTGTTATGCTTATTGGGCGATGTCGTCAGAAAAGCAGTGCGATACGGTAGACGAGGAATGCAAGGAGCCATGCCACGCCCGTGTTGTAAAGTATTGAGAAGAGTCCGTAGCGGGGATTGCCCGTCTCCTTGACTATGGCGGTGACCGTGGCGATGCAGGGGCAGTAGAGCAGCACGAAGACCATGAAAGCCAGCGCGCCGGCCGCCGTGAAATCGGGGCGTCCAGTGGCGGGATTGGGCTCGCGAAGACGTTCGCCGAGGGTCTGGTCGGATGCTTCCTCATCGCCGGTGTAGAGGACTCCGAGTGTAGACACGACAATCTCCTTGGCCGGTACACCCGCGATGGCAGCGACGGTGGCGCGCCAGTGGAACCCTATCGGTTCCATCACGGGATTTACAGCCTTGCCGATCATCTTGAGGTAGCTGTCGCGCGAGGGGTCGATGCGCGAGTCCTCCATGGCGGCGACCTCTGCTGTATCGTTGTCATCGTGTCGCGGGAAATAATCGAGTGCCCAGACGATGATGCTGGCCACAAGTATGATTCCGCCCATCTTGTGCAGGTATTGCTCGCCTTTACCCCACATGTGGCGCAGTGTGGTCTTGAGGGTCGGTACACGATAGGGGGGGAGCTCCATCACGAAGGGTGTCTCATCCTTACCGAACCAGAACCTTCTGAGCAGACGGGCGGTAAGTGCCGCGACGAGTATGCCGAAGACATACACACCCAGGAAGACAAGGGTGGAGTGGGCAGGGAAGAATGTGCCTATCAGTAGCACATAGATGGGTATTCGGGCCGAGCAGCTTATGAACGGATTGATGAGGATGGTGATGATGCGGCTCGAACGGCTCTCGATCGAGCGTGACGCCATTATGGAGGGCACCGTGCAGCCGAAGCCCATTACCAGAGGGATGAACGACTTGCCGTGAAGCCCGAGCCTGTGCATCAGCTTGTCCATGATGAAGGCGGCACGTGCCATATATCCCGAGTCCTCCATGAACGATATGCAGAGATACAGGATGAGGATATTGGGCAGGAAGACAATCACGCCTCCGACACCGCCGATGATACCGTCGGCGATAAGGTCTTTGACCCATCCGTCGGGCAGATATTCGCGTGTCAGACCGCCAATCCAGGCCACAAGTTCCTCAATCCATTCCATCGGGTATGAGCCGAGGGTGAATGTGGCCCAGAAGATAAATGTCATCACAGCAAGGAAAATCGGGAAACCGAAAAGCTTGTTGATGACGATGGTGTCGATGATATGTGTGGAATTGACGCGTGCCTGTTCGTCTGATTTCTCCAGAGTCTCAGCGAGCGCGCCCGAGATGAATCCGTATTTCTCGTCGGCTATGGCCGCCGTGAGGTCTGTGTCGGGGTGGTTTTTGTCGAATGCCTTGACCTTGCTGTCGCGCAGGGCAATGATTTCCTCTCCGTCAGGCAGGGCTTTTATCTGGGCCATCACCTCGGGGTCACCCTCAAGCAGCTTTATGGCGAGATACCTGGGAGAGAAATGCTGTCCGACAGTCGGATGGGTCTTGAGTATGTCCTTTATCTCTGTCAGCAGCGACTCAATCTCGTTGCCGAGGCTGACATGGACATGACGTACCGAAGGGTCGTCTCCCTCGCTGACACGTATCACGGTGTCGAATAGCTTGTCTATGCCCATCCCGGTCTTTGCGGCGGTGGGCACGATGGGGACACCTATCATGTCGCCGAGAGTCTGATAGTCGAGCTTGACCCCCTCACGCTCGAGTTCGTCGTACATGTTCAGTGCTATGACCATCGAGCGGTCCATGTCTATCAGCTCGGTGGTGAGATAGAGGTTGCGCTCCAGGTTCGAGCCGTCGACGACATTGATTATCACATCCGGGGTCTCGTCCTTGAGATAGCGGCGCACATATAGCTCTTCGGGCGAGTAGGAGGCAAGCGAGTAGGTGCCGGGAAGGTCGACTATATTGAATGTATATCCGCGATAGTTGAAGCGTCCTTTCTTGGCGTCAACAGTGACACCGCTGTAGTTGCCCACATGTTCGTGGGCACCCGAGGAGATATTGAAAAGCGATGTCTTGCCGCAGTTGGGGTTGCCTATCAGCGCTACGTTGATGACACGTCCTCGGTGTTCCTTATCTGTCTCAGCCGACTCGGGCCTGTTGACGTCTATGGTATTGGTGTGCGACGGCATGGCAGCCTGATTCTCTGATTCCGTGGGCTCGACCTCGACAAGCTCGGCCTCCGAACGGCGCAGCGACACCTCATAGCCCATGATCTCATATTTCACCGGGTCTTTGAGGGGAGCCGACATCAGCACCTTGATCTCGCGGCCTTTGACGAAGCCCATCTCAATCATGCGCTTGCGGAATGCCCCGTGACCTAATATCTTTATAATGACGGCAGTATCGCCCGACTTGAGTTCTGACAATCTCATTGCTTGATGATTATTGTTTTATCTTCTTTAAGAGGTGCAAATTTCGTGAAAAATCCGTCATCTTCAAATACCTAAAAATAGTGATTTGCACGTAGAAAATCACTAAACCTATAAGTTGCAAATATGAGAACTATTTATTAACTTTGTGGCTTAGAAATATGTTATAAGGATAATGAGATTCGCAAGAATAATAGACGGTTATGACCACCTTTGGGCTGTCCATGAAATAGGGAAAGATGCAGATGAGCTGACCCTTCTGTTCAGGGACTGGACTAATGGTGAGTTCCTGTTTGATTTTTTCATGGAAAACCTCGATGACTTGAAAGAGTTTTTTCACATTGAAAGAATCGAGCAGGCGGTTGATGATACGTTTGAGGATGCCGAATCTCTGGAGGAGCTTATCCTCGAATTCCCCTACACGGAAAATCTTGATGATCTGTTTACCCCTCTCGGATTATCGGACAGCCGTACAAGAGAGCTGAGTCGTGAGAAGGCCCGTAATTGGGACAGGAAGCGACATGCCAGTTGGTTGAGGGTATATGCTATACGTCTTGACCCAAATGTATATGTTGTCACGGGAGGCGCTATAAAGCTCACGCGTACTATGCAAGAGCGTGCGCATACACAGCTTCAGTTAGATAAACTAAACAGATGTAAATCGTATTTGCAGTCAAACGGGGTATTTGACCAGGACAGTTTTGTAGAATTCACAAATGAATAATGAAATGGCAAACAAGACAATAAAATTTTTGGAGGCACACAGCAGTGACACTCCTTCTCGGTTTGTTGAAGAAGCCAACTGGCGGAAAGAGAATGCCGGCTGGCTCAAATGGTCGCGTCAGCTGGCCACCGCATTGATGGGTTATATGCAGGATAATGGTTTGAAACGTGCGGACCTTGCCGCGCGTCTTGGCGTAAGCCCCCAATATGTGAGCAAACTGCTCTCCGGTACAGAGAACCTGAGTTTTAAGAGCGTAGCAAATATCGAAGATAGGTTAGGGATAAACTGTTTTGTAATGATTAATACATGAATAATATAGGTTCATGCTAAAATATGATGATGTCTTTTGTGAGAATCGAACAACGAAATGCAAACTTTTTGAGGCTTGATAAAAATTTGCCATTGTTGTTTAAAATGCCTAATTTTGCATTCTGTTTTCAATCGCGATTCACAGATGTTTGAAATATCATTCACCCCTACCGTCATAGCTCTTTTTGCGGTGCTTGTCGTCGCCGTGCTCTATCTGCTGCTTGGTTTCCGCCACTATGTCGCGTCGGTGAACCGGCGTGTCAGTGCCGACAGCTCGCGCGAATTTCCGTCAGAGGCCGAGATGACATATCCTTCAATCTCGGTGATTGTCTATGCCGAGGATGATGCAGACAATCTCGAGGTCATGCTGCCCCAGATTCTCAGTCAGGATTATCCGGGCCTTTTTGAGGTGATAGTGGTCAATGACGGAGCCATCTCGTCGACCAAGGATGTCATAGCACGGCTTGAGCAGACACATTCCAATCTCTACATGACCTTCACTCCCGGTCAGTCGCGCTCGCTCTCGCGCAAGAAGCTGGCCGTGACACTCGGAATCAAAGCCGCCCGATATGATGTCGTAGTACATACCACAGGAAATTGCCAGGTGCCGTCGCGCCTGTGGCTCCGTGCCATTGGCCGCAGGTTCGTGCCTGGTACAGATGTTGTCATAGGCTATGCGGCACCTACCGCCGCTGCCGACGAGACACGCGAGCCGCGCAAGAGGCTGCACGCTTTCGACACCGTGCGCACTGCGGTCGAGTATCTGTCGTGGGCCATTGCCGGACGCCCTTATCGCGGCACATGCCATAACCTCGCATACCGCCGCAGCGTTTTCTTCGACAACAAGGGTTTCTCGCGCTCGCTCGATCTTAAATATGGAGATGATGACGTGTTCGTGTCGCAGGTCGCCACGGGCGACAATACGGCTGTCGAGCTCTCCGCCGACTCGATGGTGCTGTCGGTCGAGGCCAATCCGGGTGCCGCCCACAAGGTGCGCAAACTCAGATACGGCTTCACGGCCTCGAAGGTGAAGGGTCATGCGCGTATCTTCTTCAGCTCATGTACCGTGGCATGGTGGCTCTCTATCGCGGCTGCCGTGGCGCTCTCGCTTGTCGGCCTCCCCTCGTTCATCCCCATGATTGTGGCGGCAGTCATACTGCTTGCAACATGGATTGTATTGATGTTCGCGTGGAAAAAGACCTCGGTCTCCCTCTGGTCGCGCGGCATCTTCATCACCTTCCCCTGGTTCATGTCGATACATCCGATATATTCGCTTTTCTACCGTCTCAGGGGCTTCTCCAACCGTAAGTCAAATTACTCATGGGGATGAAGGTGACGGGGACGGTCGAGGTGAACGGCCTGCGGCTTTTTGCCCGTCACGGCGTTATGCCGCAAGAGCGTGTGACAGGCAATATCTTCGAGGTCTCGGTGCATCTGCGCTATCCGATGGAAAGGGCGATGACGGAGGACGCGCTCGATGGAACCTTGAATTATGCCGAGGCCGTCGGCATAATACGCAAGTGCATGGATGTGCCTTCGGCCCTGCTCGAGAATGTGGCATGGCGAATAGCCGAAGCCCTGACGGCGGCCTTCCCCGAGATTTCGGGAGGGATGGTGAGGGTGGCCAAGATAACCCCTCCGATAGCGGCCGAGCTGCAAGATGTGGCCGTGAGAATAGAATGGTGACATAACAACAATAGAAACAGAAAATATATAATCTCTCACAGAACGATGAAAGATACTCCAATACTCCTCCTGACCGGTTATCTCGGCAGTGGCAAGACAACACTTGTAAACCATATCCTCTCAAACCGCCGCGGCATCAAGTTTGCGGTAATTGTCAATGATATAGGCGAGGTCAACATCGACGCCGACCTCATTGAGCGTGGCGGTATCGTCGACACCAAGGACGACAGTCTCGTGGCCCTGCAGAACGGCTGTATCTGCTGCACGCTCAAGATGGATCTGGTCAAGCAGATAGAGGACATCATGGCTATGGGCAAGTTCGACTATATCGTCATCGAGGCGAGCGGTGTATGCGAGCCCGCGCCGATCGCCCAGACCATCTGCTCGATTCCACAGATGGGCGAGAAGATGCTGATGTATGGCACTCCCCGTCTCGACTGCATCGTCACTGTGGTTGATGCGCTCAGGCTTCAGGACGAATTCGGGTGTGGCGAGTCGCTGACACGCGAGAATCTTGAGGAAGAGGATATCGAGAACCTGATAATACAGCAGATTGAATTCTGTAACATAATCCTGCTCAACAAGGCCTCGGAGGTCAAACCCGAGGAGCTTGCGAGGATACGTGCCATTGTCCGTGCCATCCAGCCTAACGCCGAGATAATCGAATGCGATTATGCCGACGTCGACCTTGACCGCATCATCAATACGGGTATGTTCAATTTCAATCAGGTAGCCTCGTCGGCTGCGTGGATCCGTCAGATAGACCGCGATAACGACGAGATTGTACGTGAGGAGGAGGAACATCATCACCATCATCATCACCACCACGACCACCATCACCATGACCATGATGATGACGACGATGAGGAGCACGATCATGACTGCGCCCACAACCACGGTGGCGAATGTACCTGCGGACACCATCACCACCATCATCATGGCGAAGGGGAGACCGAGGAATATGGCATAGGGACCTTCGTCTACTACCGTCGTCCCGGCTTCGACCTCAACAAGTTCGACTATTTCTGCGCAAGCAAGTGGCCCAAGTCGATTATCCGTGCCAAGGGTATCTGCTATTTTGCCGAGAATCCCGACATGAGCTATCTCTTCGAGAGCGCCGGGCGCCAGAAATCGCTCAAGGAGGCCGGACTGTGGTTCGTGACCGCTCCCGAGGAGGATCTTAAGCAACTGCTCGAACAGGATCCCGGCCTGATGCGCGACTGGGAGGAGGGATACGGCGACCGCATGGTCAAGATTGTGTTCATCGGGCGCGACATGGACCGCACGGCCATCACCGAAGCCCTCGATGCCTGTCTTGAGCGATGAAGCCATATCTGCAGGTAGACAACCTCACCAAGAGCTATGGCGACCGTCTGCTCTTCGAGTCGGTGACATTCGGTGTCAACGAGGGTGACAAAATCGGCATCGTGGCCAAGAACGGCACCGGCAAGTCGACGCTGCTGCGTCTGCTGGCCGACCGCGAGAGCCCTGACAGCGGCAGCGTTATATTCCGCAACGGACTGCGCGTGGGGTTCCTCGACCAGAATCCCGAGTTCGATCCGTCGCTGTCGCTGATGGACAACCTGCTTCCCGTCATACCCAAGGAACATCATGACGAGTGGAGCCACGAAGACCGTGTGCGCCAGATGTTGTCACAGCTCGGCATAGATGACCTCTCGCTGCGTGTAGACCGCCTTTCGGGTGGTCAGGTGAAGCGTGTGGCCATAGCACGTCTGCTGCTCGGCGAGCCTGACCTGGTGATACTCGACGAGCCCACCAACCACCTTGACATCTCGACCATCGAATGGCTCGAGGGTTATCTCACACGCTCGCGTGTGACGCTGCTCATGGTGACGCACGACCGCTATTTCCTCGACCGCGTCTGCAACAAGATTATCGAGATAGATATGCAGACCACCTTCACATACGAGGGGAATTTCGACACATACCTGCGTCGCCGTGCCGAGCGTATCGAGGCTATGACAGCCGAGCAGGCCAAGCTGCGCAATACCCTCAGGCGCGAGCAGGAGTGGATGCGCCGTCAGCCACAGGCCCGCGCCGGAAAGGCCAAATACCGCATCGACGCATTCTATGACCTGAAGTCGCGTGCGTCGGTGAGGTATGACGACAAGACCATCGACCCGACCGAGGTGCGCTCGTCATATATCGGCTCGAAGATATTCGAGGCCAAAGGCGTGAGCAAACGGTTTGGCGATAAGGTGATACTCGAAGATTTCACCTATACTTTCGCACGATATGAGAAGGTGGGCATCGTTGGCGAGAACGGTGTCGGCAAATCGACATTCATCAAGATGTTGCAGGGAATTGTCCCTCAGGATTCGGGCGAGTGGAATGTCGGAGAGACCGTACGTTTCGGTTACTATTCGCAAGAAGGGCTCAACCTGCCTCACGGCAAGCGCGTCATCGACGCCATAACCGACATCACCGAGGATGTCGTGGTCAACGGCACATCGCACTATACGCCGATGCAGTTCCTGACCCGGTTCCTGTTCAGCCCTGCCGACCAGCAGAAATATATCTCGACCCTGAGCGGCGGTGAGATGCGGCGCCTCAATCTTGCGGCCGTGCTCATCACTCAGCCTAATTTCCTGATTCTCGATGAGCCCACCAACGACCTCGACATAATGACCCTGGGCATACTCGAGGACTATCTGCGCGATTTCAAGGGGTGTGTCATAGTCATATCGCACGACCGTTTCTTCCTCGACTCGATTGTCGACCATCTCTTCGTGATGGAAGGGAACGGTGTAATCAAGGATTTCCCCGGCAGCTATACCGAATATCGCGAGTTCATCAGGCGCAAGCGTGCCGAGGAGAGCGCGGCTGCTGTGGATACCACTCCGAAACCTGTGAGGCAGACCGCCGAGCGTAGGGTGCGCCTGACATTCAAGGAGCGCAAGGAACTCGAAGCCCTGACAGCAGAGATTGACGCCCTGAATGCCGAGAAATCGGAGCTGGAGGCCCTTTTCAACTCGGGCGAGCAGATTGCCGACATCGCCGTAAAGGCCAAGAGGTATGACGAGGTGAAGAGCCTCCTTGACGACAAGGAGATGCGGTGGCTTGAGCTCTCCGATAAAGAATCATGAACATCATGGAGCCCACATATCTGTATCATACTCTCCCGACGGGCCTTAGGATTGTGATAGAACACCGTCCGGGGGCCGTGGTAGACCACTGCGGAGTGGCAGTGAATGTCGGAAGCCGCGACGAGAGTCCCGAGCTGTACGGAATGGCCCATTTCGTTGAGCATACCATATTCAAGGGTACACGGCGTCGCCGCTCGTGGCACATCCTCAACAGGATGGAGACAGTGGGAGGAGAGTTGAATGCATATACTACCAAAGAGGAGACGGTAGTATATACCACTTTTCCAGCCGGGGAGATCGCAAGGGCCATCGACCTTGTGGCCGATCTGGTCATGGACTCGCAATTTCCCGCTTCCGAGATAGAGAAAGAGCGTCAGGTCGTGGCCGATGAGATAGACACATATCTCGATATCCCGTCTGAGGGGATATTCGACGATTTCGACGAACTGGTCTTCGCCGGATCGCCATTGGCACATTCCATCCTCGGCTCGCGTGAGACATTGGCCGGTTTCTCGACTGACGTGTGCCGCCGGTGGCTCGAGACGCGCTATACGCCCGGAAGGATGGTGCTGTTCTACTCGGGGGCTGAGAACCCTGACCGTTTCATCCGTCTTGCCGAGAGATGTTTCGGTGCCCTTACCTGTCCCGATATGCCGCTCGATAGGAGTGTTCCGCCGATAGTGGCTCCTTTTGAGACCGAAAGGAGCAACGGCACCCACCAGGCTCACACGCTGATGGGCGCGAGGGTAGGCGGCCTCGCCTTGCCTATGAGATATGCTCTCTCTCTGCTTACCAACATACTCGGAGGCCCCGGCATGAACTCGCAACTCAACGTGGCCCTGCGCGAGAAGAGGGGATTGGTTTACACAATAGACGCATCGACATCATTGATGACAGACTGCGGACTGTTTTGTGTCTATTTTGGTTGCGATCCCGAGGATACAGACCGATGCGTAAGGCTTGTCAAGGAGACTGTGGGACGATTTGCCGACTCTGAGATGTCACTGCGGCAACTCGACAAGGCAAAACGTCAGTATCTCGGGCAGATGACCGTTGGCTCGACCAATACCGAACAGGCCGCTCTCGGCATGGCCCGCGCCACACTGCACAGAGGCCACGCCATGACCCGCACCGAGATAGAAGAAGCCATCCTTGCCGTCACCCCCACCCAGATAAAAGAGTGCGCAGAGGGATTGAACATGTCGCGCCTGACGCTCAGGTAGAGTTTAGAGATTAAAGAGTGAAGTTTAAAGGTTGAAATTTTAAAAGATAAATTTATAGAGTAAGTGCTGCGTCTTGAATTC
>OLOX01000130.1_pt1 | contig 72842 bp, 56 predicted proteins | sample 1672091 | NCBI WGS metagenome assembly OLOX01 (sample SAMEA3136644, study PRJEB25190) | human gut metagenome | reverse complement strand
GGCCGCCGGCCGCAGGCGCGGCGGCGCCTCCGCGCTCGATAAACCCAACGGGGCGGCGACCCCACGTGTTATCGGGCGCGCCGAAGATATACGCGTCGGCAACGCCGGGCACGCGCAGCAGCTTCTCGCGGATTTCGGCGGGGTAGACGTTCTCGCCGCCGGAGATGAACATGTCGTCGGTGCGTTCCTTGACGTACAGCTTGCCATCGGGCGCAATAGCGGCCGTATCGCCCGTCAGGAAAAAGCCGTCGGCCGTGTAGGCGGCGCGCGCGTTTAGGTAGCCGCCGAACAGGCCCGGCCCGCGCACGGCCAAGCGGCCGAACCCGTCGGGGCCCGCGTCCACAATGCGCGCCTCATAACCCTCAAGCAGGGACATACCACCCGTAAACCCAGGTGTGACCAGGGCGTTTGCAATTTGGCTGGCCGTTTCGGTCATGCCATAGCTTGCGTACACGCGCGCCCGCATGGCCAGCGCACGCCCCAGCGTCTGCGCGTTCAGCGGCCCGCCGCCAAGCAGGATGCACTCGTAGCGGCCCACGCCCGGCGCATGCGAACTCGCCAACATGTCCTGCAGCATCTTGTCGACCACGGAAATGTGCGTGGCGCCGCGACGCGCGGCGTCCGCCAGCACGCGTTCGGCGTCGAAACGCTGATACAAAATGAAAGGATTCGCGTTCAGCAGGCTCCGCACCACCATCTGCAGGCCGCCCACGTGGTAAAGCGGCAGCGCGATCTGCCACAGCCCCTCGCCGTGACGATTGAGCGAAGCATTGGAAACCGCCGCCGAGCCACACAGATTTTCCCAGGTCAGCGGCACAGCTTTCGAACGCCCGGTGGTACCGGACGTGAACATGACCACCGCCGTGGCGCCGCGGTCGAATACATGCGCGCCGCGCTCGGCGAAATGGATGACGCTTTCAAGCGCGTCCTGGCGCGCTTCGTCCTCGCGACGGCGCGCAGCGGCCCCGCGACTGCGACCCGCGCGCCCGAGCGCCCGCGTCGAGCGCGCCTCGGCCGTGGCGATGTTCGTGCGCGCGTAAAACGACGTGCGCTGCGCATGCCCGGGGCCCGCAGCTTCCGCGGTTCCGGTAGCGTCATTCGCCACGGTCCTGATAAGGTTCGCCACATTGCTTTCGTCAACGGTGTACGCCACGTTGAACGCACGGCTGCGCTGCAGGTCAAGCAGGCGCGCCTGCTTTTCCGCGTCCGTCAGCCGGTTGTTCAGCGTCACCAGCGTGAACCCGCCGTATGCCGCCGCCAGCAGCAAAAACACGCACGCTGGCTGGTTCGGCAGGTCCACGGCAACCGCGTCGCCAAGCGCAACGCCGCGACGACGCAACAAGCTAGCAAGACCCGCCGCAATCATGCGGGTTTCCCGGTACGACAACGCTTCGATGTTGCCGTCTTTGTCGACATAAGAGAAGCACGTGCGCTGCGGATTGAGCCGCACCATGTTTTCGAACACGCCGATCATGTGGGTAATGCGCCTGCTTTCGCCTTGCTAGCCAATAGATCCTACGGGAACTTCGGGAACTTCGAGAAGTCGGGCTTGCGCTTCTCCTTGAACGCGTCGCGACCCTCTTTCGCCTCGTCGCTGGTATAGTACAGCAACGTGGCGTCGCCGGCGAACTGCTGCAAGCCGGCCAGGCCGTCGGTAGCCGCGTTGAACGACGCCTTCATGAAGCGCAGCGCCGTGGGGCTGAACTGCAGCATTTCCTTCGCCCACTGCACGGTTTCGGCCTCAAGCTGCTCGAAGGGCACCACCTTGTTGACCATGCCCATCTCCAGCGCCTCCTGCGCCGTGTACTGACGGCACAGGTACCAAATCTCGCGCGCCTTCTTCTGGCCCACCATGGCCGCCAGGTAACCCGCGCCGTAGCCGGCGTCGAAGCTGCCCACCTTCGGGCCCGTTTGGCCGAATTTCGCCGTTTCCGCGGCAATGGACAGGTCGCACAGGATGTGCAGCACGTGCCCGCCGCCGATGGCGTAGCCGTTGACCATGGCGATGACGGGCTTGGGCACCACGCGGATGAGTCGCTGCAGGTCAAGCACGTTCAGGCGCGGGATGTTGTCCTCGCCGACGTAGCCGCCGTTGCCGCGCACCATCTGGTCGCCGCCGCTGCAGAACGCCTCGTCCTCGTGCGCGCCACCGTGGTTGGCGCCCGTCAGGATGATGATGCCGATGCCCGCGTCGTCGCGCGCCTCGGAGAACGCATCGTACATCTCCATCACCGTGCGCGGCGTGAAGGCGTTGCGCCTAAACGGGCGGTTGATGGTGATCTTCGCGATGCCCTCGTACGTTTCGTAGATGATCTCGCGGTACTCTTTTCCAGGTTGCCACTGGATGTCGCTCATACACGGTCCTTTCGCTGTGCGCGTTGCTACGTGCACGCACATTTTTAACCTATTCGAAACAATGGTAGCGAATTCGCACCAAACGCGCACGCTCCGCACGATAATCGCATCGTGCGGAGCGCGTTAGCGGTTGCTCGCGATTACAAACGGCGCCTACAGGGCGGCGCGGATGGCCTCGGTCGTTTTGTTGTACTCGGCCTCCACCGCCGCGAACAGCTCTTCGGAGCCTGCTGCGGTTTCAGGGATGGGGCGCAGGAACTCGGTCAACGCGTTGGACGGCTCGAACAGGTTCGAGAAGCCCATGTTCTGCGCGATGCCCTTCAGCGTGTGCGACGCAAGAAACGCGCCGTTCACGTCGTTGTTCGCAAGCGCCGTGCGCAAGTTCTCGAAGCTGTTGTCCTGCAAAAACTTGCCGGCAAAACGCACCACGAGAGCTTCGCTGGTCAGACGGCGGACGACGTCGTTGTAATCGGCGCCGATTTTCTCGTATGCATCTTGAATCTCACTCATGTTCTCTTCTTAGTCTTGCTCGGTTGCGGTTGCAGTTTCGTTATTAGTTAGCCTAGAAAGAGGGGGGGGTGTCCCTTCGTCATCCTTTTCCGCCAGAATGCGCTCTTGCAGGTCGATCAAACAGCTGATGAGCAGCGGGTTGAACGTGCCGCATTCGCCGTTCAGGATCATCTGCATGGCCTCTTCATGTGGAATGGCCTTCTTGTACACGCGGTCGCTGGTCAGCGCGTCGTACACGTCCACAATCGACACCACCTGCGCCGAAATGGGAATTTCATCGCCTTTCAGGCCGTCGGGGTAGCCGTTGCCGTCCCAACGCTCGTGGTGCCAACGGCAGATGTCGCGGGCGGCCTGCACCAGCGCGCTGTCGAGGTACTGCGTCATGCTTTCCAGCAGGTTCGCGCCGATGGTGGTGTGCGTCTTCATGACCTCGAACTCTTCGGGTGTCAGGCGGCCCGGCTTATTCAACACATAGTCGGGAATGGAGAGTTTGCCCAGGTCATGCAGCGTGGAAGCGGCGGAAATGGCGGCGCGCTCTCTTGAGCTGACGTGGTAGCGGTCCGTTTTGCGCACCAAGTGCTCCAGCATCATCTCGGTGAGCTTGCGCACGTGCTTCACGTGCGGTCCGCTTTCGCCGTTGCGCAGCTCCATGGCGCCGCCCATGATGTCGACGAGCAAGCGGCTGTCACGTTCGCGCTCGTAGAACTGCTGCGCCAGCATGGACGACAGGCGGCGCTGCTTGGCGTACAGGCGCATGATGTTGTCAACGCGCTGACGCACGATGCGCGCGTCGAATGGGCGGCTGATGTAGTCCGAAGCGCCCAGCTCGTAGGCGCGCAGCACCATGTCGTCGGATTCTTCGCTGGAAATCATGATGACGGGGATGTCGTCGATCCAGCCGCTGCGCGACATGCGCGACAGCACGTCGAAACCGTCGGCGCCGGGCATGACGATGTCAAGCAGCACGATGGAGACGCCGTCGCCGTAGCGCTCCAGACAGCTGATGCCCGCTTCGCCGCTGTCGGCTTCGATGATGTCGTACTGGTCTTTCAGCATTTCGCTTAAGATGACGCGGTTCATTTCCGAGTCGTCGACCACCAGCAGAAGCGGCTTGCGCACGGCTTCGGCTTCGATGTCGTCCGTTTCGGTGACCACGGCGTTTTTCAGGGTTTTCGCCTTGTACATAAGCGTGTCGGCCTGCCGCACCGTTTCCTCGACGGTGCGGCCTTCGGACAGCGCGCCGCCCACGCTGACGCTGAGGCCGAGCTTCTCGTAACCGGGCACGGCCGTTTCGGCAATCTTGTCGGTAATGGCGCGCAGCTTGCGCGAGAAGTCGTCCTCGCCAATGCCGGGCAGCACCAGCACGAACTCGTCGCCGCCGTAGCGCACCAGCATGTCCGTACCGCGGATGCAGCTATTCACGGCCGCCACGGCCGCCTTCAGGGCAACGTCGCCGGCGTGGTGGCCCAGCATGTCGTTGACCAGCTTGAAGTCGTCCAGGTCAAGCAGGGCGATGCCGGCGTACATGTGCTGCGTGCACAGGTTGTCCTCGTAGAAGCGGCGGTTGTACGCACCGGAAAGCGCGTCGCGGTACAGCAGCTCGTCGGAAAGGCCCGTGAGGCTTTCCGCGTCGATGGGCTGCGCGTACAGAAGCACGCTTTTCTTGCCGTCCACCTCAACGTAGCGCACGTTGGCAAGGTGCTGCTCGTCGCCCATGCGCAGCGAATGCGTTTGGTGGCCGCCGTCGTGCAGCACCTCTTCGCACACCTTGCGCATGCAGATGCATCCGTTGCCACACAGCAGGCAGAACTGCTCTTCGTCGATGTTGTCGGAATCAAGTAGGCGCACCACCGGGTAGATTTCCCGCAGACGGTCCATCTCGCGGCGGATCTGGTCGTGCATCACGGCAACGGAAGCTTTATCTTCCGGGCCCGTTTCGTGAATGTTGATGTCTCCCATAGCCGTCACGCCTCTGCTCCTCAGCTGAAAGATGAAAGCGCACTCTATATAACGTAGTCATTGTAATAAAAGCGATACCCCAATACGCGCGAACAGGGAAAAGGGGCAAGCTTGCGAAGAAAAACGCACAACCAGGGGAACAGGGTGCAGCGCAAGGCCGCCTGCGCAAGGGTACGGAGAGGAGCCGGTACCGCTCATGGCGGTCGGCGTTTCCTTTGCCGCGTCCTTACTGGCATTGGCCCTGCGCCTGCTGCCGGAAAGACTGCACGAACGCTAGGCGACGCTGTGGACGCAGGCGGCGAATGCGGCAGGGTCTTCCAGGTGCACGTTGTGGCCGGCCTTCGGTGCCATGCGCGTTTGCACGATGCCCGCTGCGTGCAGATCGTTGGCGATGCGGCTGTACTTTTCGTCCTTCGCACCCGTGAGATACAGCGTTGAGCAACCGCGAAGCCCCAGGTCACGAAGTGCTTCAGTTGTTTCGTGATACGAAGGCATGCGGTGCTGGCCTGCGCATTCCACGCAACGGGCCAGCGCCTCGGCGTCATTTGCCAGCCGACCCGCTTGGATAAGCGCACGCGTGCGCTTCGGCAGCGAGCGCTGCGACTCGAACAGGGGCAGGTTTTCCCAGTACGTCATGAAGTCGCGCAGGCTTGTCTCGCGCAGGCGGCGCACGGTGGCCGCGTCGCGCTCGGCAGCGGCGACGCGGTCGCTTTCCGTTTTCGGGCCCATGCCGGCGCTTTCAAGCAGCAGCCCGCGCGTTTTCTTCGCGAACGCGGCGGGGCCGGCCTCAAGCAGCGCGCTGAGCGCCACGCGGCCGCCCATGGAATAGCCCACCACAACCGGCTTGCCCGGCACCAGATCGATGAAGTCGAGCAGCGCTTCGCCCATGGAACGCAGGCTGTAGGGCGCCGGGCTTGCCGGCACGGCCGAGCCGCCGTGTCCTACCAGGTCAATAGCGTACACGTCGCGCTCCTGCGCAATAAGATCCATCGCGCCGATCCACGATGACGAGCTTTGCGCGAACCCGTGCACCAGGATGGCCGGCGGGCGGCGGCGGCCCGGTACACCCTGCGCATTGCAATACAGGTAGCGGTAGCGGACGCCGTCGGAATCGAAGCAATCGGTCATCGGTGCCATAAGAGCCTCCCCAGTCTCTTGCAACATTCAAACATGAGCGGCGCGCCTTTCGGCGCTATCTCATGAGGCGCGCGCTTTCTCTCGCATCCACGAGGCCAACCTGTAAGCAACTTGGTACGTCGCAAATCGGCTCAAAACGTTTCATCGTCACTTCGTAGGGTTGAGCGAAAGCTCAACCCGCAATTGAGAGCGCGAAGCGCGACACTCCGCTCCTACCCGCAGGCGTACAAGCATTTCTGTACAACAACGGTATAGAGAAAGCCGATACGCCGCAGGTCGCCGTCTGCAGGAGCGGCTTTGTGCAGCCTACCAGAAGCGGCCGTAACGCTCGCGAATGCCCTCAAGCGGCACCGGCACCTCGATCAGGCTGATGCCCGGCACGTCAAGCGTTTCGCAATACGCCTGGTCAAACGCCTGCAACGTGTCAACTTTCGCATACGGAACGCCAAACGCCGCCGCGGCAGCCTGGAAGTTCACGTCTTGCGGCGTCAAGAACAGGCGCTCGAAATACGCTTCACTCGACTTCTGCGGAAGCATGTCGAAAATGCCGCCGCCGTTGTTGTTTAACAACACGATGGTAATGCCCAAACGCTGCGCTTGCATTTCAACGTTGCTATCCGGCGTGGTTTCGCCCGGTGTGCGGCCGGCGGCAAGCTGGCACTGCACGCGCAGCTCGCGCTGCAAGGCAAGCGCGTTGATGTCGTGCAGCATGGTCAGGTCGCCGACTACCAGCGTGGTGCGCTCGAACAGCTGCGCGGCGCCAAGCGCCGTCGACACCGTGCCGTCGATGCCGTTCAGCCCGCGATTCGCCAGCACGCACAGGCGCTTGTCGCCCTTCAGGTAGAACGTGTCCACGGCGCGCACGCTCATGGAGTTGGCCGCGAACAGGCACGACCCCTCGGGGGCAAGCTGCAGCACGCGGCGCACGTACGCACCCTCGAACGCATCGGCCTGCTGGTTTGCGGCGGTGTCGGCGGCGAAGATGCGGCCGGCGGCCTCGGCGTTGGCGCGCTGCCACGCGGCCGCGAACGCGTGCTCTTTCGCAGCTGCGGCGGCGGGGCCTCCCTCGGTACGCTCGGCGCGCGTCATGCTGCGCGCGAAATCGACGGGCATAGCGCGCACAAACGCCGTGGTGCCCGCGTTCGTGTCGCGCGTTTCCAGCGGGTCCACCACGATCTGCAGCGCGCCCGCTTCCTCAAGGCGGCGCACCCACTGCGTAGCTTTCTTCGAAATGGGATAGCGTCCGAATCGTACGATGACCTGCGGGTTCAGCTGTTCATCGGCAACTTCGCCGCCCGTTTCGAACACGCTGTCGTAGTTTTCAACCAGCAGCTCATCGGGACAGCAGCGCAAACCCGACAGAGGATCGGCCAGCACCGGCATGGCGAACGCGCGCGCGAATTCCATGACGGCCTTCGCGTCCTCGATGGTGGCGCACGACCCTTCGCCGGCAAGCAGCAAAGCGTCGTTCGCCTGCAGCGTGCGCGCCATGTCGGCCGCCGCCGCACCTGAGATGTGACCCTGCGGCTGGACAAGCCCATGAGCCGCGTCGTTTGCGGGGGCGGGAGCAAGCCCGCCGTCGAACAGGTCATCGAGCTTCGTGTCCGGCTTCAGCGGCTCGTCGAACGGGAAGTTCAGGTGCACCGGGCCGCCGAAGCAGGCACCGGCGATTCGCTGATGCGCGGCTTCGGAACCAGCTGCACCACGCGCCTGCGACGGCGGCGGGCAGGCGCCCATGGCTGCGATGCATGCCTCGCGCGCAGCCTGGCGGGCAAAGCGCAGCGACTGCTCATCGGCCGCCGGCAGCGGCATAGCGCGAAACGCGCGCACGTGGCTGCCGTACGCATGCAGCTGATCGCACGTTTGCGGCGCGCCGAGGCCCTGCAGCTGCGGCGGGCGATCGCCCGTCAGCACCACCAGCGGCACGCGGGAAGATTCCGCCTCCATGACGGCGGGGTAGTAGTTGGCAACGGCGCTACCCGACGTGCACACGATGGCGGCAGGGCGGCCCGACGCTTTCGCCAGGCCAAGCGCGAAAAACGCCGCACCGCGCTCGTCGACGTCCACGTACACGCGCATGCGCTCGGGCGCGCGACACGACAGCTCGTACGCCACCATGGACAGCGGGGTAGAGCGCGACCCGGGACTTACCACCACGTCGTGCACGCCCCATTTCGCCAGCTCATCGAAGAATGCGCCCAGAAAACGCGCCGTTTGACGCGGGTCGGCGACCGTCATCGCGCACCCCCGTCCACACCGGCTACCACTGTTTCGGTGCCGCCGCCGAACGCGGACAGCACCGTTTTCAGCTTCAGCGCGATTTCGTCGTACTCGTCAGCAGCGCGGCTTCCGTCGACGATGCCGCAACCCGCGTACACATATCCGATTTCGCCGTCGAACACGCCCGTGCGCAGCGCCACGCTGAACTCGCCGTCGCCGGCGGCATCCACGTAGCCGCACGCACCCGCGAAAAAGCCGCGGTTGTACGCCTCGATCTGGCGGATAAGCATCTTCGCCTCGCCCACAGGCGCGCCCGACACGGCCGGCGTGGGGTGCAGATCGCCCATCATCGACCACAAATCGACGCCGTCAAGGAGCTTCGCGCGCGCCGGCGTCATAAGGTGCTGGATGCACGTGAGCGGCATGATGGTAGGTTGCGCCGGCACATCGACGCTGTAGCACGTGCGGTTGAGCACGTCGCGGATGAAGCGCACCACGTAATCGTGCTCCGTGCGGTTTTTCTGGTCGGCCATCAGCGCCGCGGCCAGGCGAGCGTTTTCCTGGGCGTCGGGCGACGTGGGGCACGTACCGGCCAGGCACATGCTTTCCAGGTCAGCGCCGCGCTTGCACACCAGCAGCTCGGGCGTGCAGCCGCAGAAGAACACGTCGGCGTAACGATACAGCAGCACGGTGCCGTGCGCCGTGCCGTCGATAAGGTTCACCAGCAGGTCTTTCGAGGAAAACGGCTCGGCAGCGCGCACTTTCAGGCGGCGCGAAAGCACTACCTTGTCAACGCGGCCGGCGTGGATGGCGGCAAGCCCGTCGTCCACGGCGCGCTCCCATGCCTCGCGCGAATCGAGCGTCAGCGTGTAGTCGATGCTGCGGCGCGTGCGCGGGCGCGCGGAAAGCGCCAGGCGCGAGAAGCGCTCCACACGCCCAGCGTATACCGGCCCAAGCGAGTTGACCTGCAAAAACGTTCCGCGCTCGTTTTCGATAAGCACCACTTCGGGAAGCATGAAGTGCAAGCTGGGAAACGACTGGAACAGCTCGTCGGCAGGCGCCGGGTTGTGCGCGTCGAAGCGGTTGAACGAGAAGAACACCGGCTGTTCGCCCGCCGGTCCGGAAAGCTCGCATTCCGCGTCGTCAAGCGTGGGCAGCGCAATGCAGCGCCCCAGGCCCATGAAGCGAACGGGGCGGTCTTTGCGGTAGTAGACGAACTGGTCCGTGAAGCCCTTTTGCAACAGGCAGAACACATCGACGATATCGACGTCAAGCGGCTGAGTGAACGAGAATATCCTGGTCATTCGCCATCTCCTTCAATACGAAATGGATAGCTTGCAACTGTTACGGCACTTTTGCATCCATGCAAAAGCCCGGGCCACACACGACCCGGGCTTTCATTTACGAGACGGCGCCCACCTGCAACCCGCCTAACGCAACACAACAGGTGCGCCTTCGCCTTTGAGGCTTCGCCCTGCGCGCAGCCGATTGCAAAAACGCCGTTTGCAAATAGGGTCGAAGCAAAGGCGTACGCCCCGTACTTCGACCCCGTCTTCCTTTAAATCTTGTACATGAACTGGAACACGTCTTCGCGCTGAATGGTAATCTGCACGCCCAGGTCGGATGCCACGGCGTCAAGGCGCTCCTGCACCGCGTTGAAGTCAGCCTTTTCCGTGTCAAGCGTGGTCAGCATGGTCATGGAGAACATCTCGCCCAAGATGGTCTGGCTGATGTCGTCGATGTTCGCGCCGCACTCGGCCAGCGCCACGGAAACGGCGGCTACGATGCCGCTGCGGTCCTTACCAAGAACGCTGATAACGCACTTCATGTTTCGTCCTTTCGCTTGCGCGCCGCGGCGCGCCCTCTACGTTCGCAACTATAGTACCCGATTGCCGTGCAGGTTTTGTTGCAAGCCGATGTTCCGCGTGAAACATGCTCCGCAAGCGGCAGAGGAGAGTGTTAGCAAACCCTTGCGCATCAGGCGCGACAGCACTCGAACGCAGCGTTCCAAGCACGCCCGAAAAACAGCGCTCACCAGCCGCTATGCCACGAAATCCCAGATGACCTTCACGAAGAAGACAACCAGCACCACGATGGTAATGGGTCTCGCGATGGCACCGCCGTTTTCCGAGAAGCTTTTCGAGCCCAGATAGTTGCCCCCGATGCCGAACACGCCCGCCAAAAGCCCCATGGGGATAAGCACCTGCCCATGCAGCAAAAACACCGCCAGCGCCGTGATGTTCGTGGTGAGGTTGATGGCCTTCGTCACGCCCGCGGCCTGCTTGAGGGCCATGTGGGCCGCGCCCGTGAGCAGCAGCATCAGGAACGTACCCGTGCCGGGCCCGTAAAAGCCGTCGTACGCGCCAACGACCAGGGCAACAACCACGCTGATAACAACGGTGCGACGCGAGCTGAGCGCCTCGCGGCTTTCGTCGTCGAACGCCTTCGAACGCATGACGTACACAGCCGTAACGGGAAGCAGCACTAGCAACAGCACGCGCAGGTAGAAATCGGCCACGAACATGACAAGGTTCGAACCAAGCGCCGAACCTATCAGCGCCGCGGCCACGCACATGCCGGCCGTTTTCCACTGGATGTAGCCCGACCTCGCGAAACGCCAGGTGGTAAGCGTGGTTCCCATGGCCGAGCTCAGCTTGTTCGTGGCGATGGCGACATGCGTGGGCAAGCCGACGATCAGATACGCGGGCAGCGAGATAAGCCCGCCGCCGCCAGCGATGGCGTCGACGTATCCCGCCAGGAACACCAGCGCGCACAGCAGCGCCATGCCCAGCGGGGCAACGCCGAACAGCTGCTGGCACGCGTCGATCACAACGTCCATCAAACCCCCGCGTTAACGCGCGTCGCGCAGAATGAGCGACATGACCTCGCTTCGAGATGCGCGGGCCGCATCGGTGCTGCCGGCGAACACGCCGCGCACCGCGCTGGTAACCGTGCGGCTGCCGGGCTTCTTCACGCCGCGCATGCTCATGCACATGTGCTCGGCCTCAAGCACCACGGCCACGCCCTGCGGATGCAGCTGCTCCACCAGCGTGTCGGCGATCTGCCCGGTCAAGCGCTCTTGCACCTGCGGGCGCTTCGCGTACACCTCCACCAGGCGCGCCAGCTTCGACAGGCCGCACACGCGGCCATCGGGCGCGGGGATGTAGGCGATGTGCGCCTTGCCGAAGAACGGCACCAGGTGATGTTCGCACATGGAGTAGAACGATATGTCGCGCACGAGCACCATCTCGTTGCAGTGCTCGTCGAACGTCTTCTCGAAATGCACGGCCGGGTCCTCGGTCAGGCCGGCGAACACCTCTTCGTACATGCGCGCCACGCGGGCGGGCGTTTCCTGCAGGCCCTCGCGATCGGGGTCTTCGCCCACGCCTTCGAGAATCATGCGAACGCCGGCTTCGATTTTTGCAGTATCCATGAATCGTTTCTTTCTAGCGGTAAATCAGTGCGCCAGCTGCGCAAACCCCGCTTTTGCAGGGAAGGCGCCGGCCATTCTTGAACTTTTGCATGATACCACGAGCGAACCACCGCCCACCCGCCCCGCACAACCCGCACACGCTCCCTTAATCCTCCAGTTCGAGGCCGACGGGGCAGTGGTCGCTGCCGAACACTTCGCTGTAAATGCTGGCCGCGCGCACCTTTGGGGCCAGCTCGTTGCTGACCAGGAAGTAGTCGATACGCCATCCCGCGTTGTTCTTACGCGCATTGAAACGGTAACTCCACCAGGAATAGGCACCGGCCAGGTCGGGATGCAGGCTGCGGAACGTGTCAGTGAAGCCGGCGTCGAGCAGCTTCGTGAACTTCTCGCGCTCCTCGTCGGAAAAACCCGCGTTGCCGCGGTTCGGGCCGGGGTTCTTCAGATCGATCTCGTTGTGTGCAACGTTGAAGTCTCCGCAGGTCACCACGGGCTTCGGCGCGGCCGTCTCTCCCGGCTGCGTCAGCGGCAGCCATTGCGTGGGAAGATGCCCCTCGCCCATAGGCGCCGGCTCGGGCACCACGTCAGCGCCGCCTTTGCCCTCGCCGCGCCCGGCTTCAGGCTGCAAAACTACATTGCCGTCGGCGCCTTCGCGTTCTACCGGCACGCCCGCCGGCAACACACCGGCTTCAAGCCCCTTGCAGAAGTCGCGGAACGCATCGTCCCATTCCATGCGGTGATCGATGCGCGCCAGCTCGTTTTGCGCGTTCGGCGTGTACACGCACACGAACCAGAATTCCGGGAACTCGCACGCCACAATGCGGCCTTCGTTATCAAGATGCGGAAAGCCCAAGCCATGCAGCACCTGCAGCGGCTTCTCCTTCGTGAACACCGCCGTGCCCGAATAGCCCTTGCGCTCGGCGTAGCTCCAGAACTCGCGATAGCGCGGCAGGTCGAGCGTGGCCTGGCCGGCCTGCAGCTTCGTTTCCTGCAGTGCCACCACATCGGCATCGAATTCGCCGACGATGTCCTCGAAGCCTTTCTTCAACACGGCGCGCAGGCCGTTGACGTTCCATGAAATCATTCGCATAGAAGGCGCCCCTTTCGCAGGCAATCATGTTCGCCGACCAGTATAAAGTTGGCGAAAGCCGCGAGCAACGCGCAGCAGGGAGTCGCAGGGGCGTTCGCACCGAAAACGCCAACAAGCAAAACTGCGTCGCTGCACCGATTTCGTAGGGTTGAGCGAAAGCTCAGCCGTTTTATGCAGCGCCCAAAGGGCGCGTCACCATATTCCGAACGCACGAAATTCAAGTCAGCGATGCGCCTTCGACGCTTTTAGATGGGTCGAGCTTTCGCTCGACTCTACGTGTTTGACCTGCGATTTTGCCTCCCAAATGCCCACTGGGCATTTGGGAGTCCCCGCCTTGCCTTCGGCGACCGGGAACGCGCCCGCTCGGGCGCATAGTTGGAGATTGAACAATCCAGTGGATTGTTCAAAAGCACTTTTCCCGGCCGAGCGGCCGGACTGGGCTGTTATTTATGGTACGGCTCGCCGTGGGAAATCTTCTGCGTTCGGTAGAGCTGCTCAAGCAGCACGACGCGCGCAAGGTTGTGGGGCAGCGTGATGGGGCCAAACGACAGCAGCTCGTCGGCGCGCTGACGCACGGCGGCGCTCACACCATCCGAGCCGCCAATCACGAACGCGAAGTTGCTTTTCCCTTGCAGCATCAGGTTATCCAGGCGCTTCGAAAGCCCTTCGCTCGAGCGCTCCTTGCCATCGATTGCCAGCAGCACCACGTGGATGTCAGCACCAAGTTTCTCCAGCTCAGCGCAAATGGCGGCGCCTTCCTTGTCGCGCGCGCCGTCAACGCCGCCCGCCTTGCGCGGGTCAACGTCGGCAATCTCGCGCACCTGGGTTTTCGCATACGGCTGCAGGCGCTTGAGATACTCCGCACACGCATCGCTCCAAAAGCGCTCCTTCAGCTTCCCAACCGCCACAACCGTGAACTTCATGCATCCTCCCTGAGCATATATCACTTCGCAATTTCACTTTACTTTACCTTTTTTCCCACCCAATTTTGTCCGCTTGCCCGAAAAAGTAGTGTCCTTAGGGAAGTAGGGTGTTTACAAGTTGTTACCGGGCTGTTAACGTACATGCCACAATTTCATAGCGTCACCCCGTTGATATGTTCTGGATCGAAAGAAACAGGACAGGCAGGGGCCTCTGGAGAATCCCACATGTGGGTGCCGAAGGGGCAAGACGAGCGCAGGCCGCAAGGCCGAGCCGTATAAGCTTGACGAAGCTGCAGCGGCGAACCGCATCGTTGAAACTCTCAGGCAAAAGGACAGAGAAAAGCATATCGCTTGTCGCAACCGTGAACGTGAATCAAAACTCGGACGTTCACTCGCAGCTTTTCCCTCTCCACAACCACATAGTTTTCAGCAGCCCCGCCGCGTCGCTTCGCAATGCGTACGGTTGCCAACGCGCCCTCGGGTTTCGCAGAGGTTGTATTGGCATTCGAGCAATTGAAGGAGTGAAACGTGGAAGGGTTTTTCGACGTCGCCAATGACGTGCTAACCGCCATCGACGACTTTGTGTGGGGCGTCCCGCTGATGACGCTCATCCTTGCAGGCGGTATCCTGCTGACTGCACGTCTGGCTGGCCTGCAGTTCCGCCAACTGCCGCGCGCGCTGCGCTACATGATGAAGAACGAAAAGGGCGGCTCCGGCGAAGTTTCCAGCTTCGGCGCGCTGTGCACCGCGCTGTCAGCGACCATCGGTACCGGTAACATCGTCGGCGTTGCCACCGCTATTGTGGCTGGCGGTCCCGGCGCCATGTTCTGGATGTGGTTGGCAGCGCTGTTCGGCATGGCCACGAAGTACTCCGAAGGTCTGCTTGCCGTGAAGTACCGCAGCATCGACAAGAACACCGGCCACGTGCTTGGCGGCCCGTTCTACTACATCGAGCGCGGCATGGGCAAGCGCCTGCCGCAGATCAGCTGGCGTTGGCTGGCGAAGATCTTCGCCTTCTTCGGCATGTGCGTCGGCCTGTTCGGCATTGGTACTTTCACGCAGGTGAACTCCATCAACGGCGCCATCACGAACTTCTTCGACCCTGACAAGGCGGCGTCCGTGACCATCCTGGGCATGAACTACTCCTGGGCCACGGTCATCGGCGGCATCGTGCTTGCCATCCTGGTCGGCCTGGTGGTCATCGGCGGCATCAAGCGCATCGCCAGCGTTTCCGAGCGCATCATTCCGGCCATGGTCGTGCTGTACGTCGGCTTCTCCATCATCGTGCTGCTGGCGAACCTCGATAAAATCCCCGGCGCATTCGTGGTGATCTTCGAGTCCGCATTCGGCCTGCGCGCCGCTGCCGGCGGTGCACTAGGCGCCATCATCATCGCCATGCAGAAGGGCATCGCTCGCGGCATCTTCTCCAACGAGGCCGGCCTGGGTTCTGCGCCTATCGCCGCTGCCGCCGCGCAGACGAAGGAGCCGGTGCGCCAGGGCCTCGTGTCCATGACCGGCACGTTCCTTGACACCATCATCGTGTGCACCATGACCGGCCTGACCATCGTCATGACCGGCGCATACCAGATCCCCGGCCTTGAGGGCGCAGCCATCACCACCACCGCGTTCCAGGCCGGCCTGCCGTTCATCCCGTCGCAGGTTGTCGCATTCGTGCTGATGGCATGCCTGGCGCTGTTCGGCTTCACCACCATCCTTGGCTGGGACTACTACGGCGAGCGCTGCCTTGAGTACCTGAGCAACGGCAACCTGAAAGCCGTGAAGGTGTACCGCTGGCTCTACATTGCCGCCGTGTTCATTGGCCCCTACATGACCGTTTCCGCGGTGTGGACCATCGCCGACATCTTCAATGCTTGCATGGCCGTGCCGAACATGATCGCCCTTATCGTTCTGTCCGGCGTTGTGGCGCGCGAAACGAAGGACTTCTTCAAGCGCCTCAAGGATGCTGACGGCGACGAGGATAAGATGGAGCCGCATGTCGACTACGACAACGTGCCGCCCATCGACAGTCTTACCGATCGCCTGGGCGCCAAGACCGCCCAGGAGGATACCGCAGCAGTTGCACAAGGTTTCGCCACCGCATAGCAGCTGCCTGCCCCTCATGAAAACGCCCCGTGTTTCACGTGAAACACGGGGCGTTTCTTTTTGCCGAAAGGGTGCCAGCTCATGCGCCATGCATCGCTGAACTGGGACGACGAAGGGAGGAGCAGGAGTTGGGAAGGCCCAAACTGCCCCATCCCTATCAAATAGAAAAGGGGAAGCCGCTTTGCAGCAGCTCCCCCTGATGCGCAATCAAAGTATTCGCAAACGAACCCTATTCCACGCCGGCGTGGGCGAGGGCGTCGGCCACTTTGCGGGCCGCGGCCGTGATGCTCAGGTCGTTCACGTCGACGGTGATGCCGGCATACCGCTCATACAGCGGAAGGCGCTCGTCGTACAGCTCGCGCAGGCTCATGCCGATGCCGCCCTTCAGCACCACGCCGCGCTCCTGCAGATCGCTCAAGCGATGCACCAGCTGGTCGTAGGAGATCTTCAGGTACACCACCGTGCCGATTTCCGCCAGGTGCTTCATGGCCTCATCGGAATACACGGCAGAACCGCCCGTGGCAATGATGCTGTTGTCCGCCTCAAGCTTGCTGAGAATCTGGTTCTCAACCTCGATGAAGCCCTCGGGGCCGCATGCATCGATGATCTTCTGCAGCGTTTTATCGCACTGGTTTTGGATAACGATATCGGCGTCGATGAAGTCCTTCGTCATAATCTTCGCCAACACGATGCCCAACGTCGATTTACCGGAACCGGGCATACCGATAAGAACAACGTTGTTCTTCTCAGCCATGGTGAATCCTCCTTGTTCGGTCACATACGCCCGCATTGTATCACGCGAAACGCCGTGCGCCCGCATCGGTAACAAGCTGTTCTTAATCGGTTGTTTCCCCAGTCTGAGCGCCCGTTTTCTTCTTGAGCGGGAACGTTTCGCTGATTACGATGGCTGCGAAAATCAGCACGAAGCCGACAAGCAGGCGCAAGGTGATTTGCTCGCCGTACAGCGCAATGCTGAACAACACGCCGAACACCGATTCCAGGCTTAAAAACAGCGAAGCCTGCGCGGGCGGGATGTGCGCCAGCGCCACGTTCTGGATGCCGAACGCCACGATGGACGCAAACAGCGCCAGAAACACCAGCTGGCCGATAATACCCGGCGCGAACACGCCGAATCCCGGGAACGCCTCGAACGCGGCGCCGAACACGAAGCCCAGGCAGCCTTCCGCCACGAACTGCACCGCCGTAAGCGCCAGCACATCGTGGAAGCGCGACAGTTTCGACACCAGCACCATGTGCACGGCGAACAGCAGCGCGCACAGAAGCGTTATGGCCTCGCCGTAGCCCATGGTCATGCCGCCGCTTTGCACGGACACCAGCCAAATGCCCACCAGCGCCAGCACCGCGGCGCCGATGTTGAACACCGTGGGGCGGCGGTGCGCCACGATCCACCACAGGAAGGGGACGATCACGCAGTATGTTGCCGTCAAAAACGCGTTGATGCCGGGTGTGGTGTGCTCAAGGCCGATGGTCTGTGTCCAGAACGCCATGAAATCCGCTAAGCCAAGCGCTGCGCCGGCCAGCAGCATGCGGCCCGAGAACGCCTTGTGCACGCGCTTCCACAGAATCGCCGTCAGCAAAACGCCCGCAAACGTGAAGCGAAAGCCCAAAAGCCAGGCCGGCGGCAGCACCGACACCACGTCTTTCATGGCCACAAAGCTGTAGCCCCAGATGATGGTGGCCACCACAATGGCGGCCTTATACGCCCACGCAGGAATCGCTTTCCCTTTTCCCATTCCCATTCCTTGTCTTTCCCCGTCAACGCCAGGCATCCACTCATCCCGCGAAGTCAAAGGCGTTGTTTTCGCCTTGTCGCCATGCGAAAACAACGCCTTGCTGAACACACGAATATGCGACGCTTGCGAACCATCGCCAATCTTAAGCTGAATGCGCGGATCACCGTAGACCTTTGCAGTGCGCCCTTATCGAGCGCCACCACCGCCTCCGCCGAAGCCGCCGCCTCCACCACCGGAGAACCCGCCGCCAAAGCCGCCGCCCGACGACGACCCGCCGCTTGCAGCCTGAATCGCCTCATGCGCCGTCTTCGCCGCTGCATCAAGCGAGCTTGACAGGAAGCTGCCCACATCGGGCATCTGAGCGCCCACACCCGATTTCGGAGCAGTGTACCACGCCCACCAGGGCACATACGTCGCCCCATACGACGAATCGACGCTGAACAGCTGCGGCTGCGTGATGCGAAGCTGCTCAATGGCCTTGTCCGCCACGCCGAACAGATACGCATACACCATGAATTCGCCCCACACCTTCACGTCGGTAGGCGGCCGCTCTTCAAGCGAGCTGAAGTCACGCAGCCAATTGCGCAGCGCCTTGCAGTGCGCCACCAGCTCGTTGCCTTCGACGCTGCGACGCGGCATGTTGTTGCCGATGAACACCAAAGCCGCAGCCGTAGGCAGCGTGAAGAACACCGTGAGCATGTTCCCGTCGTTCAGCCAAATCATCAGCCCGGCCAGCGCGAACAACGCTGCCATGACCCACATGACCTTGCGCAGCTTCGCACCCTTCGCCTCGAAGAATTCTTGCGCGTCCGTCGCCTTCGTCAGCGTATCCTGCCAGTTTTCAAGCGCCTTCACGAACGCGTTCGGGTGATCTTCGCCGTACTTCTTGATGGAGCCGAACCACACGGCGTTCTGCTTGCCCGCAATACGATCGAACAGCAACGAAAATGTGGCCTTGTCCACGGAATCTACGATGTTGTTCGCGTCCACCAGCTTCGTGACGTAGAAGTCGTTCACCAGCCTGGTCCCGCCGCGTTTCGTCGGCACTTCGTACGACCCGGCATCAATGCGCACGAGGCCCGCCTGCGCCATATGCATAATCGTGGCAGTAAAATCATCGGTGCTCTCCCGATTCCAACGCCACAAGCGCCCAATAACGGCCGGATGAATGCCCTTGCCGGGGACGTCACGCCAATATTTGTCGGTGAAACGCGGCGTGTATTCCTTGCCGTGGCGGAAAAACGCCCACAGCGCCCACGCAAGCACCAACAGGCACACCAACGCGCAGCCCGCAACGTACGCAAACGACATCATGCGCTTCGTGTTCGCCTGATCGGCCCACGTCTGCTCTTCTTTCAGCACCGTGTCCAGGCGCTGCTCGCCCGCATGCAGGCGAAGGGACTTCAGCGAGACGTTCGGCAGCCACGTCGTGGGAACCAGCACGCGCATTTCCGCATATTCGCCCGACTCCACGCGCGGCACCGTGCAGGTGACCGACCCGTCCTGGTTTACCGACACCATGCCCGCAAGCGGTCCATGACCCCATGCGCGCACGTTTTCGCCCGGCTCGATGCTCACGCCTTGCGGCACCGGCAGCTGCAGCGTAGCCGTCACGTTTTCCGATGGAGCCGACCACTGCGAACCCAGGTACTGCCAGTACACCTCGGCAACATCGTCGTACATCTGGGCCATGCTCGTGATGGTGTAATCAAGTTCGACCACCACTTTGCTTGGCTCGTTCCCGAAGAACACGTACACGGTATTCTTCGGCGCATCTACGGAATACGCGTCCTTGTCAGGGCCGCCTTCTTCGCGCCATTTCAGCTCGAACGGCACTTCTGAAACCTGCGACATGGACGACTCGGTGGCACCTTCGCCGTCGACGGTCATCATGCGCACGCCGTTCACCGTGAATTCCGCATTTGACGGCAGCAAATTCAGCGTCCACCACACGGCAGAGTACGAGCCGTCGAAATCGAACGTGCGCTGCTCAACCACGTGCAGCGTTCCGTCCGTTTCCATTTGTGCCTGGATGTCCACCTCCGGCATGATATAGGACTTCGCATGCGCCGGAGCAGGGAAGGCCAGCGTTAGCAGCAAGCAAGCTGCCAGCACGAATGCGGCCATAAACGCGCGCGATGCATCGATGCGCAGCGCATTTTGCGCGGTTTGGCGAAATTGAGGTGGTCTCGTGTATTGCATCGAGAAAGCTCCTTGCATGTTTTGGTCAGTCAAGGTATCATAGCAAACCGCACCTATTATAGTGTGGAGAAGTGACCGAGAGGCCGAAGGTGCTCGCCTGCTAAGTGAGTATGCCCCACAAGGGCATCTAGGGTTCGAATCCCTACTTCTCCGCCACGAACTTCCAGCCCTCGCGCAAGCGGGGGCTTTTCTTTTGCCGTTCGCGCTACTTGCTCCAGGGCCAGCGGCGCAACTTCTTCGCCTTCATGGGCTTCGCGCGGTACGACGGATTGTGCTTGAGGAACACTGCACGGCAAATGCGCGTGATCGCCAGCGCAACCAGCGCTGTCACCATAAACGAGAGCGTCAGGTCCAACACCGCCATGTTCGACTCCGACAGCGCATACAGGCTGGCTAATCCGAAAAATGCCGTCAGCACCGTGTTCAGCACGGTGAACGCTTTGATGAGGATTTCCTTCGCACGGGCTGGCGAATAGCGCCACGAAGCCACCACGTACACCACGCCCGCCACAAACGCGAGCACCAGCAGCAAAGGGATGATTCTTGTCAGACGGGCAACCATCTAGAACGTCACCTTGGGAACGCTGTGCGCGGGAGCATCGGCCGCAAAGCTCGGACGTTCTTTAAAGCCCATGGCGCCCGCAATCAGCACCGCAGGAAACGTTTGGATAGCCGTGTTGTACTTCATAACCGTGTCGTTGAAGCTTTGACGCATGTAGCTGATTTTGTCTTCCGTTTCAGACAGCTCCGCCTGCAGCTGCTGAAAATTCTGATTCGCTTTCAGTTCAGGGTACGATTCTGCCACGGCAAACAGGCTTTTCAGTGCGCTGTTCAAGCGGCTGTTCGCGCCCATACGGCTTTCGGGCGTGGTTGCGTTCGATACCGCCGCACGCGCGTGCGTCACTTCTTCAAGCGTTTGGCTCTCGTGCTTCGCGTAGGCCTTAACCGTTTCCACAAGGTTCGGAATCAGGTCAAGACGGCGCTGCAACTGCACGTCAACCTGCGCCCATGCGTTGTCCACCATGTTCCGCAGCTTCACCAGGTTGTTATAAAGCGCCACCAGTGCCACCAGCAGCACAACAACAATCACGAGCAATATGATTGCAATCGTCATAATTTCCCCTTTCCGAGGTTTTCGCTATTGTAGCATCGATGTTTGCACCGGCTATCAAGCAAGCAGAACACTTGCGAACGCGCACGCCAGCGACACGGACCCTTCGCATTACTGCTTGCGCGGACTCTCAAGCACGCCCTATACAACTGCGGCTCCGAATTCTTGAGTGAACTCGAAGCCGCCCTCATTATCGGTTGGTTGTCATTGTTGCCTTGAACGGGCCGAACGTAGTCGTGCGCGACCACCAGCCTTTCGCTTGCGCGCTCGACGATACGCGCGCCGCCGCATCAAACGACTCGCACACTGCAAACACCGCCGAACCGCTTCCCGACATCATCGCGTTGCAGACCCCAGGCTGCTCCTGCAGCCACTCGCGCACCGTCTTCACGCCAGAGTTCAGCTCTTCGCCGGCCTCGGCCATGTTGTTCAGCAACGGCACATGCATGGCATACGCCTCTTCTTCGGCTGTTTTGACCAATGCGGCGTCCAAAGGTTGCGGATTCTCATCTAGCTTCTTGTAGGCCGCGGCCGTAGATACGCCGCCCTCGGGCTTCACAATGACCACGAAGTCGTTCGTGATTTTCAGTGAACGCACGAAATGCTCGCCTATGCCGTCGTACTGCGCGCATCCTCCCTTCAGGAAGAACGCAACATCAGCGCCCAGCGTTGCGGCAACTTGCTCGATGCGCGGATCCAACACGCTTTCTTGCCACAAGATAGCAGCGCCTAGCAAAGCCGCTGCGGCATCGGAAGAGCCACCACCCAAACCCGCTTGCGCCGGAATGTGCTTCTCAAGATGCACGCGCACGGTTTCCGTTTCGCCAAGCTCGCGACCAAACGCTTCGGCAAGCTTCACAATAGCCTTCGTCACAATGTTGTGCTGCGGGTCCACATCTAGCGGTTCTAAGCCTTCGTAGCTGCGCGACGTCAGCTGAACGGGCTCGCCAGTCCCCGGAACAAGCTTCATGCGCAGCACGTCGTGCAGCATCAACGTGTGCATGATGGTGGACACTTCGTGATAGCCATCTTCGCGAAGACCCTTCACGTTCAGATAGAGGTTCACTTTCGCTGGAGCAACCAGTTTCAGCGACCCCATGCCCGCGAACTCGCGCGCTTCAACGTTCTGCGCAATGCGAGCGATGTCCATCATGTCCACTTTGTTTTGAAATGTTTCACGTGAAACATCTTGTTGTTCATCATTCCACTGCATCGTTATCGCTCCGTTCGTTTCTTCCTTCGAGCTGCGAAAAACCGTTTCAGAATGCCGGCGCACTCATCTGCTAAGACTCCGGGAACCACCTCAAACGTATGGTTCAACCGCTTGTCGCTGTTGATGGAATACAGCGTTCCCAGCGCACCAGCCTTCGGGTCAGGCGCACCGTACACACACCGGTCGATGCGCGCTTGATGCATCAACCCCGCGCACATGATGCACGGCTCCAGCGTTACGTACACCGTACAGCCTGTCAGGCGCCAAACGCCAAGCTCTGCCGCCGCTTGTTTCATGGCCACGAGCTCCGCATGCCCTGCAGGGTCTTGCTGGGTTTCACGCACGTTACATGCCCGCGCAATCACGCGCGGCTCCGACAGCGGACGCCTTGTCCCCTTATCGATAGGTTGGTACACCACAACAGCACCGATAGGCACTTCGCCCAAATCGGCAGCCCGTTGCGCTTCCTCTAGCGCCATGCGCATGTATTCTTCGTCATTCATAGGTAGCATTATATGGTATCCTACCAACGTTACGGAGGAATGGCCGAGTGGTTGAAGGCGGCAGTCTTGAAAACTGTTGAGCCGCAAGGTTCCGTGGGTTCGAATCCTACTTCCTCCGCCAGATTACACACGCCCGGGCCTCCGGGCGTTTTTATTTTCGAAAGAGCTCGGACGGATTCGAACCGATAAGGTGGTTTCACGTTAAGAAAACGTGCCAGTGACACGTTTTTAGTGAAACGCCCGACCGAGCTTGCGAGGGAGGGGTGCGGATTCGCGAAGCGAATACGCGAATCTTACTTCCTCCGCTAGGAACCCAAAAGCGCCCGGAACCTCCGAGCGCTTTTTCGTTTCTTGGCTTCGTTTTAGCGTTCTTCCATCGGCGTGTACGCTCGCTTCTTGCTGTAAATCGATTTGTAAGCAGGACGAATGATCCGCTTACCGGAAACGATTTCCTCAAAGCGATGAGCCGCCCAGCCCGACATACGTGCGCAGGCGAACAGGGGAGTGAACAAATCCTCGGGAATGCCGAGCATGGAGTACACGAAGCCGGAATACATGTCCACGTTCGCGCACATGTCCTTGTGCGTGCCCTTTTCGTTCAGGATAACCTCGGGCGCCAGGCGCTCGATTTTCTCAAGCAGGCGGAACTCAGCCTCGTATTCGGTACCCACGGCAAGCTTTTCTGCAAAGCGCTTGCAAATGACCGCGCGGGGGTCGGATAGCGTGTACACCGCGTGTCCCATGCCATATACCAAGCCGCTCTTGTCGTACGCCTGCTTGTTCACGATTTTCGCAAGGTACGCCGCCACCTCGTCGTCATTGTCCCAGTTGGCAACGTTCTCCTTGATTTCCTTCTGCATGGCGATGACCTGATGATTCGCACCGCCGTGCTTGCGGCCCTTCAGCGACCCGATGGCAGCCGCATACGTCGAATACGCGTCGGTATCCGCCGAAGTCAGCACATGCGTGGTGAACGTAGAGTTGTTGCCGCCACCATGCTCGGCATGCAGGCATAGCATGATGTCGAGCATGCGAGCCTCTTCCGGCCTGAACTGGCGGTCGGGACGCAACATGGACAGAATGGTTTCCGCCGTCGATTGCCCAGGAATGAAGCGATGCATGATCATGGAATCGTTGCTGTAACGCGCGCGCATGGCGTAATACGTCAGCACCATAATGCGCGGAAGACGCGAAATCAGCGAAATAGCCGTCGAAATCTCGTGTTGGGCCGAACGGTCCTCGGCATGCGTGTCGTAGGCGTACAGCAGCATCACCGTACGTGCGAGCACGTTCATGATGTCCGGGGGGGTGTCGCGCATGATCATGGAAGCCGTGAAGCCGTCAGGCAGCTCGCGCTGCGCATCGATGGCGGCAATATAGTCGTCAAGCTGCTGTTGCGTCGGCAACTCGCCCATCAGCAGCAGGTAGGACACCTCTTCATAATTGAAGCGCCTATCTTTCGCATCCACGCCAAGAAGGTCGTACAGGTCGTAACCACGAAGGCGCAGCTCGCCGGTATCGGCCACTTTTTCGCCATCGGACATAACGTAGCCATGTACGTTGGAAATGCCCGTCAGGCCTGCCAGAACGCCCGTACCGTCGTCGTTACGTAGGCCGCGCTTCACGTCGTATTTCTTGTACTTGCTAGCGTCAATGGTGTTGATTTCCCTGAAGTGATCGTACAGGTCGATCTTTTGATCGTTAGCCATACTGTTTCCTTCCCGCTGCGCTTCGCAGCTCCCCTTGCTTCAAAAACCAGCAATGCCCGCACGAATGCGGGCATTGCTGGTTGCTCAGACGATATGTTACTTTGCAGCGCCGATGCGGCAGATGGTCGTGCCGCAGTCAGGGCATTTCCCCTTCGTGATGGGCTTACCGTTCTTGGTGACGCCCTCCACGGGATCTTTCATGATCTTCTTCGCCTTGCATTTAACGCAGTATGCCTCAATAGCCATCTTAAACCTCTCTAGTTTCAATATCGGCGTCGTGGTGCCGACAATCGGCGAACGACTCCGTCGATGTTCACGTGGGCGGACTGCATTATAGGGGAACTGCCTTTGCCGTCCATTACCGACACGTTTCGCGACCTACATATTCTTCAACAACTCCATAAGGAACTGCACGTTATCGTTAAGTTTGCGGTCGTCGATGTTCTCGATCGTGTCGTCAACTTGACCATACAGCGCCGGCTTCGCACCATCCATGCCCACAAGGTGCATGGCTTGCTGCCCATGCTTCGCTGCAAACGAAGCAGCGCTTTCCTCCCACATCATCGAACCATTCGCAATTTTCACACCGCTAGCCTGCGAAGCCTTGCGAATATAGCGCTTCATGCGAGAAGAAGCCTTCGCGGGCTTGAGGTATCCCTCGCGTTCAATCATGGTCAAGTCGCCCGCACCCAGCGCATCCAGATCGATGATAAACGCACCGCGCAACTCCAATTCGTGAGCCTCCAAGAACGCTCGCATGCCGGCGTTCTGCGCAAGCTCGGAGCCCAGCGCCACGAACCATACCTCGGTATTGATGTCGGGGTTGCGGAACTGATAGACCTCGCTCAGCTCTTCGTCCACCTCAACGGGGGCAGGAGAGGCGGCCGCAGCCGCTTCGTCTGCAAGCTCCTCGGAGGTGAGGTTCGCGTTCTCCACACGGCGGGACGAGAACGCGCCGCCATGCCACGGACGGAAATGTCGACCATCGTTCGCGTCCTCGGCAACATCGTCAGCATCGAAATCGTCGTTGAAGCCGTACTCAGACTGCTGACTTTCCGGCTGCACATCAATCGGCTGCGGCACAAACGCCTGCGTGGCATCCAGCTGGCTTTCCGGCTGCAGGGGAGGCATCATTTGCGTAGACCCCTCGTATGCCACCTGCTCGTCAACTGCATAGTCGCCCTGATACTCGCCGTGCTCGTAATGCTCTTCCTGGAAGCTCTCCCAGCCGCCGCGGGCCTTGCCTACAGCACGCGCCTCGAACTCTTCGTCAACGTCAAGCCAATCCTGAGGAGTGTCCTCCTCTTCTCCCTTGTTGCGATGGAACTTATCAAGGAAGCGACAGAAGCGCGACTTCGGCATCTCCATATATCCCGGGCCTGCAAATGCGCCCGTCTCGGTGAAATTGTCCTCGTAAGCGGAATCATCGGCATCGTGCACGTACATGTCCTCAGGGTCCATGGATTGCACCAGCTGAGCGCTCACGGGAGCGAACGAGCCCGTTGCGCCTGCCGTGCCAAGCGAAGCCTGAGCAGCATCCATGCCCGGCTGCGCCTGGGCAACATCAGCAGCTTTGATAGCGCCCGACAACGAGGGGAGGGACGCAAGCAAGGAAGGATGGTCGGCCTTCTGCCCGTCATCTTGCGATTCCTGCGCCTGCGACGATGCGACATCAGCCGAGCCGATGGAGGGAAGCAAGCTCAGCAAGCTCCGAGCAGCCTTCTTTCCCTTTGACTCAACGTCCGCCAGCGGCGCGCGCTGCTTTGCGGCAGCGGCAACGGGGGCCATACCGGGCGCGGTGGCGCCGATGTCGGGCAGCGTTATAGGCGCATGCACCTGCTCTTCGGAAACCGTGGGGATGTTCAGCGGCGTAGCCTGCAACTCACCAGGAAGCGCCTCGGGCTGCTCAGCGGTCTTCTGCACCATAGCCGATGAATCAACACGACCGTTTTCGCTGATAGCAGCATCCGTAGCGTCTAGGCGATTATCCGAACGGGGTGCATCGGACTGACGCTGCTGCGCTTCAGCCTGCACCTTGCGCGGGTCCAGAAACGCCGGCATGGGGATATCGCTTACCGGGGGAACATCGTCGATATGAAGCTGCGTCACGTCGATAGGCGGCGTAGCGGCCGTCGCAAATGGATCAGCGCTTACCGCGCGCGGCGCGGAAACGGACTTATCTTCGGCAGCATCTGCGATTTGAGAAGGCTGAGGCTCAGCCGCAACCTGCTCAGACGCGGCGGTTTCGGGCACGGCCTGAAGCTCCGGCATCTCCTGCACCTGATCGGCGTTCGCTAACTCGACGTCGGAAGCGCCTGCGCCCTGCTCGACGACAACAGGCTTCGTCTCCACAGGAGCAACCGCGGGTTGCATAGGCTCAATGCTGGCAAGCGGCGCGGGCTGCACCGGGTCGATGGTGGCAAACGGCGAAGGCTGAACCGGCTGAGACGCCGAATCTGCAGCAGAAGCTTCAAGAGGTTGAACGGGCTTGATCGTTGCCCACTGCGGAGCCTTCACTTCGTGAATCGTGTCGCGATCTACGTCGATAGCACGCTCAAGCTCGTGTTCGACGATATTGTTCGCTTTCGCAAAATGACCGGCGCTTTCCGCAACCGCAGCATCAAGCGCACTTGCGTAGCGAGAGCGCTGCACCGGCTTTTCAGCCGTACGCGGCTTCTTAGCCTTCTCTTGGGCCTTCACGAACCAATCGGGCACGCTGTTTGTCGGGCGAACCAGCTCCTGCACAGGTTCAGGAATTTCCTCCTGAACAGGCGTCTGCTCCATTTGCTCAGGCGCAGCGACCTGCTCCGGCGCTGCTTCAACGGGCTGCTCGTTTGCAACCTGAGCAGCAAGCGCGGGCTCCGCTGCAGCGCGCTCTGCCGCTGCCTGCTCTTCGGCACGGGCGCGCTCCGCATCGCGGCGTGCGCTCTCCACTGCACGCGCTTCCATGCGCTGCATGCGGGCCTCTTCTTCGGCCTCTTCGCGATCGTGGCGTTCGATTTTTTCGAGATTGCGCTCGACATCCTCTGCGGAAAGACCGCTTACCGGCTTGCCGGACAGCGCCGCTATGGCCGCCTTCGCAGCAACCAGGCTTTCCTCTTCCGGCATCGACGAATGCGGGTGACCTGCATACACGAACTCGGCGCCTTCGGGAACCAGACCATTGTCATACGCAGCCTCTTCGCCGTGCATGATGGCGTCTTCCCGTTCAGCGATTTCCGCTTCGCTCACGCGACCCACTCCAATGCGATGCGCAACTTCAAGCAGCGCCGCAACGCCCGATGCGTTATTGTTGGCACCTTCGTTGTACGCAGCCGTTTTGTGCAGAACGCCAAACACCAGCGGGATAGCCGCAAGAATCATCGCGACAACCACCAGCACCGTGAAAACCGCCGGCAGCGCACCTTCCGCCTGGCCAAGCGCCACACCTTTGGTAAGGAGCAGCACGGGAAGTGCAACCAGGGCACCAAACGAAACCTTATTGATAAGCGGCATGAACGAGGCAACAGGGGAGGCAAGTTCAGGACGGACCTTGCCAGTATCGTAGCGAGCCACCAAAATCACCTTGCGGCGGCGGGCCGAAGATTCTCCCTCGGGCACACCGGGTTCGTATTTCGCCACCACGTTCTGGCTTACACCCTTACCCAGAAATTTCGACAGAACAGGCCTGCCGAACAGCTCCGCCGCAAACAGCGCCGCCGCGGCAAGCGACCCAATCACGCCCACGATGCTAAGCACCGGCACAATCAGCGACAGCAGTGCAAACACCACCGCTGCGCCGCAGCAAATCATGGCCGGCAAATCCGCGTCGCCAACGCCATTGAAATCCTCGATCGATGCAGGCAACCCCGCATCCTTTTGGAACTGCTCGGTAATATACAGCGCCGCCTGCTGCTCTTCCTCGGTGCCCGCCGGGCGCGCGCCGATTTCCTGCGACAAGTACGCGATATGCTCTTTAATCTCCGGCATTATGTTGCCTTTCATTCCTCAACTTCAGCAAGGCATATACGGGTTGAAGTATACGCTATTTGCCTTGTGCCCCCAAATAATCACGTATAACTGCATCACTCGTGCCCGCCTCTGCACGCTTAGCGGTGTAAGCCTTTATCAACGATGAGTATTGCTCGCTATACGCATCGTGGAACAGCTTGTCCATATCCGAAGGGAGCTTCATTGCCAGCGTTGCCGCTTCCGTTTCGGCCTCGTTGTACCAGTCATTCTGAACAAGCGCTTCCTCTTTGTTTCGGTCTATCAGCGCATCGTCTGCCGCTATGGCATACCCTGCGGCTTCAATCCGCTTTTCGATATACGCCGTCGCCACAGATAAATCTACTTCCGCATGCTCCGCTTGAAATGTTTTCAGCTGCGCAAGGCTATCCGTAAACAATCTATTTGCCTGCTGCGTTTTCTCCTTCGAACCCGCTGGATCGTCGGCTTCAACAAGTTTCGACGCTTCATGCGTCACATCGTCAGCGTCAAGAACGACTGACCAAATGTCCTGACACAGTTGCGCGGCTTCATCAACCTGCAGTGACGCGTCCAGCAATTCCGAAGCCTGCTGCATCATGGCCTGCCTTGCGGCAATCGATATAACCGTTTGATTCGCAATGTCTTTCACCGTCGGGTCTTTCAACCCGTCCGAAGCTTCCCGTGCTTTCACATTCGCCTGCTCAAGAACATTTAAACAACCAGGTATCTCACTCAGCGTAGATTGCTTCGATTTTTTGCTGTCATCCGAGAACGGGTCGTTCACAATGCCGTCGATTTGCAGAATCACATCATCTGCCTGCGATACCAGCTCAATCGAATCCATCAGCATTGCTTCATAGCCCTGCTGTTCGGTTACATCAACGTGCCAGATCCATACGCCAATAGCAACGAAAACCATCGTTATCACGGCAACTGTCGACAAAGCCGCGATGCGGCCCAAGCGTCTGCGAGCTTTTCTTCTTGCAATCTCCTCTTCCAACGATATGCGTTTCGTCGAAAGCTGTTTTTGTTTAGCTGCTGCGTGCTGAGCGCTGTGTCGACTAGGCTTTCTCGAAACCCTCGCGACCTTGGCTTCCCGCATTTGCTTTCTCGAACCTTCTTGAGCTTGGCGAATGCGGGATGCCTTGCTTGGCGAACCTTCAGATGTTTCACGTGAAACATCTGAAGAAGTTTCACGCCGAGCTGCGCGGTTGCTCACGAATTCGCGAAAGCTAAACCTTTGACGCTTGTTGTCCACGGCATATTTCGCTGCATCCAATACGCTGAATGAAATCTCATTCGACGTGCCCTCGGTGCGCGCTTTGATATGAGCAGCGCGCGCAATCTTATCATCTCTGTGCTTCATAGGCGAATTCGCTTATGCGCGACGCGCAGCCTCAAGTTCGGCGACTATCTCGCTTGCTTTCATAATCTTGATGTTCTTGCTTGGCAGCGAATTTAGGAACGTTTTCCCATAGCCCTTCGAAACCAAACGATGGTCAGCCAAAATCAACGCACCCGTATCGTCGGCGCGGCGAATCAACCGTCCCGCCGCCTGCTTCACTTCAAGAACCGCAGCCGGCAGCACGTAATGACGCCAAGCTTGATCGTCGCGTTCAGCGCGTTCGCAAGACAGCGGATCGGTCGGCTTTGCAAACGGAAGCTTCGGAATGACCACGCCTTTCAGCGTGGCGCCCGGGGCATCAAAACCCTCCCAGAAGCTCTTAAGCGCGAACAGCGACAGGTGCTCATCAGCCAGGAAATCATCCCGCAAGCCTTTTACCGATACGCCCCATTTCTGGCACACCAGACGCAAATCGTCCGACTTCAAGCGCGGTTGAACATACTCGAAGCACGTTTCCATTTCACGGCGATTCGTGAACAGCGTCAACATAGACCCCTGCTGTGCGCGATGCGCATCAACCAGCAGCTTTTGCAGCGAAGCCATGTATCCACCGTCATTCGGCTCGGGAATGTCGGACACCACGTATACGGTCATATTCTTATCGAAGTCATAGCTTGAATCAAGCTGGCACGTTCTTACCGGCGAGAACTCCGACTGGCCCAAGCCCATAGCACTGGCGAATCCATCGAACTTCCCATTTACGGAAAGCGTCGCAGACGCGAACACCACTGAATGCGTTGATGCATACAGCGTTTCGTTCAACTTAGCTCCAACGTTGACCGGCAAGCCTTCGAGCTTCTCCGCCACGCGATCTCTCTTCCGGCATAGCGTCGCAGAATAGGCAAACGCCTCACTAGGGTTTTCCAGAATCAGCTCGACAGCGCTTACCTGTTCCTTCAAATCAATTGCAATTGAGGCGATCTCACGTTGCACCGCAGCTGCATCTTCGATGTCCTCCAAGTAGGCAACAAGGTTTTGGCACGCAACGATCAGCTTCTCTGCAGTCTCCCTTAACGCAGAGCCCTTTTCCGCCACATCGCCAAACGTCGCGGATTTGCGGATATCGTCGTTGATCCACAGCTCAACGATTTCATATCCTTTGCCGCGCTTGTTCGGATCGAAGAACAGCAAGCCCTTAAGGCTGGCGCAGAACGCCTCAGCCGCCTGGCGATATGCTTCGCCAGCTGTTTTTCCCTTTTGCGTCAGCGCGAAGAATAGCGTCTCGCTTTCCTCTTTCGCGTCCTTCAGCACCACACGGCGCTCGGCGTGAGCGAACACGTTGCGTCGAGGGTCCTCAGCCGACAGGCGGCGAGCATCATGCAGTATGCTTTCAGCATCAAGCTCAATCGAGAACGCGCGACGAGCCTCGGCTTCCGCACCATGAGCCTCGTCGATGGCCCAATAGCGAATCGGCGGCAGCAGCCCACCATCTGCAGCCATATCGCAGAACAGCAAGCTGTGGTTCGTAACAAGGATATCTGCCGCCTCGGCACGCTTGCGCGCTCCGTGCACGAAGCACAAGTTCCCAAAGAACGGACACTTGCGGCGCAGACATTCCTGACTTGACGTGGTGATGATTTTCCTTGGCAGCAAGCGGTAATCAAGCTTCAAGCCATCGATGTCGTCGTATTCGGTTTGCTCGATAAACGAGAGAAGCGCAGCCATAGCCGGTGCTTGGGAGAGCTCTTTTCCCTGCACTTCCTTGACTTGCGCGCCGTCTTCCACAACGCTCCTGATTTTACGCAAGCAGGGATAGTGCGAGAAGCCCTTCAACGGTGCACACGTCAACGGCTTCGCGTCTGGGTCCTTCTTTGCCAAAGCAGATGCCAGCGCCGGCACTTCTTTGTACACCAGCTGATCAAGCAAAGCATTTGTTTTCGTTGCCACGCCAACGGTGATGTTGTTCCTTTGAGCGGTTTTCGCCAAAGGAACCAGATAAGCCATCGACTTACCCACACCGGTTCCCGCTTCAACCACAAGGTTCTCGGACGCCGCAAACGCATCGCGAACTGCCATGCTCATTTCGCGCTGTTCCTTACGCGGCTCATACGATGTATACAGCTTGCCCACCAAGCCATCGGAACGGAAAGCTTGCTCGATTTCCTCTTTACTTGGATACACGATTTCCCGCATCGGATCGGACGCAAGCGCTTCGGCATCAATCTTCGGCCTGTTCTCAATCTTTCTCAAACGGTCGCGTCGAAGACCTTGAATCGAAAACATATCGAGAGGACCCGTTGTCCAAGACAACTGCCCCGACGATGTTTCACGTGAAACATCGATCGCTTCAGCTGCTGGCAGCTCGGAAGCCGCGGCGGCATTACCTTCGCTTATCCCGGTATGATCGGCGAAGTAGTTGAACACCGCTTGCGTCGGCCAATAATCAGGAGTTTCAAGAGATGCGATTTTCGCAACAAGCGGCTTCGGCATCGTGTCGACCGCGGCCAGCAAAATGCGGAAAACCGCGCATGTTGCCGCAACATCGTCATCGGCACGATGCGTCGATACCGGTGCACCAAACGTACGCACCAAGTCGATAAGACGATGAGACTTCAAACGCGGCAGAGCGATTCGAGCCAAATCAAGAGAATCAAGCCAAACATTTTGGAGCAGGGGATAGCCGCTTGGATGACGCGTAGTGAACGTTCGATCGAACGCCGCATTGTGCGCAACCAGCTTTGACGACCCAACGAACTCTACAAGCTGCACAAGCGCCTCAGACGGCGTAGGAGCATCAGCAACATCGGAATCGTGAATATTGGTCAAATGCGCCACGTCTTCGGGAATCGGCTTCCCCGGGTTTACGAACGTCACAAACCAACCAACGATTTCGCCCTTATCCATGCGGGCAGCAGCAATTTGAGTCAATTCATCATGATTAAACGAAAAACCCGTGGTTTCCGTGTCAATGACAACGATATCCCGGTCGAACTCACCGAAATCCGCGCGTTGCGCATATTCTGAAAGCTGAGCATATCTATCAATAATTGATTGAGGCGTGCCATCGCTGATATAGGCAAGCAAATCACCTTGCATGGCTTGTTCTTTGTTCTGCATACGAAAGTCCGCCTGTTCTTCTGTTCTATTGCATCCTTAATATTGTATGCCAGTTGGAAGCACCTTTGGCTAGCCTTTCTGGTTCTTCGTTTGTGTTACGCTTTTTCTTGCAACACGTTTAAAAGGAGTCTCATGTCTATTGATTGCTATTACGGAGCGTATGCGCGCTTCGACACCGTCTCAAAACGCGATGCTGCCGTGCTTATCGGTTCAGACTGCATCGTCGGCGATACCTTCGACATCCAGTTCCGCCCATACAAAGGCTCCACGCGAGCTTGGATTGTTAACGCCTTTGGCACCGACATCGGCTTCTTAGACGAGAAGACTTCGCACCACCTCAATGTTTTAGCCGCGCGCGAATGGACTTTACACGCCATTCTTTCCTGCGTTGCCTTCACCGACCAACCCGAACCGGGCATGTATTGGGGAGAGGTTGCCCTGCTTTGCTACGATCGCTCGCATGAAAACGACTTCAACACGTTCGTGACGGAAACCGCGAAGCTTATAGGAAAGGGTATCCGCCCGAAGGTCGACCTTGAAACCCAAGGAATCGCTTCCATCATCCAGTCCCACGGAACCTGGCAGCCAAAGCAACGCGTTCCGTTTCCGGACACCAACAAGAACACCGCCATTATCAAAAAGTCGCGCGGAACGCTTGATTTCCTTGTTCAGAAAAGCAGGGAGGGGAACAAAGGCTGCTACGTATTGAGCTGGCTCTTCCTTCTTGGGCTCGTAGCACTGGTTGTCTTCGCTTTGAAGGGTTGCGGCGTTTTTTAATCCGACAAACTGTTTATCACCCATAAACGCGATTGAAAATAGAAATCTCAACGACACTTAAGATGTTGAGAGCTAGCGTTACATAATATTATCGCCTCACACTCTTGGCCGTAGGGCTAAACACAACAAAACGTCCTGTGCTTCATTTCATCGCAAGCACAGGACGTTTCAAGTACCTATGAAGTTCTTGCCTTCTACAGCTTCTTCTCCTCAAGCGCGCACTCGATAAGCTTCGTGCACAACTCAGGGAACGACATGCCCGCGGCACGGGCAGCATCGGGGAGCAGCGACGTTTTCGTCATGCCGGGGATGGTGTTCGTCTCCAGAACCCAGCACGTTCCATCGTCTTCCAGAATGAAGTCGGAGCGAGAGGTTCCGCTGCAAGAAAGGGCCTTATGAGCCTTAACCGCCTCTTGGCGCATTCGCGCGGCAATATCCTCCGGTAAATCGGCCGGGCAGATATGTTGCGACCCGCCAACGGCATACTTCGATTCGAAGTCGTAGAAATCGCTTTTCGGCACAATCTCGATAATAGGCAGCGCTTCGGGATTCTGATTGCCAACAACGGCAATCGTGTATTCGCGGCCTTTGATATACCGCTCAATCAGCACTTCGTTATCAATCTCGAAGGCCTTGGCAAGCGCCTCTTCAATAGCTTCAGCGCCTTCAACAATGAACACACCGATGGCGCTTCCCTCGGTGCCGGGCTTTACAACCACCTTTTCGCCCATGGCATCGATAACCGCCTGGGCATCAACCTGCTGGCCTTTCATCACGGTCATGGAAGGTGGGGTAGGGATGTTCTCACGTTCGTAAAACACCTTCGCCTTCGCCTTGTCCATAGCCAATGCGCTTGACCAAACGCCAGAGCACGTATAAGGAAGGTCAATCAAGTCAAGGAAGCCCTGCATCGTTCCGTCTTCGCCATATTTACCATGCAGGCAAAGGAACGCCACATCAAACGGCTCATCAATAAGCCGCTTCAAATCGCCCTTATCAGCCGGGTCAATCATCTCGACCGGAAAGCCAGCAGTCTCAAGCGCTTCGCGGGCACCCTCTCCAGATGCCAAGGAAATTTCACGCTCGTTGCTCTTGCCGCCGCACAGCAGCGCGACACGGCACGAACGAGGATCAATGTTTGAAGACATGCTCTCCTTCTTTCGTTACAAAAACCGTTTGCTGCAGTATAGCAAACCCATATGTTCGCTTCGTTGCCGGCAGCGCATCAGCGAATGTTTCACGTGAAACAGGTATAATGACCCGCATGAATACACCAATCAAAAATATCCTGCCGTCAGAATTCGATGCTCTCGTTAAAGGGCTTGGCCAGCCGTCGTTCCGCTCGAAGCAGCTCTTCGAGTGGCTGTACGGGAAAGGCGCACAAAGCTACGACGAGATGACAAATCTTCCGGCAAAATTCCGCGCCCAACTTGCCCAGGAACATCCGCTACACAACGTAGAGGTTCTTGAGCACGCTATCTCAAGCGACGGAACGCACAAGATGATCCTTCAGTATCACGATGGGGTATGCGTTGAAACCGTGGCCATCCCCTCGCGAAACGGTGAACGCCTGACCGTGTGCTTTTCAACGCAGGCGGGATGTCCCATGGCTTGCGCCTTCTGTGCCACCGGTAAAGAGGGCTTGTCGCGCAATCTTTTTGCCGGAGAAATCGTCGACCAAGTACTAACCGTTCAACGGCTTCTTGGCCGTCGCGTAAGCAACGTTGTGGGAATGGGGCAGGGAGAGCCTTTTCTCAACTACGACAATGTGCTGGCAGCGTTACGCATCATGAACAGCGACAAGGGCCTCGGCATCGGCGCGCGCCATATCTGCATTTCCACGTGCGGCATCATCCCAGGAATCGAGCGTTTTTCCCACGAGCCCGAGCAATTCACGCTTGCCGTATCTCTTCATTCGGCAAGCCAAGCAACGCGACTGCATCTTATGCCGAAAACGAATTCGTTCCCCTTGCCCGAATTGAAGAGCAGCCTTGCACGCTATATCGAAATCACGAATCGCCGCGTCACGTTCGAGTACATCATGATAGATAACGTGAACGACAAGGAATCCAACCTGCAGGAGCTTCTGCAGTTCTGCAAAGGACTTCTTTGCCACGTGAATCTGATTCCTATCAACGCAGTGCCGGAATCGCCTTTCAAACCAAGCAAGCAGCAGACTATCCAGAAATGGATTGACGTTACCGCAAAACATGGAATCGAGACCACCTTGCGAGATTCACGCGGATCTGACATCGCGGGTGCATGCGGTCAGCTTAAGAACACGTTCACTCAGCAGCATTCCTAATGTAACGAGCCCAATAGAACACCTATCAGCACAAGAAAAGGGAGCCATGCAAGGCTCCCTTTTTGATAGCAATCGTTTTACGAAAGCAAATCAAGTTATACAAGATTCGAAGCAAGAATGCCTTTAAACAAACGCTCCAAATCTTCTTCGTCCTTGAACTCGATTTCTATCTTGTTCTTGCCATTGACGGACTTCACCTTAACGGGCGTGTCAAGCACATCCTTTAGTGTGCGGGCAACCTTTTTATATTCCTTCGGCACGGGAACCTTCGGCTTAGCGTTATCGTTTTTCTTGCCAGAGAACAAGCGCGCCAAAGCCTCAGCTTCGCGCACGGTGAGCTTTTCCTCAACAAGCTTGCGCGTCAGGCGTTCGCGCCCTTCCTTCGTGGGGATAGACAAGATAGCGCGCGCATGGCCCGCCGTGATCTTCTCCTCAAACAGCAGCTGCTGCGCTTCCTCGGGCAGCTCAAGCAAACGAAGCGCATTTGCAACGGTCGAGCGACCCTTCGACATAGCCTGGGCAACCTCCGCCTGCGTCATATTCAGACGCTCCATCATGCGACGATAGCCATAGGCCTCTTCGATAGGATTCAGATCGGAACGCTGGATGTTCTCGATAAGTGCAAGTTCCAACGCCTTGTCATCATTGACATCCTTGATGCGGATAGGCACTTTGGTAAGACCAGCAAGCTTAGAAGCCTGCCAACGGCGCTCGCCGGCGATAATCTGATACGAGCCTTCTCCAACCGGCCTGACAAGAATAGGCTGCAGCAAGCCGTCCTTCTGAATGGAAGCGGCCAATTCTTCGAGTTCTTCCCTCTTGAAATTCGTGCGGGGCTGTTCCGGGTTAGGGGAGACGCTGTCAATAGCAACCTCATCAGTCTCCTGGTTTGCCGCAGGCGCAGTGGTGGCAACGGACTCCTGCTGCGCCGGCGTCGGGCGCGCTTCACGTTGAGCTACGCCTTTGATGGTAACCTCAACGCCGTTGTCCACAATAGACTCGGGCTCTTGCTCTTCGAAAGCAACTGCAGGGGCACCTTCATACGTTTGACGCGGCTCGGGAGATTTCTGAGCCGGAACGCTTTCACGGATAACTTCACGACGAGGATCGGCCTCAACGCGAACCCTTTGAGGAACGCCTTCCTGCGGAATAGCCTCCTCATATGCACCGCCGAGCAGCGAATTCAAACCACGGCCGAGGCCGCCGCGACCGTTTTTAGCCACGTGCAATCACTTCCTTAGCAAGACTCATGTACGACTGCGCGCCTTTGCCGCTGGGGTCATACAAGGTTATCGGTTGACCGAAGCTAGGAGCCTCGGAAAGTTTCACGGTACGGGGGATCTGCGTCTCGAAAACCAAACGGCCGAAATACGCGCGAACTTCTTCAACAACCTGACGAGAAAGCGTGGTGCGACCATCGTACATAGTCATAAGAACGCCGTAGATATCAAGCGTCGGATTCAGGCGAGTTTTGACACGTTTCATTGAATCAAGAAGTTTTGTCACACCCTCCAACGCGTAGAACTCGCACTGGATGGGGATAAGCAGCTTATCCGCCGCCACAAGAGCGTTGACCGTCAGCAAACCCAACGAAGGCGGGCAGTCGATGAATACGTAGTCATACTTGCCGCGCAGGCTGCCAACAGCGTCCTTCAAGCGGTTCTCACGGGCCATTTCGGCCACAAGCTCCACCTCAGCGCCAGCAAGGTTGATGGTTGCAGGCACCAGGTCCAAGCCCTCGCACACATCAGGAATGATGACTTCCTCGATAGGCACGTCGTTGAGCAGCACATCGTAAATGCAGTTGTTCACTTGGCTTTTCTCGATGCCAAGACCGCTGGAAGAATTGCCCTGAGGGTCAAGATCGACCAGCAGAACCTGCTTGCCAAGCTCTCCCAAAGCCGCAGAAAGGTTGATAGCCGTGGTGGATTTGCCGACGCCGCCTTTTTGGTTGATGATGGCCATGATCTTCGTCTGGCCAACCACATGCGTAACGGGCTTCTTGTCGCGATACGAGCGGATAGGAGTCGGCTCGATTACCGGGCACTCTTCAATCGGCTCTTCTTCGACGCTAGGCGTCTCGTGCGGCGCGCGCTCGACAACCTCGATGTGCTCGATGGCAATTTCATCCTCAACGGCATCCGCTTCGACATGTTGTTCCTGCTGAACCGGCTCAGCCTGCTTTTTGTCTCTCCTGAGGCCGTCAAAAAAACCCACAGGAACCCCCTTTCATGGTTTCGATTTCAGTATACCGTGTTTCGAAATGGTGGCGAACAACTGGTGTGCTCAATAAACACTTTTGAACGATTCCAACGAAATCACCAAAATTCAAAGATGCCGCCTCTGCAAGCAAAAGCGGCATCGAAAGCGCTACAGCGGCTTCTTCTGGGCCAAACCCGTACGCCTTGGCAGCTTAAGCTTTGGCTTGGCAACCTTTTCGTAGGAAAGAATCCTGCGACAATTCTCACCAAGCTCAAACGTCTTGTCGTCCACCAATTCCATGCCAACCTGCTTCGCCACAACACGTGCGTGGTCAAGCTCTTCCTGCTCAACACGCGCCTTGTAGCAAATCAGCCTTCAGCCACGTTGAAGCAGCGGGGAAGCTAGCTCAAGCAGAATGGAAATCTTCGACAAAGCGCGCGCAGTGATAGCCGTGAACTGCCCGGGGCGCTCGCGACCTAAGTCCTCGATGCGGCCAGCGTACGTCGAAACGTTCTGAAGCCCCAGTTCGGAGATAAACCCGTCGAGAATCTGAACCTTCTTTGCTACGGAATCAACCAGAAGCGTTTCACGGCCCGACTCGATGGCAAGCGGAATGCCCGGGTAGCCCGCGCCCGTGCCAATGTCGGCATAGCGTCCTGCAGGGCAGGCATTCAAAGCATCCAAGCCAAGCAGAGAATCTTTCACATGCAGCAGCATTCCGTCTTCCCAAGACGAGATGCGCGTGATGTTCGTTGTCTTGTTTGCTTCGATAACCAAAGAAAGGTGCTTCTCAAGCAACTCGTCGTGCATATCGTACATTCCTTATCGCTTATCGTTTCACGTGAAACATACTTTACCGGCTTGCCTAGATAAATGAAACAACACCTCGAGGGAACGCGGCGAAAAAGAAGAAGAGCAACTCAATGAAAAACCGCTACCTAAGAAGAAGGGGTAGTCTGGCTTGAACGCCTTCTAGTCGACCCGCGTCGCACATGTCCGCAGCCGTTAAAAACTACCTCAGAGCTTTCAAATTAAGAAGCCAAACAAATCCGCTCTATCCCACAAGAGTAAACAAAAAGGCCGCGTATCAACGCGGCCTTTTTAACATTTCGCAAGGGAAACACTACAGAGGTAAAACCACCACGTGGCGGGAGGCGCCCTCGCCCTCGGAAGCCGTCTCAACGCGATCATCATCGCGCAGGGCAATGTGCACGATGCGACGCTCATACGGCGTCATGGGACGCAGCTTCACGCCGCGATGCTGCTTCGCCGCCTTGGAAGCGGCGTTACGGGCGATGGACTCAAGCTTCTCGCGCTGACGGTTCTTGTAGCCCTCAACATCGACGATAACGGGGTAGCGGAAGCCCATCGTCCGCACCGTGATGGCCGACACCAAGAGCTGCAAAGCATCCAGCGTCTTGCCATGACGTCCAATAAGCACAGCCAGGTCGTCGCCGGTGATGTCGAGGATAAGCTCACCTTCGTCGCCTTCGTACTCGTCGATGGTCACCTCGCCCACATCGAAATGCTTGAGGATGTCCTGCAGCGTGGCGATTGCGGTATCGGCGATGCGGTCAAGATCCTCATCGGTGATACCGTTCTCTTCGGCCTGGGCGTCGAGAGCCTCTTCTGCGGCCTGTTCCATGTTCTCTTCTGCCATAACAGCTCCTTAGAACGAAAACTACAATGCGCTGTGTTTCACGTGAAACACAGCGCATCATTACGCAAATCGGATTAAGCGTGCTTCTTCGAAGTGTCTTTCTTCTTCGGGCGCGGCTTCTTGGCCTTGCGCGTAACGTCCACCTCGATCGGCTTGACCTCGATGGTCTCCTCCTTCTCGGCGTCGTGCTTCTTCATGATACGCATCGAGATTTGCTGCTGGCAAACACCGATGATGGAAGACACGCCCCAGAACAGAAGAACGCCGGCGGGAGAAGACCAGCTGATCCACAGCATGAACAAGCTCATGATGCCGGCCATCATCAGCGTCTGGTTACGCTGCGGGTTGTCCTTCTGACCCATCTGCATCAAAATCATGGGCAGGAACGTAGCGCCGGCGAAAATCACCATCAGGATAAGGTAGGGAACGAACGTACCGAAGCCCTCAGCGAACGCGCCGGACGGCGTCATAACCAGGTTGGGGACCAGGTTGTAGAACTGGTAGCCTTCGTCGGAACCCATGTAGTTGGGCATTTCGCGCAGAACCTGGAACAAAGCAATGAAGATAGGCATCTGCAGCAGCATGGGCAGGCAGCCGGCCAAGGGGTTGAACTTCGCCTCAGCATACAGCTTCTGCATTTCCTCCTGCATGCGCGTGGGATCGTCGGCGAATTTCGTCTGAATCTCCTGCATCAAAGGCTGAACCTTCTGCATCTGATACGACGACTTCGTCTGCTTGTGCATGAGGGGCGAAATTATCAGTCGGAAGATGATGGTCACGACGATGATGGCCAAGCCCCAGTCTTGGCAGAAGCTGAAGAAGAATTGGATAATGTCAAATATCCAATTCTTGAATACTTCCCACATATTATGGATTTCCTTCCTTTAGTCGACAAAAGCCGCCGACTACGCGCCCGACCCCCTTACGGGACAGGATCGTAACCGTGCGGCCCTCCAGGTCGACACCGTAGAATACGTTTTACCGTCAGCCTTAAGCCTTTTGCGAAGCCGTAGCGCTGAAACGCAATGAGCCCGTATTCCGAGCATGTTGGAACAAAACGGCAGCAAGAAGGGAACATGGGCGAGATTGCAGCCCGGTAAAAAGTGATGAGAAGCATTGCTACCTTACAAGGTATGCTTTCAGACCCCTTTTTCATTCCAATCAGTTCCTACCGCATTCCTGCGCGTTTCAGTGCCTCGTCACACGCTGTGAGCACTTTACTATACTTGGCACGGCAAATACCCGACTTCGCGAGAAATACTACATCGTAGCCAGGGCATGGGCCGCCCAGTTCGTGGCACACGGCGCGCATCCTGCGCTTCGCGCTGTTGCGCCACACCGCATTGCCCGATTTCTTACCTGCAACAAAAGCAACACGACCACTGGGGCCGTGCTGCTTTGCTGGTAACACTATGAGCGTAAGGTACGGTGTACGCAGGCGCTTTCCGCTAGAGAACAGATCGGAGATGTCCGCTTTGGACTTGATCGTCTCCAATCTAGAGCTCTTTACACGCAAAGACGCTTACGGCCCTTAGCACGACGAGCAGCCAGAACCTTGCGGCCGCCCTTGGTTGCCATGCGGGCACGGAAGCCGTGGCACTTGGCACGCTTACGAGTGTTAGGTTGATAGGTGCGCTTCATATCGTTTCCCTTTCATGGTTTAGAGCAACTTGCTGAGTATAACCCGCTGAGCACAGCTGTCAAAGGTTTTTTACCTATATATGGCAACGTGTGCACAAGATGACCATATCACGAAAGCCCACCTGCGGAAACAGGCTGTTTTTCAACGATCGCGGAACGCCAGGGTGCAGCGTGGTGGAAAAACCGCACAACGGTGCCAAGACGCAAGCGGCGGAAAAGCCTCGTCGCTGCGCCAGGAGCGGAGAGCGATGGAAAAGCAACTCCACAATGCACAAGGTAAGCGCCTACAGGGGTGGCAAGAAGGGGGAATCAAGCAACAAGAGAGATTTTTCAGCATCTGAACGTTTCCGCGCGCAGAGAAGGAAAGCGTGGATAGCGGAATCCGTTGTGGAAAATGTTGAAAACTTCGGAACATCCTGAAAACCAGTGTGGAAAACACTGAGAAGAAGGCGTCGGGGAGAAGCGAGGAACGCTTTCCTTCGCTTCTCTTTTTAGCCGCTGTCACCAGGAAAAAGATATCTCATAACCATTTGAACAGGCATTTTACAAATACTGTAGAAGTTCTTCTCCTTTTCTGTTCATAAAACCATCCGCCTCTTGTGGAAACAACGGAGGAAAACGGCGAACCGCAAGCGGTGAGAAGAATTCAAGGGGAGTCTGGCTTTTCCACCCGACCTTTCAACAAGAAGAACCGAATTCCACCGAAAGGAATTCACTGGAATTCACGGTTTTCGATGCAGTTTTCCACAATTGATGAATGAAAAGTGGAAAACTTCGAAAACACGGGGTGACTAACAGTGAAAAACTTTCAGTCAGTCGTGGTTTTTCCACAATGGATTCAATAATTTCCCCAGATGAATAGAATCTTGGAACGAAAGAAGGTACACTTTTTAAAGAATTTTCCCGAAAATGTGTAAAACTTTGGAAAACGACGTTGTGGAAAGTGGTAAAAGCGCAGATGGACCAGCAAAACCAGACTCACGAAGAACCCGAGAACAACGAGGAGCCTTTTGATTTCACTCATGTGAATTCGATCGCGCGCATCGCGCTATACGATGACTTGCTCAGCGCGCCGCACGTAACCGAGATCCAGCCGGCGCCCACCGCAGAGTTCATCGAGAATCTTGCCACAAGCGTTTATCAGCAGTCGAAAGCGGCAGGCGGAACCATTCCCTACACCGTCATCCGCGAGGTGTCGGAAAACTTCATCCACGCGCGTTTCCAAGAAGCAACCGTATCCATTCTCGACAACGGCTGCACCATCCGGTTCGCCGACCAGGGCCCGGGCATCGCGTGCAAGGACCGCGCACAGCTTCCCGGATTCACCTCGGCAATCGAGCCCATGAAAAGTTACATCAGGGGAGTAGGGTCGGGGTTGCCCATCGTGAAGGAGTACCTCGACTTCACTCACGGCACCATAACGATCGAAGACAACCTTGGTAGCGGCTCGGTGGTCACCATCAGCGCGAACGGCAGCAGACCGGAGCTTCCTGAAGAGCTGAAGCTCGAAAGCGAGGCCCCCGAAGTCACGCCGGCACCGCGATACCACATCGCAAGCGGCGACGAGGCGCCAGAGCCTATTGCAGCTCCGCGATACAACGTCGCGCCGGAACCCTACGCGCCAGCAAACCAAATACCGCAGCCTGCATACGCGCAGCAAGCGCCCATGCAGGCGCCGGCCTATCCGGCTCAAGGCGTCGCTCAACCGCAGCAGCCTTACCCCACAGCACAAGGTTACGCACCGCAACAACCTTATGGAGGGGCGGCGCCAGGCTACGGCAACGCATACCAGCAAGCAGCCCCTTATCCTTATGCGCAAAACGCGCAGCAAGCGCAGCCCGCAACGTTCAACGCCGGCCCTAGCCTGGCAGCCCTTAACCAGCGCGAGCGGGATTTCCTCAACGTGTTTCTCCATGAGGGAGCCTTGCGCGTGACCGATTTGGTGGCGCTGACCGGTGTTGCACAGTCAAGCGTTTACAACGTGCTCACGAAGCTTGAAGGCGAAGGTATCTTGGAGAAGACGCGCGATAAGCGCCGCCAGCTCACCGCCGTCGGCAGGCAAATGGCGCAGCAGCTGTAACCGCAGCGCCGTAGACGAACGAAAGCTCACACAGCGAAAGCGACAGGGAACACCATATGAACAGCGAGGAAATTCAGCAGATCTGGGCGGAGGTGTGCAGCCGCGTCAAGGGTTACGAGGGCATCGTCCCCTCGCAGATCGACGCGTTCTTCTCCATGTTGCATCCCCAAGCTGCCAGCGACGGCTTCATCATGCTGACGGCGAACACGGATTTCATCAAAACCTGGATCGAGCGCAACTACATCGACTACATCAAGCGCGCACTTGAAGAGCTGCGCGGCGTGCCGTTCACCGTTATCATCGAAGTCGACCCCACCCAAACGGTAGCTCCTGCAGCCCCCGCAGCACCTGCCGCCCCGACGGCGGCACCTGCCCCGCCTACAGCACCGGCGCCGCAAAGCGCTCCCGCGCGCGCCGTTGCCGCCCCGCCGACGCCCTCGGCGGAAGCAATCCCGGCACCGGCACACGTCTCTCAGGCTTCACGGCAGCCGGATGCCACGTCTGTTCCAGCAGCGCCAATGCCGGCAGCAGCAGCCAGCACACCCGAGCAGCCCAAAGAAACAAGCGGGCAAACCCAGGAGCAACCTGCCACGGAAGAGCACGCCGAGGCACCGGAATCAGACAACTCCACGCCGCTTTCCACCCTCACGTTCGAGAACTTCGTCATCGGCGATTCAAACCGCCTGGCCTACTCCATGGCAACGGCAGTGGCCGAAGCGCCAGGCAAGCCGCACTTGAACCCTTTGTTCATCTACGGCAAATCGGGCCTGGGCAAAACGCATTTGCTGCGCGCTATCCAGAATTACATCAACCGCAACATGCCGCAGCTGCAGGTGGTCTACAAGGACTCAGCCGAGTTGCTCGACGACTACACCGAGGCATCGGCGGCGCACGACACCGAAAAATCCAGCTACAAGAACTTCAAGACGTCATACGAAGACGCCGACGTTCTGCTGGTAGACGACGTGCAGTACCTGCAAGGCAAAAAGCAAACGCTCGACATCATGTTCCAGATTTTCAACAAGCTGACTAGCCAAGGAAGGCAGGTTGTCCTGTCGGCCGACCGCGCGCCGAAGAACATCGACATCGACGAACGTTACAAAACGCGTTTCAATTCCGGCGGCACGTTCGACATCCAACCGCCTGAAATCGAAACGAAACTGGGCATCGTGAAAAGCTTTATCCGCGAATACCAGGAACAAGAAGGCTCCATGGCGTTCACCATGCCCGCCGACATACAAACGTATATCGCCGAGAGTTCCAGCTCGAACATCCGCGAGCTGAAAAGCGCCGTGACGAAAGTCATCTTCCAGATGACGTACGGAAACCAGCCGAACATGACGCTGGCCGATGTGCGGGCGCTGCTGGAAAACCACTTCTCAGGCGGACCGAGCAAACGCCTGAACGCTGAGGACATCCAAAAAGCCGTGGAAGGCTTCTACAAAGTCAGCCACGCCGAAATCGTCGGCAAAAGGCGCAGCCGCAGCATCACGAACGCCCGCCAGATTGCCATGTATCTGTGCAGGCAGCTGCTTGACATGCCCTACGAGAGCATCGGGAAGAAATTCAACCGCGACCACTCGACCGCGTTGTATTCCGTGACCATGATCGAAACGAAGTTGAAGGAAAACCGATTGCTCAGAGAAGAAATCGAGGCACTGCAGCAGATCGTCCGCGAAGCATAACGTGAAACACCGGGCGCGTTTCGAATTGTTTCACGTGAAACACCGCTTCCGACCTGCGCTTTTCCGACCATTGAGGAAAACATGCCGAAAAGGTTGAGGAAAGCAGAAGAAAAGTAGTGCAGTGAAGAGGAAAGATAACGAAGTCAATAAAAGCGGTTAATCGAAGGAGCACATCATCCACAATGAAAATCGAATAGTTTTTGAGTGCTGAAGTGGGGTTTTGAAAGTTCTCAACAATTCCACCGCCCTTATTAATACTACTATTCAAAAACCTATTATTTAAAACAAGCCTTTAGAAGATAATAAGTACCTCACTTCAACAAGCGCAGGGAACAGCAACCAACTGAGAGAAAGAGAAGCCTGTGAAATTCAGCATTAACCAAGCAGAGCTGCAAGACGCCTTAGCCGTTGTTCTCAAGGGCATCGCAACCCGTTCAACGCTGCCTATCCTGTCTGGCATTTACCTCAATGCGCAAAACGATCACGTGACGCTGCAAGCCACGGACTTGGAGCTGTCCATTCAATACACCATCCCCGCGCTCATCGAAGAAGAAGGGCGCTCGGTGTTCCCCGGCAAGCTGTTCTTCGACATCGTGAAGAACCTGTCCGATGCCGCCGTGCATGTTGAGACGCTCGATGAGGCTGCCGTCATCACGTGCGACGCGTCCTCGTTCTCTATCAAGACGCTTGACGCCGAGGATTTCCCCGGCTTCCCGCATGTTGACACGCAGCAGGCCATTTCCATCCCGTTCTCTCAGTTCTCGTCGATGGTCAAGCGCGTGGCCCGCGTTGTATCGAAAGACGAAAGCCGCGCCATCCTCACCGGCGTGCTTATCACGCTTGAGGGTGCGACGCTGAAGATGGTCGCGACCGACTCGTACCGCCTTGCCATCACCGAGGCGCAGCTTGACGAGCCTGCCGCCGAGGGCTTCCAGGCCGTCATCGCCGGCTCGTTCTTGCAGGAGCTTGCTTCCCTGAACCGCACGGACGACCCGCTGACCATCGCGCTGGCCGAGAACCAGATCGTGGTGACGTATCACGACACCGTATTCATCAACCGCCGCATCGAGGGCAACTTCCCAAACTATCGCCAGCTGCTTCCCGATTCGTACAACACGCGCGTGCAGCTGAACGTGTCTCATCTGGTGTCGGGCGTGAAGCGCACGTCCATCTTGGGCCAGCAAAGCTCGCCGGTGAAGTTCGCCATCGACGTGGATAGCCAGACGGTGCAGCTTTCCGCCGCGGCACAGGACGTGGGCAGCGCCCAGGAAACCCTGACGTGCCAGGGCGAGGGCGAGAACGTCGAAATCGCGTTCAACTACGCTTACGTGCTTGACGGGCTGGGGTCTGTGGGCACCGACAACGTGTATCTTGAGGTTCAGACGGGCATGAAGCCGGGCATCTTCAAGGCGGCGGAAGGCGAGAACTTCCTGTACCTGGTCATGCCGGTTCGCATCTCCTAAAGGCTGAAAACGCGGCATGGACCTTCGCATCACCGATATCTCGTTCCGGGATTTCCGCAGCTACGAGTCGTTTCACCTTGGCGGCATAGGGCCCCTTACCGTGTTGGTTGGCCCTAACGCCATTGGGAAGACGAACGTGGTGGAGGGTATCCAGCTGCTTACCGCGCAATCGTCGTTTCGCCATCCGACGGGCGTGCAGCTGGTGCGCGAAGGGGCGTCGCTGGCGCAGCTTTCCGCCGAGGCCAGCGACGGCAACCGCCAGCTGACGCTTGGACTGGCCATCGAGGCGGGCAAACGGCGCTTCACGCTGAACGGAAAGTCCAAACGCGCCGTCGACCTTAAAGGCGTCATCCCGTCGGTGGCGTTCACGCCCGACGACCTTGAGCTGGCGAAGGGGTCCATGACGGGCCGGCGCAACGCCCTTGACGGCGTGGGGTCGCAGCTGTCGAAGAACCACTACCTTATCCGGCGCGATTGGGACAAGGTGCTGCGGAACAAAAATGCGCTGCTGAAAGACGAGGCGTCCCCGCTTCTGATCGAAAGTCTGAACGACATGATGGTGACGTGCGGCGCGCAGCTTGTGTGCTATCGCGCGGCGCTGTTCGAAAAGCTTGGGCGAGCTATGGCGTCGCACTACCACGACATCACGGGCGGCCGCGAGCAGCTTGCGGCGCGCTTTGCGCCTTCGTGGTACGAAGAGGGCCGCTGGATCGAGCCGGGCGTGCAGCTTGAGCGCGACAAGGTGCGCGAGGAGATGGCTGCCGCCCTGAAAAGCCAAGCGGCAGCGGAACGCGCGCGCCGGCGAAGCTTGATAGGCCCGCACGCCGATCGCATCGAATTCTACGTAGAAGGCCGCCCCGTTGGCATATATGGAAGTCAAGGGCAGCAGCGTTCGGTGGTGCTAGCGTTCAAGTTGGCGGAAGTGACGCTTATTTGCGACCTGCTGGGGCAAAAGCCGGTGCTTTTGCTCGACGACGTTATGAGCGAGCTTGACGCGCAGCGCCGCGCATCGCTGGTGAAGTTCGTGTCCGGGGACATTCAGACGTTCATCACCACGGCGAATCTGGCGTATTTCGACGACGACGTGTTGGCGGCGGCGCGCGTGGTGCGCCTGCCCATGGAGTAAGGAGGCCCGGCATGGCTCGATTGGGCGATGGGCTGCAGCAGCTTTTGCAAAGCCTGGGGGAGCAGGGCGCCCGGGCTGCCAAATCGCGCCGCGTCGCGGAAGTCCATGTGCGTTGGCGTATGGCCACCGAGGCGGTGTACGGCCCTTCAGCGCCGCTTATCCTCGATCACACGAACGCGGTGTACATCATGCGTCCCGACAAGGCGAACGACCCGGCGGCGGCCCACGTGCCGCAGGGCAAGACGCTTCTGGTGGTGTATTGCGACGACGCGATGGTTCGCTCGGACCTTGATGCGCGCCAGGAGATGCTCAAGATGCACTTGAACCGCCAAGGCGAGCACGTGGAAGCGTTCTCCATCAAGCCGGCCCGCTTCGACATGAAGGCGCGCCATCCGTTTCGCGAAGACGCCCAGCGTGCAACGGCCGCGTTCTCGCGCTCTGCAGCCAAGCCGCTTATCGACCACGATGTCGCCGAGCGTTTGCGCCAGCAAGCGCAAACGGTGGAGAACAAGCGCCTGCGCGAATCGATTCTGAACGCTTTAGACGCAAGCGAGCAGCCGCCAACTTCAAAAAACGGCAAAAGTGCCCTCTAAAACAAAAAACACGGCTCTAGCGGCTTCTGGTGGCCTGTAGAGGCTATGAAGTCATATCTCATCAAAAGCGTCTATGATAAAATCTATAAGTTCTAGATCAAGCTAGGATATGGCAACTGTTATCCAAAAAGGAGCGTGTCAGTGGCAGCAAAACCTGATCATTACGACGGCTCGGACATTCAGGTCCTCGAAGGGCTTGAGCCTGTCCGCAAGCGTCCTGGCATGTACATCGGCTCGACGGGCCCGCGCGGCTTGCACCATCTTGTTTACGAGGTGGTCGACAACGCCGTCGACGAGGCGCTGGCCGGTTACTGCAGTCATATCGAGGTGACCATTCATCCCGATAACTCCATCACCGTCACCGATGACGGCCGCGGCATCCCGGTTGACCTGCACCCCAAGGAGAAAATCCCCACGGTCGAGGTGGTTTTGACCGTGCTGCACGCCGGCGGCAAGTTCGGCGGCGAAGGGTACAAAGTATCCGGCGGCCTGCACGGCGTGGGCGTGTCGGTAGTGAACGCTTTGTCCACTAAAGTTCAGGTGAACGTGCGCCGCGACGGCAAGGAATATCAGATCGCCTTCGACCACGGCGTGACGTGCGAGAAGCTGCACGAAGTGGGCACGTCGGAGCACACCGGCACCACGGTGACGTTCTGGCCCGATGCCGAGATTTTCACCGAAACGACCGTCTTCGATTACGGCACGCTTGCCGCGCGCTTCCGCGAGATGGCGTTTTTGAACAAAGGCCTGAAAATTTCGCTGACCGACGAGCGCGAAAACCCCGATGCCGTGCTGTCCGATGCTGCGCCTGAGCCGCATCACGAGGTATTCCAGTACGAAGGCGGCATCATCGACTTCGTGAAGTTTTTGAACAAAGGCCGCGAAACGCTGAACGGCCCCATCTACTTCGAGGCCGAAAACGACGATGGCACCGTCGAGGTGGCCATGCAGTGGTCCACGTCATTCTCGGCGAATTCGGTCATGGCGTTCGCGAACAACATCAACACGCACGAAGGCGGCACGCACCTAGACGGCTTCAAGCAGGCCGTCACGCGCACCATCAATGAATACGCGCGCAGCAAGGGCATCCTGAAGGAGAAGGACAGCAACCTGTCCGGCGACGACACGCGCGAGGGTTTGGCGGCCGTCATCTCCGTGAAGCTGCACGACCCGCAGTTCGAGGGCCAAACGAAAACGAAGCTGGGCAACAGCGAGATTCGCCCGCTGGTGCAAAACGCGGTGACGCAGGGCTTGGCCGAATACCTTGAGGAAAACCCGGCGCCGGCCAAGCGCATCATCAGCAAGGCCACGCAGGCGCTGAAGGCGCGCGAAGCGGCCCGCAAAGCGCGCGAGATGACACGCCGCAAGGGCGTGCTCGACTCGTTCGCCCTGCCGGGCAAGCTGGCCGACTGCTCGTCGAAGAAGCCCGAAGAGTCCGAAATCTTCATTGTAGAGGGCGATTCGGCAGGCGGCAGCGCCAAGCAGGCGCGCGATCGCAAGACGCAGGCCATCCTGCCGCTACGCGGCAAGATTCTCAACGTCGAGCGAGCAGGTTTGCACCGCGCCCTGTCAAGCGACACCATCAGCTCGCTCATCACGGCCATCGGCACGAACATCGGCGACGATTTCGATGCCGACCAGGCGCGCTACCACCGCATCATCATCATGACCGATGCCGATGTCGACGGCGCGCACATCCGTATCCTGCTGCTGACGTTCTTCTATCGCTACATGCCGGAGCTCATCAACCGCGGCTACGTGTACATCGCCTGCCCGCCCATCTTCGGCGTGAAGAAGAAGAACACCCGCTCCACGAAAATCGAGCGCTACATCTACGACGAGAATAGCCTGGGCCGCGAGCTTGAGGCCATGGGCGGTTCGGAGAAGTTCGACGTGCAGCGCTACAAGGGCTTGGGCGAGATGGATCCCGACCAGCTGTGGGAAACCACCATGGAGCCGGCCACGCGCACGCTTCTGCAGGTCAGCATCGACGACGCCGCGGAAGCCGAGCGCACGGTAAGCGAGCTTATGGGCGACCAGGTGGAGCCGCGCAAGGAATTCATCCAGAAGCACGCGCGCGACGTCCGCTTCCTGGACATTTAGGAGAAATGAATGGCAGACAACACTGACAACCGCGAGGGCGCAGGTGGCGAGGAGCTTCCCGACGACCTGAAGCGCCTGGTGGACGCCGCGCAGCAAGACGCGGAAGACACCGACGCCCAGGAAACGGCGGGCGAGGCGCCTGGCCACACGGTCACCTCGGGCCCGGTTTCCGAGGAAGACAAGGCGCGCTCGCTTATCGACATGTCCACGATCGCGAACCCGCACGGCTCGATTATCGAGGACGCTAACGGCGGCGAGGGCACCACGGTGCGCGCAGCGTATCTGGGCAAGGAAATGGCGGCTTCGTTCCTGGAATATTCCATGAGCGTTATCGTCAGCCGCGCGTTGCCTGACGTGCGCGACGGCCTGAAGCCGGTTCACCGCCGCATCCTGTACGCCATGAACGAGTCCGGCTATACGCCGAACCGCCCGCACATGAAGTCGGCGCGTACCGTCGGCGACGTTATCGGTAAGTACCACCCGCATGGCGACTATGCCGTGTACGACACGATGGTGCGCTTGGCGCAGCCGTTCAGCATGCGCGTGCCGCTTATCGACGGCCACGGCAACTTCGGCTCCATCGACGGCGACTCCGCTGCAGCAATGCGTTACACCGAGGCGCGCCTGGACAAGGCGGCTATGGAGCTGTTGCGCGATTTGGACAAGGAAACGGTCGATTTCCAGCCAAACTACGACGAAAGCCTCGAAGAGCCCACGGTTTTGCCGGCGCGTTTCCCGAACCTGCTGGTAAACGGCTCGAACGGCATCGCCGTTGGCATGGCCACGAACATCCCGCCGCACAACCTGGGCGAGACGATCGATGCCACGTGCCTGATGCTGGACAACCCCGAGGTCACCACGGCCGAACTGATGAAGGTGCTGCCCGGTCCGGACTTCCCGACCGGCGGCATCATCATGGGCAAAAAGGGCGTCCTTGACGCGTACGAAACCGGCCGCGGCAGCTTGACCGTGCGCGCCAAGTGCGAAATCGAGGAAGGCAAGAACGGCAAAAGCTCCATCGTGGTCAAGGAGATTCCTTACCAGGTAAACCGCCAGCGCCTGCTTGAGAAGCTTGGCGAGCTGGTGCGCGAGAAGAAGCTCCCCGAGATCGCCAACATCCACGATGGCGCCGACCGCCACGGCATCGACATCATCATCGAGCTGAAGAAAGACGCCATCCCGCAGGTGGTGCTGAACAAGCTGTTCAAGCACACGCAACTGCAGGTGGGCTTCGGCGTCATCATGCTTGCGCTGGTGGACGGCGTGCCGCGCGTTTTGTCCCTGAAAGAGACGCTGCACTACTACATCAAGCACCAGGAAGACGTCATCGTGCGTCGTACGCGCTATGAGCTGGCGAAAGCCGAAGAACGCGCGCACATCCTGGAAGGCTTGGTTGTTGCACTCGACAACATCGACGAAGTCATCAGCATCATCCGCTCGTCACAGACTGACAAAGAGGCGGCAGCGCGCCTGACCGAGCGATTCGGTCTGACCGACAAGCAGACCACCGCCATCCTCGAGATGCGCCTGCGCCGCCTGACCGGCTTGGAACGCGAGAAGATCGAGGGCGAGCTGGCCGAGCTGCGCGAGAAGATCGCATACTACAACCGCGTGCTGTCCGACCCCCAGCTGGTGCACGACATCATCAAAGAGGAGCTGCAAGAGGTCAAGAAGAAGTTCGACACGCCGCGCAAGACGCAGCTGTCCGAGGCTGCGAAGGACCTCGACGTCGAGGACCTTATCGCCGAGGAGAACATGGTGGTCACGGTCACGAAGGCCGGCTACGTCAAGCGCCTGCCCGTAGCCACGTACCGCCAACAGAAGCGCGGCGGCAAGGGCATGCAGGCCGTGAACCTTAAGGACAACGACTACGTCGAGCACCTGTTCGTGGCGTCCACGCATTCCTACATGCTGTTCTTCAGCACGAAGGGCAAAGTGTATCGCCTGAAGGTCTACGAGCTGCCCGAGGCATCGCGCCAGGCGCGCGGCACGGCCATCGTGAACCTGCTGCCGCTTGAGAAGGGCGAGACCATCAGCGCCGTTATCGCCACGAAGGACTTCCCGGCCGACGAATATCTTATGTTTGCCACCGAGCACGGCATGGTGAAGAAGACGTCCATGGAGCAGTACGACCGTACGCGCCGCGATGGCCTTATCGCCATCAACCTGAAGGATGGCGACAACCTCATCAGCGTGCGCCGCGTGGCGAAGGGCGAGAACGTCATCATGGTGTCGTCTGCGGGCAAGGCCATCATGTGGCCCGAGGATGAAGTGCGCGCCATGGGCCGCGGCACCATGGGCGTGCGCGGCATGACGGTGCCGCCGATTGTCAAGGTGCTGGGCATGGAGATTGCACGCCCCGACACCGATCTGTTCGTGATCACGGAGAAGGGCTACGGCAAGCGTACGGCCATTTCCGAATACCCGTCGCACCATCGTGGTGGCCAAGGTGTGTTCACCACCACCATGACGGAGAAGAAGGGTCTGCTGGCGGCCATGAAGATCGTCGGCGCCGACGACGAGATTATGATCATGTCCGAAGAAGGCGTTGTTGTGCGCACGCCGGTCGATGGCATTTCCGAGCTTGGCCGTTCCACCCAGGGCGTTCGCGTCATGAACGTTGCCGAGGACGATCGCGTCACGGCGGTTGCCATTTCGGCTCGCGGCAAGACGCAGGGCGCTGCCGCCGACGATGGCACTGGCGAGATGGACGAGTCTCAAATCGATGAGATGACCGAGGAATAGGTAAAAGCCGATTGCTTCCCTCGAATCGAAGAAAGCCGCCTACGGGCGGCTTTCTTTATGCTCTGAGCACTTGATTGATGGATTGAGCTAGTCAGCTACATTGGCTAGTAATTGCGCCCGGAATCGCGCTTAGCAACTGTTTCACGTGAAACAGTTGCTAAGCGGAGAAGTCATCGGGGCTGATGTTCGAGATGAACGAGTGGAACTCTGCCAGTTCCTGCTGAGTTACGGGCAGCCCCGTTTTGTTGCGAACGATGTAGGGATAGGACGCGCGTTCGAGAACGGATTCTTCGATGAACAGGGGAGCATCTTGCCGCAGCGCCAGAGACACGGCGTCGCTTGGGCGGGCATCAAGCTCGACGATCCTGCCATGCTGCGAGAGAAAAAGCTTGGAGAAGAACATGGCGCCTTGAACGTCGTTGATGAGGACATGGTCGATGCGGGCATCGAGATTCGTAATCGCGTCAAGGAATAGGTCGTGCGTCATGGGCCGGGTCATCTTCGTGTGCTCAAGCGCGATGCTCAACTGCGTTGCCTCGGCAACGCCAACCCATATGGGAACCACGCGGTACTTGCCGTCAGAGACGCTGTCTTCAAGCGGACGCAAGACAAGGGCAGAGGGTCCAGGCGCGCTGGTGACGATAAGCGTTTGAACGACAATCGGTATCACGAAACAGCCCTCCTTATTATATGAGTTGAAAACTCATATAACGTATTCCCCTGCAACCCTTCAAGCGTGATTATAGCCATAAAATCACGCTTGACCTGCGCTTTCTTCAATGAATACTGGCCAGAAAAAATTTTTCTCAAAAGTTGAAAATTCTTCTTGACCATCCGTTGAGGGGGTGGTTATAATAGACGAGCACTTTTCGAAAGGGCCCGTAGCTCAGTTGGTTAGAGCGCACGCCTGATAAGCGTGAGGTCGCTGGTTCAAATCCATTCGGGCCCACCAGTATTTGCGATAAACGCTCCACCGTGAGCCGAGTTTGCCGGTGGAGCGTTTATTATTGTTAAGTGCAGCCAATGGGGGTTTAGCTCAGCTGGGAGAGCGCGGGCTTTGCAAGCCTGAGGTCAGGGGTTCGATCCCCCTAACCTCCACCATGGAAGTTTGATTGCAGGTCTGGTAACGGGCCTGCAATTTTTTTGCCTGCATTGCGGAGGAGCTTCTTTTTTGCAGGTGTGATTTTTGAATCGCAGGCATGGTGCCTGCGATTTTTTATACCATGGCAAGCGAAGAAAACCGCTCTATCAAGCGAGGTGCTATGAACCGACTGGAAGCGCTGCGTACGTTGGGCCTTGACGAGGACGCAACGGACGAGGATATCAAGACCGCCTACCGCGAGACGGCCCAGATTCTGCACCCCGATCGCTTCGCAACGAACAAGAAGCTGCAAGAACGCGCTACGGAACAGTTCAAGAACCTGCAGGAAGCCTACGACTACCTGACGTCGTCGAAGGGGCGCAAGGGCTCGCGAGCCGCTTCAGGCGCTTCCTCATCGGCCCGTGCCGGCTATGATGCCGACGATGCGCGCCTTGCCGGCATAGCCGCTGCCCGCACGCAGCTAGTTCGCCAGCGCGACGCCGTGCTCGATGAGCGCCGCAACGGCATCGGCATGGCGGTTGTGGGCGGTCTGGTGGCTCTGTTCTGCGGCCGGCGCCCTTTCGGGTTGTTCGGTGTGGTTGCGGCCATAGCGTCTACCGCGGCCATCTGGGGCATTGTGCAGGTGGTATCATCTCAACGTTCTATCGCTACGCTTAACGAGCATATTGACGAACTGAATAAGGAAGAGCGCCGCATCGCGCAAGAAATGGAAGAGGAGTAACATAACCGTATGAAGCAAGAAGGTCTACGCAACGTCGCTATCATCGCTCACGTTGACCACGGCAAGACCACGCTGGTCGACCGCCTGCTGTGGTCGTCCCACGTGTTCCGCGAGAACCAGGAAGTTCAAGAGCGCGTTCTCGATTCCAATGACCAGGAGCGCGAGCGCGGCATCACCATTCTTTCCAAGAACATCTCCATCCACTACAAGGGCATCAAGATCAACGTCATCGACACGCCTGGCCACGCCGACTTCGGCGGCGAGGTGGAGCGCGTGCTCAACATGGCCGACGGCGCGCTGCTGATTGTCGACGCCTACGAGGGCCCGAAGCCCCAGACGCGCTTCGTGCTGTCCCACGCTCTTGAGCGCGGCCTGCGCATCGTGGTCGTGGTGAACAAGATCGACCGCCCCAACGCCGACCCCGAAGGCGCCGTTGACAAGGTGTTCGACCTGATGGTTGAACTGGGCGCATCCGACGAGCAGCTTGACTTCCCCGTGGTGTACGCCTCTGCCGTGAACGGCTACGCGCGCATGGACCCCGAGGACGGCAACATGGACATGGTGCCGTTGCTCGACACCATCATCAACGAGATTCCGTGCCCCGACGTTGACGTGGACGGCCCGGTTGCCCTGCAGGTGTGCACCGTCGACCACAGCAGCTACGAAGGCCGCATCGGCGTCGGCCGTCTGCACAGCGGCACGCTGCACGAGAAGGAGCAGGTGCTTGTGGTGCAGCCCGACGGCAACGAGTACAAAGCGCAGATTCGCAAGGTGTACACGTTTGAGAACCTGGGCAAGCAGGAAGTTCCCGAGGCCCACGCGGGCGACATCGTGGCCGTCATCGGTGTTGAGGCCGCAGACATCGGAGATGTCATTACCGATCCGGAAAACCCGGTGGAGATGGAGCCCATCGCCGTTGAAGAGCCTACGATGGCCGTTGTCTTCGAAGCTTCCACCAGCCCGCTTGTGGGCCGCGAAGGCGATATCGTCGGTGCTCGCCAGCTCAAAGAGCGCCTGATGCGCGAGAAGGAAAGCAACATTTCCATGCGCATCGACGAGACCGAGGACAAGTCTGGCGTGCGCGTTGCCGGCCGCGGTGTGCTGCATCTGTCCGTGCTTATGGAAACCATGCGCCGCGAAGGCTTCGAATTCCAGGTCGGCCGCCCGCAGGTTGTGTACAAGACCGACGAGCACGGCAACAAGCTCGAGCCTATCGAGGAAGCCACCGTCGACGTGCCGAACGATTACTCTGGCAAGGCCATCGAGGTCATGGGTACCGCCGGCGGCATCATGGAGGACATGGCGTCTGACGAGAACATGACGCACCTGACGTTCAGCATCCCGTCGCGCGGCACCATGGGCCTGAAAACCCGCATCCTCAACGCAACGCATGGCGAAGCGGTGCTGTTCCACCACTTCCGCGAGTACGGCCCTTACTCCGGCGAGATGGAAGGCCGCAAGAACGGCGGCATGATCGCCATGGCAACCGACAAGGCGGTTGCATACGCGCTCGACACGCTGCAGCAGCGCGGCCGTCTGTTCGTTAAGCCGGGCGACGAGTGCTACGAGGGCATGATCGTGGGCGAGTCCGCCAAGGAAGGCGACATGGTGGTTAACGTGTCCAAGACGAAGAACCTGGGCAACCAGCGCTCCTCCACCGCGGACAAGGCCATCCAGCTGACGCCGCCGATCACCTTTACGCTTGAAGAGGCGCTCGAGTACATCGAGGACGACGAGCTGGTGGAGATCACGCCGCAGTCCATTCGCCTGCGCAAGCGCATCCTCAGCACCATCGAGCGTAAGAAGGCTGCGAAGAAATAAAACTGCAACTGCTTATGCCGCCGCGAAACAGTGAAAGCGACTGTCGCACGGCTAAAAGAACGCATGAAAAAGACGGCCCCACGGGGCCGTCTTTTTTCGTCAGATTACGCCAAATGATGTAGGAACCCTTGGGTACTGTGAAACCTGCATGGGCATATTGTGCTGTGAAGATAACTCTGATGAGCGCTGTGGGAAAATGCGCACGAAGCATTTCAGATTAAACCGCCTGGTATAAAGCGGTTTTGGCAATTCTGAGGAAGGGTTCTATGAAGGCATCTCGCATTATCTCGACGGTTTGCGCGATGGGTTTGTCGGCGGCCTGCATCATGGGCGTTGCCGGTTGCTCCAGCAACAGCCAGTCATCCGGTTCCGGCGCGGTGGCGGCAACCATCAACGGCACCAACATCTACGAAGATACGGTGACGGATTACATCCAAAGCGTGCGCGAGCAGCAGGGTCTGACTGACGAAGACTCCTGGGGCAACTACCTGGCCCAGATGGGTACCGACCCGGCAGGCGTGCGCGAACAGATCATCAACACGTACGTCACCCGCGAGCTTATCAACTCCGGTGCCGAAGAGAAGGGTATCACCGTCGACAGCTCCGAGGTGGACAGCTACGTCGACAAAATGAAGGCCAACTACGATAGCGACGACAAGTGGCAGGCCGCGCTTGAGCAGGCGGGCATGACCGAGGACGAGTATCGTTCTGAAATTGAGCTGCAGCTCAAGGCGAAAGAGCTGTACAACACGTTCACGTCCGACGAGCAGCCTTCCGATGAGGACATGCTGCAGTATGCGCAGATGTATGCAAGCGCGTACGATGGCGCGAAGCGTTCCTCTCACATCCTGTTCAATTCCGATGACGAGGCAACCGCTCAGGAGGTTCTGGACAAGATTAACTCCGGCGAGCTTGATTTCGCCGAGGCTGCCAAGCAGTACTCCCAGGATAAGGGTTCTGCCGAAAACGGCGGCGATGTGGGCTGGGATAAGACCAACTCCTTTGTGCAGGAGTACACCGATGCGCTGAACAGCCTTGAGAAAGACCAGGTCAGCGGCCTTGTTAACAGCACATATGGCATTCATATCATCAAGTGCACTGACGTGTTCAACGCACCGAAGGAAACCGCCGATGACGGTACCGAAACGGTGAAGGTGACCAGCATCGACCAGATTCCTACCGAGTGGCAGGAATCTATCAAGGAGTCGCTGCAGTCTCGGGGTCAGACCACGAACTACCAGAATTGGCTGAGCGAGAAGGAGGATTCCTCCGACCTGCAGATCAACGACATGCCTTCCGGCCTGCCTTACGACGTGGATATGTCGAAGTATCAGACCGATACGTCCGACAGCTCTTCGACGTCCGATGAGTCCAGCAGCGATGGTGCTACCACCGATTCGGCGAATACGGCCGATAACGAGTCGACTGCCTCTACCGAGGGCGATGCAAGCACCACGAAAACTTCTTCCGCAAACTAGCCGTTAACGGCAGAAACACGTACATCAGAAGGGAATCCGCAGCACTGGGTTCCCTTCTTTGTTTAAGCCAGGATGGTAACTATGAATGAACAAATGCAAGCAGCTGAGCCGCTTTTCGAGCTCGAAAACGCTGAGGTGGTGCGCCAAAACAGGACGATCCTTCATGTGGATTCGTTCAGCCTGGCGAAAAGGGAGAACATCGCGCTACTCGGCCCGAATGGCGCCGGTAAGTCCACGTTCGTGAAGCTGATCACGCGCGAGGTGATGCCACTGTATCGCGAGAAGCCTCCGGTGAAGTTCAACGGGAACCCCCGCGCCACGCTTGACGAGGTGAAAAAGACGCTTGGCGTGGTGTCGTCGACGATGCAGTCGCAAATCAACGTGCATCTGCCTGCCGTGGACATTGTGGAAGGCGGCTTGTTCGGCACGTTGGGCTTGCCGCGCCACGTGCACCCCGACGAGCGTTCGCACGCCAAGGCGCTTGAGGCCATGGAGATGCTGGGTGTGGCGAAGCTGGCCGACCAGGACATCATGACGATGTCGAGCGGCCAGGCGCGCCGCGTGCTCTTTGCGCGCGCATTGGTGCACGACCCCAGCACGCTGCTGCTTGACGAGCCGTGCACGGGCCTTGATCCGGAAGGCATGTACTACGTGCGCTCGAGCATGCGCGACCTGGCGCGCGCGGGCAAAGGCATTGTGCTGATCACGCATTATCCCGAGGACATCATTCCCGAAATCAGCCGTTTGGTGCTGATCAAGGAAGGCAAGCTGTTCGCCGATGGTGCGAAGGAGGACATGCTTACGGACAAGGTTATGAGCTCGTTGTTTGACGTTCCGCTGCAAGTTGCAAAAAATGGCAAAAATAATGAGTATTATTCCCTTGTGAGTTCGTACTAAATGAGGTAAACTACTAAACCGCTGCATGGGCACATGAGAAACAACATGAACGCTGTGCAGAACGTAAGCAAGCGGAGAGATGACCGAGCTGGCCGAAGGTGCACGATTGGAAATCGTGTATACGCCAAAAGCGTATCTGGGGTTCGAATCCCCATCTCTCCGCCAGAATTATCCCGGCGGAACCTTTATGGTAACGCCTTTTTTATACAGTCGGCTTTGAAAACCGGTCGGCTGCACCCCATGCGGAGGGGTGGCAGAGTGGTTGAATGCGGCGGTCTCGAAAACCGTTTCACCGGAAACCCCGGTGACGAGGGTTCGAATCCCTCCTCCTCCGCCACGCGATTTTAGGTTCCTGCAATTGCAGGGACCTTTTCTTTTTCCAGGGGTCTTGCTGAGGATTCGGACCGAGAGGCGAGGGTCTCTCTGGTTCGAACTTGCCTTTCGAGCGCGTAGGGCATCTTGCGGGGTGTCTAAAGATGTGGTCCTGATATGCGAATCCGCAATGCTGTCGTGTTGATATTCGTAATTCGTGAATAATTTAAACTGCAGAATAACCTGCGAAAATATTAATCCGCGAAGTGTTTGTGTATAAAGCGTTTCACGTGAAACATCGACATAAGGCACGTCCTATACTTTAGCCACTCTCCAAATGAAAGGACATACCATGAACGAAGCCGCAAAGTCTCTTGCGCAACTGAAGAAAGCAAATAAGCTGGTTCGCCTGGCGTTCCATAAGAACGGCCCGAAAAGCTACAAGCGCGGGCAGGGTGCCCTGCTGCGCGCTCTGCTGGAAAACGACGGTGCCCCGCAGCGCGAGCTGGTGAAGACGCTCGGCATGAACCGCAGCAACCTGAAGGACGTCGTGAAGAAGGCGCAGCGCAACGAGTACGTCACCATTGAAAGCGTTGACGAGCCGCGCACCTACGCCGTCAAGCTGACCGACCTTGGTCGCGAGCTTGCCGAAAAGCGCGTCGCCGCGAACGATCGCACGGCCGATGAAATCTTGTCCTGCTTGACCGCCGAGGAGGTCAAGCAGCTCGACGCCATCACCGAGAAGCTTATCGTTGCCATGAAGGAAAAGGGCATCAGCGGCAAGAAGAAGGGCTACAAGGTTCGCCGCAAGAAGCATCGTCGCTAAAGGTTGCGGGATTTCAACGATTCCCACATCAAATAGGTACCTCTCACAGCAAGCCGCGCTACACTGGATGCATCATAGATGCATGCGGGAGCGCGGCTTCCCTTGTTCAAGGAAGAAAGGATGCACCAATGGCAGACCGTGTTGTTGAAAGCTCTGACGATCAGGTTCCCGAGATTCCCGAAGTACTGGAAAAGGTATTGCTGTTCTCGCTTGACGAAGCGAAGGAAAAGCTGGCGCAAAGCAACGAAGTGGTTCCCTTCACGTCGCTGGTGGTGAAGGACAACCTGTTCATTGAAAGCCATCCCGGCGAAACCGTTGACGCTTGCTTTGCGGCGGCGCAGCATACGGTGCAGCACGCGCAGGGCGCGCAGGCGTATTCGTTCTGTTACGACGGTTACGTCGAAATCGATGAAGGCACGAAAGACGCGCTGGTAGCCGAAGGCGGTGTCCCTGGTGCCGACCAAGGCTTTGCGGTTGGATACCTTTACGAGCAAAACGAAGATGGCACCATCACATTCGAGGAAGAGCCTGCTTACATCGGCCACGCCCCGAACTTCATGATTGCCCTGAAGGCCCCTGGTGAGTACTCGGACGACGAGATCGACGAGAAGTACACCGCCGAGGAAGAAGCCGAAAGGGAAGACGAGGCTGAGGAATAGCACGTTTCTCCGCTAAAGCCGCATTGCATATGGGAAGGCTGTAGCCGTTAAGATATCTGCAAGGTTTTGCGCGCATCGGCGCAACATGCGCATACAAACAAACGAGGTTCGTCGGCAAGGTCTCGACGAACCTCGTTCGCTATATCGGCAAAAGGTCTGCAAGGTTCGTGTGCCATCATGGCAGCTGCGGTCGGGATGAGCTGCTACGTTTGCAGGTGCTGAACAGGCGATATGTGGTGAAAAGATGCAGATGCGCTCGTAATGGATGTTTGTCTGGAACAGGAAGCAGCCTTTTGCTAATATAGACGGGCTAATTCCTGCCCCGGTGTGTGCCTTCACCAGCCCGGGGCCGTAAAGTCCAAAGGAGGTGAGCTGATGAAGGCTTACGAACTGCTGTTTTTTGTCGCTCCGTCTACCGACGAGGAAACCCGCGCAAATACGCTGAACCGTATCCAGGGCGTGATCACTGCTGCCCAGGGTACCGTCGACAACGTCGACGAGTGGGGCAAGCGTAAACTCGCTTACGAGATCAATGGTCTGACCGATGGTGTCTACACCCTTATCGATTTCCACGCTGATCCCGCCGAGGTTGCAGAACTCGATCGCGTGCTTCGCATCACTGATGCTGTTGTTCGCCACATGATCGTGAAGCGCACCGACCGCGATTAGGATTTGACGTAGGGGCCTTCTCGTCATAGGCCCCAGCATGAGAAGAGGTAGATTCACATGAGCATCAACCGAGTAATGATCAGCGGAAATCTTACGCGCGACGCAGAGCTTCGCTCTACGCAATCCGGCATGGCAATCCTGGGCTTTGGCGTGGCGGTCAACGACCGTCGCAAGAACCCCCAGACCGGCGATTGGGAGGATTACCCGAACTTCGTCGATTGCACCATGTTCGGTACCCGCGGGGAAAAGCTTCAGCAGTACCTCACGAAGGGCACGAAAGTGGCCATCGAAGGCAAGCTTCGTTACAGCTCCTGGGAGCGTGACGGTCAGCGCCGCAGCAAGCTTGAAGTGATCGTTGACGAGTTGGAGTTCATGTCGAGCCGCAACAGCGCGAACCAGGGCTACGACAACGGCATGTCCGCTGGCTACGCCCCGCAGCCTCAGCCTATGATGGCTGCTCAGCCTGCTCCGGCACCGATTATGAATGCCTCTGCTTCGGTTTACGACGAAGATATCCCGTTTTAAGCGAAAGAGGTTTACGAAATGTCCGATTACGCGAAGCAGCCTCGTCGCAAGTACTGCCAGTTCTGCAAAGAGGACGCGGAGTACATCGACTACAAAGATACTCAGATGCTGCGCAAGTATGTTACCGACCGCGGGAAGATCAAGCCGCGCCGCGTGACGGGTGCCTGCACCCAGCACCAGCGTGACATCGCGAACGCCGTGAAGCGCGCTCGCGAGATGGCTCTGATGCCCTACGCGGTTCCCGCCATCAGCGGCCGCGGCGACCGCCGCAATCGCTAGGCGCAAGGAGGAACCATGAAAGTCATCCTGCTCCAAGAGCTTAAGGGCAAGGGCGGCGAAGGCGACGTCGTGGACGTGGCCCCCGGTTTTGCCAACAACTACCTGATGCCGCAGGGCATCGCCATCCTGGCTACGAAGGGCAACCTGAAGCAGCTGGAGATGCGCAAGAAGAACATCGCTAAGCGCGAAGAGGCTCGCCTGGCCGACGCTGCCAAGCTGCAGGCTGCGCTTGACGGTGCTTCCGTGAAGGTTGACGCGAAGGTCGGCGAAGAGGGCCAGCTGTTCGGCTCCGTTACCGCCGCTCAGATCGCCGAGGCCATCAAGGAGTCCCTGGGCGTCGAGATCGACCGTCGTCGCATTGAGGCTGGCAAGGCCATCAAGACGGCTGGTCAGCACGAGGTTGTCATCTCCATCTACCGTGACATCAAGGCCACGGTGACCCTGCTCGTCGGCATCGACGAGGTTGAGGCTGAGGAAGAGGCCGAAGAGGCTGCTCCCGAGGCTGAGGAAGTCGCAACGGAAGAGGCTGCTGAATAACGCAGCGTCTTTTTTTGAAGACTATTGCATCCCCGCATCGTTTCGGTGCGGGGATTTTTTTCGCCCATGGTGCGGGTCTGCTTGTGATGACATGGTGCGGCGCGGCGCGGGTGGTGTGGGGTGCGCGCATGCCATTAGGCTGGGTTGACACCATCGAGTAACGGGTCAACAGCTGTTCGTTACCTTCGCCTTGATGCTGTAATGCTGCTTGGTGGTTTCGTCCTGCCAAAGGTTGCATCTTGCGCGAGCGTAGGCCATGCCATGTACCGTAAAGGGGCGATGGAAAATCGGCGCGCGGTGTAGGCTGCGGTAAAATAGCCGAAGCAAAGAAAGGATGACACATGCCCGTTGACGTTCCCTACAATCCCGATTTCGCGCCTGAGGTTGCCGGTACGCAGTCAAACCGAAAAGTGGAGCCTCAGAACATTGAAGCTGAGAAATCGGTGTTGGCAGCGTGCATGTTGACCCCTGCGGCTATTGAGGATGTGGCGGCGAAGCTGGTTCCCGAGAACTTCTACCGCGCTTCCCATCAGCGTATTTTCGAGTCGATGGTGGACCTGTACGTGCGTCATATCCCCATCGATCAAATTTCGGTGGCAGACAACCTCAATGCTGCCGGACAGCTTGAAGCTGTGGGCGGCAGGTCGTACCTGCTTGAGCTTTCCTCGAACACGTTCGCTCTGACGAACTGGCAAAACCACGTTGAAATCGTCAAGCGCACCGCTATTTTGCGCGACCTTATCCGAGCGTCCGAGGAAATCAAGGCCATGGCCTACGATGCGCCCGACGATTTAGGCGTGGTGGTGGAGTCGGCGGAGAAAACGCTGTTCCGCGTTACCGAGCAGCGCGTTTCGTCGGCGTTCACGGGCATCGACACGTTGTTGGTCGACGCCTTCGAAGAATTGCAGGAAATGGCGGCGCAGGAGAACAAGATTTCCGGCGTGGCATCTGGTTTCAAAGATGTTGATGACCTGTTCCACGGTTTCCGCGGCGGCGACCTGGTTATTCTTGCGGCGCGTCCTGGTGTCGGCAAGACGGCGTTCGCGCTGAACCTTGCAACCAGCGCGGCGAAGCTGGGCGCAACCGTGGCGTTCCTGTCGCTGGAAATGAGCGCCTCTCAGCTGGTACAACGTGTTTTGGCTTCGGAAGCGCGCGTCAGCTTGTCGAAGCTGCGCGCAGGTCAGGTGCAAGACGCCGACTGGGCGGCCATCATCGAGGCTTCGAGTAACCTTTCGAAGTTGAAAATCGAGTTCGACGACACGCCGGCGCTTTCCATCTTGGAGCTGCGCGCAAAGGCCCGCCGCGAACTGCGCGACGCGGAAAAAGGCCTCATCATCGTTGACTACTTGCAGCTTATGCAGCCTCCGCAAGCGCGTCGCGACGGCAACCGCGCCGTTGAGGTCGCAGAAATCTCGCGTGGCTTGAAGGTGCTTGCCAAGGAGATGGACATGCCCGTTATTGCTCTGTCGCAGCTGTCCCGTGCCGTTGAGATGCGCGGCAAGAAGCGCCCCATGCTTTCCGACCTGCGTGAATCCGGCGCTATCGAGCAAGACGCCGACATCGTTATGTTCATCGACCGAAGCATGGACGAGATGGAGGCCGAAAGCGAAGATCGCCCCGACCTGGGAACGGCCGAGCTGATCGTGGCGAAGCACCGCAACGGTCCCACGCGCGACATCACGCTGGCGTTCAACGCCGAGTACACGCGCTTCATGGACTTCGTTGACGATTCTCGCGTGCCCGGGTATATGTAAGAAGCAACGCAAAAGATAGGAGCCGTGCCTGCTGCATGACGAAGAGCCTGACATTCCTTCATTCCGCCGACCTTCACCTTGGCGCGCCTTTTCGCGGGCTTGCGCAGGTTTCCGAGTTGTGGGCCGCGCGGCTGATTCAGGCTATCGCCGAATCGTTCGACCGTATGATCGATGCGGCGCTGAAGCGGCAGGTTGACTTCGTGGTGATTGCGGGCGACATCTTCGATGCTTCGCGCGCGTCGTATGGCGACTACCTGCACTTTTTCGAGGGGATGCGCACGCTTGGCGCCGCGGGCATCCCCGTGTACATGATCACGGGCAACCACGATCCGTTCACGTCGTGGCAGCAAAGTATGTTCTCGCTGCCGGACAACGTGCGCATGCTTGCGGCCGACCATCCCGGGTTCGAGCTGTTCGAGAAAGAAGGACAACCTGCGTGCATCATCGCGGGGCGCGGCTACTATAACCAAACGTGGCCCATGGACGAGTGCATCGCCGATGGCCTGACGCGCCAAGCGGCCATCCAGGCGCTTTCGCCTGCTCGTCCGCGTGTGGCCGAGGCACCGTTTTCCATCGGCGTTCTGCACACGGGGCTGAACCTTGACCCCATCAAGGCGCCGGTGAACCCTTCGGTGCTTATGAACGCCGGCATGGATTACTGGGCGTGCGGGCATATTCATATGCGTTACCTCTATCCCAGCAAGGAAAATCCGCGCATAGCGTTCTCGGGGTGCATCCAGGGGCGCGATATCAAGGAGACGGGCACGCGCGGTGTGATGGCCGTGACGCTTGCGGAAGGCGCCGCGCCGCAGCTGGAATATATCCCCACGGCAAGCGTGGTGTGGCAGCGCCTTGACGTGAACGTCGAGGAATGCGCAACGTTGCCCGAGGTTGGCGACAAGATTATGCGCGAGCAGTTCCGCGCCAACGGCAAAGCGCATTGCGAGGAGATGATCTCCCGCATCACGCTGGTGGGCAAAACGAAGCTGCACGAGGTGCTGAGCCGCCCGGACGTCATCGAGGACTTGCGCAAGCACGTGAATGACTCGTACTCGTCGTTTTTCTGTGACACGCTGGTGGACGCGACGGTCGAACCGCGCGATGAGCAGGCGCTTCGCTCTGAAGGGCTGTTCCCGGCGGTGTTGATGCGCGTGGCTGACGATCAAATCGAGAACAAGGAAGATGCAGTGGCGTTTTTGCAGGCCGAGTTCATCGACCGCAACCTGCAGATGCCCACCGCGTGCGCCGGCAAAGTAGATAGGTTGACGAAAGAGGCCGAGAATTTTGTGCTTGACCTGCTGTCTTGGGGTGAAGACCAATGAGCGGCAAGTATTTGAAGCATGCGAAAATCGATGCGTTCGGCGCGTTCTCGAACCGCGTGGTGGGGTCATTCGGGCCGCATCTGAATGTGGTGTTCGGTCAAAACGAGGCGGGCAAAACCACGTTGTCGCAGTTTGTGGGCGGCGTGCTGTTCGGTTGGGAAGAGGCGCGCGGCCTGCGCAACACGTACAAGCCGGCAAACGCGGAGCGCTCAGGCACGCTGGTGTTCGCCGATGAACAAACGGGCGAAACGGCGCAGGTCACGCGCGTGCGCAACGCCGATGGGCTACAGGGGGACGTTTCCGTGGCGGCCGACATCGACCGCGAAACGTATCGCACCATGTTCAGCCTTTCAAGCGATGAACTGCGCCGCTTGAAGAACACGTCCGATGTGGCGGCGAAGCTGCTGACGGCGGGTTCGGGCACGGGCGCGTCGCCGGCGCATGCGCTGGCGGAGCTGCAGCAGCGTTTGGCCTCGTTCACGTCGCGTGCCCAGGCGGCGGAAAACTCTCTGGTGAACATCGAGCGCGAGCAGGATGCTGTTCGCGAGCAGATTGCGCAGGAGACGGAGCGCGTCGAGAAGCTCAAGCGCGAAAGCGAAGAGTTCGCCGAGCTTGCCCCTCAGCGCGAGGACCTGCTGACGAAGATCAGCGAGCTGAACGCATCGATCGAGATGCTGACGGCAAACCGCAAGACGCTTGAGAAGCTGGAAGCCGAAACGGGCGACCTGCAGGCGAAGATTGCGGATCTGCGCGAGCAGGAAGACGATCTGCGTCGCGAGCACCGTTCGGCCCAGAAAGAGCACGCGGTGCAGCTTGCGGGCATCACGGCCACCGAAGAGCGGCACCTGCGCGACCGCATCGAGGTGCTGGCGGCCGAAAACGCCAAGTTCGAACACGCCGTTGACCTGGCACGCGACAATTTCGCCACCTCGAAGGCGTCGTATGAGGCGCTGTTTGAGGCCGATGACGAGCAGGCAATTGCTCAGGCGGCACGTCGGCAGCAATACGTGCAGGTAGCGCTGTCCATCGCACTGCCGGTGGCGTTCATGTCCGCGGGCATTCCTCTGTTCATGCACGGCCGCGAAATCACCAGCCTGTCGTTCACGGCGCTGGGCTTCTGTTTGGTGTTGGTGGCGGTCATTCTGGCGGCGGCATCCCTGGCGCTGCTGTTCAAGCCGAACAAGAAGGCCGAAGCGGCAGATGCGCGCGTGCAAGATGCGCGCTGGGTGATGTTGCAGGACAAGAAAAAGCTTGAAACTTGTTGCGCTGAGCAGGAGCAACACCGTGTGCGCGTGGAAAACGAGCTGGCGGAGATGGGCCTTTCGGAAGCGAAAGACTCGCTGCGCCACGCGCGCACGCTTCTGGACGAGGCGCACGACATGCGCGCCAGCAACGCGCTGTACCTGCAGCGCCGGCAAGCGCTGGTGTCGCGACGCACGGCGCTTGAGGAAACGCTGGATGCGTCCACGAATACCCGCAAAGCGCTGTACGAGGACATGGGTTTTCGCCCCGAGCGCGGCACCATCGAGGCCGTGGGCGCGTTCGTTGCGCGCAAAACGCGGCAACGCGAGGGCTTGATGGAAAACAGCGAGCATCTGAACAGGCGTTATGGCGAGCTTAGCCAAATTCTGGCACACGGCAGATCGGAGCGCACGTTCGACGAGCTCAAGCTGCGCTACCAAGAGCTGCAAACGCGCCGCGATCAGAGCGCCATGGAATTCGCCAAGCTGCTGCTTGCGCGCCGCATGCTGGAAACGGCCATCGCGGCGTGGGAGAGCAAAAGCCAGCCCGAGGTGTATGCGCGCGCCAGCAAGCTGCTTGCCGACATGACCGACGGCAAATGGACAAGCGTCTCCATGAGCAGGGAAGGCCGCCTGCAGGTTTCCAACGACATGCTGACCACGCGCGAGCCGGTGCACCTTTCGCTGGGTACGTGCCAGCAGCTGTACCTGGCGCTGCGCATTGCGCTGCTTATCACGGCCGACAACGTGGGGCGCAACATCCCCATCATCGCCGACGACATTCTGGTGAACTTCGATTCCAAGCGCCGCGCGGCTGCCGCCCGCGCGCTGGCGGAGCTGGCGCGTCATCGCCAGGTGATCATGTTGACGTGCCATGAAGAAATCGTCGATACGATGCGCCTGGCCGATTCGTCGTTGAATGAAGTGGTTCTGTAGTAAACTGTGAGGGTTGCGACACAGTAACTGAAAGGATGCGCACACATGCCGAACACCGTTCTGGTTGGCGCCCAGTGGGGCGACGAAGGTAAAGGCAAGATTACCGATCTTATCGCAAGCAAATACGACTACGTCGTTCGTTATCAGGGCGGCAACAACGCCGGCCACACCGTGATTCACGGCGACAAAAAGCTGGCGCTGCACCTGATGCCGTCCGGCGTCATGTACGAGAACGCCATCCCGGTCATCGGCAACGGCGTTGTGGTCGACCCCGGCGTGCTGGTCAAGGAAATGGCCATGCTGGAAGCCGAGGGCATCTCCTGCAAGAACCTCAAGATCAGCTGCGACGCGCATGTGATCATGCCGTACCACAAAGATCTTGACGGCGCGGACGAGAAAAGCCTGGGCGAGCACAAGATCGGCACCACGAAGCGCGGCATCGGCCCGTGCTACCAGGACAAGGTTGCCCGCAAAGGCATCCGCATCCAGGACCTTATGGACGAGAAGATTTTCCGCCTGAAGGTTGAAACGGCGCTGGTGCAGAAAAACGCCATCCTCGAGAAGATCTACGGCCTGCACACCTACACGGTGGAGGAGATTTGCGAAGAGTACCTGCCGTACGCCCGCATCCTCAAGCAGTACATGGCCGAAACCAGCCAGATGCTCAACGACGCCGTGCGCGCCGGCAAGTCCATCCTGTTCGAGGGCGCGCAAGGCACGCTGCTCGACATCGACCACGGCACGTATCCCTACGTCACGTCCTCTTCGTGCTGCGCTGGCGGCGCGGCCACGGGTTCGGGCGTGGGCCCGGTCAACATCGACCGCGTGCTGGGCATTCAGAAGGCCTACATCACGCGCGTCGGCGGCGGTCCTTTCCCCACCGAGCTCAAGTACGCTGAAGACGGTGGCGAAGGCATCGAGGCCGAAGAGGGCGAAACGCTGTGCCAGGTGGGCCACGAATACGGCGTGACCACCGGCCGCAAGCGCCGCTGCGGCTGGTTCGACGCGGTCATCGCGCGCTATGCGGCTGACGTGAACGGCCTGACGGACGTGGCGCTCACGAAGCTCGACGTGCTTTCCGCGTTCGATACCATCAAGGTGTGCGTTGCCTACGAGTGCAACGGCGAGCGCTACGATTATTTCCCCATGCAGCAAAGCGTGCTGTTCCACGCCAAGCCCATCTACGAGGAGCTGCCGGGCTGGAAGGGCGAGGACATCACCGGATGCCGTACGTTCGACGAGCTGCCGGAAAACGCCAAGTCCTACGTGGAATACCTCGAGCGCACCATCGGCGTGCCGATCAGCATCGTGGCCGTTGGCCCCGATCGCGACCAAACCATCATGCGCGGCTGGCAGGGCTAAACCTTGCTTGTCGGCATCAGCGTGAAATAGAAGTGCATTATCGTGCGGGGCTGCTAAGCTGCAGGCCCGCACGCGCGTATTACCTCGGAAAACGACATTCGGACACTTGGGAGGTTGTCATTCATGAACATCCTGGTCTTGGGCGGCGGCGGTCGCGAGCATGCCATCACGTGGGCGTTGGCTAAATCTGCGCGCACTGACGAGCTTTTCGTTGCTCCCGGCAACGGCGGCACGTCCGACATCGCGCAAAACGTTGCGGGCTTGAATGCCGAAGATGGCGAAGCGGTGCTGGCCTTTGTGCAGCAGCACGCCATCGACCTGGTGGTCATCGGCCCGGAAGCCCCGCTGGTTGCCGGCGTGGCCGACGTGCTGCGCGCGGCTGGCGTGGCCGTGTTCGGCCCCGACGCGCAGGGTGCGCAGCTTGAGGGCAGCAAAACCTACAGCAAGGAATTCATGGAGGCCAACGGCATCCCCACGGCGCGCTACGGCAGCTTCACCGAGCTTGAGCCGGCGCTGGCCTACGTGCGCGAGCTGGGCGCCCCCGTTGTGGTGAAGGCCGACGGCCTGGCCGCTGGCAAGGGCGTTGTGGTTGCGCAAACCATCGAAGAGGCCGAAGAAGCCGTTCGCAGCTGCTTCGACGGTGCGTTCGGCGACGCAGGCTCGAAGGTGCTGGTGGAGGAGTGCCTGACCGGCCCCGAGTGCTCGCTTCTGGCGTTCGTTTCCGGCGGCAAGGTGCATTGCATGGCCACGGCGCAGGACCACAAGCGCGCTTTCGATGGCGACAACGGTCCGAACACCGGCGGCATGGGCGTGTACTCGCCGGTGCCGATTGTGACGCCTGAAGAGCTTGAGATCATGCAGCAGGTCATGCAGACGGCCGCGGCCGCAACGGCCCGCGCGCCGTTTGAGCACGACTACCGCGGCGTGCTGTACGGCGGCTTCATGCTGACGCCCGAAGGCCCGAAGGTGCTTGAGTACAACGCCCGCTTCGGCGATCCGGAAACGCAGGTAGTGCTGCCGCGTTTGCAGAACGACCTGGTGGACGTGATGATGGCCGTGGCCGAAGGCCGTCCCGGCGACATCGACCTGACGTGGGACGACCAATGGGCCGTGTGCGTGGTACTTGCTTCGGCGGGCTACCCGGGCAAGTACGAGAAGGGCAAGGTCATCCTCGGCGTCGAGGACGCCGAGGCCATGGACGGCGTGACGGTGTTCCATGCCGGCACCGCCCGCAACGCCGATGGCGAGCTGGTTACGGCCGGCGGGCGAGTGTTGAACGTGGTTGCGCTTGGTAAGACGTTCGACGAGGCACGCGAAAAGGCCTACGAGGCTTGCGACGTCATCAACTTCGAGGGCAAGCAGCTTCGCACCGACATCGGTGCGAAGGCGGCCGCCGGTCGCGGTGCCTGGGCTTAAACGGCACGCTTGGCGCGTCTGTCCGCGCGGCGCGCTTGGACGGTGAAGAACTCGAGCTGACCGCTTGAAGGCTTCGTTAAGATTATATGAGACTTAAACGGTAGGATATAATTCCTACCGTTTACTTATGACGAGAGAAGGAGCACGCGAAACATGCTGTCCGAGCGTTTGCTTACCACGGTGGTTCGCCAGTGCACGAACCAATACCTGAAACTGAAACCGACCGATGAAGTGATGATGCCGGCTCCCGTGCCTGGTCAGCGCTATATGCTGTACATGCACGTGCCGTTCTGCGAGCGCTTGTGCCCGTATTGCAGCTTCAACCGCTTCCCGTTCTCCGAGGAGCGCGCACGCCCGTACTTCGAGAACATGCGCAAGGAAATGCGCATGCTGAAGGACTTGGGCTACGACTTCGACAGCGTCTACATTGGCGGCGGCACGCCCACTATCATGATCGATGAACTGTGCGACACCATCGATCAGGCGCGCGAGCTGTTCAACATCAAGGAAGTTTCCAGCGAAACGAACCCGAACCATCTGATTCCCAGCTACCTTGACAAGCTGCAGGGGCGCGTGCAGCGCCTGTCCGTTGGCGTGCAAAGCTTCGACGACGGCCTGCTCAAGCAGATGGACCGCTACGACAAGTACGGCAGCGGCCAGGAGATTATCGCGCGCATTCAGGACGCCAGCCCGTACTTCACGTCCATGAACGCGGACATGATCTTCAACTTCCCTGCGCAGACTGAGGATATCCTTATCAGCGACATTGAGCGCGTCATCGAAAGCGGTTGCACGCAGACGACGTTCTACCCGCTGATGGCGTCGCCGTCGGTTGAGCGCAGCCTGGCGCGCACCGTTGGCAAGGTGGATTACGCGCGCGAGCAGAAGTACTACGAGATCATTTGCGAACTTCTGACGGGCGGCCCGCTGCATTTGTTCGAGCACGGTAGCGCGTGGACGTTCAACAAGCGTAACACGTCGGCCGCAGGCGAGGACGCCATGATCGACGAGTACGTGGTGGACTACGAGGAGTATCCGGCCATCGGCAGCGGCGGCATCACGTATCTGGGCAGCAACCTGTACGTGAACACGTTTAGCGTGAAGGATTACAACAAGTGCATCGAGGCTGGTCACATGTCCATCATGGGCAAGACCACGTTCAGCAAGCGCGACCGCATGCGCTATCGCTTCATGATGCAGCTGTTCGGCCTGCGTCTGGACAAGCGCCAGTTCAAGAAGGATTTCGGCTGCTCGGTCGAGCGCGGTCTGCCTGCGGAGATGGCGTTCATGAAGGCGTCGGGGGCGTTCGCCACCGACAACGCCGACGAACTGACGCTTACGCCGAAGGGCCGCTACCTGCTGGTGGTGATGATGCGCCAGTTCTTCATCGGCGTGAACAACCTGCGCGACCAGGCTCGTGCGGTGCTTCCTGGCGAAGAGAAGGAGCTGCTGTTCGGCAGCGGCTGCGCCGAGTGCAAGTAGCGGTTTGCGGTTGCTGCTAAGCGTTATGCGATTTTGCGCGCGAAGGCGACGACGCTGTGCAGCCGGAAACGGTGCGCTGCTTGTGCGCAATCGGGATGTTGCGAGCGGTTTGAGAAAAGAATTTTCTCAAACCGCTTGACGGACCGGGATGCTTCCCGTATTATACTAACTCGCGTTCGAAACGAACGACTTCTGGTCGGGTAGCTCAGTTGGTAGAGCAGGGGACTGAAAATCCCCGTGCCGAGGGTTCAAGTCCCCCTCCGACCACCATTAACACTGTAGGAGCCTTCGGGCTCCTACTTTTTTGTTCCTTCAGGTCCAAGACTTGAACCCTGTGAAGGGAGAACTGCCCAGTGGGCAGTTCTCTGAGGAAGGCGCGAAGCGTCTGACGAACGCGATTTCGCGAAGCGAAAGCGCATCAAGTCCCCCTCCGACCACCATTAACACTGTAGGAGCCTTCGGGCTCCTACTTT
>OLOX01000124.1_pt1 | contig 74861 bp, 58 predicted proteins | sample 1672091 | NCBI WGS metagenome assembly OLOX01 (sample SAMEA3136644, study PRJEB25190) | human gut metagenome | reverse complement strand
TTCAAAATTTTTTGAAGAAGCGACTCTTCGCCATTGCTAAGAACCTGTCAATTGACCTGCTCTTATCCGCCTCGAACATGGTGCCCTTCGCTGCGGCGCGAGTTGGTATATTACGCATCGCATTTGGGGGTGTCAAGCATTAATTTGCAATTTCTCGAAAGTTTTTACGAGACGTCATGTGAGCGTGGCTTTTAGTATGGTTTGTAGTCCTTGCCAATAACGACGAGGAGATTGCCCTCGTAGCTGTAACGTGCATAGCTGCGCACCACGCGCCCCTGGCCCAAATCGGCCGCAAGCAGGCGTGCCGCTGCCTCGTCATCGGTGTCCTTGAACACGACGAAAGTCTCGTCATAGACGAACTGGTTGGCATTGCCCGTGCTGATCACCTTCCAGCCGAGCTTCTTGAGCTCGTTGGTGCAGTCGTTGGCGACGCCCGACACGCCTACGCCATTCCAAACCGCGACGGTGCAGTTCTCGCGCGTGACCTTGTTGGTATCGACCTCCGAGGGAGTCGCGACAGGCGACATGCCACTCGAGACACGCGAGACCATCGTATTCCAGCTATCGGTACTGCAAATGCTGTATTGCACGCCGCCTATATCCTCCAACGTCGAAGGCATCGTCTCCTGGTAGCACGAAGTGTCGACGTTGATGCCATGCAGGGCACGAAAGGTCTGCGTCACCTCATCACTTGAGGCGTCTGTTGCAACGCATGCCGTGAAGCTGTCAACGCGCGCAGACATTTGCTCGGAGCTCGATCCAAAGAGCCTACGGCATATGGCGCCCACAAGCGCCTCCTTGCTCGCCGTTGCCACATCGACGGGCAAGGGAGCAAGCTGGCTTTCGAGCCTACTCAGGCCAGCGTCGTTTACCTCTATATAGTGGGCGATATCAACGTCCGCGAGCTTTTTGACAGCCGCGATGATTCCCTCCTCATGCGCATCGGCAAAAGCATCCTCTATCTTGCTATACCCCACGCCATCGATATAGACGCGCGTGTTGACGGGAATCCAGAGGAACGAGAGCGTGACGTTGTCGGGATCAACGCAGACAAGGGCGAGGTCGACGATGGCGCCACGGCCCTCCTCGGCAGATGAGGCATCCGTATGCACGAGGACATTCCAGAACAAGTCGGTTTTGGACTCAACGGGCGTGAGCTGCTGGGAGAAATCCTGCGTATCAAAGACGGGCTTGAGCGCATTGCGTGCCGCCTGCTGATAGACGAGCACACCCACCGTCGTCGCAAGCGCCAGCGCAATGACAGCGACGAACAAGACGGTAAAGAGCATCCTTCGCGTCTGGGATGGATCGCGCTTGCCGAAGCCCGTCGGGTGGATATAGGTGCCGCGTCCCTTCGCGGCGCGCGAAAGGGCCGCACGCTCCGATGCACGAGCTGCCCGGGATTGCGATTTGGACGAGAGGCGCGAACTCGCGAAAGGCGTGCCACCGGAAGACCTATGACGTCGTCCGCCGGCACCGTTTATATTGAGTCCACCTCTTTTGTGATGATATGGCACTGCGCACTCCGACGAATCGCTAGAAACTCAGGTCTTGCGCCGGGACACGCTCGATATCGGCGCCGAGCGCCCGCAGTTTGCCGACGTAATCCTCATAGCCGCGATCGATATGGTGAATGCTGTCGACAAAGGTCGCACCATCGGCAACGAGTCCCGCAATCACGAGCGCGGCACCCGCACGCAAATCGGTCGAATTGACCGGTGCGCCGGAAAGATGGCCCACGCCGTTCACAAGGGCGTGATGCCCGTCGATGCGGATATCGGCACCCATGCGGGCAAGCTCTGCAGCGAACATGAAGCGGTTCTCGAAGAGATTCTCGGTGATGATGGAATCCCCGTTTGCCAGCGCGCAGAGCACCATGAATTGAGCTTGCAGGTCGGTGGGGAATCCGGGAAATGGCAGGGTCTGGATATCGGCCGGTCGCAAATCATCCGAGCGCTCAGCCGTAATCTCGTCGTCGGTGATGAACAGGTCCACGCCCATCTGGTGGAGCTTTTTGAGCGCAAGTCCCAGATGGTCGGGACTAGCGCCCCTTACGGTAACGGGACCGCCAGTCGCAGCACCCGCCACGAGGAAGGTCCCCGCTTCGATACGATCGCCCACGGTCATATGCGAGGTAGGATGAAGCTCGGTAACGCCATGCACCACGACGTCCGGAGTGCCCGCGTTTTCGATGTCCGCTCCCATCGAGATGAGGAAGTTGGCGAGATCCACGATTTCGGGTTCGCAGGCGGCGTTATGAATGACCGTCGTGCCACGAGCGCAAACGGAAGCCATCATGAGGTTCTCCGTCGCGCCCACGCTCTGAAAGTCCAGGATGACCTCGGCACCAATCAAGCCATTGGGCGTACTCGCATGGAGGTATCCGTGATCGACATCGAACTGCACGCCGAGCGCCTCGAGGCTCGCGATGTGCATGTCGAGTTTACGTGAGCCAATCTGGCATCCGCCTGGCATTGCCACAACAGCGCAACCGAACCGGGTAATGAGCGGGCCAAGGATTGAAATGGAGGCACGCATCTTGGCGACGAGCTCGTAAGGGGTTCTATACGAGTTGAGATCGCGCGTGTCGATGAAAAGGGTATGGCTATCCTCCCCGCGCCTGACGCGGGCGCCAATGGTCGACAGAACGTCACTCATAACGTCTACGTCCGAGATAAACGGCACGTTTCCGATGCACGTCTCACCGGACGCCATCACGCTTGCCGCCATAAGCTTGAGAACTGAGTTCTTAGCGCCACGAACCTCTACTGTCCCCGAAATGGGCCGTTGTCCGTTGACGACGATCAACTCACGTGAATCCATATCTCCCCTTCAATGCGCTTGCATGAGTTTAGCATCTTGCTCCTAGAGCTAATCTGTAGATGCTGTGATATCGCAAGCGGCGCCCGTGCAAAGCGGACAGAAGAAGGCCCGCCAGCTTGGGGCTGACGGGCCGTCACATCCTTGCTTATTACGGCAGAATTACTTGCCGAAACGCTCGATGAGCTTCTCCTTCTGAGCAGAACCCAAGCCGCCAACGCGACGGTTCTCGGCGATGCCGATCTCCTCCATGGCCTTCTGGGCGGTCACCTTGCCAACGCTGGGCAGGGAAACGAGAATCTGAATGACCTTGGTCTTCTTGGTGATCTCGTCATTGCTGTTGAGGACCTTGCTGAGCGTGAGCTTGCCAGACTTGATGTCCTCCTTGAGCTTTGCGCGCTTGGCGCGAGCTTCCTTGGCCTTCTCAAGTGCAGCAGCGCGCTGCTCATCAGTCATCTTGGGTAAAGGCATTTCCATCCTCCTCGAAATGGGATCTTGCATCGTGGGGGTACTATAGCACTTCTGAACGTCAAGGTCACGAACATATTGCATTTCAGATAATTTCCATGACCTGCGGAAGGACGATTCGAGGCCGGAAAAGGCAGTTGCAGGGGAAATTTGGCGCGCCATGAGGGATTCGAACCCCCGACCGCCGGATTAGAAGTCCGATGCTCTATCCTGCTGAGCTAATGGCGCGCTGTGGCTCCACATTCTAGCGTAAATCACGCGAGGCAACCGACAGCTTAGGCGTCGAAGTTTTCCTCGTGCTTCTTGAGAATCTTCACTGCATCAAGAGTCTCGCGCAACGTCGCATCGATTTCGTCCTCGAGCTGCTTGAGACGCACGAGATCGTCATGCACGGCAGCATCTACCATGCCATGGCTGCGTTTGAGGGAGCGACGCAGGCGTGCATCGATGTCGATCAGGCGCTTCTTGATGCCCACCAGGTCAAGCCCCATGCGGGCAAGATGCGCGGATGATCCAGCCTGCTTGCTCGTCTTATAGAGCTCGAGGATGAACTGGCTGATGGACTGTCCATGTGCAGTCGCGTCAGTGGCGATGGCATCCTTCGTCGAGGGCGGGCACGAGATATTGAGCCTGCCGGTATGGTACTCGGAATCCCGCTTTCGCTTACGCATGGCCGTCGCCCGCCATCATCGAGACTGCGTGATCGAACTGGTCGAAAACCCCTTCCCAGTTCTCCTCGGCGGCCTTCTTGGAGCCAGGCAGGTTAACGACGAGCACACGCCCGCGCTGCGCGGCAATTGCGCGGCTGAGCATGGCACGGTGCGTCTTGGTCATGGAGTAGGCACGCATCGCCTCGGCAATGCCGGGAACCTCGCGGTCGCATACCTTGCGCGTGGCTTCGGGCGTGACATCCGCGAGCGAAAGGCCGCTGCCTCCGCACGTCAAAACGACATCGGCACCGGCATCGCAGCAGCAAACGATGGCGTCTGCAATCATGTCGACGTCGTCTTTCACGACGACGCGCGAAAGCGTCGTCCACCCTTGCTCGGCAATGAGCTCCTCAAGGCGCGCTCCTGCCGTATCCTCCTCGATACTGCGCGTGGATGAGCAGGTAACGATTCCGAATTTGATATTCATGGCCTGTCCCGTCTCTAGTCTCGCGTCCACAACCCCGTGCGTCCGCCTTCCTTGCGGACGAGATGCACGTCGCAAATCTCCATGCCGCGATCGACTGCCTTGCACATATCGTATACCGTAAGGAGCGCAATGCTCACGCCGGTAAGAGCCTCCATCTCGATACCGGTCTTTCCGGTCACGCCCATGGTCATGGTCGCGTGAATACCCACTCGCCCGTCTTCACGTTCGCCTGCCAAGATGGGCTCAAGCTCGCACTTGGACTTGGTGATGTTGAGTGGATGGCACATGGGGATAAGCGAGCTCGTCTGCTTGCAGCCCATGATACCCGCCACGCGTGCGCAGGCGAGGACGTCGCCCTTCGCCGCCGTGCCGTCCGTAATCATCGAAAGGGTATCCGGATGCATGAAAATCCAACCTTCGGCAATGGCCTGGCGCTCGGTATCGGCCTTCTGCGAGACATCGACCATGCGCACAACACCCTTCTCGTCGACATGGCTGAGTTGCCCATCGCGTGCGAGGTCGTTCTCGGAATTGCCAGCCGCAAGGCCTCCTGGTCTGTCCTGCGTCATATTCTAGCCTCCTATTTGGCTCATGCGTCGCTCGGTGCCACGCTCCTCGTGATGCTCGTCGGGCTTGATGCCAATCGCCTCTTCGATCGCGTGGTCGACGGCATCGGAATCATTGGAGCGAATCGCCCCCATGACGTCAATCTCCCGGTCGCTGAACAGGCAAGGCCTGATCTTGCCATCCGCCGTAAGTCGCAGGCGATTGCACGAGCTACAGAAATGGTTCGACATCGCGCTAATGAAGCCGATCGTCCCCTTCGCGCCTGGGAGTCTGTAGTAGATCGCAGGGCCAGCGCCCGAGGGAAGATCGTCATCAGTAACGGGTTCAAGCGGGCCAATACCGGCCGCGATGGCACCTTCGTTGATGCGCTCGATAATCTCGCTCGCAGGAACGATGTCTTCTTCGGTCCAGCCAGCACCGGTGCCGCCCGAACTCTCCCCCACTGGCATGTACTCGATGAAGCGCACATGCAAAGGCCTGTCGAGCGAGAGCTTGGCAAAGCCAAAGAAGTCCTGATCGAGGCTACGAACGGCGACGGCGTTTATCTTGACGGGATCAAAGCCGTTCTCGAGAGCTGCGTCGATGCCCGCAAACACGTCCTCGATCTTTCCGAGGCGCGTCACGTAGGTGAACTGTGCGGGATCGAGCGTATCGAGCGATATGTTGACACGCGTGAGACCGGCATCCTTCAAGTCGGCCGCCATCTTGGGGAGCAATATGCCATTGGTCGTGAGCGAGATGTCCTCGATTCCCGGCGTGGCGGCAATCTCGCGCACGAGGTCAACCACGCCTTTGCGGATGAGCGGCTCGCCACCCGTGAGGCGCACCCTGCGAATGCCCGCCTGCGCCGCGCGACGCGTGAAATCGGCAATCTCCTCGATGCGCAGGATGGACTCGTGCGATCTAAACGGCACGCCCTCCTCGGGCATGCAGTATATGCAGCGCAGATTGCAGCGATCCGTCAGAGAGATGCGTAGGTAGTCAATCTTGCGCCCGTAATTGTCCTTCATGTGGCTCCCTCGAAGAAGTTCATTGCAGAATACTACAGAGTGCCCTCGTCGATACCGGCAAGCTCGAGGAAATAGCGCGCGACCGCTTCGAAGTCTTCAAGGCCAAAGACGGGCTTTCCCTCGGCACGCACCTGATCGGCAAGAGCGGCGTTATCGGTAACGAGCGCAATGCGCTCCTCAGGGGCAAGCTTGGGGTCTGGATGTCCCGCGGCGTTGCGATAGACCTCGACAGCACCATCGGCCTCGGCGCGGAACCCCTCGACGATCACCAGGTCAACGTCATCGGCGATCTTGGCGACGAGCTCCTCGCGCGATGGCTCGCCCTGCGGTGTGCTCACGAAGATCGCGTATTGATCCGAAGCACTAAGAATGACGGGGTTAGCACCGGCCTGCGCATACTTCCAGGAGTCCTTGCCCTCGACATCGACGCCGCCCGTCTTGTGACCATGATGCTTGATGACGCCAACGCGGATGCCCATGCCCGTGAGCAACTCCACGACGCGCGTGGTGAACGTCGTCTTTCCGGAATTTGACCACCCGGTCATCGTTATGACAGGCACTTCGCTCATGGATTCTCCTTGCGTGACACCCGGCCATCATTGTGCTCAGCAAAGTATAGCGCAGCTCTCCGACAAAGCACGGAGCAGCCAGAGACGGGAACTGTCGATGGCCAGAAGCAAGACGCACACATGCTGGCTCTGAACAGGGAGAGTCCGAAAACACTCGCCTTTCTGTCCGAATTTGCTCCTGCTTTGCTCTGGATTCGTTCAGATTGTCGGGGTGGTTCGCTCGGTGCGCAAAGGCATAGCATGGCGGCTCCAATCGAAGCGACCACCTGGACTATCGGGTGGAAAACGAAGGAGAGGCCATGCCACAGAGCTTTCGCCACGCAGCACCAGGTACAGCACGCGCGCTGCATAAGATGCATGTCATCATGCTGAGCTTGCTGCTCATATGCACAATGACCTTACCCTACATTGGCGTAGCCGCCACACGACCAGCCTTGGCATCGGGACAGACCGTCAGTTTATGGAAAGAGGGCAATATCCATTACTCAGACGGCGCGTGGAATGCGCATATCTTCCACGCGAACGACGGCGAGGGCGAGACGCTGGCATATTGCATCGAACCCGCAAAGAACTCGCCCAGCGAGGGAAGCTACGAGAAGAGCGGCATCCATTGCGTGAGTGGAAGGGATTATGAACTCATAGCCGACCTATGGTTCGCCTTCGGTGGGCCGGGTTTCGATGCGAGCATGTGGCCAGCGACAAACTGGAACGGCGATCCCATGGGTGCCGAGGATTACTACCTTGCCTCGCACATTCTTCTATCCGACACGTACAGCTCGAGCGCCCACGAAGCCACCTACGGCGCTGGCGAGAACTTCCGCAACTGGCTTACCTGGAACATCACGGGATTTGACCTGAACAACGGCAGCCTCATCAACCCCAACGCCCTTGGACGTCTCGTCATGGCGCGCATAGGCGAGGTACCCGCCGACTTCGAAGCCTATATGATCGATGGGGGAAGCAAGCAGACCATAGCCGCAAGCTCACACTACAAAACCGTCGGCATGATCAAAATGAACAAGCGGTCGATGAATCCCGATATAACAAACGACAACCCCCTCTACTCCATGGAGGGCATTACATACGGCGTTTACGTCACTAACACCTGTGGTCCCGAGGGCGATACGGGCAAGACCCTCGTACTCGACGAGTCTGGTTATGCAGAGGTCGGTGGGCTCTATTCAAGCACCTACTTCATACGCGAGATCGAATCCTCCGTCGAGGGCACGGGTTACGCCTACGACCCGACCATTTACAGCTGCTGGGTTAATCCCGGAGAGGTGAGCTGGCTTCACGATACGTCAAACGGCGCGGGCGATGTCGACCAAAACGATGTCACGGACGAGCCCCAAACCGAAGATGTTGACGTCATCATCCAGAAACACGACTTGATCACACAGAGTTCGACGCCCTCAGGAGACGGCACGCTTGCCGACGCGCTCTTTGAAGTGCGTTACTTCCCGAACCTCACGGGAGAGATAGGGGGCAATGCAACCCGTAGATGGACCTTCAGGACCGATGACGCGGGCAGGGTCGATCTGCGCGGCGACCTTGCACATGCCTTTGTCAGCGGAGACGCGCTGTATCGCGATCCGATCACAAACGAACCGCTGTTCCCAATTGGCACCTACGCGATTCGCGAGCTGAAGGCCCCCGCCTCCTACGAAGTCCCCGTAGATAACGAGCCCATCGTCATCACCATCACCGCTCATGGCACGGGCGCGCATGACGTGTCGAGCGGCCCGCTTGGCAATGGCGGCGTCATCGTCAACGAGAACCCCGTACGCCAGGACCTTTGCTTTACCAAGCGCGACCTGGACACGCAGAGGCCCATGGGCGGCATTCCGTTCCTCGTGTCGCGCATTGCCGCGGATGGGTCGACCATCGAACGACATGTCGTCGTCACCGACGCGAACGGGAGATTCGACTCGAGCGCCGCATATCGACGCCATACAACACGCACCAACGCCAATGATGCGGCCGTGGAGATTGGGGCAGATGGAAGTTACGTTGTGAACGAAGCGCTGCTCGACTCCGAAGCTGGCACATGGTTTGGGATGACGACAGGCGGAAGCATGACTGCGGCGAATGACTCAGTCGGGGCCTTTCCCGATAGCACGACCTGTCACTACGTCTTCGAAGAGCTGCCCGTACGGGCAAACGAGGGCAAGGCACTCGTTCAGTTCGAGGCGTTTGCCCACGCTGCGCAATCCACCACAATAGATCTGGGAACTGTCGGCAACACCACCCCCACGCTGGCAACGAGCGCACATGACGCACGCGACGGCGACAAGCTCGTGAGCTGGGACGCGAATGCCGTCATCCTCGATGCCGTGTCGTACAGCGGCCTCGTTGCCGGACGGACTTACACGCTCGAGGGCTACCTTGCCGACGCGGCGACGGGTGAGGCGCTTCGTGACCCTCATGGCAACGCGATTACCTCCTCGCACACGTTCACCGCATCAGCAGGTACGGGAACCGTTGAGGTCAAGTTCACTCTCAATACGATGGGCCTGAAAAACGGCAGGCAGCTCGTCGTCTGCGAACGTCTTCTCGAGGGCAATCGTCTTCTCACGGCGCATGAGGATGTCGACGATAGCTCCCAAACCGTGACTGTCGTTCAGCCGGCAATCGAGACGCACGCAGCCGACGGAATGGATGGCGACTCGCTCATCGTGGGTGATGTCGATGCGACCATCGTCGACCACGTCTCGTACACGGGCCTCATAGCGGGCGCGAGCTACGAGCTCACCGGCACGGTCGTGGATAGCGCAAGTGGCCTGCCCTTCGAATCGTCTGGCAGCACGGTTACCTCGACAGTCGCGTTCGTTCCCGAAGCCTCATCGGGGTCAATCGACATTGCATATGCCCTTGACGCATCCGAACTGGAACCAGGCACGAAGCTCGTCATCTTCGAGAAACTGGTGAGCGAGGGCACCATCGTCGCAACGCACGAGGACCTCGATTCCGTCAGCCAGACGGTAAGCGTCTTTCCGCCATCCCTCCAAACGCACGCGCATGATCCACAAGATGGCGATTCGAGCGTCGCGAGCGATATCGCCACGAGCATCATCGACACCGTTTCCTACAGCGGGCTGACGCCAGGATACGAATATTCGCTCGAGGCAACGCTCGTCGACAAGGAGAGCGGACGTCCTGCACTCGATCCGTTCGGGCTACCCGTCACCGCAACGCACGTCTTCACACCTCTGGAGCACGAGGGGAGCACGGACGTGGTGATCGACTTCGACGCCATGAACATCCAGACGTCAACGGCATTCGTCGTCTTCGAGGAGCTGTACCGCGACGGACGACACCTCGCAAGTCATGTTGACCTCGCAAGCGTCGAACAGGCGATAGTCGTGGAGCCACCGTACATCCAGACGGCGGCAAGCTCGGATGGCATGTCAAAGCAACTTATGCGCGATAGAGATGTCCCCCTCGTTGACGCAGTCTCGTATCACAACCTCAAGGCAGGACAAACCTATGAGCTCCGTGGCTGCGTCATGAACAAGGCAACGGGCAAGGTCCTGACCGACCGCAGGGGCGACCCCGTAAGGAGCAGCCTCGAATTCACGCCGGATGCCCCATCGGGTCTCGTGGAGCTTTCCTTCACGCTCGACACAACCGTCGTGGATGAGGGGACGGAACTCGTCGTCTTCGAGGAGCTTTACCGCGACGGCGTCAAAATCGCCGCACATGAAGATCTTGCAAATGCCCAACAGACGGTCACGGTCGCCAAACCGCGCATTACGACAACGGCAGCGTCGGAAGACGGAGCCAAGACCGTCGTACGCGATATCGACACGACCATCATTGACACCGTGAGCTATGAAGGCCTGGCTCCTCGCTGCAACTACACGCTTGTCGGAACGGTCGTGAACAAGGCAGACGGAAGACCCCTCATCGGTGAAGACGGCAGGCCCGTAACATCGCAAGCGGATTTTGTCGCGGAGCATGCCAATGGAACCGTCACGCTGTCGTTTTCCCTCGACACGAGCATGCTCGAAGTCGGAAGCGAGCTTGTCATCTTCGAGAAGCTTCTTCGCAGCGGTGAGGAAATCGCCGTTCACGAGGACATCGAAGACGAAAGGCAGACGGTACGCCTCGCGCCAGCTGCCATCAATACCTATGCGAGCGATCCGCTCGATGGTGGCAAGCTCATCGCAGCCCATGAGAGAACACGGATATTCGATGCGGTGTCATACGAGGGCCTACGGCCTGGCGTCACTTATGAATTCGTGGGAACGCTCATGAACAAGGAGGCAAAAGCGCCACTGCTTACCGCACAGGACGAACCTGCGCGGGCAACATGCAGCTTCGTTCCCGAAGAGGCGGCTGGAACCGTTGATGTCAGCTTCTCCTTCGATGCCTCAAATGTCGATGCCGAGCGAGAAATCGTCATCTTCGAGGAGCTCTACCGCAACGGGAGACTTCTCGCGACTCACGCAGACTACGAGAACACCGCTCAGACGGTACGCGTTGCGCCGCCTTCTATCAAAACATACGCATCCGATATGAGCGATGGTGATAAGGAAATCACCGGGGATTGCATGGCGACCGTTATCGACAACGTATCCTATGCCGGCCTCATCCCAAACGAAGAGTACGAAATCGATGGCGCACTCATGATTGACGATGGCACTCTCGAAGGAAGACCCGCACTCGATGCCTTCGGGAGGCCCATAACCGCGCATATCGCATTCACGCCAGATAGCTCCCATGGAAACGTCACCGTCCCCTTCGAGATAGATGCCACGCTCCTGGGCGATGGCACAAAGCTCGTCGTATTCGAGAAGCTCTTTGCCAACGATGTGCTCATGGCCGAGCATGCCGATCTCCATGACGAGGATCAGACCGTGCACGTGAAGCCTTCTAAACCCGAGACACCGCCCGAAGAGGCATCGCCGCCAGACGAGTTGACGCTCACTCCATTCGGTCCCTCGTTAAAGACGGGCGACTCGACCATATGGATGCTCGCAGCATGCGGATTGATTGGGGGCGCGGCATTCGGCCTGCTAGCAGCGCTGCGCCGCAAAGCCTTCGGCTCAATGCATGATAAGAAGTGAAGGGACGGACAACCTATTTGCCGATGAGCTTGAGTAGATAGGGGATCTCGGTCTCGAAATCGACGCCATACCAATTGTGGTCGGGCTGGCTGATGGTGGCCTTGATGCAGGCAACCGTGTAGTCAGCCGCCACGGCGAGTGCCTCGTCCAGCTCGAAGCCATTGAGAAGCGCGCCAACCGTCGTAGATGAGAAAACATCGCCCGTCCCATGGAAGCGCGCATCGACGAGCTCGTTGAAATACGAGAAGTACTGGCCCGTCTCCCCGTCAAGACCATAGACGCCGCAGCTACCCGGCTCGAGACTCACACCAGTGAGTACGGCCTTCTTGGGGCCGAGGGCGACGAGTCCCTGGAGAAGGTCACGCACGTAGTCCTCGTCGTAAGTGCCGTCTTCCTTGTACTCGGCTCCGAGCATGAATGCGGCTTCGGTGATATTGGGGTCGATGATATCGGCCTTGGAGCAAACCACCGTGCCCATTGCCCGAGCGAACTCGGGGGTGAAGCCCTTGTAGAGCGCACCGTTGTCGGCCATGGCCGGGTCGACGAAGATGAGCGTACCATCCTCCCTGTGACGGTCGAAGAAGCGGCTTACGAGCTCGAGCTGCTCGAAGGAACCAAGGTAGCCCGTGTAGATGGCATCGAAGTCGACCCCGTTGTCAATCCAGCTCTGGGAGATGGGCTCGATCTGGTCGGTCAGGTCATCGAATGTGAAGCTCTTGAAAGCGGTGTGAACCGAGAGCACGGCAGTGGGAAGAATGCCGCACTCGACCCCCATAGCCGAGATGATGGGCAACGCAACGGTAAGGGAACACTTTCCAACGCAAGAGATGTCCTGAATGCTTACGACGCGCTTCATGCCGTGCCTCTTTCCAAAAAAGCAACGGGTACCGTACGGCACCCGTTGGCAGATGTCTGGAGCGGGCGATGGGAGTCGAACCCACCTCATGAGCTTGGAAGGCTCAGGTTCTACCGATGAACTACGCCCGCAACGTAGACGGATTATACCCCAATAGGTTCAAGTCGCAGGATAAAGCTCGGAAAAGTTTACAGGCGCTTGGACATCGCCTGCATCAGACGAGCTTCGCGCCTGGGCGGATTACCGCATCCTGTTCAGACCTTCGGAAATCTGCGCTCGCCGTAATAGCCCTCGTCGAACGCGGCATCCTTCATGCCGCATCCGCTCTGATAGCAAGTCGGTCGGAAGTCCAACACCTTCGAGTACAGCTCGGGGTTCTTGCGCAGGTTAGCGAGCATGGCGTAGACGGCGGCACCATCAATAGCGACGATGCGGTCGTTATGGGAAATCATCGCCAGGTACACATCGGCTGCCGTATGCCCCTCTACGCTGATGGGGTCTTGCACCTTGTCGAAGAAACGGGGTTCCTCCATGTCCACATATCGGCAAAACTCGCGGTAGATATCGTCGTTCTCCGGTGCGAGCAGGCTCCTGGAGTAATCGGGCCTATGCTTGAGGTGCGACGTCTCGTCGGTAAGCCCGGCATCGACTTCCTCGAAGTACATGCGCATCGTATGCCCGCGCGTGGCCGTTCCCGCCTCGACCATGGCGGCTTCGTTCTCGTAAGACCCCATGAGCACCTCCCATGACTCTTCCTGTTTGTCATTATCATTCACGAGCACGCGAGCATGCAAGCCTCGCACGCGCGCACCCACCCGCACGGCAGCGCTATGGGTGGCCGAGCGTCGGCATCCCGTATCCCGCATCCTGCAAGCACCCACAGCCCACGGCGGCGAAGACACCCGTGATGCCAGCCAGCCAGCCAGCCACCGAGACTTGCTACGCGAGCTGCCGCACGAAGTTCGTCATGATCTGGGGTTCTTTCTCAGGCAGGCCGAACTCCTCCTTGCCAAGCGCGATTGCCTTCATGAGAAACGTCATGTTTCTTGCAAGCGTCCTCATCTGTTGCAATCCCTCGGTATCCTCCCCGGCCTCGCCTGGAAGTCTCCCGTGCACGCCATTCCAATACTGGCCCGTGGCAATCGGCATGCCAGATATCCCAAAGTACTTGTTGAGCTCATCATAGGTCGCGGTGATGCCGCCACGCCGCGCTGTCGCAACGGCCGCGCCAACCTTCATGGTCTTCGGAAAATGCGTGCTAAAAAACAGCCTGTCAAGGAGGGCGATCAGCGTCGCATTGGCAGAGGCGTAGTAGACCGGTGACCCGACTACCAGACCGTCGGCTTCCTCGAAAGCCGGGGCTATCTCGTTGACCATGTCATCAAAGACGCACGCACCCGTGTTAGCACAGGATCCGCACGCGATGCACCCGCGCACGTCAAGGGAGCCTACGCGCACGAGCTCGGTCTCGATGTCCTCAGCCTTGAAGACATCGATCATCTCGTCGAGGGCACGTGCCGTGTTGCCATTCTGTCGGGGTGACCCGTTAATCAGCAATACCTTCATTTCTACTCCCGAAAACTCGTCTTTATTCGACTCCTGACCAAGGTGCACGCGCTGCAACATCGTAACGATTCCGCACGCGAAACGCACGCGCATCAAGAAGGCCAGGAGCCCAAGCCCCTGGCCTTGTGGTTTTGTTGGTCGGGGAGACAGGATTCGAACCTGCGACATCCTGCTCCCAAAGCAGGCGCGCTACCAGGCTGCGCCACTCCCCGACGCGGAGATGAAGTATACCGCACTTTCAGCGCCGTGTAGCGGCATTGTTCCGGCAACGTTCGTCATGTGCCGAGGGGTCTGACCCCATGGTACATCCCCTACGCGAGCTTGGCCCACTTGCGCTTGCCAACCTGCAGCGTCGCATGAGCGAGCCGCGCGGCCGGCAAATGATACGTGCCCTTCTCGACAGCTTCGCCGTCAATCTTCACGGCACCCTGATCAATCATGCGACGACCTTCACCGCCTGAGCCCACGAGCTTGAGGTCTGCAAGCAACTTGGGCAAATAGACTCCGCCCTTCTCAGCATCCTCTTCGAGCTCGATATCGAAGACCTCGATGTCATCAGGTGCCGCATGTGCCTTGAAGACAAGGTCGAACTGTTCCTCGGCCGCAGCCGCAGCGTCAGCACCGTGATAAATCCCGATAATCTCGCGCGCAAGGCGACGCTTCGATTTGTTGGGATCAAGCTCCCCTGCTGTCAGACCTGCTTCGATTTCGTCGATCTCATCCACGGGAAGGGCCGTCGCCAGGCGGTAGTACCGAGGCATGAGCTCATCGGGGATGCTCATGATCTTGCCGAACATGTCGGCAGGTTCGTCGGTGAGGCCCACGTAGTTGCCATAGGACTTGGACATCTTGCGCACGCCATCGAGGCCCTCGAGCAAAGGCAGGGTCAGGCAGACCTGGGGCTCCATGCCCCTCTTCTCCATGAGCTCGCGCCCGGCGAGCAGGTTGAAGAGCTGGTCGTTGCCGCCGAGCTCGACGTCGGCCTTGATGACGACCGAGTCGTATGCCTGCATGATGGGGTAGATGAACTCGTGCATGGCGATGGGCTGCTGATTGTGATAGCGATTGGAGAAGTCGTCCCGCTCGAGAATGCGAGCAACGGTGAAGTTGGAAAGCAGACCCAGCAAGTCGGCAAGGTCAAGGTCAAAAATCCAGTCACGGTTATGCACGACCTTGGTCTTCTCGGGGTCAAGCACCTTCATTGCCTGCTCCATATAGGTCTGGGCATTCGCATCGATCTGCTCGGCAGAGAGCTGCGGGCGCGTCGAGTTGCGACCGGACGGATCGCCAATCATGGCCGTGCCGTCGCCAATGATGAGCGTGACCTCATGGCCAAGGTCCTGGAACTGGCGCAGCTTGCGCAGGGGCACGGCATGACCGATGTGCAAATCCGGACTCGTCGGGTCAACACCGAGCTTGATGTTGAGCGGCGTGCCGCGATCGAGCTTTTTCTTCATGGCCTCAAGCGGCGTAATGCCCGCGACGCCTGACTGTATGATGTGGAGTTGTTCTTCGCTTGAAAGCACGTCTTTGCCTTTCACCAGACCTTACTGCTATGTAAATTCGCTATCTTAGCAGAAGCGCCCATGCCAATTGCGGTGGATGAATCACTCGACCGGCCTGAAGAGATGTCCCGTGGTCGTATCGGCGCTCTTCTTGATCTTCGTCCCGTTTATCCCGCTACGCACGCGATTATGCGCATGCTCCGCTTCGCCTTCGCCCATGAGCGTCGCATCGACGGCGAACCCGCGCACGCCAGCACGCAGCAAGTCGCCGATCGCGTGCGCGACATCGAGTGGCACGGCGTTGTAAATGTGCCCTCGCCCGCATACATCCGTCGTAACCGGGAAGCGGTAGCCCTTGCGATCTTCCAGAAAGCGCGATGTCCCACAGCGGCGTGCGCATGTCGCGCAATGCTCGTCACAGGGACCTTCTGCCATGAGGAAGCAGTGGTCGCTCACCATGAGCTCCTGGCGGCCGATGACGACGATCCCGAGGGGAAGCGGCGACTCATCGGCCAGCAGCTTCATCTGGTGAAGCGTGAGCTCGGGCGAAAGCCAGACGAAGCTCGCACCGAGCGCGGCCCAGGTGCGGATGGCCTCGATATTGGTGGCGTACATGCGTGGTCCGATGGAGCAGCCCGGCTCGAACTGTTCGAGCGAGCAGGCTATGTTCGTGTCATCGAAACGAATGACCGTCGTAAACGGCGCCATATCGGAGAGGTCCGTCACACGCGTGATGTCGACGCCACCAGCGGACACTGCCGTCTGCCCGTTTGCGTCAAGCAGCGTTTCTTCGAAAGCGGCGAGTGCGGCACTGCGCGTCTTGTGCAGGGTCGAAAAGCCAATGCCCACGCCCTCGTCCAAATCAACCTGCCAGTCCTCGCACGTGAAAGGCGTGGAGCCGAGCCTACCCACATGCTCGATGACATCCTCGCGCGCAATTGCCTTGGTGCGTGCCTCCTCGATGACCGGGCCCATCGCTTTCGCTTCGTGACCCGCCTCATCACGCACGATAATCTCGAGCGGCTCGTCCTTCTTCATGTGCACGTCGATCGAAACCGGAATCTTCATCCCCGCCTCGGTACGCTCTTGCGCGGCAGCGGCGAGCTTGGCCGAGCGCACGCGAAACACGCGGTCGCCAACGGAGACCGGTTCGCGTACGCCCAGGTACTTCGTCTCGCCCTTGAGGGTATCGGATGCCTCAACGGTATAGGTGACGCGACCCTTGGAGGTCCAGAACTCGAGCAAGTCGCCCACGGCGATGTCGGTGCTCGCGGCAAGCTTGACCTTGCCGGCGGAATACCCCGTGACGCGTCCGACGGCAACACCGCGATTATTCGGACGCCGGTAGCCCATCATGTCGTTACCGCGTTCGCCCGCCAGGTAGCCATGCGTGAACCCACGGTTAAACGCCTCGGCTAGCACATCCTCAGCATCATCGGCGACCTCGTACGAGGCCCGGTCCTTCCATGCGCGGTCAATCGCCTCGCGATACGTTGCCGTGACCGTGGAGACATACTCGGGCGACTTCATCCGTCCCTCGATCTTGAGCGACGCAACTCCCGCTTCGATGAGCCGATCGACCATCCCGATGCCACAAAGGTCCTTGGGGCTCAACAGATACTGGCCTTCCTTCGCGAGCGTCTTGCCGTCTTCATCGACAAGCTTATACGGCAGGCGGCAAGGCTGGGCACAGAGCCCCCTATTGGCGCTACGTCCGCCGATAAGCGACGAGAGCAGGCACTGCCCCGACTGGCAAATGCAAAGCGCACCATGCACGAAGACTTCAAGATCGACGCCAAGCTCGGCAAGACGCGCAATCTGCTCGATGGAGAGCTCGCGGGCAAGCGTCACGCGCGAGCAGCCAAGACGCGTGGCCAGTTCGATACCACGCTTGCCATGCACGTTAAGTTGTGTGGAAGCGTGAAGTTCAAGCTCGGGCAGCTCACGGCGCAGCACCGACATGAGACCGACATCCTGAACGATAGCGGCATCAATGCCCGCCTCAGTTGCAGAGGCGACCATCGCGAGCGCATCGTCCATCTCGCCCGGAAACACGAGCGTGTTGGCCGTGAGATAGACACGAGCGCCGCGCAAATGGGCGTCACGGCATGCCGCACGCAGGTCGTCGATGGCGAAGTTATCGGCATTGCGCCGCGCGTTGAATGACCCGGCTCCCAGATAGATGGCATCGGCACCAGCGGCAAGCGCAGCTTCGAACGCCGCACGGTTTCCCGCAGGCGCGAGCAGTTCCGGCTTTCTCATCGCCTAGTCCACCATGGTATTGGTATCGGCCGCGAGGCTCTCGCGTGCATGCTCGAGCTGGACCTTGACCGCGTCGTGACCCGTCGCGCCATAGGTCGTACGGCGTTCGACGACCTTGTCGATGTCAACGGCCTCAAGCGCATCGGCAGCGAAGTGCTCGTCAACTTCGGCAAGATCGTCGGCACTCAGCTCCTGCAAGGTCTTTCCCTGTTTCTCGCATTCGAGCACGAGCCTGCCCACGATGGCATGCGCCTCGCGGAAGGGCACGCCCGTCCCAACGAGGTAATCGGCCAGATCGGTTGCCGCCATGAAACCACCGAGCGCTCCGGTGCGCATGGCATCCTCGTTAACCTGCATGGTGCGAATCATGCCCGTCATCACGACGAGAGAGTTGCCAAGCGTGTCGACCGCGTCGAACACGCCTTCCTTGTCCTCCTGCATGTCCTTGTTATAGGCAAGCGGCAGGCCCTTCATGGTCGTGAGCAGCGCCATGAGGTCACCGTACACGCGGCCGGTCTTGCCGCGAATGAGCTCGGCGAAGTCGGGGTTCTTCTTCTGGGGCATGATCGACGAGCCCGTCGAGTAGGCATCGGACAAGCGAATGAAACCGAACTCGTTACTCGACCAGTAGATGAGCTCCTCGCACAGGCGCGAGAGGTGCATCATGGCCACCGCGCAGGCATAGGAGAGGTCGAGGAGGAAATCACGATCGCTCACGGCGTCCATGCTGTTTTCCGCCACGCTGGCAAAGCCGAGCTCGTCTGCCACGAAATGACGATCGAGCGGATAGGTCGTGCCCGCAAGCGCGGCGCTGCCCAAGGGCAGCACATCGGCAGCCGCGTAAGCTGCCTGCAGACGCTCGAAATCGCGCGTGAACATCCAGTAGTACGCGAGCATGTGATGCGAGAAGAGCACGGGCTGCGCCTTCTGCATGTGCGTGTAGCCTGGCATGACGACGCCGAACTTGTCCTCGGCGAGCTCGAGGAGCGCACCGCGCAGGTCGAGCATCTGGTGTGCAAGGCCATCCGCGAGTTTCTTAGCATGATGGCGCGTGTCGGTCGCGACCTGGTCGTTGCGGCTGCGGCCCGTATGCAGGCGACCACCTGCCGCGCCAATCGCCTCGGTCAAGTTGCGCTCGATGGACATGTGGATATCCTCGTCGTTTATGTCGAAATCGAAGTCGCCGTTTTCAATCTGCGCGAAAATCGCATCAAGGCCAGCGCGAATTTGCTCGGCATCCTCTTCCGAAATCACGCCCTGACGGGCGAGCATGAGCGCATGCGCCTTAGAGCCTTCGATGTCGGACTCCCACATGCGCTGGTCAACGGGCAAAGAAGCGCCAAAGGCCTGCGTGAACTCGGTGGGCGAATCCTCGAAGCGCCCACCCCAGAGTGCCTCGTTCATATGCGTGCTTTCGTTCGTCGATGATGTTTCGTGCATTGTGAACTCCATGCCGTCTATGTCGTGGTCAAGCAGACAATATATCAAAAGATGCGGTGTTGACGAGCAGCAGCCGGTGATGTCCCGCCCAACCGTTGCTCGACGGAAAAAGGCTTTCACTTTACCGTACTAAAGTTATAATAGTGCGCCACTAGGCTTTATGGACGAGAGGTTTTCATGAATACAGGAGATTACGCAGTTATCATCGCCATCTTGATCTACTTCATGGTGGTGCTCATCATCGGCTTTTCCTACGCGAGACGCGCTAACAAGTCCTCATCGGAGTATTTCCTGGGTGGCCGTAAGGTCGGTCCCTGGTTTACGGCCCTTTCAGCCGAGGCATCGGACATGTCGGGGTATCTGCTCATGGGCCTGCCCGGCCTCGCCTACTTCACCGGCGCCGCCGACGCGGGCTGGACATGCATCGGCCTGGCACTCGGTACCTACTTCAACTGGCTGCTCGTCGCCAAGCGCCTGCGCCGCTATTCCGAGAAGGCCAACGACTCGATCACCCTGCCCGGCTTCTATTCCAATCGCTTCCACGACACCAAAAACGTCGTGAGCACGGTTGCCGCCGTCATCATCCTCATCTTCTTCTGCGTCTACACGGGCAGCTGCTTCGTCACTTGCGGCAAGCTCTTCAACACGCTCTTTGGCATGGACTATACGGTCATGATGATCTTCGGCGCCATCATCGTGTTCCTCTACACGATGGTCGGCGGTTATCTCTCGGTTGTCGCGACCGACTTCGTGCAGGGCTGCCTCATGTTCTTTGCCCTGGCGGTCGTCGTCATCGGATCCATCACCATGGCAGGCGGCATCGAGAATACCGCAGCATTCCTCTCCGACATCCCCGGCTACCTCTCGATGGTGCAGACAGCTACGCCCGAGGTCGATGCCGATGGCGTCCAGTACCTGCTTGGCGGTGCTCCCGTCTTTGGCATTCCCGCCGAATACGGTCTGCTCACCATCATCTCGACCCTGAGCTGGGGCCTGGGCTACTTCGGCATGCCGCAGGTGCTCGTGCGCTTCATGGGCATTCGCAACGACAGCGAGATCAAGACCTCGCGTCGCATCGCCATCGTCTGGGTCGTCATCTCCATGTTCTGCGCCATCATGATCGGCATCATCGGTCGTTATCTCTTCCCCGCCCAATACCTCACCCAATCCGGTGCGGAGAGCATCTTCATCTTCCTGTCGCAAGTCATGCTCCCCGGTTTTCTCTGCGGCCTTGTCGTCTCGGGCATTCTTGCCGCCTCGATGTCGAGCGCTTCATCGTATCTACTCATCACGGGCTCTTCGGTTGCCGAGAACATCTTCCGCGGTGTCTTCAAGAAGAATGCCACCGACAACCAGGTGCTCATCGTGAGCCGTATCACGCTGGCCTGCGTCCTGCTCTTCGGCATTGCCGTTGCCTGGAGCGAAGATTCGATCATCTTCAACGTCGTCTCGTACGCCTGGGCCGGCCTGGGTGCCTCGTTTGGTCCGCTCACGCTCTTCAGCCTGTACTGGAAGCGTACGACCAAGTCAGGTGCCATCGCAGGCATGCTGACGGGTGCCGTCTCCGTCATCGTATGGCATAACCTCGTCAAGCCGCTCGGTGGCGTCTTCGGCATCTACGAGTTGCTTCCCGCCTTCATCCTGAGCTGCCTGGCAATCGTCATTGTCTCGCTGCTGAGCAAGGAGCCCTCAAAGGCCATCCAGTACGAGTTCGATCATTACATGGACGAGGAGCTCGTTGACCGTCATCTGGACGCCGTGCTCGAAGGCGGCATCCCGCTCAAGGGCGTCAACATGCCCGTCGACACGCCCATCCTGCCCAAAGAGGCCGAGGAAGTCGACGAGAAGGAGCCCGTCGTGTTCCCCGATGGCGAGGTCGTCGTCTCCGAGGAGAATCCCAAGGACGACCGCTAGGGTCATCTCGCAAATGTGTCAGGGGGTCAGACCCCTTGACACAGGTATATCCGCAAAGAGAACGGGCCGCGCAATGCACGGCCCGTTTTTTGATGCCAGGAAGGCGATGATGTGTGTCTTCTAGACGACGCCGGGCTGACCCTCGTCTTGGCGGTGCTTGGCCCACACGCGCGTCGACAAGCCGAAGAGATCGATGAAGCCCTCGGCGCTGTCGCGGTTGAAGGTGTCGGCGGAATCGTACGTCGCCAGGCCATAATCGTAGAGCGAGTACTTGCTGCGACGCCCGACCGTCACGCAGCTGCCCTTGAGGAAGCGCAGGCGAACGTCGCCCGTGACGAGCTTCTGCGTCGTCGCGCAGAATCCATCCAGAGCCTCCTTGAGGGGCGAGAACCACAGACCGTCGTAGACAAGCTCGGCCCACTTCTGCTCGACGATGGGCTTGAAGTGCAGAAGCTCGCGCTCCAGACACAGGTCCTCGAGGGCCTTGTGCGCCTGGATGATGGACAGCGCGCCGGGCACCTCATAGCATTCGCGGCTCTTCACGCCCACGAGACGGTTCTCGATCATGTCGACGCGGCCGAAGCCGTTGCGCCCCGCGATCTCGTTCATCTTGAGGATGATGTCGTGGAAGCTCATCTTCTCGCCATCCAGTGCACAGGGCACGCCAGCATCGAAGCTGATGACGACGTACTCGCCCTCTGCCGGGGCCTCGTAGCTCGAGGTGGTCATCGTGTAGATGTCCTCGAGCGGTTCGCTCCACGGGTCCTCGAGCTCACCGCACTCGATGGCGCGACCCCAGAGGTTGTCGTCGATGGAATAGGGCGAGGCCTTCGTCGTGGGGACGGGAATGCCGTGATTCTTCGCGTATTCCATCTCGTCGTTGCGCGTGTGCAGATCCCACTCGCGCACGGGAGCGAGCACCTTGATTTCGGGATCGAGACTCTGAATGGCGACCTCGAAGCGGACCTGGTCGTTGCCCTTGCCGGTGCAACCGTGGGCGATGTACTTCGCGCCGTACTTGTGCGCGATCTCGACGAGATTCTTGGAGATGACCGGGCGCGACAATGCGCTCACCATCGGGTACTTGTTCTCGTACATGCAGTTGGCGGCCAATGCCTTGGTCAAGAAATCATTGACGAACTCCTCGCGCATGTCGATGGCCAGCGCCTCGATGGCACCGACCTGCAGGGCCTTCTTCTTGACGAACTCGAGGTCCTGACGCTCCTGCCCGACATCGCCCGTCACTGCGATGACGTCGAGGCCCTTTTCCTCCATGAGCCACTTGATGCAGACGGATGTGTCGAGACCACCCGAGTATGCAAGTACGACCTTGTCCTTTTCCATTTCCATTTTTCCTTCCTTTCGAGTCAGCCGAGTTTACTTCTTCTCGAGCAGCTGGTTCACGTCATTTTGGAATCTCTCGCCCTGCGCGTCGTCAGCGCAAATGACGAGTATCGTATCGTCACCCGCGATGCTGCCGAGCACGCCCTGCGTTTGCGAGGCATCGAGTGCCGCCGCCACGCTCGAAGCCGTGCCGGGGTCGCAGAGGAGCAGCACCTGGTTTTGCGCCCGGCGCGTCTCGCGTACGGCACTTGCCGCGATCGAGCGGAGGCGGTAATCCTCCGGCAACATGTAAACGCCCCCGACATCCTTCTCGAGACCGAGGTCCGTGATGTCGCGCGAAATGGTCGCCTGCGTGACATCGAAGCCGCGATCGCGCAATTGCGCGACGAGATCGGATTGCGTGCGGATGCGATTGTGCCGAACGAGGTCGCGAATCGCATCCTGGCGCTCCTTGCGCGCACCCGCCATGTTACTGCGCCCCCATCACGAGCGAGAGCAGGGCCTTCTGGGCATGCAGGCGATTTTCCGCCTCGTCGAAAATCACCGAGTACGGAGCATCCATGACCTCGTCGGTTACTTCCTCGCCACGATGCGCGGGCAGGCAATGCATGAAAAGGGCGTCATCGGCAGCCAAAGCCATGAGCTCGGCATTGACCTGGAAGCCCTCGAACTCGGCGACGCGCTGGTCATGCTCGTCCTCGTCGCCCATGGAAGTCCAGGTGTCGGTGATGACCACGTCGGCACCGGCAACCGCCTCACGCGGATCGTTGAAAAGCTCGATCGAGGCACCGGTCATGGAAGCGACTTTCTCACACTCGGCGATGACGACGGGATCGGGCGTGTGAATCGCGGGGAATCCCAGCTTCACGTTCATGCCCGCCAAAACGCCCATCTCGAGATAGGTATGGGCCATGTTGTTGCCATCGCCCACATAGGCGATGGTGAGGCCCGCGAGCTTGCCCTTGTGCTCGCGAATCGTCAGGGCATCTGCCAGGCCCTGGCAGGGATGAAAGTCATCGGAGAGCGCGTTGATGACGGGAATGCTCGCCCACTGGGCGACCTCGACCACCTTGCTCTGCTCGTAAGTGCGCAATACGATGGCATCGACAAAGCGCTCGAGCACGAGCGTCGTGTCCTGCACGGTCTCGCCGCGGCTGAACGCCGAGTGGTCATCGCTCATGACGAGCGGATGCGCCCCCAGGCGATAGGTGCCGATCTCGAAGCTCGAACGCGTGCGCAGGCTGGGCTTTTCCATGATGATGGCGACGGCCTTGCCCGCGCAGGGGGCATCGTGCACGCCGTTCTTCCAATCGGCCTTTTGCCGTGCGGCCGTATCGAGCACGAGCGTGAACTCCTCGGGCGTCAAATCGAGCAGACGCAGGCAATCGCGTCCGGCGAGCGTGTTCTGGCTCATTGTGCAACCTCCTCGTATATGGTCGGGAGCGCTTCGGCGAGCGCATCGATGTCATCCTTCTCGATGATGAGCGGCGGCAGGAAGCGAATGATGTCAGCTGCCGGGGCATTGAGCACGAAGCCATGCCGCAGCGCGTTGAGCGCCACCTGATTGGCAACGGGCTTGTCCAGGCTGATGCCGCACATGAGACCCTTACCGCGCACGTCGGTAACGAAGGGCAGCTCGGCCAGGCAGTCGCGCAGGTAGGCACCCATCTCGTTCACGTGATCGAGGAAGCCCTCCTCGCACATGATCCTGGTGGTCGCATCTGCCGCCGCGCAGGCGAGCGGGCCTCCGCCAAAGGTCGTGCCGTGCATGCCCGGCTGCATGAGTGCGGCAAGGTCGGTCTTGGCGGCAAACGCGCCCATGGGGATGCCATCGGCGATGCCCTTTGCCATCGTCACGATATCAGGCTCGATACCATAGGACTGGAAGGCGAAGTACGATCCCGTGCGGCAAAAGCCCGTCTGCACCTCATCGACGATGAGAAGCATGTCGCGCTCGGAGGTCATCTCGCGAGCCGCCTTGAGGTATTCGAGCGAGCAGGGCCAGACGCCGGACTCGCCCTGGATGCACTCGATCATGAGCGCACAGGGGCGCGTGCCATCGACCTCGCCGTCGAGCGCAGCCGCAAGCGCGTCGATGTCGTTGAGTGGTGTGCGTCCAAAACCCGCCGGAAGCGGCGCGAAGGGGTCCTGCTTGTTGTCCTGCGCCGTTGCCGCAAGCGTGGCAAGCGTCCTGCCATGAAAGGACTTCTCGGCCGAGATGATGCCGTAGGCGCCGTCGAGGTTCTTGGCGCCCCAGAGTCGCGCCAGTTTGATGGCGCCCTCGTTTGCCTCGGCGCCGGAGTTGGCGAAGAAGCTCTGCCAGACCGCCTCCGTACCATGCGCGAGCATGTCCGAGATGCGCTCGGCGAGCTCGCCGCGATGCTCGATGTAGAAATAGTTGCTCACGTGGACGAGCTTGTTTGCCTGCTCGGTGATTGCCTCGGTGACGCGCGAGTTGCAGTGCCCGACGCTCACGACGCCAATGCCCGAGAGGAAGTCGCGGTATTCGTTTCCCTCGTCATCGATGAGCCACTGCCCCGCACCCGAGACGAACTCGACCGGCTTGCGCGCAAAGGTGTGCATGACGTAGGTGTCGTCAAGCTGCTGCGCCTTGTCGAATTGCTTTCCCATGTCGATTACTCACTCCTTCCGATGGTCTGGATGGACTGGTCGAGCTTGCTTGCGAAGTTGCTCACCGGTGCCTCGACGAAGTCCGGATCCATCGAATCGTCCTGATGACGCACGATGAGCGTACCGACACCCGAGTCGGTGAAAATCTCGAGGACAAGCGAATGGGGGACCGTGCCGTTGATGATATGCGCCTTGCGCACGCCCGCCGAAAGCGCCGTCACGCAGGCATTGATCTTGGGAATCATGCCGCTCGACATCGTGCCCTCGTTGGCGAGTTCGACAGCCTCGGAAAGCGCCATGCGAAAGACGAGCGTCGACTTGTCATCGAAGTCCGTGTAGATGCCGTCGACATCGGTGATGAAGACGATCTTCTGCGCACCGACCGCCGCCGCGATCTCACCTGCGACGGTATCCGCGTTGATGTTGTAGTCCCCATCGTCACCATAGCCAACCGTCGCGATGACGGGGATGTAGTCCGCTGCGAGCAGATCCTCGATGAGACGGGTGTTAATGGACTTGACCTTGCCCACGCGCCCGAGCTTCGGGTCGAGCGGCTCGGCCTGGATGATCTTCGCGTCGGCACCATTGAGGCCGACGGCAACCGACCCATGCTTGTTGATGGCGCTCACGAGGTCCTGGTTGACCTGGCCGACGAGGGTCATCTTGACGATCTCCATCGTCTGCTCGTCGGTCACGCGCTGACCACCCTCGAAGTGCGTGGGGATGTCGAGGCGCTTGAGCATGGCGTTGATATTGGGGCCGCCACCATGCACGATGATGGGATTGGCACCCATGAGCTTGAGCATGATGATGTCATCGACGACCGCGTCGCGCAGCTCGCCTGCCACCATGGCCGCTCCGCCGTACTTGATGACGACCGTCTTTCCCGTGATGTCCTCGATCCAGGGCAGCGCGTCGAGCAGCACGCGGGCACGCAACTGATTGGGAAGCGCGTCGATGTCCGCTACGTCAACTTCGTCGTATTTCTTGCGATACTGCATGTTCTCCTCTTGTCTTCCTATCTGGACTAGCTCCGATAGTCGGCGTTGATGTGGATGTATTCGTGGGTGAGGTCACAGGTCCACACACGCGTATCCGCGCCACCACCCGTGCCAAGCGAAACCTCGATGACGATCTCGTCGTCCTCGAAGCGGCGTAGCGCCTCGTCCTCGTCAAAGCCGCACGGCAAACCCGCGCGCAACACGGGCATGCCCATGATGTCGATGTCGACGTCATGCTGCTCGAAGCTCGCGCCACTGCGGCCGAGTGCCGCCGCAATACGGCCCCAGTTGCAATCGTGCCCCGCGATGGCCGTCTTGACGAGCGGCGAATTGGCGATGGTGCGCGCCGCCTTGTCGGCATCGGCTTCGTCCTTTGCGTCGCGCACGAAGACGGTCACGAGCTTGGTGGCACCCTCGCCATCGGCCGCAATCTGACGTGCGAGGTCTTCGCAGACGACGCGCAGCGCCTCTGCGAGCACATCGGCTGCCTCGTCTGCATCGACAACGGGTGCGCCCATGCCGCTCGAGAAGAAGAAGACGCTATCGTTGGTCGAGGTATCGGAATCGACCGTGACCTTATTGAAGGAGACATCGACCGCCATTTGCAACGCGAGACGCGCATCACTGGGCGCAATGGGCATGTCAGTGGTGATGACGGCGAGCATGGTCGCCATATCAGGCTGAATCATGCCCGAGCCCTTGACCATACCGCCTACGGCATATTCGTTGCCATCGTAGACAAAGCGCACGGCATGCTCTTTGGGATGCGTATCCGTGGTCATGATGGCGCATGCCGCATCATGGCCGCCGTCTTTCGACAGCGCCTCGACAAGAGCGGGAATGCCCGTCTCGAAGGGCCCCCAGGGAAGCTCGACGCCGATGACACCCGTCGAGGCAACGAGCGCCTCGCCCTCGGGCAGCCCCAGGGCACGGGCGGTCACCTGCGCCGCCTTGCGCGCGATGACAAGGCCCGGCTCGCCTGTCGCGGCATTGGCGTTGCCAGAGTTGAGCAAGACGGCACGCGGCATGTGATGTGCGAGCAGCTCGCGATCGACCTGCACGGGTGCCGCACAAAAGACGTTCTTCGTGAACATTCCGCACGCCACCGTATCGGGACCATCGGACACGACAAGCGCGGCATCGAGGCGTTTGGGGTCCTTGCGGAAACCGGCATGCACGCCAGCCGCCCTGAAGCCCTCAGGCGCCGTCACGCCATTCTTGTCGTAGCTAAATTCAACGTCTCTCATTTTTCTACACCACCGGACAACTATAGGTAAGACCGGCGGTTTCCTCGAAACCGCACACGAGATTCGCAGCCTGGATGGCCTGGCCGGCCGCGCCCTTGACGAGATTGTCGATAGCGCAACTCGCGACGAGCAGCTTGCCATCCGACGCGAGATGCAGACCCACCTGCGCCCGATTCGAGCCCTCGACCCATGAGGTCTGCGGCATGGTGCCGATAGGGCACACGCTCACGAACGGCTCGGAGGCATAGCGCGCGGTATAGACCGCATGCAGCTCCTCAATGGTATGCGGCGCGTCGAGCGGAATGTAGACCGTCGAAAGCAAACCACGCACTATCGGGACGAGATGCGGCGTGAAAATGACCTCGACGTCGGCGCCGGCAGCACGCGAGAGCGTCTGGGCAATCTCGGGCGTATGACGATGCGGCAAGCCATAGAGCCCCACCGATTCGTCCGCGTTGCAGAAATGCGTCTTGGGCGTCGCCTTGCGGCCAGCGCCCGACACGCCGGAAAGCGCCGCGATGGTAACGGGGCCCTCGCCTTTGAAGCCGGCTTCCATGATGGGCAAAGCCGCCAAGGCGGAAGCCGTGGGGTAGCAGCCCGGACAGGCGACGACGGGTGTACCCGCCTTGAGCTCAGCGCGTGCGACCTCGGGCAGGCCATAGACCGCCTGCGCCAGCAAATCGACACTCGTGTGCTTGGCGTCGTACCATGCTTCGTATACCTTCGGATCGGCCAGACGATAGTCCGCCGACAGGTCTATGACCTGGACGCCGGCGGCAACGAGCGCGGGCGTCATCGCGAGCGACGCCGTATGGGGCACGGCGAGAAAGGCGACGTCGGCCTGCGCGGCGATGCGTTCTGCATCATGCGCTTCGAAGCTCAAATCGCATATGCCGGTAAGGGCCGGATAGAGGCTCGCGATGCTCTCGCCCTCATTGCCCGACGAGGTGATGCAGGTCAATTCAAATTCGGGATGGCTCAGTAAAATGCGTACCGCCTCGACGCCGGCATACCCTGCCGCGCCTACAACTGCTGCCCTCTTCATGTGCTTCCCATCTAAACGGATGAAATGATACTTGGATGGTATTGTGGACCGATTTTCGGCATAATTCAATAATTATTTTCTTTTATGCAATATTTATGCATTTATTTATTATTTTATGCAATATGAAGCAAAACAAGGAGCGCCTTATGCAGCCGCGTTAGCCTCGTTTGCAAGACGGACGGCGTCACGCGCGATCATGAGCTCCTCGTTGGTGGGGATAACGAGGATCTTGACCGGAGAGCGTTCATCGCTGATGATGCGCTCCTCGCCCATGACCTTGTTGGCCTCGTAGTCGAGGACGATGCCGAGTGGCTCCATACCGCCTAAGATCATGCGACGCATGCGCTCGGAGTTCTCACCCACGCCACCGGAGAAGACAATGGCATCGACGCCGCCCATCTCGGCCATGTACGAGCCGATCATCTTCTTGGCGGAGTTGGCGAACATGTCGTACGCGAGGGCCGCGCGTTTGAGACCGGACTTGGTCGCCGCGTCGATGTCGCGCATATCGGCCGAGATCCCGCTGATGCCATAGAGGCCGGACTGGCGGTTGAGAATCGTGATGATCTCGTTGGGGGTGTAACCCTCCTGCTCCATCAGGTACGTGACGATGGAAGGATCGATATCGCCGCTACGCGTACCCATAACGATGCCGCCAAGCGGGGTGAACCCCATCGAGGTGTCGACTGACATGCCATGATCGACAGCGGTCACCGAGCAACCGCCACCCAAATGGCAGGTGATGAGCTTAAGATCCTCGGGCCGCTCGCCGAGCATCTCGGAAGCACGCTGAACAAGGTAGCGATGCGAGGTACCGTGTGCGCCGTATTTTCTGATGCCGAACTGCTCGTAGAACTCGTACGGAATGGCATACATGTACGCACGTGGCGGCATGGTCTGATGAAACGCCGTATCGAATACGCAGACATGCGGAACATCGGGCATGATCTCGCGGCAGGCGCGAATGCATTGCACCGCGGGCGGATTGTGCAACGGGGCAAGCTCGGAGCAAAGCTCGATGTCGGCGACAACCTGATCGTCAACGAGCACCGACTCGCTGAACTTCTCGCCACCATGCACGATGCGGTGGCCAACGGCACCGATCTGATCGAGACTGTCGATACCAGAGTCCGGGTCCTTGGCGAGCACGTCGAGCACCATCTTGACGGCGACGAGATGGTTCTCCATCGGCTCTTCGAAAACGCGCTTGTCGTTCTTGTTCCAATGCTGCACGAAGGCATCGGAATACCCGACCTTCTCGCACAGGCCGCGTGTCACGAGCTCTTCGGTTTCGGAATCGATGATTTGGTACTTGAGGGATGAACTACCCGCATTGATCACCAGAACGTACATCGGCATCCTCTTTACGCCATAACCTTAAAAATACGTATTCTGTATTCTCTCATATCACGAAGATGCCGTATATGCATGATGCCGCAAGCGGCTCATGCGCAGTTGAGCGATGAGACAGGGGGCCACACGTGTACACGAGCCATTTGGTGTGGCCCCCTGTCTCATTCTGTCCGCTTCTAGCTAAGCGTCGTGTCGATGCTGTCGTCGTTCTCGGGCTCGAGCTCGCCCATCAGCACCGTGACCTTTTGCTGGGCCTCGTTGAGGCGCTTTTGCAGCGACGCAAGCAGCGCCACGCCGCGTTCGTAGCTCTCGATGCTCTGCTCGAGCTCGATTTGATTGCTCTCGAGCGAGCGGACGATGGCGACGAGCTCCTCAAGGCCCTCCTTGAAGCTCAGGTTGCCGACCTCTGTTACCGTGACTTCCTCAGACATGCGCTTCCCTTTCTATCGCATCGACGGTGCAGGCAAGCCGCCCGTCCTGGACTTGGACCTGAATATGATCGCCGTCGTTGACATGCTGCACGCTATCTACGACGGAATGGCCATCGACGGCATAGGTGATGGAGTATCCACGGCTCAAGGTCTTGAGCGGAGAGAGCGCATCGAGCTTTGCCGCGCAGAGGGCGATGTCACGCCCGAAGCCGTCACAGAGATGCGGGCCGAGATTGAGCAGCCGGCCCTTGAGTAGCTCGAGCGCGTGGGCATCTGCCCGAAGCGCATCGGGGATGGCGCGCAGCAGGCGCTCTTCCATGGCATCAAGCGTCTGGAAATACGAGCCGGTGAGATAGTGGGTATCGTGCCAAAGCGGACGGTCAAGCAAACGGTCAAGCTGCGCTTGTTGCGCTTGCATGTAGTTCTCTACGGAGCGACGCAGGGCATCCTGGGCGTTTGCCAGCTTGTTGGAAAGCTCCTCGGTGGAAAGCGCGATGGCCTCCGCTGCCGCCGTGGGCGTGGAGCAGCGGCGATCTGAGACCATATCGCAAATCGAATTGTCTGGCTCATGCCCGATACCCGTAACGACGGGGATGGGAGACGCCGCGACGGCGCGCGCGAGGGACTCGTCGTTGAAGGGCATGAGATCCTCGTAGGAGCCACCACCACGCACGAGCAGGATGACATCGGGCGCAGGTGTGGCCGCGCAGACTGCCTCAAGACCCTGAATGATGCGCGCAGGGGCATCCTGGCCCTCGACGGGCACGCCGCAGATGAGCAGCTCTCCGAGTGGATAGCGGCGCCGCAGCGTGCGGATGACATCGTGCACGGCCTTGCCGCGTGGCGAAGTGACGACGGCAATGCGTTGCGGCAGTGGAGGTACGCGGCGCTTGCGGCTCGCGTCCATGAGGCCTTCTGCCTTGAGCTTGCGAGCAAGCTGGGCGACTTGCATGCGCAGCTTGCCCTCCCCTGCCAGCTGCATGGAAGCTACCGAGAACTGAAGGCGGCCCTTGGCGGGATAGCAGGAGAAGTTACCCGTGAGCTCGACGAGCATACCCGCCTGCAACGTGACGCCCGATGCGTTGTAGCGATCGCGCCACATGAGACAGGGCATGGAGCAATCGTCATCGTGCACGGTGAAGTACGCGGCCTTATAACCGGGCTTGTCATTGAATTCCGAAACCTCGCCGATGACGGTAAGGCGAATCTTCTCGAGCCCGCGCTTGGCCGCGTTCATGGCCTGCGTCACGGTATATGCAGAGCTTTGCTCCGAATCTTCCATCACACCCACCTTCACGCTCTTACATCTGTGCAGTCATGATACGCGTCGGGTGTGACATGAAAACGCACACCGCTAGTCTCCACGTACCATGCCGAGGAAGTACAGGAGCTGCAGAACGCTCGTGAGAGCCGCGGCCACGTAGGTGAGCGCCGCCGCCCTGAGAACCGTACGGGCACCATCGGCCGTGGCATCGCCCGGAATGGCCAGCGCCTGCGTAGATGCCGTGACGGCACCCGAACTCGAACCCGTGATGTAGGCAAGGGCACGACGCGAGGCATTGAACTCGACGGGCAGCGTGACGATCTGGAAGAGCACCGCGAACGCATAGAAGATGATACCCAGCCAGAAGAGCTGCATCATGTTGAGGAAGATGCCGATGAGCAACAGGATGAGCCACACGCTCGAGCCGAAGTTGGCTATGGGGACGAGTGCGGAGCGCACCTTCATGGCGACATAACCACGGGCGTGCTGCACCGCATGGCCGCATTCATGGCAGGCGATGGCCATGGCCGAGACGGACGCCTGATCATATACGCCTTCGGAGAGGCTGACGACCTGCGTGCGGGGGTCATAGTGATCGCTCAGCGAGCCGGCGACGGGACGCACTTGCACGTGCTGCAAGCCGTTATCGTCAAGCATACGGCGAGCGATCTGCGCGCCCGTGAGACCAGACTCATTGGGTACGGAAGCATATTTGCGATACGACGAGTTGATATATGCCTGCGTGCCGAAGCCAAGCACCATCGTAACGATGATCAAGAGAAACCAGGAAGACATGGGTACCTCCAAAAATCAGGGGACGCATTCATCATAGCAGTGCGAAGCCTGCCGAGGGTAACCGTTTCGTTCCGATGTGGATGCGCCTAGCGCCGTGCGACCTCGATTGCCCCATCGCACAGGTACAACGAGAGACGGCCTTCGAGCAGGTCGACGAGCTCGCAACCTGCGATGTCGTAGCGCCAGCCCTCCATGAGCGCCAAGCCCTCACGATGTCCGCGCACAAGCTTCGAGAGGTCGGAGTGCGTCGCGATGAGAGGCGCTGCGACGCCATGTTGCTTGGCGCGCACCTCGAGCAACGAGGAAAGCAGCTCGACGGCACCGTCTGCCTCGACATCGCCCTTGGGATTGCGCTCGAGCTTGGGCCACTGGTCCTGAGGCATCTCCTTGCCACGCGCGACCGCCTCGAGGATGTGCTTGACGTCGCGGCCGTTGAGCTTGTTTGCCAGGCCGCGAACCTCGAAAAGCGCCTCCCTCGTCTTGGGCGCTTTGCGGGAGATTTCCACGACCGCCTCGTCGGCAAGCACCCACTTGCGGGGCAAGTTGCGATGCTGTGCCTCGGTCTCGCGCCAAGCGGCAAGTTCGCGTGCGATGGAAAGCTGACCGCGCGAAAGCGAGGAGACGCGCTTGACCCGATGCCAGCACTCACGCGGATTGACATCGTAGCTTTCCGGGGCGGCAAGCGCGGTGAAGTCTCGCTCGCACCAGGTAAGACGACCTTTCTCGATGAGGTCGTCACGCAGGTGCTCGTATACGCTCGGCAGGTAAATGACATCGTCAAGGGCATATTTGATCTGACTGTTCGTAAGCGGACGACGTGACCAATCGGTGTAGCTATCGGCCTTCGCGAGCTTCACATCGCAGACCGAGCGCACGAACGGCCCGTAGCCGACCTGGAGCGGATAACCCAGAAGCGAGGCGGCGACCTGCGTATCGAAGACCGGAGAAGGTGTGACCCCCGTCTCGTGATAGAGAATCGCAATATCCTGCGTACCCGCATGGAAAATCTTCACGCAGTTCTCGTCGGTGAGAATGGGGACGAGCGGCGAGAGATCATGGACCGCAAGAGGATCGACAAGCGCGGAGACCTTCCCATTGTTCAGCTGCAGCAGGCAGAGCTTCGCGTAGTAGGTTTTCTCGCGCATGAACTCGGTATCGATGGCGAGCAGTTCCGAGCCCTCGAGCTCGCGTGCCAGCTCCTCGAGTTGCGCTTGCGTCGTCACGTACTTACTCAACCAAATCCCCCTCGTGCCCTGCATTATCAGATATGGCGCGCTCGCGCACATGACGCTGCTTCATCGTGAGAAGCGAGACGATGAAACCGAAGATCATCATCGCGTAGAGCAAGGTGCTCAAAGGAGCCCCGACGATGTACTCGATATGGAAGGACTCGAGCACGAGCTCGCAGCCCACGAGTACGATGAAGGCGAGCGCGACAATCTTTATCTCGAAGTTGCGATTGATGAAGTCGCTGATGGGGTCGGCAAAGATGATCATGATGAGCACGGCGCCGATGACCGCGATGATCATGACGATGATCTGGCCGGATAAGCCCGCGGCGGTAATGACCGAGTCAAGCGAGAAGACGATGTCCATGACCATGATGGTGAACACGGCCTGGCCAAGCCCGATTGTCTTGCGCGGCTGCGGCGCCGTGTGCTCGGGCGTCGGAGCATGCTTGGCGGCATGAAAGGATTCATGCAGCTCGCTGATGCCCTTGAAGATGAGATACGCACCACCAAGAAGAAACACGAGACTATGTACGGTAAAGTCGGTGTGACCGCCTTCGATACCGAAAGGCAGCGTGAACACGACGACATTAATGGACATGATCCAGACCACGGCGCACAGCAGAATGCAGCGCATGACCATGGCTGCAGCCAAACCGAGCCTGCGCCCTATGTGCTGCTTGTTTTCCGGAAGACGATCAGAGGTAATCGCGATGAAGACGAGATTGTCGACGCCGAGGGCCAACTCCAGGAACATGAGGACGATGACCTCGCCCCATCCGTCGACCGTTGCGAGGGGCGCAAAGAAGCTTGCGAGAAATTCCATATCGACTCCAAGGGCAAGACGAGTGCCCATCTACTTACATCACGTATGACAAAACGCCTGCCATTATACGGCAAATGCGCGGAATGCCCTTGTTCGGTTTGAGATTATTGTGCGACCTCGTCGAGAGCGTCAAAGTGCAACGCAGCGGCAAACGACGCGGCCTCGCCGTAGACGATACCGTACCTCACGCCCTTCGCCTCGACGCAACGCCCGTTGCCGATGTAGATGCCCACATGGCCGGGCTTCCACAGAATGTCACCGGGAGTTGCCTCGGCAACGCTGCGGACACTGCTCGCCTGCACGTACTGGGACTCGGAATAGTGCGCGAGATCGATGCCCGCAAGCGAATAGCACCACTTGGTCAAGCCGGAGCAATCAAAGGTCTTCGTCGCAGGAGACTCGGCAGCCCACACGTAGGTGCCGCCCAGCATGGCTTCGGCACTGGCAACGACCATGCCCGCCTTCGTATCCATGACGCCCATCTCACGTGACTTGTCGAGCGCGAGAATGGCAGGATACATGCGCAGGGCATGCGTTACACGGCGGTCAAGATGAGCGACGCTTGCAGCTGGCCCCTCATAGCCCGCCATAAACGCAAAGGTGAGCTCCTCGACATGATGACGAGCCTCATCCTCCGTGCGCTCGACAGGCGTCTGCATCGGAAGGATGCGCGACGCGTCGGCGACCTTGCCGCGCACGACCGATCCGTCCACGACACGCATGGTGACAGGATCATCCGCATTGAGGATGCCGTCGCCGTCGATATCGTCATCCCACGCATCCACGATGCCGTCGCCGTCGAAATCGCCGCCGGTGGTCTCGTCGAAGAGCCCAAGGGAGACATCGATGGCGGCGTACTCGGGATACGCGGCGTCATAGTAGGTCTGACGCTCGCCCCAGCTGTCACGCCAGGTTTGCAGGAAGTAGTCGGTCTGCACGTTGACATCGGTCCACTCGAGGCCGTGTTGCTCGGCAAACTGCCTGAGCCCCGTGAAACCCGCGCAGGAAAGCTCGGCCGTGGATGAGCCTGCATCGGTCCACTGGAACAAACCGCCTGCGACCTCATAGCCGTAGTGGAACATGCCACTCATATCGCAGAAGGAAGCGGCATTCGAGCCGGACTCCGCAAACATGTTGCCAATCGCAGCAGCAGCCATCTCGGGTGTCCAGCCGGCATTGAGCAAACGCGTGGCAACTTGCAAGTCGGCCAGAGTCGTCGCAAGCGTCGAGCCGTCGTCGGCAATGACCGGCGCCGAAGTCGTGGCGTCAGGTGAGGTGTATTGGTCGATGGGGGTCGAATCCTGTGGGCCTGGATCAGGCGCAGCGGGCTGCTCGGTCTGCTGCACGGCATCCGTGGGCTCCTGACCGGGAGATTCGACACCGTCGCCAGGGGTGACAACATCAGCGGCAGGCGTCTGCTCGCTCGGCGGAAGCACCACATCAGGAGCATCGGCCGGCGTATCCGTACCAGGTTCCTGAGCCGCATCGGGGGACTCGGTCGCATCAAGCGACTCCAGGATGGCGAGAAGCTCGGCCGGATCGAGCTCGGAGATATCGAGATCATCGACAATCTGCCCCAGCAGCGGATACAGGTCCTTGAACTCACCCTCAGGCTCGACGAGGTCCATCGTAACCGGGTCATAGGCTTTGCCCGTTAGCACATCGACAAGCAGGCCAGAGCGCTCGTCGAAGACGAGCAGCGTGTTGTCAGCACTGCGCTCGACCGTATGTACGACGGCATCCTCGGAGGACTCGTCCGCAATCGCACGCAGGGGAACGCCTACGGTTCCCGCACCCAGGCTCGTCGTGAGCAAGAGCGCAACGGCAGGCATGGAACGCTTGGAGGCTTCGCGCTTGATATACCAGGTACAGGGATGCGAAACACCATGCGCTCCCAACGGGAAGCGCTCAATGGCGTGCCTTCCTTTGGGATAACGCGGAATCGCGTGTTGTCCCTGCGTGTATTTTGACATGTGGGTTCCTACACCTTTTGTCATGCTTGCGTAGGCGCATTGTACTCTTTTTTGGGACACCTGTGGGGACCCAAACACCCTGTCGGCATGAGGGCATGTGGTGAAAGAGCAGGCTGCGGAACAAGGGGTCTAGAGCTGGTTATCCTTGAGAGCGTTCATGTCGGCCTTGCTGATGTTGTAACGCTCGAGGTGGGCCTTGTACGCATCGCGCAAAGTCCAGTATTTGTTCACCTTGGGAGCGACAAAGATCATGAAAACGACGAGGATGATAAGTGGCACGGTGTTGCTCATGAACGAGGGAAGCTCGACAACGCCCGTGAATGCGATGAGAAAGAGAACGGCGATGATAACGCAAGCGAGAATAGTGACGCACACGATAAGGAGAAGAATCTTCCTCAGCTCATCGCTCATGGTAATGGCCTGGCGCACTTCTTTGCGGCGCTTCTTGCCCACATGCTCTTCGACCACGTGCCCACCTCAGCCCATACGTACCGACGCGGCAATTCTACCAGCTTATGAGGCTCTTGCAGACAATTCACAAAAGAATGACAAGAGCACGGGAAAGAGGCGTGCAAAGAGAGACGGGCGCCGGGATGCTCCGGTCGCCCGTCGTCTGTCTGCCGTACCGCCGCTTTGGCGAGGGCCCTTGGCGTCTTGCGAGAGATTTCTCGACTTCGTTCGCTTCGCTCACTCCGCTCGAAATGACAAAGGGCGTCCCACCCTGTCATTCCGAGCGGCAAGTCATGGGCGTCGCATCTTGTCATTCCGAGCGGAGCTGCCGATAGGCAGCGGAGTCGAGGAATCTCGCCCTTGGCTCGGGACAGCAAGCTACAGCCTGGAAACCCACAGACCGTGGATGTTGCAGTAATCAAACGCCTCGATGACCGCATCGTCGGGCGCAACCGTGAAAACGGCCTCGGGGGCATCGCCCGGATTAAGGTGCACGAACTGCACGCCCTTCTCGGTGTGCAGGCAAATCCACTGGATGTAGTGCTCCTCGATCATGGGATGAGGCGCCTCGCCCACCTTGACCGTCACGACCTCGCCGTCAATCTCGATGACGGGAACGTGCTTCTCGGCTGCACCATCTGAACTGTCGGCGATGAGCTCGGTCATCTTCTGACCACAGCAGAAGGGAATCGGACCTCCGTCGATAATCTTGGTGATGATGTTTCCGCAAATATCGCAGCGATAGAATTTGATCTCTTCCATGACTGCTCCTCTCTCTGGATAATCTGTTGAACCAGGTACGACCAGTATACACTTCACGAGAGAATAAAGGGTATCAGACGACCAGATCGACGGCTTCGATTTCTATGGTTTTTACAAGGTCGTCGAAGCTCATCTCAATCTGCGTGCCAATGCGCCCGCCCGAGAACATGATCGTATCGAAAAGGACGCAGGTCTCGTCGATAAAGGTGCGGAAGAACTTCTTCATTCCCAAGGGGCTGCATCCGCCATGCACGTAGCCCGTCAAATCGAAGAGTTCGCGCGAGCGCACCATAGCCACCGACTTCTCCCCTGCGGCCCGTGCCGCCTTCTTGAGGTCGAGCTCGGCGGCAACCGGAATCATGAAGACGAGATACTCACCGCTCTTACCCTGCGTGACGAGCGTCTTGAAGACATGGTCGGGATCCTCCCCCGCGCGCAGCGCGATATCGACACCCGTATCCTCCCCCGTCGCATCGACCACATGAACGACATGATCGACATGCGCGGCATCGAGAATGCGCATGGCGTTCGTCTTCGTCTCCTTCTTCTTAGACATCATCGTCTCCCGGAGCTTGGGAAAGGAGCAGGCTGACGACGGAATCGAAGGAATCCGGAAACTCGTCGGCACCTTCGGAACGAAACGTGGAGCTGCGTTTTGCGATGGGCTCGTCGAAGTCAACCTCAACACGCCACTCGGTCACGACATTCACGAAGGGCCCCTGCGCGGGTTTGTACACGCGCTGCCATGTGAAAAGCCCCGCCGCATCAAGCGCCGCTATGAGGGAGCGCGCCTCGTCAGCGGCAAGATCGACCTGGGCAATCTCGGGTGCACCGCGGCGAATGAGCATCTGCGCCCCGTCGACCGTCTTGCGATATGCCGCCGAGCGCGGGAAGGGCAGATCAGGATCGACTTCGATGAACTCGATACCCTGCACATGCTCGTACGTGCGCAGCTCATGCGGCACGTCGTATGACTGTGCAGCCCCGAATGGCAATCCCGGCATGATGAGGTCCTTCCCTGTCGCCGTGTGAATCCGTTCACAATACTGAACCTATCTTATCGCACCGAACGTGCAGAAAATGGGCATTCTGCGGTATCGATGTCCGATGCAAGCGGCTTGGGGTATCATGTGTCCCACTTCGCAAGCATCAAGAGTTTGGAACCTGTCATGAGAATATTCGGCCTCGGTCTTCCCGAATTGCTCATCATTTTGGCAATCGTGTGCATCCTCTTTGGCCCTGTCCTCTTCAAGAAACTCAACAAGCAGGTGAAGGAGACAGGCAAGGCCGCCAAAAAGGGCATCGAGAATGGCGCCAAGGCAGCAGGCAGCGATGTCGATCTCAACCACATCGACAAGGATACGGTGCTCGACAAGGTCGAAAGCTTCCAGAACCGCGTCGACAAGATGTTTGAGGATGACGACGAGAGCGAGCCTGCCAAGACGGCAGACGAGAAGCCTGAATCTACCCAGACAGCCGAGAAGGACGAGAAGCCCGAACCCACCAAGACCTCGAAGGACGATACTCCAAGCGCCTAATGCGTATGCGCGTGCTCCCCATGCTCATGACCATGGGTATGACCGTGGCTATGCATCTGGGCGGCATCGGTTGTCGTCACGACGAGTTTGCCATGCAGTACGCCCTTGGTGCCGAGCAGCGCATCGGCAATTGAACGAATTACCTTGCTCTGTCCGCGCATGAGCACCACCTCGAGACAGTTCTCCTCATCGAGGTGCACGTGGACGGTCGAGACGATCTCATCGACATGCTCGTGCTGGATGGCGTCGAGTTTATCGCGCAGATCGTTGGAATGATGGTTGAAGACCATGGTGAGCGTGCCAAAGATGCTCGACTCCGGATCCTCGACCTCCTCCTCGATGAGAGCGCCACGCACGAGATCACGAATGGCCTCGGAGCGATTCTTTGCGATGCCACGGCGCGCCGTGTACCGGTCAAGCTCATCCATCAAGTCCTCGGGCATTGCCACGGAAAAGCGCACGAGTTCGCTCATGTTCGTCCTTTCCCCTCCACGCGTCCATTATCTTCTTCGAGATGGTAGCACCAATCGTCGACGTGCTCGTCTAGATGGAACAGCAGGTGTCGCCGTTGAGTATGGCGGCATGCTTGTCATTGACGGCCTGCGCATCCGAGAAAACGACGAAGAAATACGCGATCATCTCCTCGAAGGAGTCAAACATCATGGGTGCGCCCAGATAGCCACCGCATCCGCACTGCGGCAGGGTACGCACCACGGCATGGGGCTGCGTGGCGGGCGGTTTGGACAAGCGATCCCAACGGTTGTAGCGGCGCCAATGGCCCTCGGACTGCTTGATGACAAGCTGGCCCGTATCGCCCGCGATATCCCCCACGAGCTTGACGAGCGGCTCGTCGCCCGCGTCGCGCGGGTTAGGACACGCGTCGCTTGCCATGTAGTCGCAACGATATGCCACGCCGCATGACATGTCGATAAAGGCGATGACCTCGCGATTGCCCATCGCATCGATTTGCGCGAGATACGCATCGCCTCGCGCGTCATCAGGCGTATCTGCAGGTCGCAGCAGTGTGAAAGAGCAGCCGTCAACGGGCGGTATGCTCGCAAGCGCCGCACTCTCCACGTAGCCCTGGGATATCTCCACGTCTTTTCCCTTCCTAGAACGTCGCCTTGTGGATGAACTCGCGCATCTTGCGCGCCGCAGCCGGATTGACCTTGGGAAGGCGATCGTCGATGAGCTTGAGCATGTTCTCCTGGTCTTTGGGCACGAGGCCCTCGAAACGCACGATATCGGTGTCGTGCGAGCAATTGACGTACGTCTTGCAGTCGAGGTTCTCGATGAAGGTGCGTATTTCCTCGATCATCTCGATTTCGTCAGGCGGTGCCCACCTGCCCGCCGCTATGTCATCGGCAAGTGGCCAGGTCGCCGTCGGCGTAATGGTCACGACGAGGATGTGACCCGGAGCCGCCTCGCTAAAGACCTTGGCACTTGCAACGGCGTTTTCCTGCCCCTTGCCAGCGCCGGCCATGCCCGTGAGGTAGAAGTACGTGAAGTCGATGCCGGCATCATGCAGCCGTTTGCCCTGCTCGGCAACATCTGCCGCCGTATGCCCCTTCTCCATGAACGCGAGCGCCGGGTCATAGCCGCTCTCGGCACCGATGCTCAAGTCGTCGACGCCATGCGAAGCGAGCAGCTTGAGGTCTTCATCGCTCTTGTTCTGGATATCGGCAATGCGGCAAAAACCACCGAAGCTCGTGATGCTCGGAAGCTTCTCCTTGACGAGTTCGAGAATGGGCACGAGGCGCTGCGCCGAGAGCGCATATGGATTGCCGCCCGTGAGGTTGATGCGATGCTGGTTGGGGCGTATGGTCTTCGCGAGCTCTTCGAGGTCCTCGACGATTTCCTCGCGCGGAGACACCCGAAACTCAACATCACGGAAGATATCGCAGAAATGGCATTTGTTGTGCGTGCAGCCCGTGACAATTTGCAGCATGGGGCAGTTCATGACCGACGGCGTCTGGTGTTGCGGCTTGGTATAGCGCATGGCGGCTCCCTACACGAAGACATGGGCAATCGCATGACGTGCAGCGCCCATTATAGGCTCTCAGGCCTTGCGACGCGCCTGCTTCCTCACCATCCTCGCGAGGCGCTTGGCCTTGTCGGCAGCCCACACGTCCCAGGTCTGCACCACGGCAGTGACGACGCAGATGCCAACGGCTATGCCTCCCGCATACAGCATGGTCATGATGCCGAACTCCCCGCATGCGGATAGATTCCCGCTCACCGCGTTATACATCGTGTAATACAAGGCGCGTCCTGGAATAAGCGGGATGACCGAGATGATGAAGAAACCGGTCACGGGCGTGTGGGTGATGCGCGACATCGTCTCGGCAAATACGGCTGCAAAGATGCTCGCAATCACGACGGGAATGAAGACGCCCTCGATGTGCAGGGAGAGCGCATAGTAGATTGCCCACGTGAACACGCCGCCAAGAGTTGCGGGGATGATACGGCGCTTGTTCACATTGAAGAACAGCGCGAAGCCGAGCGACGCGACGAGCGTGACGAGAAGCATTATGGGAAAGGGGTAATCCATCCGCCACTCCTATACCAACGACGCTATCCAAAGCGCGGCCATGAAGCCGAGCGCGAGGGACGTGGCCCAAAGCAGGCTCTCGATGAAACGCATGACGCCGGATATGGTGTCGCCCGATAGCATGTCGCGCGTCGCGTTCGTGATGGCAACGCCGGGAATCAAGAGCATGATCACGCCGATGATCGCCATGTCGATGGACATGTGCGAGACGAACCTGGCGACAAGGCAGATGATCAGGCCAGTGACAAGCGAGGTCGCGAAATTGAAGACGATCGTATTGGGCGTGATGGGTCGGAAGTACTTGAGCGCAGCGCACACGAACAGCGCGATGAGGGCCGACATAATGCCATCGAGAATGGTGCCACCAAAAAAGATGGCAAACCCACCGGCCGATAGCGCACCACCCAGATACAGTGACAGCTTCGGGAGGGGCTTGCCCTTGATGCGGTCGAGCCTCCTGCGAAGCTCCTGGGCCGGCAAGGGCGTCTGGCAGCACTCCTCGCACAACTTGCTCAGGGCCTCCAGACGATCGAAGTCGGTCGAGCCCTCGTTGGCGATGCGTCGGGACATCGTCTTCTCGACATCACCCGGCAGCGTGATGGTCACGATGATGACGGCCGTGATGACGAGCACGTTCATCTTGTAGGCGCCGTAGGCCCTTCCCATACGTGCAAGCGTGTGCTCGACGGTGTGAACGTCGGCGCCGGACGTGAGCATCGCCTCGCCGATATCGAGCATGTACGAAAACACGTCGAAGTCGACGACGAGCGTCGCGTCATTTGCGTTTGCCTCTATCGTGACCGTCTTAGACATCTTCCTCGCGATCAACGTACGTGTACTGCCCTATGATACGTGTTCGGGCTCGCATTCGCACTTGGTTCCGTCACCTTCGGCTTCGCAATAGACCGCATCCTCGGGACGATCCTCGAGATATGCCTCCATGGAATAGCGGGTGATGTCGCTGCGATTGATGATGCCGCAAATCTTGCCGTCCTCCATGACCGGCACCTTCTTGAGATGATTGTCGGCTAGCACACGGCATACCTCGTCGATACTCTCGTGCACGTTGACGCTCAGGAAGTTGCGTGTGCCGATGGAGGCGACGGGTTTCTCCATAAGCTCCTCGAGTTTCTCGTCGTAACCGCGCTTGTCCTGCGCCGTCATGGCGATGAGCGCCACCGGGTCCATGAAGGACCTGGAATTACGCGCGAGGTTCTTGAGTATGTCGCCATCGGAAATGAAGCCAACGGGCCTATCGTCATGGTCGACGATAGGGCAGGCGCTGATGCCCTCGTTGATGAAGAGCTGCATGGCCGCTTGCACCGTGTCATCGCTACGCAGCACGTACACGTCGCGCTTCATAATGCGCTCGAGCAAGGTCTTGTTCTCCCCAGCAACACCACGCTCGTGCACGGTTTCGCCCTCGGCACCCGTCGCCTCGATCGTGCCGGGCTTTCCCTTCACGAAGATGATCGTGAGGATCGCGCCGATAAGCACGAGCGCCGTGCAGATCATGAAGGCGATGTTGAACGCGGTCATGGATGCCTCGACCGGAGGGTTGGGACCACCGATCTGCACCTGCGCCGCCGTGTAGATCGAGACGATGAGCGCCGTGCCAAGCGAGCCGGCAACCTGACGCAGCGTATTGTTGATGGACGTGCCATGATTCATGAACTTGGTGTCGAGCGCGTTCATGCCCCAGGTGGTGATGGGCATGTTCACGAGCGCCATCGAGAACATGCGCACGGCGAACAGAACCGTGATGACGGCGATTGACGTGTTCGTTCCGACAAAGACGAAACCCAGCGTGGTTGCCGCGAGCAGGAGCATGCCGATGATGCCCATAGCGCGTGCACCGTGCTTATCGAAGATGCGCCCTGCGATGGGGTTCATGATGCCCATGATGATGGCACCGGGCATGATGACAAGGCCGGACATCGTAGCCGAAAGACCCATGAGGTCCTGGATGTAGATGGGCATGAGCACGGGTGCCACGAGCAGGGATGCCTGAACGAGCATGCCGATGATGGTCGCGATGAGGAAGTTGCGATTGAAGAGAATGCGCACGCGCAGCATTGGCGTCTCGAGATGCAACTGCCTGAAGAAGAACCAGACGATGCATGCACAACCAACGAGAATGGTGATACCACTCACGAGATCGATGCCATTGGAACCAAAGACGCTGAACCCATAGAGCAAGCCGCCAAAGCCCAGCGTGGAGAGCACGACGGAAAGCGGGTCAAGCGCCGCGTCGCCTTTGGTCTTGGGACTGCGCTGCTCGATGAGGAAGGCGGCAGCGATGACGACCACGGCGACAAGCCCCGTGATGACGTAGAACATGACGTGCCAGTTGACCGTATCGACCATGATGCCCGAAATCGTGGGGCCGATGGCCGGGGCGAAGGCAATGATGAGACCGAAGACGCCCATGGCCGAACCCCTGCGGTCGACGGGAAACATGACGAGCAAGACGGTCATCGACATGGGCATGAGTATGCCCGCACCCACAGCCTGGACGAGACGTCCGGCCAGGAGAACATCGAAGGTGGGTCCCCATCCGCAAAGCAGGGATCCGACGGCAAAGACACTCATGGAGAAGAGGAAGAGGCGGCGTACCGAGAAGCGGTCCTGAAGGTAGGCGGTAATGGGAATCATGATCGCGTTCACGAGCGTGAAGCCCGTGGTAAGCCATTGGCCCGTCGCCGCATCGATGGACATCTCGGCCATGATGGCGGGAAGCGCCGGCGTGACAAGCGTCTGGTTGAGAATGGTGACGAACGTACCGATTACGATGACGACAAGCATCATCCATTGTTTTCTGGTAAGACCCATGTGAATAATCATCCCCTCTAGTACACACTCCACGATAGCACTAAACAGAGGATGAGTGCGAAGCCGACAGGCGATTACGAGCATCTTGAGCAGACCCGTGATGAGCGCGATGCGATTTTGCGAGGACTGTCTGAGCGCGCGTTCTATGCGCGCGAGTTCCGCAGCGGCATCGCGCGAAGTACGGGTCGGGTGCGAAAGCAAGCTCGTAATCGTCCGTCGTCTCCGCACATGGTATTTAAGATGGTTTGCTGCGAGATGGTGGGCCGTTAGGGGTTCGAACCCTAGACCTTGGGATTAAAAGTCCCCTGCTCTACCAACTGAGCTAACGGCCCACAGCGCAGCGCATGACATTCTAGCAGATTGACACGAGCGTGACGTCTTCGGAAAATACGAATGACCCCACGAGAAGGAACACCATGCGACGCAGATACTGCTTTTTCGATTACGACGGAACCCTGCGCTCGCGCTCGCTTGACGCCGTCCCCGCTTCCGCGCATGCCGCACTCGACAAGCTGCGCGAAAACGGCCATTTCGTCGCGCTCGCGACAGGACGTCTGCAATCGGATGCGCTTGAAGTGCTTGCCCCTTGCGGCATCAATACCATGGTCGCCGATGGCGGCAACTCCGTCACCATCGATGGCAAGCTCATCTCCATCGAGGGCATGCCACTCGAGCCCTCACGCGCTTTCGCCCATCGTCTCGATGACGAAGGTTGGGCCTGGGCCATCAATTGCGAAAACGCGCGCACCTGCCTGACCCGTGACGAGCGCTACGCGAGCCTCGTCACGCATCTTTACTACACGCCCGTCGTCGACCCCGCGCTCGATATCGATACGCTTGATCCCATCTACAAAATCTTCGTCCCGTGCAAGAAAGGCGATGAGCAGGCCATCGACTTTACGGGCGTGACCTGGGCACGCTATTCCGATGAGCTTATCTACATCGAACCAACGGACAAATCGCGCGGCATACGAAAGATGATGAAGCTGCTCGATGCACCCATCGAAGACGTCATTGTCTTTGGAGACGGTACGAACGACGTCGACATGTTTCGTCCCGAATGGACAAGCGTCGCCATGGGCAACGCCGTACCCGAGCTCAAGGAGCGTGCCGACCTCGTGACGAGCAGCGTGGACGAGAACGGCATCTGGAACGCCTGCGTGAAGCTAGGGCTCATCGAAGAATAGCCAGCGCGCACCAGTTATCGTGATTAAGCCACCGTTTCGCCCTCGGGGAGCAGACTGTCCGACGTGTCAGGCAGTGCCTGCTGGCCGCGCGGACGGATGATCGGAGCGCCCTCACCCCTGATGTAATCGCCGGTGATTACCACCGAGCCAATCGTGTCGTCCTTGGGAACCTCGTACATGATGTCGAGCATAAAGCGCTCGATGATGGCACGCAGGGCTCGTGCGCCCGTATCCTGCTCGAGGGCCAGGCGAGCGATTTCGCGCAAGGCGGAATCGTCGAACTCGAGCTCGACATCATCGAAGGCCATGAGAGCCTGATACTGCTTGATGATGGCGTCATGCGGCTTGACGAGGATATCGAAGAGCATCTGCTCGTCCAGAGCCTCCATCGTGCACAGGATGGGCAGACGACCGAGGAACTCCGGAATGAGACCGTACTCCTTGAGGTCTTCGACCTTGACGCTCTTGAGAATGTCGCGGTCCTCGTCGTAGTTCTCGCGCACGGCAGAGCCAAAGCCCACGCCTGCGCTCTTGTTGAGGCGCTTCTTGATGATGTCGTCCAGACCGGGGAAGGCGCCACCGCAGATGAAGAGGATGTTGCTCGTGTCGATGGTGGCGTTTTGCGAGAAAGGCGTCTTCATGCCACCCGAAAGCGGCACCTCCATCGTCGTACCCTCGAGCACCTTGAGCAGACCCTGCTGGACGGATTCGCCGCCGATATCACGGCCGCCGCCCGTACCCTCGGGACCGCCATTGCGCTTGGCGATCTTGTCGATCTCGTCAATGTAGACGATGCCATGCTCGGCTCGTTCAATATCGCCCTCGGCCGCGGTGATGAGCTTGGTGATGATGCTCTCGATGTCATCGCCGACGTAACCGGCCTGGGTAAGCGTGGTCGCATCCGCGATGGCCAGCGGCACATCGAGCAGATTGGCGAGCGTCTTGATGATGTAGGTCTTGCCCGTACCCGTGGGACCAAGCATGAGGATGTTGCTTTTGTCAATCTGCACGTCGCTCTTTTGCGTGGCGTCATAGCGCTTGTAGTGGTTGTAGGTCGACACGGCCACGATCTTCTTCGCGAGCTCCTGTCCGACGACGTACTCGTCGATCTGGGCCTTGAGCTCGTGCGGCTTGGGAACGGGCGCCATGATGGGCTCGCCCTCCTTGCGCTTGGGCTGCTGCACGGGCGCGCCCATGCCAAAGGGGCTGCCGCTGCCGCTGCCCGTGAAAAAGCCAATGGGGCTCCAACCGCCAAACGGGCCGTTGTTGGCATTGTCGTTGGAATTCTCGCCATCGACGGGTTCGCCGTCAACTTCCTCGATCTGGTTACCCTGCTCGTCGGTCGTCGTGCGCGTGGGCTTGTCGCCGCCATTGCCGCTGCCGCCCTGCCCTGGCATGGTGAACCCGAAGAGCTGCGACATCTTGTTGACCTCGCGCTCGAGGCAAGCGGGGCATACGGGCGTATTGGGAGGCAGCGTCACAAGCGCGCCGCCGGCTTCCTCTTCGGTCTTGCCGCAGAAGCTGCAGCGCCTGTTGGAGTTGCCGGTCGTGGTATCGGACATGAAATGGTCCCTTCATCGTGCGGCTTGCGTGCACCCGCAATTGAAAACATGGCGACTATATTGCCCCATTTGCTCCGCCATAACTGAGATGGACAATGAATCGTTACCGATGGGTTGCCCGAGGAGCTTCGGCGTGCGAGAGGGGCAACCACACGCCCGTCCCTAGCTATTCGACGATTTCTTGGATGACGAACTCGAAGACGAGGATGACTTTGATCCGCCGCTTGAGCTGTCCTGAAGCGTGACCTTTGCCGAATCGGGCGGTGTGTAGCCCTCGGTATAGGGACTCCCGTGAAGCGCCGAGTATGAGGTGTATGCGTAAATGGGACCATCGACGTAATTGCTGTTCACGTTATCGTCGTTGAACTCGGAATTGAAGTTGTCGAGATTCTCGAACAGGGACTTGCCCTCCTTGTAGTTCTGGTCCATCACCGCGAAGACATCCTGGTACATGACCGCCTGCCAATCGCCATTGATGGTAGAGGCGCCAATGGGCAGCTGAGCGGATTCCATCGATTCGACATCCATGCCCTTCATGTTCATGGCAAGCGAGATGATCCTGTCAACGCTCATGTTCGTCTCGACGCACTTGGAGAGGCTCTCGATGAGGGCGGGCATTTTAGTGATGTCCTGGGCGAGCACCTCCTTGGCGATGGCCTTGATGAGGTTGCGCTGGTTGAGCGTACGCTGATAATCGCCCATCGCGTAGGCGCCTTGGTCGATGGGCCAACCGTGACGACAGCGTGCGAGCACGAGCGCCTGCTCGCCGTTGAGACGGACCGCATCACCCGCGGGAAGGATGATGTCCGGTTCGCTCTCGTCCATGTTGTAGTCAGCCGTTCCCTCGGGAACTTCGACGGTGACACCCCCAAGCGTGTCGACCAAGTCGAGGAAGCCCTGGAAATAGACGATCGCATAATAGTTGATTTTGATGTCGAGCATCTTGTTGAGCGTACTCACGAGCAGGTTATAGCCGCCGTACTCGATGACGGAATTGATTTTGCCGTAGCCATGGCCATCGATCTTGACGCGCAGGTCTCGAGGTATCGAGAGGATGCTGACCTTCTGCGCCTTCTCGTCGACACGGGCAACCATGATCGAATCCGAACGCTCGCCTTCGTTGTACTCGTCTACAGGCTCCCACCCTTCGCGGGCGTCGCTGCCCATGAGGAGGACGTAATATGGCTCATCCGCCGCAGGAGCGGCGAGATTGGTGATGTCCTGGTTGCCCTTGATGTTGTTGGCGATGTTGTTGTACCACAGCCCGACGGCAATGCCGGCACACGCGAGGATGACGGCGAGCGCGATGACAATGCCGAGGGCGATCTTCTTGCCCCGCGACATGCCGCGCTTGCGTCCCACGTACTTGGTGGGAGCATAATCCGCAGTGGCGCCTGCCGCCTGCGTGCGACCACGCCGCTTCGCATCAGCATGACCTTGCACGCGCGCCTGATTCGCTTGGCTCTGTGCGCTCATATGCCGATGCGCGTTTGAATACGCAGATGCGGAGGCATGCCGTGAACGGCGCGCGCCTGCCTGCGAGCCCTGGCGATTGCCGGAACGCGCGCTGGAATGCTGTGCCCTCGAGCGAGACCCCTCGCGGGGGTCACCGTGGACGGGCTCTTGCGATGCATGGCGAGAACTGCCCGGCTGGGCGCTGTATCGAGCGCTTCGCTGAGCGCCAGGTTGAGGTCTTCTGCCTGTCCCGGGGCGACGATTGTCACGTGCGCCATACCTGTTTCTATTGCCGTTGGCGCGGTTCCGGTTGGATCGGCGGTCCTCTCCCATAAACCCCTCGTTTGATCGGGAACACGTTCGAGCCCGCATGCATAAAGCCATGCCGGGCATGTTTGGCTCCGTATCCTAGCACTTATCCCAAACGGAACCTATTAAAGTTGCAAAATGTCCACAGAAGCGGCTGATGGAAGGACTATTCACCCAGCTGCTCGGAGTAGTCGAGCCATGCGTCCTCAAGCGCTGAGAGCTCGGATTCAAGCTGCGAAATCTTGACCTGCTGCTCACCGAGGGCGATGTAATCCGTCCCGTCCATCTCGAGCAGCTCCTCGCGGGCACGCTCGAGCTTGCTGCGCACGCTACCCATCTTGCGCTCGGTCGAGGTGCGCTTCTTGCGCAGCTCGCGCAACTCGCGTTGCACGGGCACCGCTTTGCCGTCTCCGGTAGAAGCAGACGGTGCAGGTGTCTGGCTCGCTTGCTCCCTGCGCTCAAGTTCCTCCAAATAGCCATCAACGCCGCGGGGCATGTGGATGAGCTCGCCGTCGATGAGGGCGTACTGGTCATCGGTGACGCGCTCGACCAGATAGCGGTCGTGGCTCACGATGAGCAGCGTGCCGGGCCACGAATCGAGCAGGGTCTCGAGTTGGGCGAGCATGTCGGTGTCGAGGTCGTTACCCGGCTCGTCGAGTATGAGCACGTTGGGACGGTCAAGCAGGATGAGCATGAGCTGCAGGCGGCGCTTCTGCCCGCCGGATAGGTCGCGCACCGGGCAGCTGAGCTGCTCTGCCTCGAAGCCCAGCTCCTCGAGCAGCTGCATGGGGGACATGGTCTTGCCGTCGGCCATCTCGACGTAAATCTTATGGCGGTTGCATACTTCGCGTACGCGATCATCGCCAAGCTCGTCAAGCTCGCTCAGTTGCTGAGTAAGCACGGCGAACTTCACCGTCTGGCCAATCTCGACGCGACCACGATTGGGGTGAATCTTGCCCTCGAGCAACTTGAGCAGAGTCGTCTTTCCTGCGCCGTTGGCGCCGAGAATCGCAATGCGCTCCCCTGCCCCGATGTTCCACTCGAGCGGTTTGATAATCTCCTTGCCGCCAAGCTCGACGCTTGCGTCACGCACATGGATGACCTTCTTGCCCAGGCGCGACATGGCCGTGCGACGCAGCTCCACCTTTTTGCGCAGCGGCGGCTCATCAGCGATAAGCGCTTCGGCCGCCTCGACGCGAAAGCGTGGCTTGGTCGAGCGTGCCGGTGCGCCACGAGCAAGCCAGGCAAGCTCGCGTCTCAGGATGTTCTTGCGCTTGGCCTCGGCAACGCGTGCCTGGCGCTGTCGCTCCACGCGCTGCATGATGTACGCGGAATAGCCGCCCTCGAAGGGCGTGACGACGCGATCGTGCACCTCCCACATGTTGAGGCAGACCTCATCGAGAAACCAGCGATCGTGCGTGACGAGCAGAAGTGCACCCTCGTTATCGCGCCAGCGTGTCTTGAGATGCTCGGCCAGCCAGTGGATGCCCTCGATGTCCAGGTGGTTGGTGGGCTCGTCCATCATGAGCACATCGTAATCCCCGATGAGAACGCGAGCAAGGTCGACGCGACGGCGCTGTCCACCCGAGAGGGTGCCGACCTTCGCATTCCAATCGAGGTCGCTCACGAGATGCTCGAGAATCGCGCGAACACGCGCGTCACCCGCCCATTCGTATTCGGGACGATCGCCAACGATGGCATGGCCCACCGTGTCGTCGTCATCTAGCGCGTCCTTTTGCGCGAGCATGCCAACCGTGACGTTGCCCGTGCGCACGACACGGCCGTCATCGGGCGAGGCTTCGCCTGCCAGAAGCTTGAGCAACGTGGACTTGCCATCGCCATTGCGCCCGACGATGCCGATGCGATCGCCCGAGTTGACGCCAAGCGTCAGGGAGTCGAAAAGCCGTGCCGTAGGGTATTCGAGCTGGACGTTCTCGCAGCCGAGGAGGTATGCCATGCGCTATAGGCCCCGCTCGCGGCCCCAGAAGAAGAGGGCGACCGTGCCCGGGCCCGTATGGCTGCCGATAGTCGTACCGATGCTGTAAATCTCGACCTTGCCACGCATCTTGGGGAAGCGCTCCTCGACGAGATCCGCCACCGCACGCGCGTCCTCCATGCAATCGCTTTCGCTGATGAAGACGGGACCGTCATAATCGAGCCCCTTGTCGGCGGTCTGCTCCATCTTCTCGACAATGCGCTTGATGACCTTCTTCTTCGAGCGGATCTTTTCGCGCGGAATGAGGCGTCCGAGCGAATCCATGTTAAGGAGCGGACAAATGCCGAGCATCGAGCCCACAAAGCCGCTCAACGGCTTCACGCGACCGCCCTTGATATAGAAGGTGAGATCCGTGGAGAAAAACCAGTGCCAATCATGGAGCTTGTGAGCCTCGGCCCACTCGCTCAGCTCGTCGAGGCTCATGCCTTCGGCTCGTTTCTCGGAAAGCGCCTGCATAAGTAGGCCATAACCACTCGACGCGGCAAGGGAGTCGATGATGTAAATCTTGCGATCGGGGAACTCATCCGCAAGCGACTCGGCAGCGATGCGAGCGGACTCAACCGTACCCGAAATACCCGAGGAGAGCGAGACATGCAGCACGTCTTTGCCCTGCTCGAAGAAGCCGCGGAAGAACTTCTCGTACTCGCCCGTGCCGATGGCCGCCGTCTTGGTCTCGGCACCATCTTTCATCGCCTGGTAAAACTTGTCGAAGGTAATCGTCTGTCCCAGGTCATCTGCGTATTCAACACCGTCGATGTAGAAGTGGAAGTAGATGCACTCGAGACCAAGCTCCTGGATCTTCTCGGGCGTCAGGTCAACCGTCGACTCGCAGCTCAAGACATAATCAGACAAGGGAACCTCCTTATGGCCTACAGCGCACGGACTTTGCGCGTATTTGTATATTTTCCCGCATCACAAGGAGCATTTCCAGCTGGAAAACGGAACGGATCGTGCAAACTCGCGAACAAGCATCTATGACATCGCCAAAAAGGCGCACAGCGCCCGAAACATTCCGGACGCCGCGCTAAAGGAGGGAGTAACGCATAACCTGGCCGGTTTTCGCAGGCGCCCTTTTGGGGGATTGTCAAGGGCTTGCACTGCCTGCGAAATCAAACCAGATAGATGCTTATAGAGTGAGTCGGGCAGGAGTTCACGCATCGACCGCACCCGACGCAGTTTTCGGGGGTTGGGGACCATGCCTTGAGCTTTCCATCGACCCTTCTCGCACGCAGAACGTCATTTCTCGGACATTTGGAAATGCAGTTCATGCATCCGATGCAGTAGTCTTCGGAAATTCTGACACGGGAATCGTTCTTATAGAAACCCGGAGGCGGTCCATATGCTCCCATTCCGGGCTCCTTCTCTAGACCAGGTGGGCGACGCGAAGGGGTGCGTCACCCACCATGAACGATGGTTACTTCTTGAGCTCCCAGTTGGAAAGGTTCGCATAGGCCTTGTCCCACACGGTGTCATGCTTGCCATCGTATTGGTCGATGGGAATCGCGTCATCCGTGCCATCAGATGGATCGATGCAAGGATAGATCTTGCAGAGCAGACCACGCGTGCACCAAGTTGCCGTCATTTGATCGGCCTTGTCCGGATCGTCATCGACGAGCACGTTACCGGCGGCGTCGAAAACGCCCTGGCTCCACGGCTCCTCGGCGGGAAGCTCCGGATACCACCAGCTCGGCGGCACTTGGACGACACCTTCGGGGATGTCCCATCCCAGATGCGCCTTCTGGCGAATACGGCCCATCGGCGTCTCGATCCAGATCCAGTCGCCTTCCTTGACGTGCAACTTGCGGCCGTCATTGAAGTGCATCCACGTGTAGGGATACGGCTCGACCGTACGCGTGCCATGCCCCGGCGTGCGGAACTCCGAATGATACAGCGGGCTCACGCGACCGGAAATCGTGAGGCGGAACGGATACTCCTTGGCCATCTCGGGATTACCGAGCGGAGACTCCGGCTCGCGATAGACGGGGATGGGATCGTAGTCGAGATCCTCGAGCACCGAGGCGTAAATCTCGGCCTTGCGCGAGTTGGTGGCAAAGCCCATGATCTGCCCGTTATCGAGGCGCTTGGCGTACTTGTAGTACTCCGTGGGATACGGGAAGTAGGTGCCCATATTGACGGCCTTCTCGTAATCCAGGCCGGGGACGCGATCGACCGTATATTCGATGGCCTGCTCGTAGGTCTCCCACGGCCAGTCCTTCTCCTGGCCCATGGCGCAGCCCAACGCACGGAAGAAGTCATAGTCGACGCGGCGCTCCTCGTAAGGCTCGACGCCGCGATCGCCCACGGTGATGAAGTCCATGGAGTCCTCGGACGTGGTGCACAGCGGACGCTCCATCCAGTCGCAGGCGGGCATGATGTAGTCGGCCAGTGCCGCGGTCGGCGTCTTCCAGTACTCAACGGAGACGAGCAGGTCGAGGTTCTTGAGGGCCTTGTACATCTTCTTGGTGTTGGGTGCCCAGGCAAGCGGATTGGATTCCCAGCAGATCATAGCCTTGATGGGATACGGGTCGCCATCAATCATGGCATCCATGACAAGCGACGGCGAGCAGAGCATCTGGTGCAGCATCGGACGCGGCACGCCGAACATCTTGCGATAGTTCTTGTCGATCATCTTGAAGCCCTTCCACGACATGACGCGGAAGCGGTCGTTACCGATGAACTTGTCCTGGTTCGCGGGGTCCTGCAGTTCGGAGAGCTCGAACTCGGCGTTGCGCACCGGATAGGTCTTCTCCTTACCCACGGCGTTGGGATCGCAGGGCATGCCGACGAACTCGCCACCAGGGTTATCGATGTTGCCGCACAGAATGCGTAGAATGGTCTTGGCGATTCCGAAGCTCGAGGCGTTGTTGCCATGCTGGTCGCCGCCACCGAGACCCCAGATGATGCAAGCCGGACCATTGGTAGCGTAGAGATGAGCAGCCGCCTCGATCTTGCGGACGGGCACGCCGGAAACCTTGGAGGCACGCTCGGGCGTGTACTCCTGCATGCGATCGGCAATGGCGTCGAAGACGGTCTTGCACTCGACCGTGGAACCGTCCTTGAGCGTGACGGTGTAGGTTCCGTAGAGCTGAGCGTCCACGACGGTGTCCTCGGTGGGGGTATAGTAGCGATTCTCGTCGGAGCACCAGCACAGGGGCGCACCCGTCTCACCGTCCCAGACGACGAAGTCCTCGTGCTTGCCACCCTCCTCGACATCGCTCGCACGCAGCAGCTTGTTCGTATCGGTGCGGAAGAGGAATACGGCATTGGACCAGTACTTCAGGAAGTCCTCGTCATAGAGCTTCTCGCGAATGACGTAGTGCACCCAGGCAAGGCACACCAGACAATCGGTGTTGGGATAGGGCTGCAGCCACTCGTCGGCCTGCCCGGACTCAGTGATGCAGACGGGATCGACGACGATGAGCTGCGCGGGATCGGGCTCGTTGACCGTCGTGCGTCCCGAGATGACGCGCCAGAGGGGCGCCTGGGGTGCGTAGGACTCCTGGCAGCGCTTGCCCCAGTTGACGATCGTGTGCGACTGCTGTGGGGATGCCGGCATCATGGACTCGACGGGCCATCCGACCATGGCCATGTTCAGCGTGTAGTTCCAGCACCAGCAGATGGTACCTGGATCGATGACGTTACCCGGGTTGCCTAAAAGATTGGTGAAGCGACTACGCGCCCACAGATGATCCGAGCGATAAGTGCCTTCGGAGGCGACGAGCGTCTCGGGGCCGTACTCGTCGATGAGCGTCTGGAGCTTCTCGGCGATTTCCTTGATGGCCTGATCATAGGAAATCTGCTCCCATTTGTCCTCGCCGCGCTCGCCGATGCGCTTGAGCGGATGGTTGATGCGCTTGGGATGGTAGTGGAACTTGATTGCGCGCTCGCCCTTCTCACCCAGGCGGTTGCAGAGCACGGAACCCTCCGCGTCATCGCCCCTGAGCTCCACGAGCCTGCCGGTCTTCGTGTCGACACCGGCATAGATGCTGCAGTTCATGTGGCAGAAGTGGCAACGAGTACGACGCCATCGCACACCATTATCGTCCACGGTGTTATTGGGCACACCAGCCATTGATGGTGTTTCGGACATAGCATACTTCCCTTCTCTTATCACTCTTTCCCAGTCGCATTGCAAAAGGCATCTACAAAAGTTAGGCGAGGTGATGCAGAACCAACATGCGTGCCACTGGACATCTCAAAGTGAAGGTTAAAGCTGTATGGAAAGGGGTAAAACGCCTTATGCAACGTAAGTAAATGGGTAGTATTGAGGGGTAATGCGCATGGGTAACGATCATGACACAAAAGGAGGAATTGGACACTCCAATCCCTCCTCGGTTTCGGTCCATATGTGATTGACGCAAGTTACCTTACGCAGATACAGGGGTATCCAGACTTCGTCGTGCCGTAGCCTCGTATATGTCATACCACGGGTTGACCCGCTCGTAAGCAGCGCTTGCCGCAAGCAAATCAATCTCGCCGTAGCGATTGCCTATGAGCTGCAGGCCAACCGGGAAACCCTCCTTCGAGAGGCCAGCCGGGATGGATGCCGCGGGATTGCCCGTGAAGTTACAGAAGAACGTGAGTCCAAATCCGCAAAGCGGGTCACTTTTCACACCACAGATCTTTGCGGGACCCAGGGTATTGCGATTAACATCGTTCTTGACCGGATGACACGCAGTCGTCGGCGAAACGATGAGGTCATAATACTGGAACGCCCCCTGGATCTGGTCGAAGACCTCCGTGCGGATCACCTCGTCGTCATGGAAATCGACACACCCACGCTTGTACGAGTCTTCGACCCACCAGATGAACTCGTCGGGCAGGTCGTCTGCGTGATCACGTAAAAGATCTATGCCCATCGCTTTGATCTCCTCGACAGAGCCAAGGCCGCCCGAAATGGTGATCATGCGGCACCACGACTCGGCAAGCTCGAAGGCGGAGCGCTTGAAGTCGAAGCTCACGGGCTCGACGATGGCGCCGGCATCTTCGAACTTCGCCGCGGCAGCCTCGCACATGGCGGCGATCTCCGGTTCGACCGGGAAGATGCCGAAGTCAGGCGTGAAGCCGACGCGCATGCCGTTGATCGGCTTGGCGAGGGCAGCAACGTAATCGCGATCGCCGAAGTCGATGCTGTTGGGATCGAAGGGGTCGTAGCCCGCCATCGCCTGCAACGCGTAGGCAGCATCCTTTACGCCACGCGATATGCTGCCCGGGAAACAGTACGGATGACAAGTGCCGTAGGCGTTCGGCCTCGGTGCTCCGCCCACCGTGCCATTTCCAGGTTTGAAACCATAGCATCCGCACCAGGCAGATGGGATACGTATGGATCCGCCTCCGTCAGACCCTTCGGCGATGAGCAGGATGCCGTCGCCAACCGCGGCTGCCGAGCCGCCGGAGGAACCGCCCGAGTTGTATCCAGGCTTGAACGGGGTGCTCGTGGGGCCAAACATTTTGTTGTCGGTCGTTCCGCGAAACGCGAATGACGGAGCGTTAGTCTTGCCAATCATGATGGCGCCCTCGTCGTTCATCGCGCCCGTATAGCTCCCCCAATGGTCATCGATCATATGGGAAAGTGCCTTGACACCGCCGGTCGTTCCCGGCCATCCCGGTATACCGGGAATGAAATCCTTCGCAGCGGTCGGAATGCCGAAGAAGGCGCCGCTCGCCTCGCCGCGGGTGAGCTTTTCGTCCTCTTCCCTTGCCTTGGCGCGCGCCTCGTCGTAGTTGGTGTAGACGAAGGCGTTGATGGACGGGTTGCGCTCGTCAATCGCCTTGATGGTCTCCTCTATTACCTCCGAGGGAGACACCTTCATGTCCTTGATGTCAGCGGCCAGATCGACCGCGCTTACGTACTCGTCACTTATCATGGAAATCTCCTTCGCTCCTAAAAACCAAGCAAGCGGCCCGTGCATTTGTCTGGTTACGACAAAGGGGGCACAAAGCATTGTGCTCCGTGCCCCCTCCATGGAACATAGCAGCGAACCTTACGCTGCGGGCACGTCACCGATATTCACGTCGAGCTCTGTCGCATCGGCGTCGTAGGTCTTGGCATCCTTGCCGGGAACCTGATAAATGACCTGATAGGCAGCGGGCTCGACCTGGTCGAACATGAAGTCGCCAAACTCGTCGGTCTTCTGCTCGGCGACCGTGTTGCCGCTCGCGCTCACGAGCTTCACGTCAGCGCCGGTGACGACCTCGCGCTCGTCAAAATCGACGACGCAGCCAGTCACGAAGCGCTTGGGCAAGTTGCGATACCAGACGCGCGAGCCTTCGACGAGTTGCTCGGCACCCTCAAGATCGAGGTTCGCGACATCGCCAAAGCTCAGAGCCTTGGTGGGACAGGAGTCCACGCAACGCGGAACCTCCCAACCATCATCGAGCAGATGCGCGCAGCCCGTGCAGGTCTGCGGAATCTGGAGCTTCTCGTTCCAATACACACCCTCGAACTCGCAGAGGTCCTTGCGACCCTTCGCTTTCTCGGGATCGATGTACATGAGCCCGTCGGCACGCTCCACGATGGCATCGCCAGCCGCAGAGGCGAGGGCATCGCTCTGGCCCCCGATGTGCGGAACGTACGTGATGCGCGTCTTGGGAACCGTGCCGCGCACCTTTTCCTCGACCTTGCACCAGAATTGTCCGGTCAAGGGCTGCTCAGCGGCATAGGGCAGCCAATCGGTGCCGCAATGCTCGTCCTTGCAGGCAATCTGGCAGTTCATGCAACCGTTGCATCTGGCAACGTCAATGACAAATGCTTTCATTACTAGCCCTCCACAATCCAGCTGTCGGGAATCTGACCGAATTCGGGATCATAGGCACGACCCCACTCCTCCGGACGCTCCTTGGCCATCTCGATGACATCGACTTTCTTCACGCCAACGAGGTAGCTGTTGGTCACCTCGCCAGCGCAGTTCTTGGACGTCGTGTCGGACGGGCAAATCAGGTTGTTCGCACCACCGCGGTCAAGGCCGCCAACACCGGTCTCGATCTCGTCCTCGCGTGCGCCGTGATCCTGGGAAACGCAGCCGGGCATGATGCGCTCGGAGATAACGACGCCACCGAGCACCGTACCGCGCTCGTTGTACAAGGCGGCGATATCGCCATCCTCGAGGCCGAGCTTGGCGGCATCGACCGGATTCACGTACAACGGCTCGTACAGGTAGCCATCGGGACCGATGACCTTGCCGGTCGTGAACTCGTGGAACCAGGGAATGTCATCGTGGTTGGCATGCACACGCCAGCGCGGATGGTTGGTGACGAGCAGGAACGGATAGTCCTTCGCACGCGGGCTTGAAAGACGATCGTCGTGCCCGTCGAGCGGCTCCTCGATCCAGCGTGCAATGGGGCCACGTGCCGTGTCGTCGGGGAAGACCTGCGCAAGTGACTCGGAATAGTACTCGATCAGACCAGATGGCGTGGAAAGCGGATTTGCCACGGGATCCTCGTAGAACCCAATGAGGCCATGCGGCATATCCTCCCAGTCCTCGCGCGTCGGAAACAGCTTGAAACGATCCTTCTTGAATTGCTCGAAGTCGGCATTCTCGCCGTCCTCGATGCCGGACTCGCGAAAACCCTTCTCGATCCAGCCCATGACATCGCGACCCTGGGTGTAGCGCTCGTACAGGTTCTCGTAGTTGCCGCCAAACTTCTCGAGTGCTTTTGCGACGGAACACACGGCTTCGTAGTCGCTGCGCGTGTCGCCGATGGGATCGATTGCCCGGCCCTCGTACGCGATGGCGTTCCACTGGCCACTGCGCACGTCGACGTTGAAGTCCTCGGTCTCGAACAGCGTGTTGGTGGGCAGGATGATGTCGGCGAACTTGGTGTCGTTCTCGAACCAGGGGTGCTGCACCAAGATGAAGTCGAGCTCGGGGTCGCGCATGGCCTCCTGGAAGACGTTGCCGCCCTGCCAGCAATTCGACCAGCATGGCGCGTCCGACCAGATCATGCGCACGCCCTTGCCCTCTTCCGGCTCCCACTCGAACGGGATGAACTGGTCGACGGTGGCAATGCCGGCGATGACATGACCATGCCACTCGAGCTTCTTCTCGGTAATGGCCTTGGGGATGAGCGTCTTGGGGATGAACGGCTCGGACAGGTCCATAGTCGCGCCACGGTAGGCACCCTCGACGCTCGGAAGCACCGAACAACTGGGCAGGGGGTTCCACGTGGGCATGTCCATGAGCTGCCACTCGATCATCTGGAACTGGTTGACACCCGGCTGGCCCACGCCGCGCATGCCCAGTAGGTAAATCTCCATGCGTGCGGGCTCATGCGAGAAGGCCGCGCGGATGTAGCCGCCGCCGTTGCAGTGGGCAACGGAGACCTTCCTGCTCGCCCAATAGCGAGCCAACGCCTTGATGCGGTAGTCGGGTACACCGCACTTCTCGGCCGCCCAGGCTGGCGTCTTCTCGATGCCATCCTCGCCACGGCCCATGACGTAGTCCTCGAACTTCTCAAAGCCGACGGAGTGCGTGGCGATGTAGTCCTTTTCGTACGTGTCCTCGGTCAGCCACACATGGGCGATGGCGAGCTGCAAGGCGACATCGGTATTCGGCAGGACCGGAATCCACTTGTCGGCATGAATCGCAGCACCATAGTTGAGGTCAGGGCACACGTAGACCTGCTTGACGCCGATGTCAGTGAACCAATACGAGATGAGGCTCGACATCTGACCACCCCAGCCCCACGGCGTGGTCTCTGGATCGCCGCCCCAGACAAAGACGGCGTCGGTGTGCTCGGCGATATCCTTGATGACGTTGTTGGTAATGGTCTGCATGCCGACGGGATCCATGCCCCAGACATGCTTGGCACCCCAATACCAGCCCTCCCAGGAGTCTGGCTGACGAGCCTGCTTCAGAAAGCCGCCCGTGAGCGCCAGCAAGTTGGTCTGGCAACCGTGCGCCGCATGAATGGTCTTGGTCTCTCCATGGCCATCGGATTGCGCGTAGATGGAGAACGGGCCGCATTCGTCCTGAATCCTCTTGATCTCGGCCGCAATGATGTCGCAAGCCTCATCCCAGGAGATGCGCTCGTACTTGGAAATGCCACGGTTTTGCGGATTGCGCTCACCGTTGGGATCCCAATCGACGCGCTTCAGGGGGTACGGAATGCGATTCTTGGAGTAGGCGCGCATCTTGTATGCAGTGGCCAGCGGCGGCGGGCAGCTTGCCATGCCCGGCTCCAGCACATGCCCATTTCGTTCGATCTTCCAGTAGTTCAGATCTTCGGGTTTGTAGAGCTGGTCATAGTGCAGCGGCCTGATGCGAGCGACTCTTCCGTCCTTCACATCGACCTCAGTGATGTTTGCACCCATTCCAAACCCACAGAATCCGATGCACTTGATCACTGACTTGTCTGTAGTCTTCTCAGACATCGCTTGTCCTTTCATTCAAACAAAGCGCGCCCGTCGGCAAGGGCGGGCGCGTCTGATCTTTCTCTAAAGCGTGCGGTTCTTCGTAACCTCGTAATCCGCTGCCCACGGGTTAACGCGCTCGTAAGCCGCACTAGCCGAGAGCAGGTCGCGCTCGCCGTAACGGTTACCAATGAGCTGCAGGCCAACTGGGAAGCCGTCCTCGGAAAGGCCGGCCGGAATGGAAGCTGCCGGGTTGCCGGTGAAGTTGCAGAAGAACGTAAGGCAAAAGCCGATGAGCGGCTCGGTCTTCACACCGTTAATCATCGAAGGACCAACGGTATTGCGATTGGCATCGTTCTTGACCGGATGGCATGCGAGGGTTGGCGAGAGGAGGAGGTCGTAGTCCTGGAATGCTCCCTGGATTTGGTCGAAGACCTCAGTACGGATGACCTCGTCATCGTGGAAGTCGACATACCCACGCTTGTAGGCATCCTCGACCCAGTAGATGAGCTCATCGGGCAGATCATCTGCGTGGTCACGCAGAAGGTCGATACCGCCGGCCTTGAACTCCTCGATCGTTCCCAGGCCACCCGAAATGGTGATCATACGGTCCCATGCCTCGGCAAGTTCGAAGGCGGAACGTTTGAAATCGAAGGTAGCTTGCTCGACGATGGCGCCTGCGTCCTCGAATCTCTTCGCGGCTGCCTCGCACATGCGTGCGATCTCGGGCTCGACCGGAAAGATACCGAAGTCGGACGTGAAACCGATGCGCATGCCTTTGATGGATTTATCGAGCGCGGCAATATAGTCGCGATTGCCGAAGTCGATGCTGTTGGGATCGAAGGGATCGTAGCCCGCCATCGCCTGTAGTGCATAGGCCGCATCCTTGACCGTGCGGGATATCGTTCCATCCCAACAGTACGGATGACAGGTGCCATAGGCGTTCGGACGCGGGGCGCCGCCAATGATGCCATTGCCCGCTTTAAAGCCATAGCAGCCACACCAGGCAGCCGGGATTCGGATGGAACCACCACCATCGGTGCCCTCGGCTATGAGCAGGATGCCGTCTCCGACGGCAGCTGCCGAGCCACCCGATGATCCGCCGGAATTGTATCCAGGCTTGAAGGGCGTGCTCGTAGGACCGAACATCTTGTTGTCACAGGTACCACGGAATGCGAGAGAAGGCGAGTTCGTCTTGCCAATCATGATCGCACCTTCGTCGTTCATGGCGCCCGTATAGCTGCCCCAATGATCGTCAATCATGTGAGAGAGGGCCTTGATGCCGCCAAACGTGCCGGGCCAGCCCGGAATGCCGGGAATGAAGTCCTTAGCGGCGGTCGGAACGCCGAAGAAAGCTCCACTCGCCTCGCCACGGGCAAGTTTGTCATCTTCGACCTTGGCCTTCTCGCGCGCCTCGTCATAGTTGGTGTAGACGAAAGCGTTGATAGATGGGTTACGTTCGTCAATCGCCCTGATGGTCTCCTCGACCACTTCCGAAGGTGCGAGCTTCTTGTCCCTGATATCCGAGGCAAGGTCAACGGCGCTTAGGTATTCGTCGGTAATCATGTTGTGCTCTTTTCCCTAAATGGATCCGACTCCTAGCATGACCAGTTCGGAACATGTTCGGAGCCGGGACCCTTTCGCTGCCTCGCAGCGATTACGATAAATGACGGAATCCGACTTCCCGTCTTATGCCAAGCCCATGGCAGTGCAGATGAGCGGCAGCACGATGGAGACCATCAGAATGGCCGCAACGCTGGGAATCCAGCCAACCTTGAGCTCGTCGAATGGCGAGAAGTACTTACGCTCGTTCGAATACGCAACATACACGCAGAGATCCAGTGGCAGGAGGAATGCCGCGGACGAGAACACGGCGCACATGAAAATCGCCGCGGTGACATTGCCACCCAAGCTGATAACCAGGCCACAGACGGGAATCGTGATGAGGCCGGCAACAGCAGCGCCGGCGGGAAGGATGTTGTGGACGACGCAGGCAAAAACCGCGACGAGAATCATGACGATGACCACAGGCAGACCCATGAGGGGCGCGAACGCCGTATTGACGAGCCAGACCATAGCGCCCGTCGCGATGAAGCCAGCAACAAAGCAACCGACGGCCCAGTTGAGCATGACAACCGACCAGGGGCTCTCTTCGCACCACTTCTTGAACGAGACGCACTTGAACGGCGGCAGGAACATGAGGAACAGGGCAAACAGGCCGATGACCGTCATGTCGAGCTGCGGGAACCACGAACCGGCAATCCATAGGGCCAAGGTGACGACGATAACGAGCATGCCCCAGATTTCGTCCTTGCCAAAACCGGATATCTCGGAGCGTTCCTTCTGGATGCGCTCAATGGCCTCGTCGCTGATGGGCTCGGGCTTGAAGATCTTGACGATGGTGAACCAGGCGATGGGCAGAAGAACGATGTTCATGATGATGCCAAGCACCATCCAGTTTGCAAACGTCACGGTGATGCCGAACGCCTGCTCGGCAAAGCCCATGGCAAGAATATTCACAACGCTACCCACGGGAGTAATCCAGCCACCAATGTAGGATGCAAACGCGATGCCGAGCACGAGGGCCTTGGCCAAATTGGACTTGTTGCCCCACGGGGTCTTGTTCTCATCCAAAATTCTGTACGCAAACGGAAGCATGACGATGACGAGAACGAGGTCATCGATAATCAACGAAAGAAGTGCCGTCGCGAGCATCAGGCCCGCGAGCACCTTCTTGGAGTCATGCTTTGCCCACTTCAAGATGAAGGCGATGATGCGTAACGAAATGCTTGAGTATTGCACGAATAGTGCAAATGCGAAGCACGGCAAGCAGACAATCATGGCAACGCTTACACCGCTTGCCCACGTCTCCCCCGAAGCCAGAATACCCATCAGGGGAACAGCCGCAGCAAATGCCCATGCCGTTACGACAATGGGGATAGGCTCGCAAATCCACATGATGACACAGGCTACCAGAATGCCGAGTAGCATCTTGCCTTCGAAAACAAGCCCTTCCGGAGTGGGAAGAAGATACGTCACGATTACGATGAGTATCGAGAGCGCAGTTATTCCCACCTTAAAAGGTAGTTTTTCCCTCATTTTTACCCTCCAATTTGAATTGAAACAGATGGACTCAAGATGAGCATCCCTAGTCAGCTGCCTCCATCATCACGTAGCGCACATAAAAGCGGAGTAGTCCCCATGGACGATTGACGGCACCTGACGCTTCCTCCCCTCTCCGTGGGATGCCTCACGTTCCGAAACATGCGTCGAGACGAACTTGTTCATTCCTTTCGACGCGTTTACGTTGACGAGGATATCGAGGGCAAAATGAAACAAGAACGCCCTAAACGTACCAATCAACGGGATAAGAGCGTGGGTACCTTCCGGGGTGCTCGTTAGGGCCCAATCGTGCCAAAAGGGTAAGGAAAACCATTACCTCTCGCTGGAAAGCCTAGCCATCCTACGAGTCGAACTAATCAACTTCTCGCTGACCGATGCCGTGCGTCAGGCCCTCGAGCGCCTCTGTCTTGTTGCGGACTCCCATCTTGGCGTATATGTTGGAAAGGTGCTTCTTTGCTGTGTTGATGCTGATGGAAAGCGTTTCGGCAATCTCGTTGCGCGAAAGCCCCATGTTGAGCAGACGCAAAACCTCGATCTCGCGAGTGGTGAGCATGTACTCGCTTTCCAGAAATGCCGTGCTCTCGTCTGCAGCCTCCCTCTTGTCGGAGCTTTCCGCCTCGAAGTGCAGCAGCACGTCTTTGACATAGGTTCGCAGAACGCCACCTAGCTTACGTGTCGTCGAATACTCACGGAGCAGCTGCTTCATGGGGGCTCCGCCGTTCAATACGGTGCGCATGTAACCATGCAAGCGGGCAATCCGGAGAAGTTCGTTGAGAGAGGTGATGGCCAAGGCGCTCTCACCCATATCATTAAGAATCAAGGTCCTCTCAACAAGCGCGATAACGACCATGCGATTGAAATCTCGCTCAAGCGCCCGACCTATCATGGCATCGAGTAGCTCGACTACTTCAGCGTCACCCCCTTGCAGCCTTAAGGCAAATGCGCGAATGGCGTCGAACAGCAACGTACCAAAAATGTCGCTCTCTCTTAGATGGAGAGCGAACTTGTTTTCTATGAGTTGCAGCTCGTTAAGATCACCCCGGTGCAAGGCAATCTGCGCCTGGAGAAAGTAAGCCGAGAGCAGAGCCGCGCGAGGAACGTTTCGATACTTCTCCCCTTGCAATATCGCCTCGGTAATTACCTCGAAAGCCGTGGAGGAGCTGCCTGATGTCAAGTGCCAGGAGGCGTGGCTCGTCATTATGTCGAGATACAGATCAATGTGACGATAGCAAGAGAGGCCGTCTTCGGATATGCGAAGCAATTCTGGCACCCGGTTCACGTCATCTCGCTCTATGAGGATACGCGCGAGAAGCGCACAGGCCGCTCCGTATATTGCGAAGTCCGGTGGGCATTTCTTGAGAAGGCTCTCACAACAGCGCTCCGCCTTGCCATGCTCTCCGCAATAATAGAGATTGACTGCATTGGTATATTCGTTGAAGACAAGCTGGTGGATGGTCTGATCGACGCTCGCGCTCGCCTGTGCCTTTAGATAGTAGTCCATCGCCTGAACATAGTCTCCGATATACGAATAGGCCTCTCCCTGAGACTGGTTGATCATGCTGAGCAACGACGGGGTTATGGGCCAGCTTCCATCTTGCAGCTCCTCGCAGAGAAGCAATGCCCCCTCGCCGTCACCCTCCATCGCCAGATATTTCATGGAAAGGCATTTCATGGTGAAAGCGGCCATCTCGGGGGAGGTCTCTTGCGTCACGACTCCGCTTTCGATGAGCTTCTCGAAGACCCCCATCCACAAGTCCGCATCCTCAAGACGCGCATAGGTCACGCAAGACCAAACGGCCATCAGGCACATGAACGGCGAGGTGGGAACAGACGCGGCAGGGGCCCGACACATCCATGCAAAGGAGTCCATGGACATATCCGGACGCACGAGCCCGCTTGTCGCCTCCACGAGCCCCTCTATATAGTCCAGATCCCCCGACATGCTGAGGTATTTCACGGCTTCATCGGGATAACCGTTGTCATGAAACCACTCCGCCGCATTGAGGCAGAGGCCTCGCAACTCGCTCATGTTGAAGCGTTTCAGCTCATATCGGAGCATGTCCAGGAACATGGGATGAAGCCGATACCACTCGTTTTCGTAATCGCAGTTCATGATGAATACGTTGGCTGCCAGCAGTCTATCGAATCTCTCGATTGCCACAGCTGAACCGAAGACAAAGGCGAGGAGCGAGCGATTGATTTTCTCGAACAAGGACACCCGAATGAGGAAATCAACGTCGTCTGGAGACAGATCGGAAAGAATGTTGCATGTAAAGTAGTCACGCACTAGGTTGTTTTTCCCGTTTATCACCCCTTTGATTCCCATTGTCTCGTTTCGCGCGATTGCCTGGGCACGCAGTTTGATGCCCTGAATCCAACCTTCGGTATCACGATACGCTTCGACGATGAGCTCATCGGAAAAGGCGCTCCCACACGAATTCCGAACCAGTTCTTCAGCCTCGGCTTGCGTGATGGTGAGGTCCCTGGCCTCGAATACGTGTTCGCCATATTTGAAAGCTGCCGTTCTAAAGCTCTCGAGAAACTCCCGCGTGCCTACGACAAAATGATATTCGGGAGGAGCCTCGAAACAGAAACGCAGGAAATCGTCGATGAGAGAAAGCGAGCTCATCTGGTCAAGGGCATCGAAGAAGACAAAGCGCTCGTCTTTGACTTCTCCGCGATGCTGAAACAGGATATCCGCCAGCGACTCCCCGTCACCGGCAAGTTCGTTATGCTCTGCTCCGGGACAAAACGCGCTCTCTCCAAACGAAGCATGAACGTGAGCCCAGAATTGCATCGGGGCTGACAAGGTCGGATCGATGCTCAACCAACTTGCACTGTGTCCCTCCTGCCTCAGTATCTCGCTCAATTCGCACATGGCTACGGTCTTTCCATATCCGCTTGGAGCGTGAAGAAAGGTGATGCGCTGATCGCAGACTGCGCGTCTTAGCTCTTCAATCAAAGGGCGATTCATCACGAGATTCGAAGGTAGCATAGGCTCTATGAGTCTTGCATGAATAATCTGGTCCATCGATTACCCCTTCCCCCAGGGCTCAGGAGCACGCATGGTAACTAACTTAAGTTATCAAGGAGGAGCATAATAGAAATCATCCGAATGGGGTACTTTTTACGGGTTATTAAAAGGGTAATACAAAGGATAAGATTAGGCTGGCTTTCGTAAAAGGGGAGATTTCTCGACTCCGCTGCCTGGCGGCAGCTTCGCTCGAAATGACAGAGGCGGAGAAGGACTCGGTCAGGCCCAGGTCGCCACATTCGCCCCGGAATACTCATTCCCGCCACGCGAATCTACGGTAGAATACCTTGGGCACATTTCGGTGCCCCTTCCCGACAGAATGGACGAGTAGATGGACCTGACGCTTCCGGTGTTCATTGCGCAAGCGGGCGCTCATCCCGCGCTTATCGTCATTCTCGTCCTCGTTATCGGCGTCACTGTTATCTCGGGTGCGACCGATGCCCCCAATGCCATCGCTTCAGCCGTTTCGACGCGCTGCCTCAAGCCGGGCACGGCCCTGATTCTGGCGGCCATCTTCAACTTCGTCGGCCTCGTGGGCATGACATATATCTCCACGGCCGTGGCCCATACCATGTTTAACATGGTCAACTTCTCGGGTAACACGCACCAAGCACTTATGGCCCTTATAGCCGCGATGATAGGATCCATAGGTTGGGGCTTTTTTTGCTGGTATCGGGGCATCCCCGCGTCAAAGTCCCATTCGCTTATCGCCGGCGTCACCGGTGGCGCCATCGCCATGAACGGGCTGGCCGGCGTCGTCGTCAGCGAGTGGATGCTCGTCATCTACGGCATGCTTTTCTCGCTCATCGCAGGGTTTGCGTTGGGCTGGGTCAATACCAGAATCATAGAGTTCTTCTTCGCCCACGCAAACCGCGGCAAGGCTAACAAGGTCTGCGTGGTCCTTCAGGACATTTGCGCATGCGCGCTCTCGTTCTTGCACGGTGCACAAGATGGCCAGAAGTTCATGTCAATCGGTCTTTTGGGTATCGCACTCGCATTCGACATGCAGACGAGTGGTGCGACGGAGTTTCCGTTGTGGCTCATGATCCTGTGCTCGCTTGCCATATCGCTCGGTACGCTCGTCGGCGGTAAGCGCATCATCAAGTCGGTCGCGATGGACATGGTCAAGCTCGAGAAGTACCAGGGCGTGGCGGCATCGGCGACGACGGTCATCACGCTCTTCATTGCATCCATCACCGGCATGCCGGTCTCGACCTCGCATTGCAGTACGGCGGCCATCATGGGCGTCGGCGCCTCGAAGAACCCCAAGCGCGTCAAGTGGGACGTTGCCAAGAGCATGGTCGCGGCGTGGCTGCTCACCTTCCCCTGCTGCGGATTCATCGGCTGGGCGCTCGCGCAGATCTTCATGCTCTTCTAGCAGTTTCGAGCAGACACTACCCAGTGCGCGCCGCATAGACGTTATAGGCAGTTGCCGCGCCAACCACCAATACCGCACCAAAAATGGAGATGGGGCCGATGGTCTCCCCCACCACGATTGCGACCAGAATCGGATTGAGCAACGGTTCGATAGTCGAGGTGAGCGAAGCCGTCACGGGAGAAACCACATCAAGGCCCTTGGAGAGGAAAAAGTATGCGAAGCCGAGCTGGACGACACCGAGCACGACGATTGTCACCAAAATCTCGGGCGTGAAGAGCGTCTCTTGCGGATAGAAGGGGATGCCTGCGACAAAGCACGCCGCAAAGCCCAGTATCGCCGCGCACTCGAAGTCGCACTCGGGTGACTCCTTGAGAAGGAACACGCCCGCATAGGCAACGCCCGAGACAATCGCAAGAATGTTTCCCAACATACCGCCAGCATTAAGACTGTCATAGAAGAAGCAGGCAATACCGGCGATTACGACGAAACTCGCCACAACGGCGCTCCGGCGCGGCCGCGAGCGAAAGATGATCCAAGCCAGCAAGATGACCCAGATGGGTTCGGTAAACTGCAAGACGATCGCGTTTGCGGCCGTCGTGAGCTTGTTGGCGATGACGAAGGTCTCGAGCATGGCGAAGTCGAGCACGGCACCGCCGATGATCTGCTTGTTGACGTGGAAACGCCTGCCCGTCGCACGCAGGTAGAGATACATCGGGATGATCGCGAAGATGCAACGTGCGCCATTGATGCTGATGGGATTCCACGGAATGACCTTGATGAGTACGCCAGCGAGCGAGAAGCACACGGCGGATATCAGAACGTATGCAAGTCCTCTTCTGTGGCTGATAGTAGCTGACATACCGTATGCGTCATCCCAAACGCAGCTCGCGCACGGGCCCGCCCCGCATGTCGGGACAGGCCCTGGACGCTATTCGCTGCGCAACGCCTCGACGGGATCGCGGCGGGCGGCATTCATGGCGGGCACGAGGCCGGCGATGAAGGTCAAGAAGACGCTGATGAGGATGAGGATGAGTGCGGCAGTGATGGGCAGCGCAAGGATACCCGAGATGTTCATCATCGCGAGCACGATGGCATTCACGGGCAGCGATACCAGCGCCACGAGGAGGACGGCGAAGACGCCGGACATGAGGCCCTCGATGACCGTCTCGGCGTTGAAGATGTTGGCGACGTTGCCCTTGCTCGCACCCATGGCGCGCAAGATGCCAATCTCCTTCTTGCGCTCGAGGACGCTGATGTAGGTGATGATGCCGATCATGATGGAGCTCACGACGAGCGAGATGGAGACGAAGGCGATGAGCACCATGGAGATCATATCGATGATGTTGGTGACCGAGCTCATGAGCGCGCCCATGATATCGGAGTAGGAAATGGTCTTATTCTCCTCGCCCGAAGCCTCCATATCCGTATTGTACTGGTCGATGATGTCCTCGACGACCTGCTTGTCATCGAAACTCTTGGCGTAGATGCTTATGGTGATCGGGTCTGCGATGTCGGCATAGCCCAGGGTCTGCAGGTTGTTCTCGTAGCTCAGGTCATTGCTACGCGCGAGGTTCATGAACATGGAAGTGAGTTCGTCCTGGTCCATGTTGACGGTGATGGAGCGCGCGAACATGCTCGGATCGACCGAGACTGCCGAGCCCATGGCACTCGAGAGAGCGCTGGCCATGGAGCTTGCCAGGCTCGTAGTGTAGCTCTGCAACATGGTTCCCATCTTCGTCTGCAGGTACGGCACGAGCTGCCCGGTCATATACTCGTTCATCTTCTTCTGGATGGCATCGGTAAAGACCTTCTGGAGTTGCTCGCTGGAGCCGGACATGCCCGATGCGATGCCCGTTGCCGTCTGATTGATGATGGTCCTGTAGGCATCAGATTGCTGATAGGCGCTCCATGCCCCAGGCAAATCCGCCATGCTGCCAGGATTGCTGCTCACGTACTGCATGAAGCCCATGACGACTCCGCTGCTCATTTGGCCCAGGCTCTGCTCGAGAGCCGCCACCTGACTTGCGGAGGGCATGCCCGCCGAAGCATCGATGTCGAGGTCGCTGAAATCCGGTGCGGGAATGTCCGCGAACATGTTGCTCGTGTCGAGGCTTGCGGCCGCGCCGCTCATCGCGCTTGCCATCGCCGCTTCGATGGCTGCGCTGTCAACGTTGAAGGCGCGTGCCATCATGTTCTGGTCGATGCTGAACAGCGAGCCCATGTCGAAGGATGACTCCGCGTCGTCCTTGAGCGACTCGAAGGTCTTGCCCGTGAAGATATCGACATCGGGCTCGGCCATCTGAGCCTCGACCACCGGCGAGGTAGCCGCCTGATCGATGAGGTGCAGGATGAGGTCATGGCGATACCCGATGCCCTCGTCCATGGACGTCGACGATGCAGTCGCGCTTGGCTTTATGATTCCCACGACCTTGAGGTCGAGGCCATCGGCGATTTGCGCCTTCATGTAGCCATCGTCGTCACTTCGGTCGACCCACGTCGAGCCGGAGGATGCCCTGGTGTACATGTCGCACTCGTTTACGACCTTGAACGTGAGCGCCAGCGCCTCTTCCTGCGTGAACTCGACGTTAGTGTCGGGAACGTCGAGCTCCTCGGAGGCAAGGGCATCCATGAGGAGGTCGTTGAGCTCGTCAGGATCGAGGATACCCAGCGAGTAGAGCGTGTAATCGCTGATGCCACCGTTCTTGTTGAGCACCAGCACGCACTCATCGTAGTTTGCGGGCCACGCACCGGCGACGATGTCGTATTGCTCCTCGAGAAGCTTCTGATCGTCGAGCATCTCCTGGAACGAGCTCGCGGAGCCCATCATGGTCGAGAACATGCCGGCGGAATTGATGTCATTGGACATGATCGAGGACAGAGCGCCGGGATTGAGCTGCTTGATACCAGCGGAGGTGTCGGACTTGTAGATTTGGGGAGTGATGCCGTAGCCGTAGACGATGGCGTTCACGTAGCGGTTCACATCCCCACCGTCCGCCTCGAAGAAGAAGCGCAGGGACTTGAGGTCGTTCGTCTTCACGTCCGTCAAGACGTCGGCCATGATGGTGGATTCCGGAATGACGCCCTCGGCGACGTCGGCTTCGCCGTCGCCATGCACGTAGTCACCCGCCTGCATCATGATGGAAGTCACGTCAAAACTCGATTGCGTGATAGTGAGCGGCGTGGACGACAGCGTATCCTCCTCCACCTTGGCGATGTAGTTGTTGACGCCATTGGAAAGCGCAAGGATGGCCGCAATGCCGATGATGCCGATGGAACCCGCAAACGCCGTGAGAAAGGTGCGGCCCTTCTTGGTCATCAGGTTGTTGAAGGAAAGCGCGAGTGCCGTGAGAAACGACATGGACGCATGCTTCTTATGGCCATCAGTCACCTTGTTGCGCTGGCTTGCGGTAAGCTTGGCAGTTTGCTCGTCTGCCTTGCTCGGCTCGAAGGGGTTGCTATCGTCGGAAATGCGTCCGTCGTGCAGCTTGACGATGCGATTCGCATAATCGTACGCAAGCTCGGGGTTATGCGTGACCATGATGACGAGGCGGTCGCTCGCAATCTCTGACAGCAGGTCCATGACCTGGATGCCCGTCTCGGTATCGAGCGCGCCCGTGGGCTCGTCTGCCAACACGATGTCTGGGTCGTTCACCAGGGCTCGGGCGATGGCGACGCGTTGCATCTGGCCACCGGAAAGCTGGCTGGGCTTTTTGTTGGCATGTTCCGCCAGACCGACACGCTCGAGCTCGGCCATGGCGCGTGCTCGGCGCTCCTCGCGCGAAACGCCCGTGAGCGTAAGCGCGAGCTCGACATTCGAAAGCACCGTCTGATGCGGAATGAGGTTGTAGCTCTGGAAGATGAAGCCGATGTGATGGTTGCGGTAGGTATCCCAATCGGCGCTTGAGTAGTCCTTGGTGGACGTACCGTTGATGATGAGCTCGCCGGTATCGGCATGATCAAGACCACCCAGTATGTTGAGCAGGGTGGTCTTGCCAGAACCTGACGGCCCGAGGACGGCGACAAACTCGTTGTCTCGGAACGATATCGAGACATCATCGAGCGCCTTTTGCTCGAAATCGCCGACCCTGTAGGACTTGCGCAGGTGCTTGAGCTCGATCATGCAAATACTTTCTTCTAGTCTTCCTCCACCTTGATGGTGCCGCGGAAGGTACGGTAAATAATGACATGATATATGGCGACCAGCGGAACGCCAATGCAGGCGATGATGGTCATCACCGTAAGTCCATAAGTGCTCGCAGCTGCGGTGAACAGGTCAATGGATGGACCGGGGCCCGTGGAGACAACGAGATTGGGGAACATGGCGAGCACGAGAGCGAAGACGAGCGCCACGCAGACAGCCGAGTTCGCACCGAAGGCAAGCCAGTTCTTGCCACGACCAGCCGCCAGGAAACCAACGACAATAGCAGCGACCAGGATGCAAGCAACGAACACGAGGAACGGGAAGGCGGGACCTTCGCCCTGGGGAAAGCCGATAAAGGTGAAGAACATGACGGAGACGGCCACGACGAGAATGGCCGTGACAATCTGGCCGGCAACGCGCGCCGTGACGGCACGCTTGTGCAGCTCCGTGCCCGTCTCGATCTTTGCCGCAAGCCAGCAGGCGCCCTGCGTGACGATCGTCGCCAAGCCGAGCAGGCCGCAGACGAGCGAGAACGGCGTGAGCAGGCCGAAGAAGGAGCCGATGTAGTTACCGGCAGCATCAAGCGGGACGCCCTGCAGGCAATTGCCCAGCGCGACACCGAAGAGCAGCGCGGGAACGAGCGATCCCACGAAGAAGAGCGCATCCCAAAGCTTCTGCCACTTGGGATCATGCGCGCGGAACTCGAGGCTCACCGCACGGATGATAAGGCCAAAGAGCACGAGCATGATGGCCAGGTAGAAGCCGGAAAACACGGTCGCATACGCAGGGGCGAACGCAGCAAAAAGCGCGCCACCTGCGGTAAGCAGCCAAACCTCGTTGCCATCCCAAACGGGACCGATGGAGGTCATGAGAGCGTGTTTCTCGCCCGGAGTCTTGGCGATGAACGGCGAGAGCACGCCCGCGCCAAGGTCGAAGCCATCGAGAACGTAATATGCGCAGATCAGCACTGCGATGATGATGAACCAGAGAATGGGGAGCGTCATGCCACATCACCTTCCTGCGCATCGACGACGGGTGCATCTTTGGCCTCGGGCAAGCACTTCTCGGGACCGCTCTTGACGATCTTGGAGAAGATGCGTGCCCATGCGATGAAGATCACCAGGTAGATGATGATAAAGAGGCCAATGGTGAGAAGAAGCTGATCGGCTGGCACTGACGGACTGATGGCATCAAGCGTCTTGAGCTCGCCCGTGACGATCCACGGCTGCCTGCCAACCTCGGCCGTTGCCCAGCCAAACTGAATGGCGAGGAATGGCGCGATCCAGAGAAAGAGCATCAAGACATAGGGCCAGCGTTTAGTCTTGAGCTTCTTGCCAAAGGCCATGACAAGGGCAAGCAAGACAGCCAACGCAATGACGCCCATCATGACGATCATGATGTGATAGGACTGGAAGGTAATCTGTACCTCGGTTGCCGTGGGGGTGCTGCCAGGATCGGCGGCTTCTATGTCATTGAGGCCAGGATACTCGGCATTGAAGTCACCCGCAGCGAGGAATGAGGTCAGGCCCGGAATCGAAGGGCCAATGACCGTGCCGTTCTCGGTATCGACGATGCCAAACAAATACATGGGAACAGGCTCGGTCTCGTACTGACCTTCCATCGCGGCAAGCTTGGTAGGCTGCTCGTCAGCGACGACCTGGGCCTGCATGTGCGCGACCGGCATCATGAGAATGGTGCATACAAGCGTGACGATGGCACCCCAGCGCATCATCTTCGTGACGAACTCGGGATTACGGCCTTTGATGTGATAGTACGCGGCAATCGCCATGGCGATGAAGGCGCCGAAGATAAGCAGCGCGAGAATCGTGTGCAGATAGGTCGGGATGGTCTGCGGGTTGAAAGCCGCAGCGAAGAAGTCGGTGATGATGGCCTTCTTGCCATGAGCCGTCTCGACAACCTCGAAGCCCGCCGGGGTCTGCATCCAGGAGTTCGCGATGAGAATCCACAGGGCCGAGAGCATGGAGCCTATCCACACAAGCCAGGCGGAGACCATGTAGAACTTAGGGGACACGCGCTTGCGCCCGAAGAGGAGCACGCCGAGGAAGCAGGATTCGAGGAAGAATGCAAGCAAGGCCTCGGCCGCGAGCGGCGAACCGAAGATGTCACCCACGAAGCGGGAGTAGTCGGCCCAGTTGGTGCCGAAGCTAAACTCCATCGTGATGCCCGTCGCGACGCCAACCGTAAAGGTAAGCGTGAAGATCTTGACCCAGAAGCGAGCATCTGCCTCGTCCTTGGGATCACGCGTCTTATAGGCACGCGTCTGGGTAAGCGCAACGAACAGGCCCAATCCAATGGATAGCGGCACGAACAGGAAGTGGAATATGACGGTCAGCGCGAACTGGAGGCGCGACAGAAAGACCACGTCGCCAAATAATTCCATGTGTCCTCCTTCAGGAACCTTGGGTAACGCCAGTTACCCATCCCCTCTCACAAGTTTTCCATCTTACTCCTATTAGCGTTTGTAGGCGCTGGGAAAATCCGCTATACTCTCGCCTTGCGCATCGACGCAGGAAGCTCACGGTGGGTATAGCGCAGTTGGTTAGCGCGCCAGATTGTGGCTCTGGAGGTCGAGGGTTCGAATCCCTTTACCCACCCCATTTTCCTGCTTGGGCGTACGGCGATTTCGTGTATAATCCTTTTTCGCTGTGACGGACCGGTAGCTCAGCTGGCAGAGCAGGGGACTCTTAATCCCAAGGTCCAGGGTTCGAACCCCTGCCGGTCCACCATGAAACGCAAGGGCTCGGAGTGTATGCTCCGAGCCCTTTTCATTGTAGTCACATGCGCAGGCAGGCTAGGGATATAGGCAGAAAAGTGTGTAAGGATCTGCCTCATTTTCCCAGCTAGCGCC
>OLOX01000121.1_pt1 | contig 75856 bp, 81 predicted proteins | sample 1672091 | NCBI WGS metagenome assembly OLOX01 (sample SAMEA3136644, study PRJEB25190) | human gut metagenome | reverse complement strand
CGGAAAGAATCTTTGTGATCTTCATAGGAATGATCCTCCTTAAAATAATATGTATTAAGTTGTTTTTTTAATTATATCAAAACAATTTTTTTTATACAATATATTTATTTGTTTTTTGTATTTTCTGTCACTTTTTGTTTTTTTATTGACTTTTTTAATAAAAAATGTAAAAATATTCTTATAAATGATAATAAAAGGAGGATTTGTTATGAATTATTATTATGACTATGGTTATGATGCTTCAACATATTCCAATTCTTATGATGGCTTAGATTCAGCAATAGCTACTGGTATTGGAGCAACAATAGGTTCTTTTTTAGGATTTATTTCAGTCATATCTATTGTTGTTGGCGTATTACAAATTATTGCAATGTGGAAGCTTTATACTAAAGCTGGTGAAAAAGGCTGGAAATCAATTATACCTATTTACAACCTTGTTGTTTTATTTAAAATTTCAGGAATTTCACCATGGTTACTATTGGTTTACTTAGCTGGTTTCATACCATTTGCAGGTTGGATTGCAATTATGGCTTTAAATGCTTACCAATGTTATAACTTATCAAAATCTTTTGGTAAAGATATTGGTTATACATTTGGATTATTTTTCTTACCTACTATATTCTACATGATTCTTGGATTTGGTCAGGCCGAATATGTTGGTCCTGCTGGAAAATCTTCTGTAGAAGCTTCAGTTATGTCTGATTCAGATTCTGTTGTAGAAACTAAAAAAGTAGAAGAAACAAAAGACTCTGTTGCAAATGAAAATACAACTGATAATAAAGAATAATTCTAGGTAAAAAATAACTATTTTAAATTTTATCTAAATTAAAAAGTCGTTTTAATAAATACTAAAACGACTTTTTATATTTTTAGTTCATTTCAACTTTTCCAATAATTTGTTCTAAATCTTCTATTTTATGTTTATTCATGTAATCTTCGATTCCTTTTATAGTGTTTATGCTTGTGTATGGGTCTATAAAATTTCCTGCTCCTATAGATATTGCATTTGCTCCTGCTAACATAAATTCTATTGCATCTTCTCCACTTATTATTCCTCCCATACCAAGCACAGGAATGTTTACTGCTTTAGCTACTTGATAAACCATTCGAACTGCTACTGGTTTTATAGCTGGTCCTGAAAGCCCTCCTGTATTATTAGCAAGTACAGGTCTTCTTTTTTCAATATCAATTTTCATTCCTAGTAAAGTATTTATTAAAGACACTCCGATCAGCACCTGCATCTTCTACTGCTTTTGCAATAGATGCAATATCTGTTACATTAGGTGTTAATTTTACAATAAGTGGTTTATCTAAAACTTTTCTAACTTCACTTGTTACTTGTTTTACTCCTTCATATGTATTTCCAAATGCCATACATCCATCTTTCACATTAGGACATGACAAATTTAGTTCTACACCATCTATGTCTAATGTATTTAATATTTTACAAAGTTCTACATATTCTTGTATACTACTTCCACAAGCATTTACAATTATTGCTGTATCAAATTTTCTTAGGAAAGGTAAATCATTTTGAGCAAAATATTCTACACCTGGATTTTGTAAACCTATGCTATTTAGCATTCCACTCGCAGTTTCACACACTCTTGAGGGTTTGTTTCCACTTCTTGGTTTTAAAGATGTTCCTTTTGTAATTATTCCTCCTAATTTACTTAAATCAAAATATTGACTGAATTCTCTTCCATATCCAAATGTTCCTGATGCTACAGTAACTGGATTTTTCATTTCTATTCCTGCAAAATTAATTTTTGTATTCATGTTTTCCTCCTTTTATATAAACTAACTCTATCTAAATTTCAACTTCTTTTGCATTAAATACAGGTCCATCTTTACAAACATGTAAATATTCTGGAGTTTCTTTAGAACTATTTGCTGTTTTTACTGCACAGCCTAAACATACCCCTAATCCACACCCCATTTTCTCTTCTAATGAAATTTGACATGGTATATCTTTTGTTATTGCTAATTTTTGTACTGCTTTAAGCATTGGTAATGGACCACATGCATAAATAGAATCTATCTTTCCATCTTCTATATCTTTTTCTAAATAATTTATAGCAAATCCTTTTTTACTATAACTACCATCATCAGTAGTTAAAATCATATTGCTAGATACTTTTCTAAATTCATCTTCTAATACTACAAATTCTTTATTTCTAAATCCTAAATATATATTAACACTTTTTTTATCATCACTTGCTGATTTAGCTAGTTCATAAAGTGGAAATACTCCTATTCCTCCACCTATTATTGCTAAATTATTATAGTTCTCATATTTAAATATTCCTTTTCCTAATGGTCCTATTATATCAATTTTTTCTCCAATACTTTTATAAGATAAAATTTTAGTTCCCTTTCCTTTTACTTGAAATATAAATTCAAGTATTCCATTTTCTTTGTCCAAATTATATATACTAATTGGTCTTCTTAAAAATGGTTCAGTTTGGTCTGATACTCTTATTTCTATAAAGTTACCTGGTTTAGCATTTTTTACAATACTTTCTGCTTTGACACTAAATTTAAAAATGTCTGGTTTTAGTTGTTCTTTTTTTACAAGTTCTGCTAATAATTGTTCTGGCATAAAATTTTCCTCCTTTGATTTATCTTATTTATTTTTTATTACTTGATTTAGATCCTCTTTCATTCTTAATGCTTCTGCTCTAGTTGCTTTAGCATAGTCTTCTTCTGAATATTTATCTTTCCATAAATCGGATTTATATGCACACATTAGGCTTCTAGATGCATTTACTATTCCTCCAAAGCCATTACTGTCAAACCCTAATGCAATATCTTCTGATTTTCCTCCTTGTGCCCCATATCCTGGTATTAGAAAATATGTATGTGGTGCTTTTACTCTTATTTGCTCTAATTGTTTAGGATATGTTGCTCCTACTACTGCTGCAATATCACTATATCCATATTTTCCTCTTAGTTCTTCTCCCCATTTTTCTACTAATTCTGCTACTTGCATATATACTTCATTACCATTTTCTAGTTTTAAATCTTGTAATTCTCCTGATGAAGGATTTGATGTTTTTACTAGTACAAATATTCCTTTATTATATTTTTTGCAATCTTCAATAAATGGTTTTACGCAGTCTGTTCCCATATATGGGTTTACTGTAATAAAATCTACATCAAAAATAGGTATTTCAATATTTTCAATTAAAGTTCTTCCTAAAAAAGCATTTGAATAACTTTGAGCAGTTGATCCTATATCTCCTCTTTTAATGTCTGCAATTACTATCATCTCTTTTTGTTTTGCATATTTACATGTTTCTTCAAAAACTTTTATTCCTGGAATTCCAAACATTTCATAAAATGCAATATTTACCTTTACAGCTGGAATAATATCATAAGTAGCATCTATTAAAGCTTTATTAAATTCTAATATTGCTCTAGATACTCCTTCTATGTCTTTTGGATATTTTTCTTTAATACAATTTGGTAATTTTTCATACCCTGGGTCTAATCCTATAACTGTTGGATTATTCATTTGTTTGATCTTTTCAATTAATCTATCCATTAAGTTTTTCATAACTGTAATTCCTTTCTATTTATCTTCATATACTACATTTCCTGAAACTATTGTGTATTTTACTCTCCCTTTTATTTTTTCTCCAATGAATGGTGTATTTTTGGATTTTGAAACTATATCTTCTTTTGGATAAATGTATTCTTGATCTTTATCAAATATTGTTATGTCTGCTATTTTTCCTTCTGAAATATCTCCTCTGTCGATTTTTAATAATTTAGCTGGATTATATGACATTAATTTGCACATATCTAAAAGTGTTATTTCATTTTTATCTACTAAATTTGTTATTGTGGCTGCTAGTGCTGTTTCAAATCCTATTATTCCGTTTGGTGCTTTTGATAACTCTTTTGATTTTTCTTCTTCTGTATGTGGTGCGTGATCTGTAACTATGCAATCTATTGTTCCATCTTTTAGCCCTTCTATAATTGCTTGTTTATCTTTTTCTTCTCTTAATGGAGGATTCATTTTTGCATTTGTTCCTTTTTTTAGGACTTCTTCTTGCGTGAAACTATAATAATGTGGACATGTTTCACATGTTACTTTTACACCTCTTTGTTTTGCACTTCTAATTGTACTTACTGATGTCTTTGTACTAATATGGCAAATGTGTGTATGTAAATTATTTGTTTCTGCTATTACTATATCTCTTGCTGCCATAATCTCTTCTGCTTCTGGAAGTACACCTTCAACATTTAACTCTTCAGCCACTTTTCCAGCATTTATTGCTCCACTTGACACTGATTTTTCTTCACAATGTTCTGATATAAAACTTCCAATATCATTTGCTTTTATCATAGCTTCTCTTATCATTCTTGCATTTTCAACAGGCATTCCATCGTCTGAAAAAGCTATTGCTCCTGCTTGTTTTTGTTCTTCAAAATTTACAAGTTCTTCTCCCTTTTCACCTTTTGTTACACTTGAGTATGGCAACACATTACACTTAGCTACTTTTTTAGCTTTTTCTATTATTTCAGATAAAATAATAGCGCTATCTGGTGTTGGTTTTGTATTTGGCATAGGGCAAATTGTTGTAAAACCACCTTTAATAGCGCTATTTGAACCTGTTTCTATAGTTTCTTTATGTTCACCACCTGGTTCTCTTAAATGACAATGCATATCAATCATTCCAGGCATTATATAAAGACCTGTACAGTCAATAATTCTATCTGCTGTTTCAGCAATATTTTTTTCGATTTTTTTTATTTTTTCATTTTCTATTAGTAAGTCTGCTACTTCTTGAAATTTGTTTGCATAATTAATTATTGTTCCATTTTTTAATAATAATTTCATGTTTTTCTCCTTTCAACATTTTGTTTATCCTATCATTTAACTCATCTTTTTTCAACAATTTATTTTATATTATCTTCCATTTATATTTACATTGACTTTAAGTTCCTTTTTGTATATATTTTTTATAAATAGAATTGGAAAGGAATAATTTAAATGAAAAATTTAACTTCTTATCTTTTTAAAACAAATGCTTTTCGTGTTTGTGAAGAAAACAAGCCTTTTTGGTATACTTCAGGAAAAATTGGACCTTATTTTGTTAATGGTCATTTTTTATATGGAAACGAAAAAGATGCAAATGACCTATTGAATTTTATAAATTCAGAATTGGAAAATACATCTAAGGATATAATTCCTAAAAATATTTTTGAAAAAGTATTAAATCAATATGAAAATAATGAAATTTATGCAACTATTATTAATAACCTTGTTCTTTACTTAAAAGAAAACGTTAATGTTGATGAAATTGACTATGTTTCTGGTGGAGAAAGACGTGATTGGTATTTTTCAAATATAGTTGCTTATCTTTTAAATAAGCCTCATATTACTATTTTTAAAGATCTATCTTGTGTTTTAAGTTCACATGATTTTTCTAAAAATAAAATAATTACTTCTGTTGATAAATCTAATGTTCTTCATGTCGCTGATTTATTAAATCAAGCTTCTAGCTATTTAAGAGCTTGGATTCCAGCTATTGATACCTTAGGTGCTAAAATAAAATGGAGTTTAGTATGTATTGATAGACAACAAGGTGGTGCTTCAAAGCTTGAAGATGCAGGTATTATCTCTTTGTCTCTTATGAATATTAATACAGAATTATTCGAAGAAGCTGCTAAACAACAAATTATAACAGAAGATCAATTAAAGATGCTTATTGAATTTGCTAAAGATCCTGATGTAACAATGAGAAATTTTTTAATTGCTCATCCTGAATTTTTAGAAAATGCTTTAAATGCAGATGAAAAAACTGCAAAAAGAGCTAAGCTTTGTATTGATAGTGATATCTATTCTTTGTAAATATAATTTTCTTATATATTATTTTTTAATGCACTCCAAATTTAATATAATTTTATGGAGTGCATTTTACTTTATATTTCTCTAATTTTTATCTATAAAATTCCTCTAATTTTCTGAACTCATACCCTTCTTTTTTTATCATCTGAATACACTCTGATAAAATGTTCATGTTATCTTTTGATGTTCCATGTAATAACATTACTTCTCCTGGATGCAAATTTTTTAATATTTTTTCTTTTCCATATTCTTCTCTTCCTTGTTTTGACTCTTCCCAATCATCATATGCAAATGACCACATAACAGTTTGATAATTCATTTCATTACAAATTTGAAGTGTTTTCTCACTATATTCGCCCTTTGGTGGTCTTATATATTTCATTTCATATCCAAATTTTTCATATACAGCTGTATGTAAATCCATCACTTCTTTTTTTATCTCAGCTTCTGTAATTTCTGGCATACTTTTATGATTTACAGTATGATTTCCTACATCATGCCCTTCTTCAATCATTCTTTTAACTAGTTCTGGATGTGTATTTAAATAATGCGCTGTTATAAAGAAACACGCTTTTACATCATTTGATTTTAGATCGTCTAATATTTTTTCTGTATATCCTCCTTCATATCCTAAATCAAATGTCAAATATATATACTTTTTCTCTTTACTTCCCATTGCTATTCCATTATATTTATCTATTAATTCTTTATTTTCTTTTCCTAAATCTGGTTGTTCATGATTGTCATTTCTTTTGATTCCCCAACATATCTTCTTATTAATATCATTTGCTTTTGCCTCATTGAAAAATCCAGATACACATATAATAGATATAGAAAAAATAATAGCTATAACCGTAATAATTTTTTTATTCATTACTTTTCCTCCATTCTTTTTTACAATAATATTATTATAAAAAAATTTTAGACGTATTTTCTTACTTATTTCTGCTATTCATGAAATTTGTGCTCCATGTCTTTACATTTTTTTACAGTTTTCTATTGACTTCATCTTTCATTTATTTTATATTTATTATTACCGTACCAAAAAATGGTAATCTACATAAAAGGAGTTTTTTCAATGGAAAACATCTTAAATGAAAATATTGTTCTTACAAAAATTGTATCTATTTTTATAGCGTTTTTGGAAGTTGTAATTTCAAAAACATTCTTTATTTATGCTTTTAAATTAGAGCTTTCACGAATGAAAGCATGTTTATTTTTCTGTATTTGCTATCCTTTACAAGTTCTAAGCATTATTTTCATGCCTATTATTGCTTTTCCGATTGTTAATCTATATATTACTTTTACATGTTTATTTTTATTTTTTAAAAACAATTTTACTCATAATTTCTTTATTCTGCTTATTCCACTATCTCTATTTCAATTATTAAAATTATTTTTTGTTTTTATATTGGCTTTTGCTTTAAATATATCTCCATTAATTCTAATGAGAATTCCTATCGTTAGACCAATTATAATTTTACCTACATATTGCATTATTTTTGCAATATTACATCATCTGAAAAAAATTGATATCGCAAATAAGCTTTCTTGTAATTTGAATTTAGCTAGTAAAATAGTAATAAATTTATTTTCATTTTTATGCTTGTTTTTTGTATTTGTAAACAACTATTTATTAATATTGGATTTTTCTGGATCTGTCTTTGCATTCTTGTTATTGAATATGTCTTTAATTTCTATTCTGATTCTGTTAATTTTTAAAACATTAGATTTGCATAAAACCGAATTAATATTAGACTGTGAAAAGAAATCTTATAGTTGCTTAGCTAATTCATATGATGGAATACGTTCTTTTAAACACGACTTTTCTAATATAATGCAATCTATTGGTGGATATTTAATGACAGATGATTTAGAAGGATTAAAAATTTATTATTCTAGTATTTTTAAAGACTGTGAAGAACTAAAAAAACTTTCACTTTTTAATAAAGATGTTTTAAATAGTCCTCCAGTATTATCTTTAATTACTGAAAAGTATTATAAAGCAAAAAATTTGGGAATTGATTTTAATATAGAAGTTTTTGTGGATTTAAACTCTCTAAATATGAATATTTATGAATTTACAAGAATTCTTGGTATTTTTCTAGATAATAGTATTGAAGCTGCTAATTTAAGCAAGAAAAAAACTATAAATATTATGATAGTAAAAGATGCTAGAAATCATTTTGATTCTTTAGTAATTGAAAATTCTTATGAAACTGGAGCTCTTATTGATACTAAGAAAATATTCGAAAAAAATTATTCTACAAAACCTAAAAATACTGGGTTAGGTTTGTGGAAAGTTAAAAATATTTTGAAAAAATATAATAATATATCTTTAAATACTACTGTGACAGACACATATTTTAGGCATCAGTTGAAAATTTATTATTAGCTATAAAAAGTTTTATGTATTAACTTATTTTTTAATACTTCATTATAATTAATATTATTGAATTTATTTTAAGTAATTTTCCCAATTGGTTATAAATAAAAAAGGATAAAATACATATTATTTTGTCCTTTTTTATACTATTATTCACTTAATATTTTCCAGCTTCCTATCTCTTCTGGATAATCTTCAAATTCTAATTTTTCCTTTGTTGTTGGATGAAAAAATGATAATTTGTATGCCCATAAGCATAATTGTCTGCCTTTTCCTCTTGTTCCATACTTTTGATCACCATATAAACTATGATTTCTGCTAGAAAATTGAACTCTTATCTGATGATGCCTTCCTGTATATAATTTTACTTTTACAACTGATAGATTTATTTCTTCATTGTATTTTATTACTTCATATTCTAATTTAGCTTTTTTAGCATTCTTATTTTTTGAATCAGTAACTTTACTTAAATTGTTTTTTTCATTTTTAACAAGATAATCTTCATAAACATCTGTATCTTTTTCCATTTTTCCATCTACTATACACAAATATTCTTTTTCGAATTTCTTTTCTCTAATTTGTTCACTAAGTCTTGAAGCAGCTTTAGATGTTTTGGCAAAAACCATAACTCCACCAGTGGGTCTATCTAATCGATGAACTAGACCTAAATAAGCATCTCCTGGTTTATTATATTTTTCTATTAAATATTTTTTTATAATTGTTAGCATATCTTCATCACCAGTTTTATCTCCCTGAGATGGTATGTTTACTGGCTTTTCTACTACTATTATGTGATTATCTTCATATAATATTTTTAACTTCATTTTCTACTAATTTTCCCATCTTCCATATATTCCACATGGTAATACTAATTTTGAATTTTTCATAGGCAATCCAATCTCACCTGATGTTATTTTTCCATTATATCTTTTCATATTTAATTCTAATAAATTTGCTAAAACTTTTGAAGATATTCCTGTTGTATATGAATTAATTAAGAAAAATAACGGATTATCACTTAATACTTGTGTACATAGTTCAACTAAATCTGCTATATTATTTTCAAATTGCCATACTTCTCCGTTTTTTCCTCTTCCATAAGATGGAGGATCCATGATTATGGCATCATATTTATTGCCTCTTCTTATTTCTCTTTGAACAAATTTTACAACATCATCTATTATAAATCTCACTGGTTTTTCACGTAATCCAGAACTTTCAACATTCTCTTTTGCCCATGTAGTCATCCCTTTTGATGAATCGACATGGCAAACTGAAGCACCTGCTGAAAGACATGCAACAGTTGCTCCTCCTGTGTATGCAAATAAGTTTAATACTTTTATATCTCTTTTTGATTGTTTTATTTTGTTGATCATCCAATCCCAATTAACAGCTTGTTCTGGAAATAAACCTGTATGTTTGAATCCCATTGGTTTGATGTTAAATGTAAGATTTTTATATTTTACTTGCCAGCTCTCAGGTAATCTTTTACTATATTCCCAAGCTCCACCACCAGTGTTACTTCTATTATATCTTGCATTTGCTGATTTCCACTCACTTGGAATGCTTTTGTTTTTCCAAATAATTTGTGGATCTGGTCTTATCAATTTGATATTTCCCCATCTCTCTAATTTTTCACCACTTGCCATATCAATTATTTCATAATCTTTCCATTCATTTGCAATATTCATATTTATATCCTTTCTAACATTTCTACTACTTCTTCAATGCTTTCTTTTGGTGTTGACGCTCCTGCTGATATTCCTATTTTGTTATATTTCTTTATTTCTTCTATATTTAAATCATCTTTTGTTTGAATATGTATGCTTGGACAATTTTTTATTGCTATATTATAAAGTTTTTGTGTATTTGCACTATTTTTTCCACCAATTATAATCATATATTCAACTGTTTTAGACATTTTTTCCACTTCTTCTTGTCTTAATCTGGTTGAATCACAAATTGTATTATTTATTGTAACATCATATTCTTTTAATTTGTTTGAAATAAAATCTGCATAGGCTTCAAACTTTTCCATTGAGAAGGTTGTTTGTGCTATTACATATAATCTATTTATTCCTGACTTTTTAAAATTTTCTATTGCCTGATCTAATTCTTCTTTTTCTTGAATAACGTCCATGTTCTCCCCGCAAAAGCTTGCTGTTCCTATTATTTCAGGATGCTTTTTATCACCAATTAAAAATATGTAAGAATCTTTATTTTCTCTTTCGGCAATTTTATGAATTGCTAATACTTTAGGACATGTAAAATCATTTACTGTTATGTTTCTTTTTTTAGCTTGTTCATATACTTCTTTTGCAATTCCATGTGCTCTAATAATTATATTTTGATTGTCTGGCACTGCTTCAATATTTTCTACTGTTTTCAATCCTTTTTTCTCTAATTTTTCTATAACTTGCCTATTATGTACTAGTTCTCCTAAACATATTGCTTGTCTATTTTCTAATATTTCATTTGCCTTTTTTACTGCTTTTTCTACACCAAAACAAAATCCAGATAATTTTCCTACTACTATTTCCAAAATTCCTCTTCTCTTTATAGCATGTATAAAATTACAACATCATCATTAATCTATAAAAGCTAAATATCAATGTTGTGTTTAGTATTATCATTCCACCTGTTACCATGCATATAACTTTAAAATATTTATTTTTCATCATTTGTAGTCATCTCCTTATTAATAACTCTTTATATAATTATATTCACGATTTTATTAATTATGACTACGTCTTTTTTATTTTACCACATTTTTAAGCTATTTAACAATATATTCTATATATAAAAAGAATGACCCGTCTTTTTACAGACGGGTCCTCGACTGGAGCAACTTAACTTATTCTTCTGCTGATTCTTCCGCTTCGCTTTCTGTTGACCACTGCGATACAGTATGGAAAATGTATGCAATTGTCGCAGCTAGCAAAGTGAACCCAGCTGCAAGCACTTCTTTAGAGGATATATCGCCACTAAGAAGTTGCCAAATTTCCTCTTGATGCCAAATGAACACTTCGGTAGCAAATATCGTAATCATAAATGCTAATGCACTTACAATTGCCCTGAAACCGACTTTCATTCTTCTCAACTTGTACCAGGTTATACCAGTGACTATCATGGCAATAAACATATTTACTACCCACATCAGTCCGGTATCTACTCCGGTGCAGTAACTCCAGATGGCTTTCGCCATTGCTGGAGTCTTAATAATGACTCCAATAATCAAAGCCGTCAGTACGGCTTTGACCAAAAACATGAAACAATCTGCTATAATGTTGAATTTTTTTCTCATATCTGAGAACCTCCTAATGTCTTTTCTTGTTTTTGCTCAACAGTCGATATTTATATTATACCAGTTTTATGTAAATTCGTCAATTTTTCTTTTTACTTTCTCCAGCATTTCAATAATTATTCTCATTTCTTTTATAATTTATATATTATTTTCTTTATACTAGTTGAAAGTATTATTTATTTGCGTATAAAAAAGAACCACATCATTTCTGAATGGTTCCCTTCTCAATTTAGGAGCGCGCTATTTTTAAGTTACACTATCCAACTTTTTCGGCTATGATAAAGCCAATTGCTGAGGCTAAAATTCCAAGCCCAACATTGGTCAATCTTTCAGGTTCAAACGTATTAGATACAATAATTCCCCATATTTCTGTTCTGTGCCATAAAATGCATTCACAGAAAATTGCAGTTAATACAAAGCCTATAAAGCCCAATGCCGTTGCTCCTTTAGCCTTGCTTTGTGTGAAGATATACGCTACGACTGCTGCTACTAAGATATTTACAATCCACATATAGCCCTTATCAGTCTCTACAGCGAAAGTCCAAACAGACTTCAAAATGTCTGTGAGACTTTTTACTCCTGTTACTAAAACAATTGCCGCAATAACAGCAACTGCCACGAAAATCATAAATTTCTTTCCCATTGCTTTCATAATAAGCACCTCCGAATCTATGTTTCGTGCTCCTATAAATTGATACGTACATTATATCATGTTTATGTTAACTCGTCAAAATTATTTACGTACCTTATTCAGTTTTCAATAATTAATAAATTATATTTTTATTTTTGTAAAATAAAAGAACAATAAAATGAAATACACCATATTTAGTATTTTAACATAGATTCTTTTTTCTATATCTACTGAATATGGTGTATTTCATTTTATCATTCTTTTTATCCTATTTATTAATTGATTTTTTTACTTTTTCAGCTAGTTCTTTATTTATACCTTTAACTTTTGTTAAGTCTTCTATACTTGCTGATTTAATTTTTTCTATTGTTCCAAACTCTTTTAATAGTGCTTCTCTTTTGGCTTTTCCTATTCCTTCAATATCATCTAATTCTGATTTTGTCATTTCTTTTTCTCTAAGTTTTCTATGATATTCTATTGCTGTATTGTGAACTTCATTTTGTAAATTTGTTATAAAGAAAAATAAATTCTCTGATATTTCAAATTCTCTTCTATTCACATCTACTAAAGCTCTTGTAGAGTGCTTATCATCTTTTACCATACCATATACTGGTATTTGATCTTGTAAATTATATTTTTCTAACGCCCTTTTGATAGCTTTTATTTGAGTAATACCACCATCTGCTAATATTAAATCTGGCAATGTTCCAAATCCACCTTTAGGATTGTCTAATGAATGTTTTATTCTTCTTGTTACCACTTCTTCTGTACATTTAGGATCATCTTGTCCATATACTGTTTTTATTCTAAATCTTCGTGACATATTTCTTTTTATTACACCATCTTGTGCAACACACATTCCAGCTACTATATTCGTTCCTGAAATATTTGAAATATCATATGATTCAATTTTGTGTGGTAATTTTTCTAATTTTAAAACCTTTTTTAATTCATTTAGTATTTCAAATTTATCTTTGGATTTGTTTTCTAATGTGATTTTTGCATTGTTTTCTGCCATTTCAACAAATCTTAATTTTTCACCTTTTTGTGGAGCTTTTATCTCCACTTTTCTTCCAGCACTGCTTGTTAACCATTCTTCAATTACTTCTTTATCTTCTATTTCTTCTTGAATCATTATTTTATTTGGAAATTCTAATTTTCCCATATAGTATTGTTTGATAAATCCGGATAGAATTTCTTTTGTATCCATATCTTTAAGTTCATCAAAGAAATACTGTTCTCTGTCTATCATTTTGCTTCCTCGAACAAAAAATATTTCAACACACACAGATAATTCGTTTTTGTAAACACCTATTACATCTATATTGTTTTCAGAAATGTTTGAAACTTTTTGTTTTGCTGATATTCTTTCAATTGCATTCATTCTATCTCTGATTGTTGCTGCCTTTTCAAATTCAAGTTTTCCTGAAGCTTCTTTCATGTCCGCTTCTAACTCTTTTAATATTTTGTTTGTTTTGCCTTCAAGTAACATTATAATTTGATTTATTTGCACCATATATTCTTCTCTTGATACATATTTCATACATGGTGCTAAACATTTTTTTATGTGATAATTTAAACATGCTCTATCATTAAATTTAAAATTCTTGCATTGTCTAACTTGAAATTTTTCTTTTATGAAATTTAGCATTTCTCTTGCTGCTCCTGGATTTGCATATGGTCCAAAATATTTAGCTCCATCGTTTTGTATTCTTCTAGTTATATAAATGCTTGGATATTCTTCCTTCATACCAATTCTTATGTATGGATATGTTTTATCATCTTTTAATAATACATTAAACTTTGGCCTATTTTCTTTTATTAAATTACATTCTAGTATTAATGCTTCTGCTTCATTATCACACACAATATACTCAAAATGGTCAATCAATGAAACCATGTTTTTTATTCTTTGAGTTTTATTCGTTTTTCTAAAATATTGAGTTACTCTATTTTTTAGTGAAATTGCTTTACCAACATATATAATGTTATCTTCTTTGTCTCTCATAATGTATGTACCTGGTTTATGTGGCAATTTCTTTATTTCTGCTTCTATATCAAACATTTCAATCCTCGCAATATGCTATATATGGTAAATTTCTATAGTATTCTTCATAATCTAATCCATATCCTAAAACAAATTTATTTGGTATTTCAAATCCAACATAATCTGCTTCAATTTCTACTTTTCTTCTTTCTTTTTTATCTAATAATGTACATACTTTTAAACTTTCAGGTTTTCTTTCAATTAGATATTTTTTTAATGTTGTCATTGTTAAACCTGTATCTATTATGTCTTCTACAATAATTACATTTTTTCCTGCTATACTGTTTTCAAGATCTTTTTTTATTTTTATTTCTCCTGTGCTTTCTGTTGAATTTCCATAACTTGAAACTTTCATAAATTCTAATGTTAAAGTATCATTTTTTATATATTTAGTTAAATCTGTTGCAAAATATACTGCACCTGTAAGTATACAAACTATAACAAGTTCTTTATTTTCATAATCTTTTGTTATTTGTGTTGCTATTTCTTTTATTCTTTTTTCTAACTCTTCTTGGCTTATTAAAGTTTTTAAATTCATTTTTTTCTCCTAGTTCATTTGATTATTATATTTTTATAATTCATATTCGTAATCATCTTTTTTGGTTGACACCGTTGCAGGAGCGTCACTTGATTTTTCTTGACTTTGTAATCTTTTATTTCTTTCTTTCATTTCCTTTACTAATTTTTTATATTCTTCAACTGTCATTGTGCTGTAATCTACTTTAAGAACATGATTTTTTCCATATACATCATTTAAAACTTTTTGTATTCCAACAAGTTCAGTCTGATTTTCATCAAGTAATTGTTGAATCGTTTCAACTTGCTGTTGATGACTTTCTCTTACTACTGCTGATGTTATCCACAATTTTAAATCTGGGATTTTTTCTTTTAAATCTCCTATACTAAATAAAATTCCTTCGTTGCGTCCAGTCACTCCTTCAATGTTTCTAGCATCAGTATATAAAACAGCTGGATATCCATGTTCTTCTAATACTTGCAATGTTGCTATTAGTGATTCTGTAATTGATTCTTTGTCTACTTTAATAGGTGTATCTTCTGGGTTTTGAAGAACTAGCGCATCTTGTTGTCCGTTTTTTTCTGCATCTTGCTTTAATTCTCCCGTATCAAGTTGTTCACTACCATCCACATTATTTCTGCCTTTTTTGCCATCTTCATCTACATGTATTTCAGTATCAACTGCATAAGCCAGACAATGTTCCATGCTTAATCCTTTTTGACTTAGAATTGTCCTCAAATTTTTGATATTTTCTATCATTTGATTTCCTTCTTCTCTTCCTTCAGCTGCAGTTACCCCTTGAGCATAATAATATAAAATATAGTCTTTACCCATTTCTTCACATTTTATTAAACTTTCAACATTATTTTTGTAAAGATACGGATATTCAACACCATTATCATCTGTATATTGGCTATCTTGTGCTTTATAATTGTATTTACATCCTTTTTTGCCATATCCGGTTGCTCCCATTTTTATGCCAATAACTTGAATATCTCCTCTCATTTCTTCAGGAATTTTTGATTCTTTTTCTCCTTCAACTGCTGTACCTTGAATTTCAAATTGTTCAACTAACTCCGGACTCATTTCTGCTCCATCTGTAAAGGTTATAGTTTTTCCGTTGTTAAGTTTAATTTTTTGTTCTTCTTCCTCAGTTAAGTCATCTGAAATAATTGCTTTTGAATCTTGTGATTCTTTTGTTTCTTGGATTTCATGTGTTTGCTCTATTTCTCTTAAATAGCCACTTGCAACATATCCTATTTTATCTCCATATTTTACTTTTACATATTCAAGTGTTGCTCCATCTTTTTCTATTTCTCCAAATGTCATCATATAAACTTCTGATCCATTTGGTATTTCTTGTATTACATCACTGTTATATAATGCTTTTTCTCTCATATGAAGATTTGTTCCTTGCTCTTGTGGTACAGATACAACCTTTTTAGGAAAATTGCTTTCTATTTCTTCTGAAGATACTAAATATTCTTTTGAAACATATCCTATTTTGTCACCATATTGTACTTTTACATAATTAATTTTTCCATCTTGAATTTCTGGCTCATTTTCTATAATCGTAACTTTCTCTCCATCTGGAACATCTATAATTATATCGCTTCCATATTCAGGTTCTTCTCTCATATGTAATGTCTTTCCTTGACTTTTAGGTAGATTTACATATCTTGTATTGTCTTGGCTTTTATCTGATACATTTTTTGAAATTATTTGTGTTATATCTTCTTCTAAAGAATTAAGCCATTTTTCTTTTGTTAGCATCTTTTCTTCTATTTCACTATAGTAGTAAGTTCCTGATTCATTCCCATATTGTATTTTTCTATATTTTTTTCCATCTTTTTCATAGCTTTCTTCAGATGCTAATACTACTTCTCCTGCACCTATTGTTACTCGATTTCCTTCTGAATCATATATTTCTACATCATCTTTCACTGCATACATATTTTCATATGTAATTTCTTCAGTACTTTTAGTTGGAGTTATGTCTTTGGCTTCAGATTTTTTTCCGATGTATGCTCCCAAGTGCAAAAGCAGTACTAAGTGCAATTACTAAACCTACTCGTCTTAATCTTTTTTCAGCATTAATTGTTTTTTGCCTAATGTTTCCATTATATTTCTCTCCTCTTCTTCCGTTTACTATCATTTACCTTCTCCTAAATATTTTTTATTTATTCCTAACAATCTTGTTATGAATCTTGGTATTCTTTCTAAAGATTTTTTATAAAATTCTTTTTCTTTTTCTATCTCATAAACTTTCTCTTTAAGTTCTTTTATTTTATTTTCTTGCTCTATATTTTTATTTAATATTACTTCTTGATATATTTTTAATTTATTTTTTATTTTTTCTTCTGATCTTTCTCTTTTTCTTTTCTCTCTTGTTGCCTGATTGTGTTTTATCATTATAATTTCTTTAATTAACTTTTCATTCATATCTTTTCTTTCCTTTTTTGTAACAAATTTAGCATATGTCATCCCATTGTAAATGATAATTTGCAGCCAAATCTCTTGAAACTTTTTTCCATAACACTTTATATAAATCTTCTGCAGGTATACCTAACTTATTTGGCCCTTTTGTTGTTAGATCATCTTTAGTTAATATAGATCCCTTTCTTATTGATCTTTTAGTAACTACTGTATTAAATGTCATTTCTATTACTTCTTTTTCTTCTTCTATTGGTTCTTTTTTACCTGGCATCATTTTATGAATATCTTTGGCAAAGCTTAGTAATTGTCTTGCTTCCTCAGGAATCATAGACCAAGGAATGTCACTACCTTTTCTATTCTTTTTATCTGTAAAATGTCTTTCTATTATTGATGCTCCAAGTGTTAATGCTGCATATGATGAATTATTATTTAAAGAATGATCTGATAAACCTATTACTGTATTAGGAAATGCTTTTTCTAATTCTTTTAATGCATTCAACCTTATTTTATCAGCTGGTGTTGGATATATATTTGTACAGTGTAATAAAGCAAATTGTTGATGATATTTTTTAATTGTATCTACTGCTTTTTTTACACTTGCAATATCATTCATACCTGTTGACAATATTATTGTTTTTCTCTTGCTGGCAACGTATTCCACCAACGGATAATTATTCATCTGTGATGAACTAATTTTATACGCTTTTATTTCCATTCTTTCTAATCTGTCTACTGCTGCAAATGAAAAAGGTGCCGAAATGAATATCATTCCTTTATCTTCAACATAATTTTTTAGTTCTCTTTCTTCATCTTCAGATAGACAAAGTTTTTCTAATGTTTCATACAAGTTGTCCGAATCCTCATTATATGTCTTCATCTCTTTGGCTAAAGGACTTAATTCTTCCTCTGGAATATGGGTTTGGTGTTTTATAATTTCAATGCCTGCATTACAAGCTGCATCTACCATTGATTTTGCTATTTCTAAACTGCCATTATGGTTTATGCCTATTTCTGCTATAACTACTGGTGTATATTTTGGGCCTATTTTTCTTCCAGCAATTTCAATGTATTTTTCCATACATATCCCCCCTCTTTTTACACGTTTATAATATCATAATCGACTTTTTTTATCAATCTTTGTTTTTCATTTTTAAAATATACATCTTAACTTAGAAAGACTTGATACATGTTTGTTTTTATTAACACATGTCACGTTTTCTAAATTAGATTTATTTAGATATTATTTTTCGTATATTCTATTCATTCTCTTCAGTTATGGTAACTGCATAAATTACTCCATCTTTTTCTGATTTTGTTACATTATAATTTTTAGCTGTATTTATTTTTTGTTTTAGATTTCTATATTCACTCTCTGCTGCGTTAACATTATCTATAGTATTGTCTGCATTACTGTTTTCATATGAATTAGCTTCTTCAGTAACTTCTTCTAATGTATCATCATTATAATCACTAATTGTATCAACATGTATACTTATAAATTTACCCATCTCATTTGCGTATTGACTATTTTGACTAATTATATCATCAATCATTTGTTTTACATCAGAACCTTTTTTAGAGTTTCCAATATATTTTTTTATCATTGTATTATATATATCGCGATCTTCTTGTGCCATTTGACCAGTAGCTGTTTGTATTGTATTTTGAGCTGACTTGTATATGTATATTCCTAATGACAATATTAATGTTGCTAGCAATGGTAAAATCATTACCATTATTGAACCTTTTTCTTTTCTCATTTTTTCCTCCTTTATTTTTATATTTGAATTATATATATATTATTTTATCTTTTCAATTGGATTTGCATTTTTTTTTCATTTATAGTAATATATGGATTGTAGTGTGAATAAAATATAAAAATTTAGTTTGAAAGGAGGTTCAAAACATTATTATAAAAGCGCCAGAGCATTGTTTTTTCAATGCTTAACGAGGTTAGAGTTTATCGAGTTTTTCGGCGGATGCTCTATGGCATGTTACTGTCATTAGAAAAAATACCAAAGTTCATCAGTAATGGTGAAACAATCGTTTTTTCACGTAAATATATTTTTTCACATAATATTAAACACAAAAGAATATAATACGTTATTTAAATTAAGCAGTTTTTACTGCCTTTATATTAATTATGCCTTTTTTTGGGCTTTAACGTATTTAACTATATTCTACTAAGGAGGTATTATGTGTGGTATAGTTGGATATATAGGTAATAAAAAAGCTGAGCCTATATTAATTAATGGTTTATTAAGATTAGAGTACAGAGGTTATGACTCTGCAGGAGTTGCTACTGTTGAAAAAAATGGTATCAATGTTGTAAAAAGTAAAGGAAGAGTTGCTGAACTTGAAAAAGTTCCTGCAATTAATTCTCTAGAAGGTTCTATTGGTATTGCTCATACTAGATGGGCAACTCATGGAAAACCTTCAGATGAAAATTCTCATCCTCATGTTGATAATAAAAAGAATTTTGCTGTTGTACATAATGGTATTATTGAAAACTACAATGAACTTAGAGCTTTTTTATCAAAAAACGGTTATACTTTTTATTCTCAAACTGATACAGAAGTTATCCCTAACTTAATTGATTATTATTATGAAAACGATTCAAAAGATGATGATAAAAGAGTTTTAAGAGCTGTTGTTTCAGCTTGTTCAGATTTAAAAGGAAGTTTTGCTTTAGAGGTTATTTCTTCTTTCCTACCTGAAAAAATGATAGTTGTTAGAAAAGATAGTCCATTAGTAATTGGTAAAACTAAAACTGAAAATTATATTAGTTCTGATATTCCAGCAATTCTTTCATATACAAAAGATTTCTATCTTTTAAATGATTATGAATATGTTGTTTTATCAAGAGATAAAGCTGAATTTTATGATGCTAATTTAAAACCAATAAAAAAAGATCTTGTAAATATTGATTGGAACGCTTCTGCAGCTGAAAAAGATGGTTATCCAGATTTTATGTTAAAAGAAATTTATGAACAACCTAAATCTATTAGAGAAACAATAGGTTCAAGATTAACTGCTGAGGGAAAATGTTCTATTGAAAATTTAAATTTAACAAAAGAATATTTAAAATCTTTAAATAAAATATATATTGTAGCTTGTGGTACAGCTATGCATGCTGGTCTTGCTACAAAAGCTTTATTTGAAAAACTTTGCAATATTCAAACAGAAGTTGATATTGCTTCTGAATTCAGATATAGAGATCCACTTATTGACGAAAAATCTTTAGTTATATTTATTAGTCAATCTGGTGAAACAGCTGATACAATCGCTGCATTAAAACTTTCAAAAGAGAAAGGTGCAAAAACAATTGCTATTTCAAATGTTATAGGAAGTTCTATAACTCGTGAAGCTGATTATACTGTTTATACTCATGCTGGTCCTGAAATTGCTGTTGCTTCTACAAAGGCATATACTTCTCAAGTTGTTTTAATGGCTCTTATGGCAATTAGTTTTGCTGAAACTTTAGGCATTTCTTCTGAAATGGCTGAAACTTTAAAAACAGATATTTTAAAAATTCCATCTCAAGTGGAAGATGTATTAAAAAATATAGATGGTGTTAGAAATTTTGCAAAACAAGTTTATACTGAAAAAGATATGTTCTTCTTAGGTAGAGGAATCGACTACTCTGCTGCATTAGAAGCTTCTTTAAAACTTAAAGAAATTTCTTATATTCATTCTGATGCTTATGCTGCTGGTGAATTAAAACATGGTCCTATTGCTTTAATTGAAAAAGGTGTTACTGTAATTTCAATTATGACTGACCCTGCTTTAACTCCAAAGACTATAAGTAATTTACAAGAGGTTATTACTAGAGGTGCTAAAACTTTAGTAGTTACAAATCAAGATTTAGGAGATAAAAGTTTTGATAATATGATTACTATTCCAGAAACTAATCCTCTTATCTCTCCTATTTTATCAATTATTCCTCTTCAACTTTTCGCTTATTATATTTCTAAGGAAAAAGGATTGGATGTTGATAAACCAAGAAATTTAGCAAAATCTGTTACTGTTGAGTAACTAAAAAAAATTAATATTATAAATAACAAATCAAATCAAATTAACCGTAGATTCGACGTCTACGGTTTTCATTTTTTGCAATATTAATATCAAAATAAACTATATTGCATATGCTTATTTTTATCAATATACGAGTAATAAAATTAAAAAACGCATTGCAGAGTAATTAAGCTAGAGGTTCTTTAAAATTTCTTTGGAAATAGTTCGCGCTTGACGTGAAAGGGTGCCAAAGGAATTTTTTAGAACTTCTGCGCAAATTAGCTCAAACGAGCATTTTTAATTTTATTACTCTATATTGATTTTATTCTGCATTTGCAATATGTTATGTGCTTCTTATTGGTGATGTTTTCTTGCTTTTTGAGTATACACTGTCCAATACGATCTTTTTATCTTTAGCTTGCTTTAATAAGTAATTAATCTTTGATTGCTCTGATTTTATTTGATAGGCATAGTAATCTACTAAATCCCCTCTTGCATATTCAAAATTTTTATGTGCTAAATCAAGATTCTTCTGTGCCTCTAATATACTTTGAATTATTGAATAATCATAATCTTCTTTTTTTAAGTCTACGATAGGAACTTCCTTTATATAAAACTCATACATATCTTGTCCTCCTATCTTTATTATATGTTTCAACCTTTTAAATATTACTCATTTTTATTTTTTTATCTTCTTTTTCATATATGTTATATATTTTCTTAAAATTTTCTATATTTAGATTTTCTCCCATTTCTTCTAATATCAATGAATAAATATCACTTTTTAATAATTCTCTTCTTATTCTATCAAATTCAGGAATTATTTCTTTTGGAACATATTTCATGTATTCTTTTTTGTCATTAATTAAAATGTATCCTCGTAATAATGTTGCTGAAATACTTAGTTTCCTTCTGTCAACTAATATTTCTTTAACATTTTTCATTTGATTTTTTGAAAACCAATCTTTTCTTGATTCATCATTTCCAGATATTATAGCATCAGCTTTTCTTCCTGTTGCTTCTATTGTTTTGTCTATTACATATTGTCCCCAAATTGAATTAATATCATATTCATTTGTCATATCTTCTAATTTTTCTATTTGTACTATATTTTTATCTGGATATACTTTTCTTAGTAAGTCAATTCTAAAATCAGCTGAAAATGGATTTCTTAGTGTTCCACTTTCTTGAGCTGATCCGATAAAAATAAGCGTTTTATCGCATTTTTCTATGCTTGTGTTTATAATTGCTTGATGTCCTTTATGTATTGGGCTAAATCTTCCACAAATTAGTCCTAGTTTATGTTTTTTCATTTTACTATTCCTCCAATTTTCTGTATAAAGTATATATTTTTTTAATTTTTTTTTCAATTATCTTATACTACTATTTTGGGTTAATCGATCATATTTTATTTTGATATTTGACAAAAAAAATTTTCCATGCTAGAATAATATACATATTTAGCAATGATAAGAGGTTAGTAATAATCTAAGTTTTATCAAGAGAGTCTGTGGTTGGTGAAAACAGATTAAAACATTTTATGAATCTGCTCTTTAGCTTCTAGCCTAATAAGTTAGACCATTTGTACAGGTTACGTACTTTTAAGTTATAAATCAAGGTGGTACCGCGAATATTCGCCCTTATGCAAAATGCATAAGGGCTTTTTGTTATTTATTTTCTTGATTTAGAAAGGTGGAATTGTTTATGGAAAAAGTTGAAATTGGAAAAAAGTATAGACATTTCAAAGGACATGAAGTTGAAGTTCTTGGTATTGCAAAACACTCGGAAACTTTAGAAAATTTAGTTATTTATACTCACTTAGGTACTGGTGATATGTGGGCTCGTCCAGAGTCGATGTTTACAAGCGATGAAGATGTTACTAATAAGGCTGGTAATATTACTGGTCAAAAACATAGATTTAAATTAATGTAATTATAAAAAATAGGAGGATTTATTATGATTGATATTAAATTTTTAAGAGAAAACCCTGATATTGTTAAACAAAATATCAAAAACAAATTTCAAATGCACAAATTACCTCTTGTTGATGAGGTTATTGAACTTGATAATAAAAACAGAGAATTAAAGCTTCATGGTGATGAACTTAGAGCTCAAAGAAATACTTTGAGTAACCAAATTGGTGGTTTAATGCGTGATGGTAAAAAAGATGAAGCTGAACAAGTTAAAGCTGAAGTTAAAAAAATTAATGATGAGCTTGTTGAAAATGAAAAGTTAGAAAATGAATATTCAGAAAAAGTTACAAATATTATGATGAAAATTCCTAATATTATGCATGAGTCTGTTCCTATTGGAAAAGATGATAGTGAAAATGTTGAAAACGAAAAATATGGTGAACCTGTTGTTCCTGATTATGAAATCCCATATCATACAGATATTATGGAAAGCTTAGCTGGAATTGATTTAGATGCTGCTCGTAGAGTTGCTGGAAATGGTTTTTACTATTTGGTTGGTGATATTGCTAGACTTCATTCTGCTGTTCTTTCTTATGCTAGAGATTTTATGATTAATAAAGGATTTACATATTGTATTCCACCTTATATGATAAGATCTGACGTTGTTACAGGTGTTATGAGTTTTGAAGAAATGGATGCTATGATGTATAAAATTGAAGGTGAAGATTTATATTTAATTGGTACTAGCGAACATTCTATGATTGGTAAATTTAAAGGTCAAATTTTGGAAAAAGCTAATTTACCTTATACTATGACTTCTTATTCTCCATGTTTTAGAAAAGAAAAAGGAGCTCATGGTATTGAAGAACGTGGTGTTTATAGAATTCACCAATTTGAAAAACAAGAAATGATTGTTGTTTGTGAACCTGATGAGTCTTGGGATTGGTACGAAAAAATGTGGCAATATACTGTTGAATTATTTAGAAGCATGGAAATTCCAGTTAGAACTTTAGAATGTTGTTCTGGAGACTTAGCTGACTTAAAAGCAAAATCTTGTGATGTTGAAGCTTGGAGCCCTCGTCAACAAAAATATTTCGAGGTTGGTAGCTGTTCAAACTTAACAGATGCGCAAGCAAGACGTCTTGGAATTCGTATTAAAGGTGAAAAAGGAAATTATTATGCTCATACTCTTAATAATACTGTTGTTGCTCCACCTCGTATGTTAATTGCTTTCTTAGAAAACCACTATCAAGCAGATGGTTCAATTACTATTCCAGAAGTTTTGAGACCATATATGGGTGGAATTGAAGTTTTAAAACCAAATAAAAAATAATTTTAGAATATAACAAAACTCTGTATAAAACAAAAAGGACCAAAATCGTTAATTTCAATTTTGGTTCTTTTTTATTATTTTTGCATATAATTTTTTAATATGTATCCATATATATAATCAGCTTTTAATAATAAGTATTCAATATCTTGCTTATCTAATTCATGAGTGCTGTCAAGCCAATGATATCTATCATTTATTGATAAAATTTGATCATATAGTTTCTCATCTATTTTTTCATATTCAATCATTATTGTTAGAATATTATAGTCTGGAAGTGTTTTTCCAAGTCTTGAAGTAAGAAATTTTACATTTATATATTCTATTATAGCTTGACACATTACATATTGGTTTTCGATATTCTCTTCACTTAAAATACGATCGATCTTTTCTGATAGGTTAGCATTTTTTCTTATATTTTCTAATTTTATATTTTCCATATTATTCACCTACCTTTCCCAAGCATTTTTATTATGTAATCTTCTAAGTTCTTTTTTATTTGCTCCATATTTTAAAGCTAAATAATGAGCAAATCTTGGATTCATTTTCTCTAAGTCTATTAAATGTGGTTCCATTTCTTCATAACTAGCTGTTTTTCCAGTAGGACTATGGCTTTCTATAAAATCCATTCCTTTATTAGATATATTATCTGTCAATAAAAATGTCTTCTTTTCATATAAATATTTTGCACTATATTTAGGAATTGTGGCTAGTGAACTAATACTTGTATTTCTTTTCATATGAACGATGTATTGACCATAATATGGAACATCAACGACTAAAACACTATCTTTAATTTCTCTTCCTCTACCATCTGTTTTTATGCTTCCATCAGGATTTCTTACTTTTCTTAAACAAACACCATATGATATATCTTTTTCTTGTTTCAACGCTGTTAAAGCTTGGTCAATCTCATAATCTTTTGCTGCAAAAGCTTTCTTTCTACCTCTTATTAAACATGGAATGCCAATATTATTCAATTGTTCTAAATCATCTTCAGTTATTCCATCGCGTTTAATGTATTCTAATAAATTTTCTCTAGCATTTTTGTCATCTAAGTTTGATGGATCTAAATAATCCCCTATTTGTCTATATAATCTAGAGAGCCTCCTATGATCCTTCAGCAAACCTTGTATTTTGTTATCTGAGCTTTTTTGCGATTTTTCTATTAGTTTTTTCTTTATAATGTCCTCTATTGCTCTATCATAAGCATGTGCAATTTTATTTGCAATATGTATGTTCAAACACAATTCTAATATTGGTTCATTCAAAGCACCATCTATAACATCTTGTATATTTTCATACTCAAGTGGTGTTTGCACTTCTATTGGTTTTTCTTTTTCTATTTCTTCATATATTTTCTTCCATTCTGGATTGACTTTATCAAATAATTCCATTAATTCTGTGAATCTATCTTCAGTCGGTTTAGATGCATAAAATTTAAATACGTTACTAGTTCTGGCTATTTCTACTAATTTTAATGCAGCTCTATATTCAGGTGTATCTTTCATTTGACTCCACCTCCTAACTTGCACTCTTTTTTATTATAGCATATTTTGTATATTTTATCAAATTGGCAAAGCTGCTGTATGTTTTATACCTGTCAATCGGTAAGCTCATAAGCAATTGTATTTTATGTATAATAAGTGTAATAAAACATCCCTAGTATACTGAAGTGATAATATGGAAGTAGATACATCTACTTTCATATTACCACTTCGCATATTTTTGGATTTATCATTAAAGTTAAGAAAAGCACGCCTTATATTGGCGTGCTTTAGTTATGACGAGATCAAACTATTAATCTTCGAAGCAATAGTTTTCACTTTTGCTTCAACAAATTCGTCATATTCCCTTTCCGAAAGATCAGCAAGCTCTTCATCAAGCTCAAGCAACCTTGCATATGTAGCAAGAGTCTTGCGATAATCGCTGTCTCCCTTTCTGGGCTTTTTTTGGACTTCCACGTACTTTTTAATTCTCTGGCGAAGTTTTTCTATTTGTCTCATTGTGGTGCCTCCTTTATGTATTACAGATTATGATACGTATTTATTATAGCACAATTTCATGATTATGTAAATCTAGATTGAATATGTCTGGCTTTTATGGTATAATTTTTTTGTTAATATAATGATTGGAGAATTTATTATGATTATTAAAAACCCACAATTTGAAATTTCAGCAGTTAGACCTGCTCAATATCCCAAAAATGATTTACCACAAATTGTTCTTGTTGGAAAGTCTAATGTTGGAAAATCATCTTTTATAAATACAATGATTAATAGAAAATCTTTAGCTAGAACTAGTAATACTCCCGGTAAAACTAGACAAATTAATTTTTATAATATAGATAATAATTTTTATTTTGTTGATCTACCTGGATACGGTTATAGTAAACTTAGCAAGGAAGAACAAGTAAACATGGGAAGATTTATTGAAGATTATCTAGAAAAATGTCAAAACATTTCACTTATTGTACTTCTTCTAGATATTAGACATAATCCAACTGCTGATGACGTTCATATGTTGAATTATATTAAGAAAACAAATTTGCCTTTTATACTTGTAGCTAACAAAGCTGATAAAATAGCTGTAACAAAGGTTGATAATGAATTGAATAAAATTAAAGAATTTTTAGGAATATCTTTTACTACTCTTCTTCCTTTTTCTGCTGAAAGAAAAATTTATTCTGAAGCTGTATGGGATGAGATAGAAAAATTTATCTAAATTATATATAAAATGAGCAATGCCCCACTGGAATACCAGCGGGGTTCTTTTAACATCAAAAAACAATTATATTTAGCACATTATTTATTCTGTACTTTTTTTACCTTTTTAGGTCTTGATAGTTTTACAACAATTGTAGTATCATCGACCCTACTTAATTTCACATCAGCTAAACTATCGAAAAAATCTAGGTTAATTAATGCAGCTGCTGCTTCAATTTGTTCTTCGACATCAGCTACTGTAGCTGCATATTCTACAATAGCCTTCTTTGCTCCTTTCTTATCAATGCGGACATTGTAGTACATAAGTACTGTCACTCCATTGACGATGATTGTTTCGGTTATGTACTTCATTTTTGCTTTTTTCTTCTTTTTCCGAAACATTTTGTCCACCTCCTAAAATTGATACTTATTTATTATATCATATAAGAGGCTTTTCTCCTAATTTTATTTCTTGCTTTTTATCATTTTTATGGCTTTTTGTCTTTCAACCATTATTACATGCCCGCATCCCTGACATTCTAATTTAAAGTCTACACCTACTCTTGTGATTTTCCATTCTTTACTTCCACATGGATGTTGCTTTTTTGTAATAACTATATCTCCTACATTATATTCCATTTTATTTCTCCTAAAAAGCTTATTTACTTAATCTTGATTTAACTTCTTCTTCACCTAATACTTGTATAATTTCGTATAAGTCTGGTGTATTTGCTCTTCCTGTTAATGTTACTCTTATTACTGTACTTATATCTCCAACATGTCCTTTATATTTTTCTGGTTCAGATTTGTATTCTTTAACTTCTCTTGCATATCCAAGTTTCTCTGATAAATCTTTCATTCTATTGAACCATGTTTGTTTGTCATCGTTTATATCAAAATAATTATTTACGTATTCTGATACGATTGTTTTTATTTCTTCTGGATCTGTTATTTTTTGATATTCAAATTCAGTATTCTTAGCAAATTTTTCAGGATACATGTAATAAATTATATCTTTTACATCTGACCATTTTGCTATGTCTTTTCTTGGTTTTACGTTTCCTCTTTCTATTCCTAAAACTTTTAATGAATATTCTTTGTTATCTAGCATTTCTTTTAATTCTGGATCAAATCTTTCTGCCCAAGCATATGAAAAATCATAAACTTCTTGTGCTGTGAATTTAGATATAACACCTTTTGCTACATCTAATAATTTAACCATATCAAATAAAGCTCCACTAACTCCCATTTTATTTAGATGAAATTCAAAATCTTTCATCATATCTTTATCTGGATTTTGTTTTCTCCAAATTTCAAAGTTAGAATTTGCAATATTCATTAAATATTCTTTTAATGCTTCTTTTGGTATACCAACCTCTGTATAGTAAGAAACTGCTGCTTCTGGGTCTTTTCTTTTACTTAGTTTTCTTCTTGAACCTTCTTCAGCTTTCTCTAATGGTGCTGTATGTGCAAATTTTGGAACTTTGAATCCAAGTATTCTGAATAGTTGAATGTGAAGTGGTACAGATGATAACCATTCATCACTACGTGTAACTAATGTTGTGTGCATTAAATGATCATCTACAGCATGTGCAAAGTGGTATGTTGGTAATCCATCTGATTTGATAATTACTATATCTTGATCATTTTCAGGCATATCAACTCCGCCTTTTATTACGTCTTTTACTTTTATTTTCTTTTCAGGGTCACCAGGTGATTTTAATCTTATGATATATGGATCTCCATTTTTTATTTTTTCGTAAGCCATATCAACAGGCATATTTCTACATTTTGCCCATTTTCCATAATATCCTGTTCTTTCTTGTGCTTTCGTTTGATTGTCTCTGATTTTTTCTAGTTCTTCCGCTGAACAGAAACATGGATATGCATTTCCTTCTTCTAATAATTTTTTTGCATATGCTTTGTAAATTTCCCTTCTTTCACTTTGAATATATGGTCCGTAATTTCCTTTTCCTACTGTTTCATCTGGATATAGATCATAATCTTTATATGCATTTAGTATTTCTTCTGTTCCATTTTCTATTTTTCTTTTTTGATCTGTATCTTCTATTCTTACAAAGAACACTCCATTTGTTTGTTCTGCTATTTTCTTTGCTATTAATCCCTGGAAGATTCCCCCTACGTGTATGAATCCTGTTGGGCTTGGTGCAACTCTAACTACTTGTGCTCCTTCTGGTAAGTCTCTTTCAGGATATTTTTCTTCATAATATGATGCATCCTTTACATCTGGGAATATTAAATCTGCTAATTCTTTTCTATCCATAAAAACCTCTCCTTATTAATTAATACTGTGTATTTTATCACATTTTTCAATGGTTTACAATCTCTTAATATAAATATTTGTTTATAAAAAATACACCCCAAAGGGTGAATTCCTTAGGGATTAAGTAATTTTTATAAAAAGGACATAACTTGAAATAATAGTTATGCCTTTTTTATTGCTTTTTTTCTGTTGGCAAATCTATTTCACCAATAAAATTAAATACTATTTTAATTTTTTTAATCTTTCTAGTGCCAATTGTATCTACATTATAAATATAAACTTTCTCAATAAATGTTCTGATTATTTCAGCGTTAAGTTTTGTGATATTGGTATAACAGTTAACAAGATTTAGAAAACTACTTGTATTAGTGATTTTCTCTTGCTCATTTTTAATAACTTTATTTAATTCAGTAATTCGCACATTTAAAGTTTGTTGTTCTTTTTCATAAGCAGAAATCATTTTTATAAATTGTTCATCACTAATTTTTCCTTCAACATTATCTTCATAAAGTCTTTGAATTAATAAATCTATTTTTGATACACGACTTATAGACTGTTCTAATTCTTTCTTACTTTCACGTATCTTACGTTCTAATTCTTTATTTTTATTCTTTGCCACAAGTTCTACAAATTCATCTTCATAATCTCTTGCAAATGCAGTTACCTGTTGAATCATATATAAGAGTGCTTTTTCAATATCAATATTCCTTATTTGATGTGAAGTGCAATTATGCTTTCCACGTTTTCTATAAGTTGCACACACCATATATTCTTTATCATGATTCCAATCTTTAGAACGAACTTGATATAATTTAGCTCCACAATCAGCACAATATAGCATTCCAGATAATATTGGCATTTCTCCAAGAGGAGTACGTCTGCGTTTTCCGTTTCTAATCTTTTGAACTGTACTAAAAGTTTCTTCATCAATAATTGCCTCATGCTTATTTTTGAATACTTTCCATTCAGATGGATCATTATCAATTTTCTTTTTTATCTTATAAGACTTTCTTCTAGTTTTGAAATTGATAGTGTGTCCTAGATATTCTTGTTTATCTAGGATATTAGCCACAGTTCTTGCAGACCATTTACAGGGTTCTTCTGTAATAATTGCTGTTGGATATAATCCAATACTTTTAAAATAATAAGATGGTGTAAATATTCCTTCATCTTTTAATTTATGAGCAATTTGAGTTGGTCCATATCCTTCAATACATAATTGAAATATATATTTTACAACTTTTGCAGCATCCTCATCCACAATCCAATGATTTTTATCATCTGGGTCTTTTTTATATCCAAAAGGTGGAGTTGTACACAAGGGTTTACCAGATTCACCTTTAGCTTTGAATACTGCTCTTATTTTCTTACTTGTATCTTTTGCATACCATTCGTTTATTATATTAAGGAAAGGTGTAAAATCGCTATCTTGCTGATTAGCACTATCAACACCATTGTTAATTGCGATAAATCTAACTTCTGCATTTGGAAAAGCAATTTCAGTATAGTATCCAACTTTAAGATAATCTCTACCAAGTCTACTCATATCTTTTACTATGATAGTACCAATTTTTCCTGATTCCATTTCTGCAATCATTCTTTGAAAGTCTGGTCTATCAAATGTAGTTCCACTTACACCATCATCCACAAAGAATTCGGTATTTATAAATCCATTATCATCGGCATATTTTTTTAATATTGCTTTTTGATTTTTAATACTGTTGCTATCACCTTGTAATTCATCATCTCTAGATAATCTGCAATATAGTGCGGTAATCTTACTAGATGTTGCAACACAAGAATGTCCATATAATTCATTCATAATTATTCTCCTTCCTTTGACAGCCTTCTAATGGAACACCCTTTTTAGGGTAGTGTAATATTACCGTACTATTTGCAATATATCAAGTTATATCAGGCTGATAATTGATTTATATTTTCTTTGTCTTTTACATGATTTAATATTAGTTTCTTTACCTTATCATAGGCAGTTTCTGTTGATGATTTACTTGTTTCACATTCTATAATGAACACAGTATCATCAATTTGTAGAACTGTTTCTTTTGCTAATGTGTCCATTAATAATTCCTCCTAGTTTAATTGAAGAACTTTAATAGCGTCAGTTCTTATTAGCATTCCATCAAGATATTCTTTTGCAAGATATCCAACTTGTTGATTACCACAGAATAATTCATTTATAGCACGAGCACTAATAGGCATTCTAATAGTAATCCAATAATAACTGAAGTCACCAAATGCAATAGCTTTTCCAGTTGAGGGCATAGAATTAGTAACATACACAGGTCTACCCATAATAGTATTAGAATTATGATTCCATATGTAATTATCATCTGAATCTTTTAATGTGTATAAAGTTTTTGCAATTTCATCATTTATTAACCATGAACCTTTGATTCTATATTCTGGTTTTAAAGAAAAGTATAGTGCAATAACATCATTAAATGTTAATTTAGTAGAAGTTACTCCAACTTCAGCACCATTAGTGTCATTTAAAATGCCAATAGGCATATTTACTCCAGTACCATTAATGAACGCATTTTCTTCAGCTTTTCCAAAACTTTTAGCAAAATGTTTTACTAGATAGTCCTCTGTATCAAAATGAGAGTCATGAATAATATCTTCATCCATTCTTGTGATGATTGATAAAGCATGACTTCCCATTCTTTTTTTAATAAAATCATCTACAACATTTTTTATATCTTCACTATCAATTGGTTTCCATTCTGCAGTATCATCACTATCAGATACAAAGATAGTATGATCAGAATCATTTACTTTTATATTGGTAGCAATTTTTCTAAATACACATTCATTATTAATAAGATCATTGTATTTTTTATTACTATCATAAGGTAGTACATACATTTCGTTTCCGATGTTTCCACCTTTTAAGTCTTCATAATTTCCTTTTATTCCTTTCATCATTCCATTCCAGAATTCTTTTTTATAATTTGTTAATTCGATTGTAATTTTATCGTATGTCATTTTTATTTCCTCCAATTTCTTAATTTATTTATATTACCCATTTGATTTTAAAAGGGTTATTAATGGGTATAGTTTAATTACCCTTTTGATTTCGCTTAATTTACACATAAAACCCCACGCCCGTTGAAAGACTAATATTTGCTAGAGATTTGAATCCCCCTAGGGTATTAATATTAATTAAACGATATAACTCAAATCATACACACCACCTCCTTCACAGTGGGGGCAAATGTGGCAGATAAATATATATAATCTCTATAGAGATATTAATATTTGAATTGACTATTTTTACTTGCCACAATGCCCCAAATAATTATTTGAGAAAATCTGGCAATAACCTATAGCCTGTAACCATTGTGGTTTTCTCACCACCAGCTTTAGGTCGCTTACGAACTACTGGTACAATAGTTTCTAAACTTTGTTTGAAGTTCCTCATACTTTCAGCATAGTGCCCATTCTCTAAACACCAACTTCTATAACGCTGATATACAGTTGAAGTCTTTTCTTCATAGTTTCCTTGTTCCATACATTCTTCTATAAAGAGTTGTAGTTTATCACTATTGTGTTGATATAGTGCGGTTGCATCTTTAACTGATTGTGGTATTGATAATCCTTCTTTTTTAAGTAACTCATACCCATCTAATAACCAATTAAGAATTGCACTTTGAACTTCATCTTTAGCAAATTCCTTTTTTAGTGATTTATCTTGTTCCGACTCATCAAAGTGTCTTTCAAAAGGAATAATGATAATACGTCCACTTGTAAAAATAGTCATATCATTTACTGTTGGAAGATAGTTTGTGTTTATATAAAGTTTGAATAATGGTCTAAAATCAAAACTATTCTCATGTAGAAATCTAGCATTTAAAGTATCGTTACCAGTCATGCTTTTAACTTGTGCAGAATTTAATACCAGCCCTTTACCAGGCTCTGATATATTTACAAATCGTACACTAGCAAGACGTGCAATATCCTCACTAGGTTGAGAACTATTAGTATTACTTTTCTGCGCTATTGTTTCAGGTCTTGCAGTACAACCATATGAGCCTAGAACTTTTAAAACGCTTTCACATAGAGTTCCTTTACCATTACGAGTACTAGCTCCATATAGAATGGTCATGCATTCATGCCTAGTATCTCCAGTAAGACCATATCCAAATATCTTTTGAAGAAACTTTGCTTTTTCTATATCTCCAGACATTATTTCTAAAATAAAGTTGTCCCATCTATCACTATGTGCATTAGAATCAAATACAACATTTGAAATTTTAGTTAATTTGTCTGAACTCTTATGTTCTTGGCAAGTTCGTTTTCTAATATCAAGTGTTCCATTTTTACAATTGAAGATATATGGGTCATTATCGAATTCAGATATAGAAATAGGATGATAAACTTGAGCATCTTTTAAAATGTTTACTCTGTAATTGTGTGACTGCCATTTCTTTGAATAATCCATATAAATCTTACGTTTGTGCTCATCTTCAATTTTTAAAGCATACATATGAAGTAAATTAGCAAGAGCCATACAAAGTTTCATTGCTTTTAATCCACCAATATCATGTGTCCATATTCCATTTTCGTAATAGAACCAAGATTTACGTTCTGGAACATAACGAAGTTTTTCTTGATAAAAATCTGCAAATAACATCCCTGCACCTATATCAGTCCAAGGATATTTTGCAACATCAATTGGATTTAAGTTAGATAATTTATCAAAATCATCGTTAAAATCTTCAGTTGGATTGATTTTCACTATTGGAGAATAGAATTCTTTTATTCCGCTTATAGCAGTATCAATAGTCATGTCTCCATATGTTTTATTACCACGAAGTTCATCCCATTTAGCACGATACAAATCAGACTTTCGATAGAGTCTATCTATTTGTTCTTTATTGCCATTACAATAGAATGCAAGAATAGATGTAAGAGCAAGATCTGCTTCACTATGTGATGGATAATCTGAAATATCACCATTCCATAACTTTGAAAATTTATGTCCTTGTTTAGATGACATTGCTTTTTCAATAATACTTTCATCAGTTAAGTAACTTTCACGTTCTTTCTGTATAATGGTAGTTTTAGAATTTTCACGTTTCATATAAGTTTCAAGTAACCATTGAAAGCCATCCAAGTTTTCAGCAATATCTAATTTTTGAAGAACATTACCTGTGATAGTTACAAAGCGATTAGTTGCTCCAGCTACATAAACTTCCACATTATTCTTTTTAATGTAATATTTATCCTTATTAAATAAGTAGTTGTCTGGTGCTAATAAAATAATGCGAAATCCAGCACCACTTGGACTAATTTCAATATATGTGTTTGGAAAATGAGAAACTATTTCTTTAGACCATGAGCATAGATTTCCATCTTCAATACAGTGGTCTAAATCTATTGCAATAATCTTTCCATCAACGCGTATTCCAATTCCATCATATATATCTAATCCATTTACTACAGAATTAAAGTCAGTAAAAGTATTTGCGTTATTAACAGATGCTTTATTATTGGTATGTGGGTTATATGGAACTTTTGTTAATCTTCCATCACTAGTTTCATACTTCCAATTGCAAAACTTTGCATTTTCTTTTAAATATTTTGGTATATCCTTTGAATTTACCATTTTAAATTCCTCCTTACTTTTGAAGGTTTGTTTCCTTCTAAGTACTAGGCAAAAGAAAATGGCATTTTTTTACCCTCAAAATGAAAAATCAAAATATTGATAATTAAGAATAAAGATGAAATAATTTCAAATTTAGAAATTGTTTTGAATAAAATATGCAACAAAAAAGGATTATCAGAAGAAAAAGAAAAACTGGAGAATAGTCTAGCAGAGCAAATTGAAAAAATACAAGAGCTTATTGAAATGAATTCAAGGGTGGCGCAAAACCAAGAAAAGTATAAAAAAGAATATGATGCGATAATAAAAACTTATGATGAAACAAAAGCAAAGTATGAACAATTAGAAATTGAGATATCAAAACAAGCTGCAAAGCATCAGATGATAAAAGACTATATTAATACCTTAAAAAAACAAACAAGACTTCTTGAAAAGTTTGATGGACTATTGTGGGGAAGTTTACTTGAAAGTGCTACAATAAAGGACAAGGATACAATCGTATTTAAATTTAAAGATGGAACAGAAATAAATGGATAAAAAATTATTATAAATTTTTAAGAGCAAATGTAAAATTTTGCTCTTTTTATGATATAATAAGCACACAGATAAATAGTAATTTTTTGTTGTGATTGGAGGAATTGTTATGCACGATTTTTTAGGTTTAGGTATTGGTATAGGAAGATTTATTGTTATACTATTATGTATCTATTTTGTAGTTAAATGGGCAGTAAAAAAAGGAATTGCAGAATATTATGAAGAAAAAGATGAAAATAATAAGTAATAATAAATTACAGGTCGATTAGCTAAAAGCATTGAAATATCTGTACCTTATGGATATGTTAAAACGCATTGCTTGTAGCAACGGGGTATTTGTCATACAATTTAATTAACGAAAGGAGGAATTTTAAATGTTAAAAGATAACTTAAAAACATTAAGAAAAAATAAAGGACTTTCTCAAGAAGAATTAAGCGTTAAATTAAATGTTGTAAGACAAACGGTATCAAAGTGGGAACAAGGGTTATCAGTACCAGATGCAGAAATGTTAATATCTATATCAGAGGTATTTGATACACCTGTTAGATCTGGATGCAAGTATAAGACGTGTTGCGGAAAGTAAGCAATTACAAGGTTTTGCGAATACACATAAATAATTTTAAGGGAAGAATAGGGAATTAGATACCTTTTAGATACCTTGAAATAAAATAATATTTTAAAAGTCGAATTAAATTTCGGCTTTTTTATTGACAAAAAATATAAATTAAAATATAATACTATTGTATTAAGTAAATAATACAACGGAGGTGCGAAATGGATTTTACATTTGATAATAATATACCAATTTATATACAATTATTAGATTACTTAAAAATTTATCTCATATCAGGAGTTTTTAAAGCTGGAGATAAGTTACCATCTGTTAGGGATTTTGCAACTACTTTTAAAGTGAATCCAAACACAATGCAAAAAGCTTTAACAGAGCTTGAGGATATGAATTTAATTTATACTGAAAGAACTAATGGAAAATACGTTACAAATGATGCTAAATTAATTGAAAGTTTAAAAGATGAATATGCAATTACACTAGCAAAAAGTTATTTTCAGGGAATGAGGAGAATTGGTTTAGGCAAAGCGGATTCTATAAAATATTTAGAAGGGATAGATGAATAATATGGAATTAGTTGAGATTAAAAACTTGAGTAAGTCTTATGATGATAAAGAAGTTTTAAAAGAAGTTAATTTAAAAATATCATGTGGTAAAATAATTGGATTACTTGGTAAAAATGGAGCAGGAAAAACAACTTTAATAAAACTTATTAATGATTTATTAACTCCAACAAATGGTGAGATTAAAATAAAAGGTAATTCAGTAGGTGTAGAATCTAAAAAAATTATTGCATATCTTCCAGAAAGAACATACTTAAACAAACAAATGAAAGTATCAGAAGTAATAGAATTTTTTAATGATTTTTATGATAACTTTGATGCAGATAAAGCAAAGAAGTTATTAAAAGACTTAGACTTAGATATTAATAAAAAACTTTCTAAAATGAGTAAAGGAATGCAAGAAAAAGTACAATTAGTACTTGTAATGTCAAGAAGTGCAGATCTTTATATATTAGATGAACCATTGGGTGGAGTTGATCCAGCAACAAGAGATTACATTTTAGATACAATTCTTTCCAATTTTAATGAGAATGCTAGTGTAATAATTTCTACTCATTTAATATCTGATATTGAAAGAATTTTGGATGAAGTGATTTTTATTGATAAAGGTAGAGTTATATTACATGAAGATGCAGACAAATTAAGAAATAAAGAAAAATCATCAATAGATGAAGTGTTTAGGAGGATGTTCAAATGTTAGTAAAGCTATTAAAATATGATTTAAAATATATGTTAAAAAATATGATTATTTTTTATATATTAACTATATTTTTTGCAATATCAACAAGAATTTTATTTGCAATTGACGATTCTGTTATCTTGAAAATAATTTCACAAATTAGTGTTGGATGTATGTTTTCAATGATGGCTAGTATATTAATTAATACACTAATGAGAAGTTGGGTAAGGTTCAGAGATTTTATTTATAAAGATGAAGCGTATTTAACTCATACATTGCCAGTAACTAAAAATGACATATATAATTCTAAGCTTTTACAAACATTAATATTCTTTGTTATAAGTTTTTCTGTAATTGTTATTGGTTTGTTTATTGCATACTATACAAAAGATAGGTGGATATTATTAAAAGATTTTATAAATAATTTTACTATAAGTATAAATTTTAGCACTTCATTTTTTATAGTAAGTGTTTTATCAATACTATTTTTAGAAATATTTAATGCATTGCAATGTGGTTATTTAGGATTACTCTTAGGTTATAGAAGAAATAATGGGAAAATAGGATTTTCAGTTTTATTTGGATTTATAGCTTATATTTTATCTCAAAGCATTGTATTATTTTTAACGTTTATATTGGGGTTATTTAATAGTAATATAATGGATTTATTTAAAAATAATATTCAACTGGATTCAAATTCATTTAAGTTATTAGCAGTAATTGCAATTATAATTTATCTAACAATTATAGTAGTAATGAGTTTTATTTGTAAAAAAGTATTTAATAAGGGTGTTAATATAGAATAAAAAAATAATTATAATGGATAATAATTATGAAAAATTTAGATACCTTTTTAGATAGCTATATTATATGAAAAACGAAAAATATTTCATAAAACAAGAAGAGATAAGCAATAAAATGGAAGAATATTTCAAAAAAAGTGAAAAATATTTCCATGTGGTACAATTCTTGGTGAGAATATTGATGAAAAAGAAAAGAATGATTTAAAAGTAATATCAGAGAAGTTAGAGGTTATTAATGAACAACTATCCAGAAAACAAAAACAAAAAAGAAAAATAATATCTAATTCTTTAATAATTGCAGATGTGTGCATCATATTGCTTTTTGTATTATTAGCGGTATTAGGTAGTTCATATCAAACTTGGGATTATAGCAATCCTGAATGGTCTGTTATTGGAACATTGTGGCATTCATTTGAGTAGGTATTTTTTAAAGTTGCACCAATCGCTGTTATAGCAATTACATCAATATTAGGAATAATATTTGTTAAAAGAAATAAATAAGATAAGCAAGTAGGAGCCAAAAGGCTCTTATTTTTATGGTTTTAAATCCTATTCGCTTACAAAACTTTTCTTATTATATAAGATAAATCGTATTCACTCTAAAAGGTTTGTGGTATTAAGAATGGTGTCGTGATAGACCAAATTACAGTATAAATTTAATAAAAAATAACCACACTAGAGTAATTAACTCCAATGTGGTTATTCTTTTGTTCCATTTGAAAGTGTCATCTAAACATTTTTTATTAAATCCCTAAATGAACTTCACAAAAATGTTAGATTTTTGTCTAACCTTTTGGGGAGAGTTGGATTTTATATTTCTAATTTATCATTTGTAAAATTTATTAATTTATCTTTATATTTTATTGCTATAAACTCATCTTTCTCTGTATCTTGTGATGAATCTATTTTTATACCAGAACCAAATCCGTCTGCATATTTTATGTTATATCTATCAGTATCTTTAACTTTTTCTAGTTCAATATACTGATTTCTTTCCTCAGAAAATGGCGTATTACTGTCATATACATATAATCTATATTTACTTTCTGACATTTTTTCTAGTGCATATCCATTTATTGCATGATAATATCCATCTCTTAATTCTATTGTAACTATTTTTTTATTGCTAAATAATACTTTTAATTTTGATATAGTTTTTTCTGTAACAGAATTTCTTCCATCTATTACAACTTCATCATTAATTGTTTTGGATACGCTTTCATCTTTTTTTGCTTCGTTATACATACCAAAAGATTGATTGTTACCAAGTGCCCAGTAATAAAATAAACAACTTATTAAATCACTGTCACTATTATTTTGTTTTAAATACTTTGATGTTATATGATTAGATTTTTTTAGTTCATTTGTTTTTGGATAATAAAAATATGGTAATCTTTTTTCAAAAATTATATTAAGTTCTTTACTTGTTGCATTATAACCAATAGTCGAATGTCTCATTATTATTTCTTTTTTTCCTTCAGCATTAGTTGTTTCTTCAATAACTTCTGTACCTACATCACCTTCTATATATTTTTCCGTTTCTTCCTTTGATTGCCTATATTTAGATATATTTTCTACTGTATTTTCTAAACTTGAAGGTAATTCTTCTTGGTTATATGATTTTTCTGTTACTATTGCTATTCCTTCACATATTCCTGTATTTGCCTTTACGCGTAAATTTCTAAATTGGAATGCATCTCTATTTAACTTAAATCCAGAATCCCAATTTCCTAATGACCATGATGGATTAGTTATTCCTGCTGTAAATTCTTTAATAATTAAACCATATTTTCTTGTTGGATCACTTATATATACATAACTTTGTCCATCTTTTTTGCTTACTGCTCCCATTTCTACTCCATCAGTTATTCCATCTCCGTCTGTATCAGCATTGTATGGATTCGTATACACCTTATTTCCAAAGATTGTTCTCATTCCGCCAAGTTCGATTTCATCAGGTAATCCGTCTCCATCTGTGTCTTTTGTTCCATCTACTCCGACTGAAACCTGACTAATTCTTTTGAATATATCTATTATTTCATCTGTACTTATTGTATAGAAGTTACCATTTGTTCTTGTTGCTATATCTGCAATATCTGATGTATCTCCATCATTGGTATTGCTTCCAGTATTTAAAAATATTGTGAAAATCGTTATATTTTTATCTATTGCTTTGTTTATTATTTCTTCTTTTCTAGATGATAATGTGCTGTCCTCACCATCTGTTAGAAGAACAATTACTTTTCCAGTACTATCTTCCTCATCTAATAATTCCAATCCTTTTTCTAATCCTGAAGCTATGTATGTTCCCCCATTACTTTGGAATGATGACTCTAAGTCTTTAACTGTATTTTTATCATTAGTTGGCTCTTGTATAACTGTTGCTGAATATTCAAATTTTACTATTGAAAATTTATCTTTATCTTCCAAAATATCAACGAAATTTTGTGTTGCTTTTATTCTTAGATCTTGAGGATCATTTGATTCCATACTACCTGAATCATCTATAACAAATGCCACATTAAATGAATCTGAACTATCTCTTACTCTAACAACTCTCTCTGACCATACTTCTTTCCATGTATCTAAATTTACTAAAATATATTCACTAAAATGATTTGTATCAAATGATATAGTATTTTTCTCTGTATCTATTTTAGTGTCCATTATTACCATTTGTTGATTCTCTTTGTCATACCATAACACTCCAAGGCTTTCTTCTCTTGTGTTACCTAATTTATCTTCATTATACTTCATTGTTACAGTTGCATCTTTTAGTTGAAAATTGAAGAAATTTCCTGATATATCAATGCTTTGTCCTAAGCTTCCTACACAGCTGTTTATCTTTGCATCAGTATTACTTAAATCATTTATTGTTACTTTTGATAGTGGATTAGCTTGAACATCATACTCTATATTTATTTCACTTACTACTTTGTCGCCATCAATTTTTATATTTTGTTTTTTATTATAACTTCTTGCAAAGACAAAATATATTATTGCTGCATTTAATACTAACAATATCAATATAAATTTATTTATATTTTTTCTCATTTTTTCTTCCTTTCAATATATTTTTATTTGTTTTTATAATTTTCATAATTTTCTTTTGTTGTAATTACAAAATCTTTGTAATTGTCGTCTGCTGTGATTGTTATTATTAGTTTTCCATTTTCATTTTTGTAATTTTTAAATTCTGTATAATGTTTTCCTTCTCTTATTAGAAGAATTGAATCTTCACTATTTGTAGTGTATTCTACTTTTCCTTTGAAATTTGTAAAATCAAATACACTATATGTTGAATTAACATTTTTGTCTCTATCATATTCTTCTACTCCACCATAATATTGTGACTCTAAATCATCTGGTATTAATTTAATATTATAACTTGTATTTACTTCTTCTGGTTTAACTTCTGACACTGTATATTTTCTATCTATTTTCAAATTTCTTTTTACTTTTATATAATCTGATATTCCATCATCTGCTGTTGAATATTTAGTTGGATCTGAATTGTATCTTGTTACTTCTTCATAATCAGTTAATCCATCACCATCTGTGTCTGAATTTATCATACTAGTTCCATATTCTGCTTCTTGTTCATTTGTTAATCCGTCATTGTCATAATCTAATTGTCTATTCTCGTCTGTTAATTCAATTTCTAAATCTGATTTTGTATATGTTATTCCAGAATCCTCTTCTACTTCATTTTCAACAATGCTATATTTTTCCTTACTTTTATGTGATTGTTTTCCAAAGAAATTTAGACCTGCTAGTATTATTAGCAATAGTGCAAAAATCAGTATCAACACTATAAAAATCTTTAGTTTTATTTTATAGAATTTTTCTCCTCGCTCGGCTTTTTTCTTGGCTTTCTCTTCTTTTATGAAGTTTTCTAAATTGTAGCCACATTGTGTACAAAACTTTTTGTTGCCGTTTATTTCACTATTACACTTTGGACATTTCATGCTTTTTCCTCCCATTAAATTTGATATAAATATATTATCATTTATGGTTATTCTTGTATAGTTTATATTTCATTTTTTATTGCTTGTTTTGAACATAAAAAATACCAGGCGTATGTGAACTTTTCTCTCATTTTGAGCTTTTTAGTTCACTACTTACCTGGTAATTTATTTTGTTTATTATTATACTTCCATGATTATTGGTAAAATCATTGGATTTCTTTTTGTTTTCGCAAATATATAATCTCTTAAAGAATCTTTTAGTCTTGATTTGATTGTTGACCAATCTCTAACTCCATGTTCTTCAAGTTTTCTTACTTCTTCTTTTAACATTTTCTTAACATCTTCCATTAAGTTTTCAGACTCACGAACATATACGAATCCTCTTGATATAACGTCTGGTCCTGCAACGATTTCTCCTGTTGCTGAATCCATTGACATTACTACTATTATTAATCCGTCTTGTGATAAGTGTTGTCTATCTCTTAATACTATATTTCCAACATCTCCAACTCCTAGTCCATCAACCATTATTTTTCCGAATGGTACTGTTCCTGTTAAAGTTGCTTCATCTTCATTTAATTCTAATATTCTTCCATTTGTTGTTAGGAATATATTTTCTGGTTTGATACCAACTTTTTTAGCTGTTTCACTATGTGCAATTAATTGTCTATATTCACCATGTACTGGTATAAAATATTTTGGTCTTACTAATGATAACATTAATTTTTGTTCTTCTTGGCAAGCGTGTCCAGATACGTGAATATCTTCTAATGAGCTGTATACAACTTCTGCACCAATTTTCATTAAATCATCAATGACTTTAGCAACATATTTTTCGTTTCCTGGTATTGGATTAGCTGAAATTATTACTAAATCATTTGGTGTTATTGTAACTTTTTTGTGTTCACCAGCAGCCATTCTTGTAAGAGCTGACATTGTTTCACCTTGGCTTCCTGTTGTTATTATAACTAATTGGTCATCTGTGTAATTTTTTATCATATCTATGTCTATGAATACGTTTTCTGGAACATTGATATATCCTAATTCCATTGCTGTTGAAATCATGTTTATCATGCTTCTTCCACAAACAGCTATTTTTCTATTATTTTCAACTGCAGAGTTTACAATTTGTTGAACCCTGTGAACATTTGAAGCGAATGTTGCAACTACTATTCTTTTTGTACAATTGAAAAATAATTTATCAAATACTTCTCCTACCGTACTTTCAGACATTGTATATCCTTTACGTTCAGAGTTTGTACTATCTGACATAAGTGCTAATACACCTTTATTTCCTAATTCTGCAAGTCTTCCAAAATCCATTCTTTCATCATCAATTGGTGTATAATCTATTTTAAAGTCTCCTGTATGAACTACTGTTCCTGCTGGTGTGTGAATTGCAAGAGCTACTGCATCAGGTATACTGTGACAGCTTCTTATGAATTCTACTCTAATTTTTCCTAATGTTATTGTTTGTCCTTGATTTACTATTTTTAGTTTTGTACTTTTTAGTAGTCTATGTTCTTCAAGTTTGTGGCTTATTAATCCTGCTGTTAACTTTGTAGCATAAATTGGTACATTAATTTTTTGCAATAAATAAGGTATTGCTCCAATGTGATCTTCATGACCGTGTGTTATTACTAAGCCTCTTATTTTATCTTGATTTTTCTCAAGGTATGTGAAATCAGGTATAACTAAGTCAATTCCTAACATATCATCCTCTGGGAATGCTAGGCCACAATCAACTACAACTATATCATCACCATATTCAAATACTGTGATATTTTTACCAATCTCTTGAAGTCCTCCAAGTGGTATTATTTTTAATTTTTCTTTTTTAAATCCAAATTCTAAATTATCATCTTTCTTTTTGCTATTTCTCATTTTTGGACTTTTCTTTTCTTTTTTTAAATCTTCTGTAATTTCTTTAATTGTTCTTTCTTTCTTTACTTCTTGATTAATATTTTTCACTTCTGCTTTATTTTCTTTTGTTTTCTTTACAATTCTCTTTTTTCTTGGATTATTATTTCTTTTTATTTGTTGTTCTGTTTTTACAGAATTGTTTTTTTCGTTATTTTCCATTCTTTCTCCCTTTCCTTTCTAATGTATAAATAAAGTTTGAAAAAATTAAATCTTTTTATTAAATTTTAAATTTACTATATTTCTTGAATCATTTGCTATACAATAAAACTCTTTGAATCTTTTAGACCCAAAGAGCTTAATGATTCTATTTTATTCCGTTCTTTACAACATAATTTTTTAATTATTACACCGCTTATAATTAAAAACACAAATACAGGCAATAAATACTTTATTGCTTTTTACTTTTTTATTTAATTTTTTCCGAACCATTATCTCTTTTTTATTTTATATATACATCTCTTCTTTATCGCCTCATGCGATAACAACTGTTTAAGATTATACTACCTTTTCTTAAATTTGTCAAATTCATAATTTTGTGGTATTATATATTATGTAAATCATCTTAGCTATATACAAGGAGGACATTTGTCATGAAAGATATTTACTTAAAGAAACTCGAGGCATCTTGTGATTTTGATGTCAACTCTTATTTGGCGATTGCCAATGATCCCGCTGTTGAAAAATTTGTAAATTATATGCATATTGAAAAAAAAGATTTTGCAGAAAGTTTTTTCAATACTGCAACTGTTTTAGGAATTTTTGATGATTCTTCGCATAGATTGGTTGGTGCAGTGCATGTAGCTGATACTAACCCAAATTCAATATATTCCAATTTGGAGGTTGCCTATTTTATTGGCAAAGAATATAGAAATATGGACTATGCGAAGGCCACAGTACAAGCTTTGCGTAAGAAATATGCTAATTCAAAGTTTTTATTTCTTACATTTTATGTAGATTTAGAAAACTTAGCAAGTTTATCTGTCTTAAGAAGTGTAAATGAAGTTATTGAAAGACGCTTCGACAATCATATGCATGTATTTGTACTGAAATTATAGACACGGGATATTTAAGAGTGCATAATGCTCTATTGAGTACTATGCACTCTTTTCTTATAGTAAACATAATTGAATTTCTAACTTTTTTATGTTATCATATACGTGTACAAAAAATAGGAGGTGCCGATAATATGGCAAAAAAACAAATCAAGAACGGGCTTACCGTCCGGGAATTAACGATCAATGATGCATATGCATATTATCAAATTGCAAATGATGCATCATTAAAGAAGTATACAAACTTCTTTATGGCTTCAAGCATTACTGACGCAAGAGCTAAAATTGAGAAATTCACTTCTCATTATGAAAGAATCTATGGAGTTTTTAATAAAGCTAATCGTCTTATGGCAGTTATAGACGTAGATTCTGATCCTACATTTAGCGAAAGTGATAAGAGAACCGCCACAGTTTCCTACTTTGTTGGAAAAGAATTTCGTGGCAGAGGTCTTGCTTCAATTGGGATAAAAATATTGGCAAAATCTTTAAAGTCTCAATTTGATTATTTCATCTTTGAGATTCAAAGAACTAATGAGGCTAGTATCTCAGTCCAAAAAAAGCTAAATTCCTCAATGTCTGTAAACGAGGGAAATTATATGTATTTCTCATATGAATTATAATAGTTAATTCTTATACCAAAAAATATGGCCACGGGATAGTTTCCGTGGCTGGCTTCATTTTATATTGTTTTTGGTTATTTTACTTTGTTGATTATTTTGTTTTTATATATTCTAGTTTGTATTTTATTTCAATTTAGTCTTTTAGTATATTTCTTTTTGATTTAATTTGTATTCTTTAAATACTTCTGTACATTCATCTCTATCAATTTCTTCTAAATCAATTACATTATTATCATTTCCTTTTAAATATTCATAAATCATATCATCTCTAAAACCTATACTTGCTGCATCTTTACGTGTGCATGCATAATATACTTTTTGTATGTTTGCCCATATTATTGCAGATAAACACATTGGACATGGTTCACATGATGTATATAATATACAATTTGATAAATCATGTGTTCCTAGCTTTTCACTGGCTCTTCTTATTGCAACTATTTCTGCATGTGCTGTTGGATCGTGAGAAATTATAACTTTATTATTTCCTGTTGCTATTATGTTTCCATCTTTATCCGTAATTACTGCTCCAAATGGTCCACCTTCGTTATTATTTGCTCCATTTCGAGCTAATTCTTTGGCTTGTTGCATTATTTTATTCATACTCATCATCCTTTCTTTTTTCATATTTATTATACACAATTCAAATAAGAAAATAAAACTTTTTATTTTTTATAAATATATTCAACCTTCCTCGTGTAAAAAAAGACTTCTTACTATTGCTAGTAAAAAGTCTAATTTTTTATCCAAATATTCCACGTTTCTTTATTGGCGGTTGTTCATTCATAGTTAATGCAAGTTTTGTAATTAGATCTCGTTGTTCTGGTGTAAGTTTTTTAGGAATTTGAACATTTACTGTGAATACAAAATCGCCTCTCCAGTTTCCGTTTACATTTTTGAAACCTTTTCCTCTTAATACAAATTTTGTACCTGTTTGTGTTCCTTCTGGAATTTTATATTTTTCTTTTGTTCCATCTACTAATGGAACTTCTATTTCTGTACCAAGTGTTGCACCTGTGAATGTTATAGGAATATCACATAATACATGATCTGCTTTTCTTGTGTAGATGCTGTGTTTTTTTACATGAACATTTATATATAAATCACCTTTTGGTCCATTTTTTGTTCCAGGTTCTCCTTCTCCACGTAATACTACTGTTTGACCGTCACTAATTCCTTCTGGAATTTTTACTTTTATTTTTGCAGATTCTCTTACAGTTCCTTTTCCTTTACATACACTACAAGGTTCTTTTATTATTTTTCCTTCACCACCACAATTTGAACAAACCTTTTGCGTTGACATTTGTCCAAATGGTGTTGTTACTACTTGTTTGATTTTTCCTGTTCCATTACATACTTGACATGTTTGAGGATTTGTACCAGATTTTGCACCTGTTCCATGACAAGTTGAACATTCTTTGCTTCTATTTATGCTTATAGTTTTTTCAACACCTAAGTATGATTCTTCAAAAGTAATATCAAGATTTACTTTTAAATCAGCACCTTTTCTAGGTCCACTTTTTCTTCTTGAACCTCCTCCAAATGCTGCTGAAAATATATCTCCAAAACTTCCAAATCCAAAGTCTTCAAATCCTGAGAATCCACTAAATCCATCGAATCCTGAACCGTATGAGTAGTATCCTCCTCCATTTTGTCCACCGAATCCTTGTGGTCCGTCAAATCCAAATTGATCATACATTTGTCTTTTTTGCTTATCTGATAATACTTCATATGCTTCACTTACTTCTTTGAATTTGGCTTCTGCTTCTTTTTTATTATCAGGGTTTGCATCTGGATGGTATTTCTTTGCTAGTCTTCTATATGCTTTTTTTAATTCTTCATCAGTTGCTGTTTTTTCTACACCTAGTACTTCGTAATAATCACGTTTTGTACTTGCCATTTTTCCCTCCATCTATCACTTAAATAGATTACTTATAATCTTCTAAGTTCTTTCACTTTGTACTAAAAATTGGGGCGAAATAAGATATTACGCCCCAACTTGATTTGCTTTTTATTTGTTGTCGTCGTTTTCGTCTTCTACTTTGTAATCTGCATCATATACTTCGCCTTCTTTAGCTTCTCCTGTTGAATCTGCTGATGCGTTTGCACCTTCTGCAGCAGCTCCTGCTGCTCCGTTAGCTTTATATAATTTTTCAGAAATTTCATAGAATACTTTTGTTAATTTGTCTGTTCCGTCTTTTATTTCGTCTATGTTGTTTCCTTCAACTTTTTTCTTTAAGTTGTCAATTTCAGTTTGAACTTTTGCTTTTTCTTCGCTGCTTATTTTGTCTCCTAATTCATCAATAGTTTTTTGGCTATTGTAAATTAAGCTTTCTGCATTGTTCTTAACTTCAACTTCTTCTTTTCTCTTTTTATCTTCTGATGCGTGTTCTTCTGCATCTCTTACAGCTCTGTTAATATCGTCTTCTGTTAAGTTTGTGCTTGCTGTTATTGATACTTTTTGCTCATTTCCTGTTGCTGTATCTTTTGCTGATACGTGAACAATACCGTTTGCATCTATATCAAATGTTACTTCGATTTGTGGTACTCCTCTTGGTGCTGGTGGAATTCCTGTTAATTGGAATCTTCCTAATGTTTTGTTGTAAGCAGCCATTTCTCTTTCACCTTGTAATACGTGAACTTCAACGCTTGTTTGTCCATCTGCTGCTGTTGAGAATACTTGTGATTTCTTTGTTGGTATTGTTGTGTTTCTTTCAATTAATTTTGTAAATACTCCACCATATGTTTCAATACCTAATGATAATGGTGTTACATCAAGTAATACTAAGTCTTTAACATCTCCTGATAATACACCACCTTGAATTGCTGCACCTAAAGCAACACATTCATCTGGGTTTATACCTTTGTTAGGTTCTTTTCCTGTTATTTTCTTAACTGTTTCTTGTACTAATGGAACTCTTGTTGATCCACCAACTAATAATACTTGATTTAAATCATTAGCTGTAATTCCTGCATCTTTTAATGCTTGGTTAACTGGTCCTTTTGTTGATTCAACTAATTCACCAATTAATTCTTCGAATTTAGCTCTTGTTAATGTTATATCTAAGTGTTTTGGTCCTGAACTATCAGCTGTGATGAATGGTAAGTTAATTTGTGTTTGTCCCATTCCTGATAATTCTATTTTAGCTTTTTCAGCAGCTTCTTTTAATCTTTGCATTGCCATTTTATCTGTACTTAAATCAATTCCATTTGATTTTTTGAATTCTGCAACTAGGTATTCAATGATTTTTTGATCAAAGTCATCTCCACCTAATCTATTATTTCCGCTTGTAGCAAGAACTTCAAATACTCCATCACCTATATCTAGGATTGAAACATCAAATGTTCCTCCACCAAGGTCATATACCATTATTTTTTGATCTGTATCAGCTTTGTCCATACCAAATGCAAGTGCTGCAGCTGTTGGTTCGTTGATAATTCTTAGCACTTCTAGTCCAGCTATTCTACCAGCATCTTTTGTTGCTTGTCTTTGGCTGTCACTAAAGTAAGCAGGTACTGTGATAACAGCTTGTTTAACTTCTGTTCCTAAGTAATTTTCTGCATCTGATTTTAATTTTTGTAATATCATTGCTGATATTTCTTGTGGTGTAAATTCATCACCTTCTATTTTTACTTTTTTGTCAGTTCCCATATCTCTTTTGATTGATATTACTGTGTGATCTGGGTTTGTAACTGCTTGACGTTTTGCTATTTGTCCAACTAATCTTTCTCCATTTTGTGAGAAAGCTACTACTGATGGAGTTGTTCTATTTCCTTCTGGGTTTGGAATTACAACAGCTTCTCCACCTTCCATTACGGCTACACATGAGTTAGTAGTTCCTAAGTCAATACCTATAATTTTTGACATCTTTTTATCCTCCTTAATCTATCCTCTTTAAATTGTTCTTTTGTATAATTTATTTTAAAAATTAAAAACTATTAGTTTGCAACTATTACCATAGAATGTCTAATTACTTTATTTCCTATGATATAGCCTTTTCTAAATTCTTCTTTAATGATATTTTTTCCTAATTTTTCGTCTGTTACATGGCTTACTGCTTCATGTAGTTCTGGATCGAATGGTTTTCCTTCAGCTTCAATTTCTTTTACTCCATGATATGCAAGCATGTCTTTTAATTGCTTTAATACCATTTTTATTCCATCTTCATATGCAGTATCTTTTGTTCCTGTGCTTATTGCTTTTTCAAGGTTATCTATAATTGGTAATATGCTTGTCATTATGTCTGATACTAACATATTTCTTAATGTTTCTTTTTCTTTCATATTTCTTTTTTTGTAATTTTCGAATTCTGCAAATAGTCGCTTGTATCTGTCGTTTAGTTCATCTAGTTCTGTTTCAATTTTGTTTTCAATAACTTCAGTTTCTTTTGCTTCTACTTCATTGCTTTCTTCTTCAAGTTTTTCTTTATTTTCTTTTTCTGCCATCTCTCTACCTTCTTTCTTATTTATTTTCATCATCATAGTCTTCTTTAAGTTTTTTACTGATATATTTCATTATAGAAATAACTTTAGAATAATCCATTCTTGTAGGTCCTATTATTCCAATTGTTCCTATATCTTTGTCTCCAAGTAGATGGTTAAATGTTACTACACTAAAATCTTTAAGTTTTTCATCATGTAGTTCATCTCCAATATAAACATTTATGTCTTCTGCAATTCCAGTATTTAATACTTCTGATACTAAGTCTTTTGCATCTAAAACATTCATAAAGTTTTTAGCTAATTCAGCTTTTTGAAATTCTGGTAAGTCAAATGATTTGTTTGTTCCTTCTAAATATAGCTCATCACTTTCTTTAAATAATTTATCAATTTCTGTTATTATTTTTTTAATAATTGATATACTATTTTGCATTTCATTTGTTATAAATGTTTCTATGTTATCGCCTAATTGATCTATTGGTTTTCCTACCATGTGATTAGAAAATATATTATTCAAGTTTTTTATTTGTTCTTCTGTTACATCTTCATCGAATTTTATTATAGCTTCACGAATTATTCCAGAGTCTGTTAGTATTATTGCCATCATTACTCTGCTTCCTAATAATACAAACTTAACATCTAATATTGTATGTTTTTCTATTTTTGGACCTATAGCTATTGTTGTATAATGCGTTAATTCTGAAAGTGTTGTTGTAGCTATTTTAGTTAAGTCTTCTAATTCGTTTACTGTTGTTTCTAATTTACTTTTTATATACTGCATTTCTTTTAGTGTTAATTTATCATCTCTTAATAATTCATCTATATAGTATCTGTATCCTTTTTGAGATGGTATTCTTCCAGCTGATGTATACGGCTTTTCAATGAACCCTATTTTTTCAAGTTCTGCCATATCATTTCTTATTGTAGCACTGCTACAATTTAGCTCTTTTACTAGATTTCCAGAACTTACTGGTTCTGCAGTATCTATATACTCTTCTATGATTGCTTGAAGTATTTTCTTTTTTCTATTATCAAGATTTTCAATCATTTCATTACCTCTTTTTTAGCACTTACTGATGCTCTTTGCTAAATCTTTATATATATTATACCCAAAGTTAGCAGTTGTCAATAGTATTTGCTAACTTTTTAAAAATATTCTTTTTTTATTTTTAATCTTTATTTTTAGATATTCAATCTTTACTTTTAGGTTGTAAGATTATATAATATTTTTATTCGTATGTGTTAATACTTCTTAGCGACATCTTTAGTGTTAACCCTATGAAAATATTTTTTGGAGGTATTGTTATGGCAAAGGAAAAGGACTTTCTTACACTCTATTCAAAGGTTTTTGCTTTGGATGGAAAAATCTCTGCTTGTGGTCGGAATGCTTGTTTAGATTTGATTCACAAGTGTTGCGAGCTGGGTGATGTAAATGCTAACTATGGAAGTACTTCGACTGGTTTTATCGAAATTTCCGCAGTTAAAGCACTTGCAATTACCATCTGTCCTGAAATTGTTTTCAGAGAGCAGTTTTTCAAAGTTTTTGACAAGTCTGGTGCTAGAAGAAATGATTGTACTGAGGATGATGTCAAAAATCTTATTGCCTTGATGACCACGCTCGATATCGCGTCTGTTCCTTTTGATGGAAATGAATAATACTTTTTTTCATTTTCAAATTGTGTACAGATGCATATGAAAGTTTTTCCTCACGATTAAATGTAATCGTGAAAGAGGACTCTACTGCTTGCAGTAGAGCCCTCTTTTTAACTTTAATAATCCGCCCATATTTATTTTTGGATAGTTATAGTATATCTTTATTTTATATGTATTTTTAGAATTGCATTCTTATTTTATACAAATTCTTCCCAGACAATATTAGCTACATCTAAACCTTTTTTTGTAAGTTTTATATTATCTAGATCTATTTCTATTAATTCTTCATCAACTAATTTACTTATTTCAAATCTAAAATAAAATAAAGGATTTATTTGAAACTTTCTTTCAAATTCTGATATTGATACTCCTTCTATTTTTCTAAGTCCAAGCATCATATATTCTTTTTTCATTGATTCTGATGTTTGTTCTTCTTCGATTTCTTTCTTATTATAATCTACAATATATTCTTCTATTGTTTTAGGACTGGAAAATCTTTTTCCATTAAAATAGCTGTGTGCTGCTGTTCCAAATCCTAAATATTCTTTTTGAGTCCAGCAATCCATATTATGTCTTGAGCGATGTCCTGGTAATGAGAAATTTGATATTTCATAATGTTCGTATCCATTTTCTTCTAGAAGTTCTTTCATTTTCCAATACATTTTTCTTTCTTCTTCATCTGATGGAAGAGTAACCGCTCCCTCATCTACTAACCTTTTTAATTCTGTTCCTTCTTCTAATATTAATGAATAACATGAAATATGCTCTGGTTTTAAATTTATGATTTCACTTATTTGTATAGCGATGCTCCATTCATCTTCTTCTGGCAAAGCAATCATAAAATCAACATTTATATTGTCAAAACCTAATTCTCTTGCTGTATCATATGTCTCTTTAAACTGTTCGTATGTGTGAATTCGACCTATTTGTTTTAAAATTGCATTGTCTGTTGATTGAAGTCCTATACTTAATCTGTTTATCCCTGATTTTTTATATTCTAATAATTTCTCTCTATCAACTGTTCCAGGATTTACTTCTATAGTTATTTCTGCATTTTGTGATACTATAAACTTTTCTCTGATTTTAGCTATAATTTTAGTAATGTATGCTGGGTCTATTATTGATGGAGTTCCTCCTCCAATATATATTGTTCCTATATTAAATCCTGTATATGTGCATTCTGAAATTTCTTTTAGAATCGCTTCTATGTATTTGTTTTGTGTTTCTTCTTTTCCACTAAATGAAATAAAATCGCAATAATGACATTTTTTCTTGCAATATGGGATATGAATGTATATTCCTATTTCTTTCATTTATTCACCTCTTTTTACTTCATCTGCTATTTCAATAATCTTTTTTAGTCTGTGATTTACTCCAGATTTTCCTATTGGGTTCTCTAATTGTGTACCTAAATCTTTTAGACTCATTTCTGGATATTCCAATCTTAATTCGGCTATTTCAATTAGGCTGTCTGGTAACTCTTCATATTTTTTCATTTTCTTTAAAAAGTTTATTGCTTCTATTTGTAGTACTGCTGCACTTATTGTTTTATTAAGATTAGCAGTTTCACAATTTACTTGTCTGTTTACATTATTTCTTATGTCTCTCATGACTCTTATTTCTTCAAACTGCAATACTGCTTTTTGTGCACCTATGAAAGCAAGAAATTTTGAAATTTCTTCTCCTTCTTTTATATAAATTGTATTATTTGAATCAAGTATTTTAGATTTTATATTATAATATTTTAAAATATTTTGAATATATTGTGCGGTATCTCTATTTTTTAATAGAATTTCAAGATGATATTTTTTGTTTGGATCATTTAACGATCCACTTCCAAGAAACAATCCACGCACTAATGCTTTTTTCTCTTCTTCTTGAGTAAGTTCTTCTATATTTCTTAGCTTAACCTTGCTCATTTTAGCAACATATACTTTTCTTTCTATTTCTGGCTCATATTCTATTTTAAGTTTGAAAAGTATTTTATAAAATCTTTCTATATTAAATTCATTTTCAGTTATAAATTCTATTTTGTCTGCTTCTTCTTTGCTATTTCCAGACATTAAATATCCAATTAATTCTGCCTCTAGCAATTCTTTTTTTGCAAAATTATTTATAGAACTTAATTCTTTTTTTGTTTCTGATGAAAAAGACATGTTTACTCCTTTTCTCCTATAATTACTCTATCTAAATTATTAAAATCTTTTACGCATCTTATATTTTTAAAATTATTCTGCTTTAAAATCTCCATAACTGTTTCTTTTTGTTTATAACCTATTTCAAATAATAAGTGACCGCCTATTTTTAAATGTTCTACTGCTTCTTTGGTAATTCTTTTATAAAAATCTAATCCGTCTATTCCACCATATAATGCGATTTCTGGTTCTTTTTTCACTTGCATTTCTAATTGTTGCATTTCTTCTTTGGTTATATATGGAGGATTAGATACTATTATGTCAAAATCATTATCATTAATATTTTCAAATAAATTTGATAATATAAATTTCACATTGGCATTATTTTTTTTGCTATTGTACTTTGCTATTTCTAATGCTTTATCACTTATATCACTTGCATAAACTTGAGTGTTGCTATCCACATTTTTAGCTATTGATGTAGCTATAATTCCACTTCCTGTACACATATCTAGTATTTTTTGCTCTGATTTAGCTACTTTCAGAGTTTCTTCTACTAATATTTCGGTATCAAATCTTGGAATTAATACATTTTCATTTACTTTAAATTCCATTCCATAAAATTCTTGCATTCCTGTTATGTACTGAATTGGTATATTTTCAGATAATTTTTTTAATCCATTTTTGAAATTTTTTTCTACTTCTTTTGTAAGTTCTTCATCATCATGTGTTATTAAATAATTTTTCTCAACACTCATTACATATGCAAGTAAAATTTTTATTTTTAAAATTTTATCATCAATATTTTCTAAATTTTGTATTCCATAATCTATAGCTTCTTTTACGTTCATAATGCCTCCAATATGTGTTTATTTTAGCATTTTTATTTTTGATTGTAAAGATAAGCTTTTGCTCTCTTTTGGGCATAAAAAAAGCCCCACATTAGCCGTCATGCATAAGAATTTTTATGGACCTGTCCTAAAACAGGTGGGTGCCGTCCTAAATACTTCTGGGTTTCTTACTGATAAAGCTCGTAAGCATACACGCCGTATTCAGAGAGCAAGCTCCCTTCTCCAAAACTTGTAGGTTCTAAAAACTCTGTCAAAAACGCACCATGCAGGGAAGATTGATAACTTATTTCATTTCTATGTTTATATATTAGCATAACTTTTTATTTGTTTCAAATCATAATTTTTACGATTAATCTGTTTTAATTTTACTATAATTTAGTTTTTCTCATTTTTATTATCTTATTCTAATTTAATTAATATATTTTGGTATTTGCATTTTTTTATTTTTTATAGTATATTGGCTTTTGTAAGAGCTTTTCAAATTACAAATTATTACAAAAAAGGAATAATTTTGCTAATTATTCCTTTTTTTGTTTTTATATATACGTAAGTTTTCTAAACTTTTTTAATTATATTAAATTTCTTTTTGCTAATTCTTCTACAATCTTTCTCATAGCAATATCTCTATGATTATGAACTTTTTCATATTTCTCTTCTTCTAAATCATTCATTGGTAATGTAAATCCTTCTGGTATAAACAATGGTCCGTATGTTAGTCCACCCATTTTTCCTGGCTTTTTAGCTATACTTCCTTTGCATTCTCCCCTGGCTACAATCTCTTCACCTGTATCTAATACTATTGCTGTTAACACACATACAAATGTAGCTGTTCTATCTTTAGGATCTTGACATTCTTTTAATTTTTCTAATACTTTTTCAATGTTTTGTATTTGTGTAGGATTTTCTCCTGCATATCTAGCTGTGTATACTCCTGGTTCTCCATTTAATTTGTCTATACATAATCCTGCATCATCTGTCATTATTAAGTGTACATTTATATTATTTTTCTCACAAAATTCCTGAATAGCTTTAGCTTTTATTTCTGAATTTTCTTCAAATGTTGTTCCATCTTCCGCGATTTCTTCATTAAATCCTATTTCTGGCAAAGTCTTAATTGTTATATCAAAGTTGTGTTCTTTAATAATCTTTTCCATTGATTTAACTTTGGCTTTGTTAGTTGTTCCATATAAAATTTCCATATTATTCTCCTTTTCTAAAAATCTGGTACATATTTTTCTTCTTCATCTTCTAAATCTTGAATATATCCATTTTCTAAATCTAGTTCATATAAATATGACTCTATTTCATCATATTCCTTTTGAGTAAGTTTTCTATTTATCTCATCATCATTATTTGCTTGATATGTTGGAAAATATTGTGCCATTAAACTTATCATTATATCTTCGGGCATATTTTGTTTAATCCATTTTAAAACACACTTTGAGTTTCCAATATTATTCGGTAAAACTAAATGACGAATTATCATACCTTTTATTAACATGCCTTTTTCATTATATTGATTTTTACCAACTTGTCTATACATTTCTTTTAGTGCTTTTTCCGCTATTTCTCTGTAATTTGGTGTGTTTGATAATCTTTTAGCTAAATTATTATCAAAGTACTTAAAATCTGGTAAATAAATATCTATATATCCTTCTAGCATTTTTAAAGTTTCTACTTTTTCATATCCGCTTGTATTATATAAGATTGGAATTGTAAGTCCTTTTTCTTTAGCAATTTTTAATGCCTCTATTATGTGAGGAACATATGGTACAGCTGTAACTAAATTAATATTATTAGCACCTTTTTCTTGTTGTTCTAAAAATATTTCAGCTAGTTGATTAACTGTTATTTCTTCACCTTTGCCTTCACAGCTTATTTTATAATTCTGGCAAAACTTACATTTTAAATTACAGTTACTAAAAAATACTGTTCCTGATCCTGCTTTTCCACTGATACAGGGTTCTTCATCATAATGTAAAGAATATAAACCTATCTTTATATTTTTTCCTGCCTGACATCTTCCAACTTTTCCTTCATTTCTATTTACTTTACATTCAAATGGACATAGTTCACATTTTTCCAGTTCTTTCATTTTTTCATCCTTTTTTAATTCATATTATTGATTATATATTCTTTTTTTTAAATTTACAATAGAAGAGCCCAGCTGAAAACAGCTGGGCCGGAAAATTAATTATTGTACTTTGATAATGCTTATGCATATTTTGCCTGATGGCGATATGCATACCAAAGACCATCCTCATCTTGGAAAATACCATAATGTCCTACAGGACTAAACCACCCTAGTTTTTCAGGATGTTGACCAATAATGGCAATTAAATGTCTGTTGGCCAGTTCTGCTGAAGGTTCTCCACCAGAATTGATGAATACCTCCTCATAGGTCTTTGCCTTTCCATTGTGAATCTTCGGCAACGGAGTATTATACTCCATTCTCTTTACTTCCCGTCTTGTCATAGTACTCATAATACTTCCTCCTTTATCTTTAAGATAATTATATTATACCACAAAATGTATAATTTTGGAAGTATCAATCGTTCTTCTTTATTTTTCAATATTTTCTATTATTCTACATTCTTCGACATTTATTAATTGTTAACTATCTTTATAAAAATATGGACATTTTATGACAAGGTTATTTTAAAGTTGACACGCACTATTTTAATTTTATCTCATATATTTTTATATAGATATTTGGAGGTCTAATATGCTTATATTGTCCATTTCAGGTTTTTTAACCTTTATTAATTCTTCTATTTTTATGTTTGGATACATTTCTAATAATAATCTTTTTCCTGAACCACTTTCAAGTGAAGAAGAAAAGATTTTTTTAGACAAATTTGAGAATGGTGATTTATCTGCCAAGGATGTTTTAATTGAAAGAAACTTGCGCTTAGTTGCTCATATTTCTAAAAAATATACTTCTCCTAATGCTTCTTTGGATGACTTGATTTCTATTGGTACTATCGGCTTAATAAAAGGAGTTAATACTTATAATTCTAAAAAGGGAGTTAAACTTTCTACATATATTTCTAGATGCATTGAAAATGAAATTTTAATGTTCTTTAGAAATTCTAAAAAATTAAATTCTGAAGTTTTCTTAAATGAACCTATTGGAAAAGATAAAGATGATAATGTTATTACATTACAAGAGGTTTTAGAGAATAATGAACGTAGTATTGAAGATTCGATTGATTTAAAATTGAAGGAAAAAAAGTTATATGAAAAGATGAATTCTATTTTAAAACCTAGAGAACGTGAAATTCTAATATTACGTTTTGGGCTAAATAATTCTAAACCTCTTACTCAAAATGAAGTCGCAACTTTCTTTGGTATTTCTAGATCATATGTTTCTCGTATTGAGACAAAAGCAATCTCAAAACTTTCAAAAGAGTTTAAAGAATATTAGTGTTTGCTTAAATTTATCTATTTTTCTGTGTTGTACATATGAAGTACACATCTGTTTCATATTATAACCATCCACCCAAGTGGTAAGATAAAAGTATACTTTTATCTTACCACTTCAGTATAGCTGGGGAGTTATCATTAAAGTTAATAAAAAAAGAGGGCCTATTGCAAGGGCAATATGGCTCTCCTCTTTCATTTAGCGTTCGCTAGCTGTGCATAAGCACTTCTTGCCGTCGCACTTATCTGCACATTCGCAGCTGAACGCTTCCTCGCAAGGATTGTTCAAAATGCTTGCAAGAATAGTCTGTTCGGTCTGGGAAATTTTCCCCATTGTTGTAATTCTTCTTTCTGTCTCTGTCTTCATCTTTTGATGAACCTCCTTTATTTTAAGACTTTTGTTATTATATCATATATTGGATTCTTTTTCAACCATTACTGCTTTTATTGCTTGATATCTTGGGATTTTTGAGTTTATCAATTATTTTTTTACTTAAAATAATCTATTTAAAAAGTTATCTGTTATTATATAATTTTTCTGTTACTATTTACTGTGTATATTTCATAAATTGTAAAAAGAAAAACAGCGTGGATATTTGCAAAATATGTTTATACAAATATCTACGCTGTCTTTCTAGTATATTAAAATTTGTAATTTTGGCATAATTATAATAAGATTTTATTCAAATCATTTACAAGAATTTTTTTAGTGTTTCTACACTATCTTCTTGCATGGACACAAAATCATTTAGAATATTCTTTACATTATCATCTATACGTTGATTGTGATTTAGTAATCTTCTTCCTTCTATTATTCCCATGTTTGTTCCTTGCATTAATAATTCTGATAATTTTGATGGAGTGTCATCTGTTATTGTTTTCATTTGTATTCCATACCACGTCATCATTTTATTCATTTTGTTAGTTTCATGTGGCTTCTTTTCTGTTGTAAATTGTGAATACAAATTATTAACTCTTTCTGATATTTTATTATATTTATTAAACTCCACTTGTAATATTTCTTTTAATTTTGCGTCATGAGTTTTTTCATTTATCATGCTTATTGCGTCCATTCCCATAGTTGCACCTTTGTTTACTTCATCTAATACATTTAAATTATTATTTTCCACATTAGTCACCTCTTTCTTTTTGTATTAGTTTTTGGAAAATAATAAATTTTATGCAATTTTTTCTTTTCTTAATTCTTTAGCATGTTGCATTGAAATATCATTCACTTCTCCTGTTGCTATTCTAGCTATTTCTTTTAGCACACCTTCTTCATCTAATTGTTCTATTTTGGTATTTGTTTTATTATTTTTAACTTCTTTTTGTATGAAATAATTATAATCACCTTTTGCAGCTATTTGAGCTAAGTGAGTAACACATATTACTTGATGTTTTTGTGAAATCTCTTTCATTTTGATTCCTACTTTTTTTGCTGCTATTCCACTTATTCCTGTATCTATTTCATCAAATATTAAAATTGGAACTTGATCAACATCTGCTAGTACTTTTTTGATTCCTAGCATTATCCTTGACATTTCTCCTCCTGATGCTATTTTTATTAATGGCTTTTTGTCTTCACCTACGTTAGTTTGAATCAAGAATTCTATGTCATCTTTTCCATTTGCATTAAATTCAATTCTATCTTTGATGTTTACACTAAATCTTGCATTTTTCATTTCTAGATCTTTTAATTCTTCATTGATCTCTTCTGACATTTTTTCTGCATATTTTTCTCTAAGTTGATGCATTTTTTGTGCAAACTCTTCTAGTGCTATTTCAATTTCTTTCTTTTCGTCTTTTAATGATGCTATATAATCTGACAAATTTTCTATTTCATCTATTTGTTCTTTTACTGTATTTTTATATTCTAATATTTCTGCAATATTGTTTCCGTATTTTCTTTTTAAGTCTTGAATTAGATCAATTCTACTTTCTATAACAATACGTTCTTCTTCATCACAATATATGTTTTCTTTATAATTATATAAGTCTCTTTCCGCTTCTTCTAGGCTATAATATGCACTTTGTATTTGCTCTCTTGTTTTATCATATTCTGTATCATATTCGCTTATTTTTTCTATTGCTCTTATTATACCGCTAAGTTCTGAAAGTATTCCCTCTTCTAATTTATAGTGAGATTCTTCTAGATTTTTTTGAATTTTTTCTGAATTTAATATTTTCTTTAATTTTTCTTCTAATTCCTCTTCTTCCTCATTATAAAGATTAGCATCTTCTATCTCATTTAATTGATAATTTAATAGATCTAATTTTCTTTGTTTTTCTTTATCATCTCCATAGTTTTTGGATAATTCTTCTTTTATTGTTACATATCTATCATATTTTTTTATATATTCTTTTTTTATTTCGTCTATCTTATCTCCAATAAATCCATCTAAGAACTTAATATGACTTGATGGTTCAAGTATTGTTTGATTATCTCTTTGACCATGTATATCAATTATTTTTTTCATGAAAGTTTTTAGTTCATTTACAGTTGTTAATCTTCCATTTATTTTGCATATGTTTCTTCCAGCTTGATTTACTTCTCTTGATATTATATATTCGTCTTCACCTAGATATACTAGCATTTCTATATATGAACTTTTTTCTCCATGTCTAATTATTTCTTTTGAGAATCTTCCTCCTGCTAATATTTGTAGTGAATCTATTATTAATGTTTTTCCTGCTCCAGTTTCACCTGTAAATACATTAAAACCTTCATTTAAGTTAATTGTTATATCTTCTATAATACCTACATTTTTAATATGTAATGAACCAATCATATTATTTCCTCCGTACGTTTGTTTGTATAAATATTATACTTCTATTTTGTTTTTTGTCAATACATTTGTTCGTATTTTTAAAATATTTTTTCTATAAATTTCTATTGACTATTAGTATGTTTTTGTGATATAAGTATTATTGTTAATGTGGCCCCTTGGTCAAGCGGTTAAGACGCCACCCTCTCAAGGTGGAATCATGGGTTCGATTCCCGTAGGGGTCACCATTTATATAAAAATTGAAAAACAACTAAAATAAAAAGTTGTTTTTTTATTTTTTATAAAAATCTACCTATAAAAATAGCCCATACTTTTTTCTAAGTATGAGCTATTTTTATTAATTCTCTATACATTTTTTTAAAATCTCTTTTAGTCTTTCATCTTTTTTACATAAGTATAAATATCCTATTAATCCTTCAAATGCTGTTGAATACATGTAATCTTCTGGATCAGCATTCTTTGGCAAATGATGATTTTCAGCATTTCTTGCCCTTCTTACAATATCTTTTTCTTCATCTGTTAAGATTTCCATTAGTTCTTTTAAAATATCTGCTTGAGCTTTTGCTTTTACATATTTTATTGATTCTATATGCAATTTATGTGGTTTTAATTTTGTTTTATTTACTAAATTTGTTCGTATATATAACTCATATACTGCATCTCCAATATATGCCCATGTTAGTGGTGAAAGTAGATTTACATCTACCTCTTCTTTTTCTCTATCTATTAATCCCATTTATATCCTTTCTGATTTTTCTAATGTTATATTTCCTATTTTGCCTTTTCTAAAATCATCTAATATTATATTTGCTACTTTTTCCTCATCAACATTACCACCAGAAACTAAAGCACCTCTTTTTCTTCCTATTAAATTCATTAATTCTAGTGTGTATTGAGGATTATCTGCAATATTTGATATTTCTTCTTGTGAAATTTTATATTTTTCATAAAGATTTTTTGAGTAATTTTTATCTAGAAATTTTAATAAATAGTATGCAACTTCTACTTTATCAATTACTTCATCTTTAATACTTCCTGTATATGCTAGATTTAACCCTACTTCTTCACTTTCAAATTTTGGCCATAATACTCCTGGTGTATCCAATAATTCAATTTGACTTCCTATTCTTATCCATTGTTTTTGTTTAGTTACACCTGGTCTATTTCCTACAACCATTGTTGTTTTCTTTGAAATTCTATTTATGAAAGAAGATTTTCCTACGTTTGGTATTCCAACTATCATTACTCTTATTGTTTTTCTAATTCTGCCTCTTTCATTTTGAATTCTTAATTCTTCTGCCATAAGCTTTTCTATTGTTTGATTTACTTGATTAATACCTTTTCCTTGATTTGAATCTACTTCTAGTGCTACTATATTCTTTTTCTTAAAATATTCTATCCACTTTTTAGTTTCTACTGGATCTGCTAAATCTGCTTTATTTAGTATTACTATTCTTTTTTTATTATTTACTAATCTTGAAATATCTGGGTTCTGGCTTGATACTGGTATACGTGCGTCTAGTAATTCTATTACTACGTCTACTAGTTTCATATCTTCTGTTATTTGTCTTTTTGTTTTTGCCATATGTCCTGGATACCAGTTGATACTCGTCGATGGTAAACTTTTTGCATTTTCATCCATCTTTTTATTTTTTCTCATCTCTCTTTTTTGATACATATCCATTTTTTATCACTTCCTTTATTTTTTTACCTTTTATTAAATAAAGTATCACTAATACATTTTTATTTTTAATAACATATCTTCTAACTCTTTATATTTAGCCTTTAATTCATCATTTTCAAAATCATTTTTAGAAGAATAATTTATAAATTCTGTATAAAATTCATCAACATTATTTTTATTGATCATATCATTTATAATATATTTACTTATTTCAATTCTATCTTTCCAAATAAGTGTTACCAAGCAGTCTGCTAATATTTTGTTTGATAAAGTCGTTTTTTTATATAAATCCATCACTAAATTATCTGTTATTTTTCTAGGGTTTGACACAATAATTTTATTTGCTCTATAAACTCCTTTGTTTTCGTCGCATAAAATTACTTCAGCATCATCAGGAATAATAACATCATATATTGTATCCCCTCTATGTAACCATCTTAAAATTTTATCTTCAGTCCCAAAATTAAACCCACCCATTTTATCAGGTTCCATTGTATTAGGATTCCATAATTTTGCTATATTTACTTCGTCCAATTTATATTCAAAACCACTTGCGTTAGATTTTATTCCATCCATAACTCTAACATATTTTTTCATTCTATCCTCCACAAACAAATTACTATCATAATGTTATTCATCTTTCTGATAAACAATTTTTATTTCGTTATTAGAAAAAACACTAATATATTTTATATTATTATTTATATTTAATCTAGTAATCTCAGTTATATTTAATTCTTTTTTAATAAATTCCTTTAACACACTTTTAGATGTTGATTTGTTGTTTTCACAATTCTTTTTTCTATAATAATTAGAACAATAATAATAAACCTTACCCTTAGATGTTCTTTTTATCATATTGCTACCACAATATTTACACTTTAAAATTCCAGATAATTCATCAATACTTCCTTCTTTATTTACTTTGGATTTCCTATCTAAAATTTCTTGAACTTTATCAAAATCTTCTTTACTTATAATTGCTTCATGATGATTTTCGGTAACAATCCAATTTTCTTTGGCTAACTTTATTTTCTTATCTATTCTATAATTTAGTTTTCTTTTCTTTCCTTGGAATAGTGTTCCTGTATAATTTTCGTTTCTTAATATTGAATTTACCATTTCAGGATTCCACTTTTTCATTATAGTTGTATCTTTGTCCGTATTAATTTTTAAATACTCACTTGGAGTTAATATATCATTATCATTTAAAAAGTCAGCAACTTGTCTTCTACTTTTGCCAATTAATTGTTATTAAAAAGAAATATTCCATTCTCAAATTTATAAATTAGTTTTTGTCATATCGGTCATACGAACATGATATCCATTCTTTTCATAAAACTTAATTGCTTTTTCATTGTAAGCAAAAACTCCTAAAAGGATATCTTTACACCCTATGAATTTTAAATAATTTTCCATCGCATTTAATAATTGCGTTCCAATACCATTTGAGCGAATATTTTTTGAAACTATCAATTCTGTTATCCTACCTCGCTTTGGTGCTTTAAACTCATAAGTTTCTTCAGCATCATTATTTATTAATCCAATTACAAGTCCTACAATATCGTTTTCTTCTTTATATAGTAAAATTTTACCATTACATTTTTTGATTTCATCCATTGTTTTTGAAAAATATGACTCTCTAAATTCATCAGTTAATATATTATAACCTTCTAAATCTATATTTTTGATATGTTCTTGTAGTTCTACTAATAAATCTTTAATTTGTTCATCATATTTTTTATCATATTCTATTATCATAATTTTCACCTTCTTATATAAAAGTTTTCCATAAGTCGTTATTACCTCTATTTTTTTAAAATTTTTATCATTTTTATCTATAAAATGTAAAAAGAAATAAAATTGAAACTCCTTTATTTATAAGTCTTTCTAAGAAGTTTTCCATAAATCGTTATTTCCCAATTAATATTCATATTAGTTTCATCGCTCATTTATTTCACTTCCACTCTATTATTTTAATACATTTTATATTTTATCACAAAAGTTAACATAAAAGCAAGTGATTGTATTAATCACTTGCTCTGTTTGTTTTTATTTTAATATTAATATTGCTAAATATGCTATGTACATCAAAAAATATATAATTCCGTTTGCTCTACTCATCTTATCTTTTGGCGGTATAAATGGGAATAATGCTAATATTACTGTAGCTACTATTAATATGCTTATATCAAAATTATATGTGACATTGTATGTAATTGGTTTTATTATTGATGCTACTCCTAGGATTAATAATATATTAAATATATTTGATCCAATTATATTTCCTATAGCTATGTCGCTGTTTCCTTTTATAGCTGCTGTAACACTTGTTACCAATTCTGGTAGGCTTGTTCCTACTGCTAGAATTGTTAAACTAATAATTTTTTCACTAATGTTGAAGTAGTTTGCAACATTAACTGCATTATCTACTGTTAAATCTCCACCAACTTTTAGTCCTATAACTCCTAATATTACTAAAATTATATTTTTTACAATACTGTTATTTTTTTCTTCTTTGGCGTCATCTTTTTCTAAATTTGTTTTACTTTCCTTTATTCCCATGAATATTGTATATCCAAGAAATACACAAAATAATAATAGTAACACTATTCCTTCTATTCTTGATATTCCATCATTTGTATTGCAGAATATCATAAATGTTATTGTAAAAAGTAAACACATTGGTATTTCATAAAGTCTTGTTTCTTTTTGAAATACAACATGCTTTATTATTGCTGATAATCCTAAAATTAGCAATAGATTACTTAAATTACTACCTATTATATTTCCAAGTGACATATCTGAATGTCCTTCTAATGCTGATGTAATACTAACAAATAGTTCTGGCATTGATGTTCCTATTGATACAATTGTAAGTCCTATTATTATTTCTGGTATATGAAATTTTTTTGCAATTCCACTTGAACCATCTACTAATAAATCTGCACTTGCAATCAAAAATATAAATCCTATTATGATTAAAAAAACTGATAATAACATATTTCCTCCTTATTATTTCGCGCAAAAAATCCTTATAAAATAACGTATAAGGATTTTATTAGTTTATTTATTTTTTTCTGATAAAAATTCTTCTAGTTCTTTTTCATCCTTAAAATTTTTTTCAAATATATTATATTTTCTCCTTTTATAAAACGCTATTAGCTATAAATTCAACAACGTCACTTTCATCTTCTGATAACATTTTTTTATCTTCTGGTGTTATATCTGTGAAGTACTTGTTTAATTTTTTGTTTATAGATATAGAATCTAATGGGTATCCTGCTCTGATTTTATCTGATATTTTTTCTACAAAATAAAATCCTCCTTTTTCCCATGTATAGGTACTTATTTCTTTTTTCTCATTTATTACGGCCATTCCGTAAACCCATTTGCAGTCTAGCTTTCCTTCTTTTCCATATTCTTTTACAAGTCCAGTATAGTGTTGTAGCATTTCTTCATCAGTTAGTCTCTTTCCATTTACTCTTCTTACAAATACTCCTGGTTGTTTTTCTTCTGGTACATTTTCTAAGTACAAATTATCATCCATTGCAAATACTGGCATATCTACTACTTCTGCATATGCTTTTGCTTTTATTATTGCATTTTCTATTGCGTTTTTTCCATCTTCATTAATTTCTATGTCTTTTTCTATATCTTTTAATGTAATTACCTCTATTCCTTTATCTAGAAGTCCTTTTGAAAATCTTTTAGCTTTGCTTGGATTTCCTGTTGCAAATAATACTTTTTTCATTTTATTTATTCCTTTTCATTTTTATACTTTTGATATTATATCATATATCTTTCATTATTTCTTTTTTTAGATTGTTTTTTTGATTAAATATTTTCTTTGAATTTTTATTTTAAATTATAAAGCTTTGTATTCTTTATTTTACTGGATATTAAGCTGTTTTTGTGGTATAATAGTTTTGTTTTTACTTATAACCTTTATGGTTATGTAACGTTACCCAGTGTTTTTTTCAATAAATAGGAGGTATAGTTATGAAGAAAGATATTGATCTTATCTATGTTACTGGGAAAAAGACTTACAATGGTGTTATCAAACGGGATTTGCTCATTGATGAGATGTCTCACGTAGCTAGTTGGTTTCAGGATTGCAATTTCAATGCACTGAAGTTATTGGATTTGCTTCCAATCATTACTACAGTTACTATTAATGATGATATCATCAGCACTCAGGATGTACCGTTCATTTTGTACACTACTGAAGATTCTGCTGAACAGCAGATTTTGAAGTTGCGTCGTCCTTGCAACATTGTCTGGAGCTTTATTATGAATTTTTGTAATCAGGCTGTTGAGGATGGTGTATCTGACGTTTCAAAATAATTGGTTTTCATTTATGAATTACTTATTGCCAATTGAGTGGTAGCTATAAGTTATCAATAATAGTGTATCTTTCGAGAAAAAAAGCCTACTAGGGAAAATCCCTAATAGGCTCTTTTCTTTAATTTTATGTTCTATAATTGTTTTTATCTGCTCTTTCATCAAGTTGTCTATCATATTCTTTATTTCCATAAAACCATACTGTTTTCTTGTCTTCAGATGTTCCCATTCTATCCTTGTTAACTGCAATATCTATTAATGTTATTAATGGTAAAATAACACCTAACGCATCTATCATTATTGTTTGAACATTTCCAACATTATTTGTCAAGCAGTGGTATAAATCATTTCCAAAATATGCTGTGAATAGTATAAAGTATGCAAAAGCTCCTCCTAAATGTCTTTTTAATACTAATGCAAAGCATGGTATTGATAGGAATAATAATCCTATTTCTAGATTTAAATTTATTGGTTGTACTGCAAAATCAATTTCCATTGTTGCACAAAAAACAACTACCAGTCTAAATCCCCAAAATAATATTCCTAAAAATGATATTAAGTAACTTAACATTCCTACCATTTCTTTTTTCCTCCTTGTGAATGAGTGTGCTCATTGGTATGTAAAATAAAAATGAGAGAAACAATATGCTCTCTCATTTTATTACTAACTTTTTAATTAGTTATCAAAGATAGAGCTTATTATTTGTTGTCTTCGCCATCAACGTAATTAAATTCATCTTTGAATTTCTCTTTGAATATTTCAAAAACATTGTTTAAAATTTCTTCATCTTCAACGCCAACATAAGACTCTTCTTCTTCTGATTCTGTTGGTTCAACTTTAAGTATTACTACTTCTCCAATTTCATCTTCTGAAGCTTCCTCTACTGGTAATAATACAACATATTCTTCTTCATCATATTCTATTAAATCTAAGAATTCGAATTGAACTTCTTTTCCATCTTCGTCATTTAATATAATTATGTTGTCTAGTTCTTCTTCCATTTCTGGATTTTTTGTTTCATCATTATTCATAATTTTTCTCCTTTCAATTTATATAAATTGTAAAACAATATTAAAAACTATTTATTTCTATTCATATACATTTCCAAAATGTATACTGCTGAAATTGTATCCACTAAATTCTTTTTTTTGCGTGGATTTATATTTAAGTCATTCATCGTTCTGTGAGCTTCAACTGTTGTTAATCTTTCATCCATTGTATCTATTTTTATTTTGTTATATTTACACTTCAACTTGTGTATAAATTTATTTGTTACTTCTACTCTTTCTGCAGCTGTACCATTTAAATTTAATGGCTTTCCTACAACTATTGTATCTATTTCATATTCTTGCATTATTTCATCTAGTCGTCTTAGGATTATTTTGTCATTACCTTTATGATGTATTGTCTCTAATCCTTGTGCAGTTATTCCTAATGCGTCTGAAATAGCTATTCCTACTCTACTATCTCCATAATCAATTCCTAATGTTCTCATTACTTATCTTCTAATCCTATATAATTTTTTACCATTTTTTCTAAAAGTTCATCTCTTTCTACTTTGCGAATTAGATTTCTTGCATCATTATGGCTTGTTATATATGTTGGATCACCTGACAATATATATCCAACTATTTGGTTTATTGGGTTATATCCCTTTTCAACTAATGCCTCATATACTTTTTTCATTAGTTCTCTTGTTTCTAAGCTTGAATCTTTTTCAACTTTAAAACTCATTGTTTTATCAAAATCCATACTTTTCTCTCCTTTTTATATAAAATTAATATTATGTTCATCTTTACTAGCTTGATCTAAATATTCTTCTAGCTTTTTAGTAACACTTTCTATTCCTGTACCCTTATAATATCTTCCTATTGCAAAGTTTACTATAGGTCTTACTAAAGATTTTTCAAGTGTAGTTGGGTTAACATATTCTACTTGTGTATCTTCTAAATCTTGTTTTAATGACTTTATTCCATCAATTACATCATCTTCTGTTTTTCCTATATATACTATTGCAAATTTTGGTCCCATATATCTAACAAATATATCTGTAGATGCTATACATGTTTTAGCCCAGTTTGAAAGTGAAATTATTACGTTATTTCCAGTTTCTCTTGAATATTTCTTATTTATCTCTTCTATATTTGTTATTCTAAACATTGCAACTATTGATGTTGCTTCTGAATCTATTGTGGCTTTTGCTTGTCCATATAAATATTCTGCTGAGTATAGTCCTGTAAATTGATCTACTCTTACTATACTTTCCATTGCTGTTTGATATGATACAGTTTTTAATATAGAAACTATATCATCTTTTATAACTTCAAGAAGTGTTGTGTCTATGTCATCAAATGCATGGATTACAGAACTTTCTATAATCCAATATCCTATATATACATTGTCTATGTATAATGGAAAAAACATTGCTGATTTTGCTCTGGAGAAATCCATTTTTTGATATGGTAGTTTTTCTCCTTCTGAATCTATTGTTATGTATTTTGGTGTGGCGGTACTAATACTTTCTTTAAATACGTCTTCTGTATGTAGGTTAGTTAAGTTCTTCCAATATTTTTCATCTGTGTTTGAAGCTTTTAATACATATTCTGCTCCATTAAATACTACAATTGTTGAGTATTTAATTTCAAATTTTTCTATTAATACTTTATTTACTTTTTTTATCTTTTCGTCTACTGATATATCTTCACCAGTTATATTCATGAAGTCTTGCAATGCATTTAATTTGTTTATCTTAGATGAAACATTATTAAATGTTGTTAGCTTCTTTTTGATATTTAAATTGTAAACTATTAAAACTGCTATAATTGCAATTAATACAACTATTGGTATTAGTGCCACCTTTTTCACCTCTTATTTTTAATATTTATTTTTCATTTGATTTAGCGTATTGTTCATTTCTGTTGAAAAATTATTTCCGTAATTTGCTTCTGCTGAATTTCTTGACGAATATGTTTGTTTACTTAGTAATGGATATACCATATTTCCTAGCATTTTCAAACAATTCATAAAGTTCTTATTATAACCATTTATTGATATTTGACAATTTACTATTCCTTCTAGGTATTTTGAATATACATTTTCATCAAATGGAATTGAACATGCTCTTATTTTATCTTTGTTAAATAGTTCTGTCATATATGACATTGCTGGATCATTATAGAATGACATTCCTCCTATAATTGCCTTGCTTGTTAAGCTTTTAACTTTTAACTCTTTATTAACTACTATTCTTAATTTTTCTTGATCTAATATTCCTTTTGTTTTTAGCTCTCTTAAAAATGCTGTTAATGGTTGAATTGTTAGTATGTCCATTGATTGAATTATATATATTTCTTGTGCATTTGCAAAATATGATAGATCTGTTTTCAAATCACAATCTATTAACACTAGTGATTCATTTTGTACTAATGTTGATAAAATTGATTCCGCGTTTGAATAATCTTTTCCATCGTTTGGTATAGCTGTATATACATTTAAATTTCTGTCTACTTGTATTCCTTCTGCTATTCCGTTCTCTAGGTTTTCTATTGATGTATATGCAATATTTCTTAGTCTTTCATCATTATTAGTATAAATATAATATGAATTTTTATTTTGAGTCATATCTAATATTGCTGTTTTTACACCTATTGATGAGAATAAACATGCAAGATTATTTACTAAGAATGATGTTCCATTCTTACTTGCTCCAACAAAAGCTACTATTTTCTTATCTTTTGTTAATACTGAATTCAAACTTCCTGTTGAATATAATCTATTTTCTTCTATTTTTTGCATTGATTCTATTTTTTCAGGTTCTGGTGTGTATGAGCTTACTTTTTCTTCTTGTACTGGTTGTGCATTATTGAAGTCATTATTTGTATCTGGTTGTGCACTTGCTACTGCACCAACTACTGAACTTGATAATGTAATTCCATCATTATTATTTGTTGCAAATGGGTCTGCATCCCAGTCATTCGTTCCTGGCAATGTACTTGCTGGTTGTTGATTATTTGTTTGTGTTGCAAATGGATCTTGATTCCAATCTTTTTCTGTATTAATGTTATCAGAAGTTTGAGCCATACTCTCTGTTGGTTGTGGTGTATTTATTTGTGGTATATTGTCAAACTTATCTATTGCTGGCATTTTTTGTTCTTCAATTTGGTCTTCTGGTAAAGGATTTTTTCTTGGTCTTCCACGTTTTCCCTTTGGTTTTGGTGGTTCTGTTGGATTCTTTCTTGGCCTTCCTCTACCACGTTTTGGTTCTTGTGGGATTTCTGGCTGACTCGCCACTGCTTCCATTTGCATTTGTGCTGGTGCACTGTTTTCAATATTTGCATCTATATTATTTAAATTTTGTACTGTATCTTGTGATTGTTGTACTGGCTGTTGTGGTACTGTATCAAGATCATCTAATCCTGGTAATGTACTTGTTGGTTGTTGTACTGGCTGCTGTGGTACTGTATCAAAATCATCTAATCCTGGTAATGTACTTGTTGGTTGTTGTACTGGCTGTTGTGGTACTGTATCAAAATCATCTAGTCCTGGTAATGTACTTGCTGGTTGCTGTACTGGCTGTTGTGGTACTGTATCAAAATCATCTAATCCTGGTAATGTGTTTGCTGATTGTTGATTATTTGCTGGTTTTGCAAATGGATCTGCATCCCAGTCATTTGTTCCTGGCAATGTACTTGCTGGTTGCTGTACCGGTTGTTCTGCTCTAGCATCAATTTGATCTAATTCTGGGAATGAATTTGATTGTGGCTGTGCCACTTGTTGTTGAGGAACAGTTCTTTGCTGTCTTTGTTGTTGTGCCATATTATTCAATTCCTCATCCGTATATATTTTTCTTTCATTTCTTATATTCATATTTGTTGGAATTATAACATTTCCCGTCATTCTTTGCTCTTTACGTTTGTTATCTAATAAATCAATTCCGCTTGCAGTTGGCTGTGGAGTTTGAGCAGGTTGTCTGCTTTGCATTTTTTCCCTTAATTGATTTTCTTTTTGAGCATTTCGTTCTGTTTCTCTTTTTTCTTTTTCTATTTTTTGTTGTAATTTCTTTTCATTTTCTATTTGTTCAATTCTTCTTTGTTCTTGTAACTTTGCTTTTTGAGCTTTTTCTTCTTCAGTTTCTTCTGCATAAGTTACTAATTCTTGATATTTAGGACATTCCGCTTCTAAAACTGCTCTAACATTTATTGGTAAGCATTTTATAATTATCTTTAATTGTTTATCTGTATATTGTGCTGCAATATTATTGAAACTGTCTGTATATCTATCTTCATTTTTTCCTAATCTTTTATAATGAATAAGAATATTTTGTACTTCTTGTTCTGATACATCATCTACTGAACTTGTATCTACTTGACTTTCTATATTATAATATTCTTTTGCTTCTTGCTGTGTGCGTGGGTTATATAATAGACTACATACATTGTCTATTCTTCTGTCTGTTCCAACTAACGCATTATATATTCCGTATTCATACATCTTTGATAATACATATCCGGCCTTTGTTCTTCTATCTGTGCATATTACAACTACATCTATAAATTTATCTTGTGAACTTATTTCATAAGATATTTCTTTTAATCTCTCTAATATAAATTTATCTATTACATCATAGTTATTGTTAGAAAATGGTTCTAAGTCTTCACTTATAACTATTCTATCATATGTTTTATCTTTATGTATTTCTCTTATTATTGCATTAAAGTAAAATACGTTCTTATATGAAACTGCCTCTCCATATTTTTTTTGATAGCTATCTACAATTTTATTCGAAACATTTTCATTACTTACTGCAAATAAAATTTTCATTTGTTAACCCCCAGACTTTTCTGTATTATAAAACCCAACCTTTAGTTACTATTGTAAATACTAATGGTAATACTTGAGCAATTACTAATATTGTTACAAAAGCTATTATTAAATTAAATCCTTTATCTCTTATATCTAATCTTCTTATTCCTATAATATATTGATAAATTGCTCCTACTGCTATTCCTAGCAAACAGAATGGAATACTATAGATTCTAACTGTATCTAGAATCAAAGCTGTTATTCCATAAGCTTTTGAACCATATTTTTCACTGTATTGTTCAATTCTTCCGCCAGCGTCTTCTTTTATTTTATAAAAATCGCTTGCATTATTTGATTCAAGGACTTCATTATTTTCATCTAAAATTTCTGTATCTGCGTATACTGGAGTGATTACTGTTAATGTTAACATTAATATTATAGCTATGAATGATAGTACTTTTTTCATTTTTTATCCTCCCATTTTTTCCTTTTCTGCCTAATTTTATACATATATTATAATACAATAAATACAAAAAAATATCAACTAATTTTTTATATTTATTTGTTTTACTGGTATAGCCTTATAATATTTGATTTATCTGCTATACATAAAATTTAGGGACCACTTTGAGGTCCCCATTATTTTATAATCTATTATATAGATATGTCATCCACTTAAAAACTGCATTTGCCCAATTTTTATCACTTGCATATCTTGTGTTTACTCCTGTAAGAGTTGGTCCATTATAGTACATTCCTGTTGCAATTTGACCATCATATATTTCTGTACCTTTTGGATTCAAATAATTCTTTACTAATACTCTAGCAACTAAATCTATTCCTTCTGCATATGTACTAAATGAATATGAACCTCCATAAGGGTTACTATCATATGCACCATATCCAAACAAATTCTTTTTATCATTTGCTATTTTAGATGTTCCCCATCCACCTTCATGGATAGCCATTGATGCAAGATATATTCCATTTATTCCATATTGTCGTTCTGCATAATAGAAGAATTCTGCATTTGATGCTAATACTCCTTGTGTATCTCCACTGTTTCCAGATAATACTTTTTGGAATTGTGCTAATGTTAATCCACTTGGCTTTGTCAAGTCCATGTTAAAATCAAGACTAGCTAATAATTCTTCTTTTGAATACTCTACTCCACTTGCAAAGTTTTGTGATGTTGTTCCTTTTGGGTTTATGTTTGTGAAGCATGCTCTGTCCACATATCCAATTATTGTGGAATACTGTATTTTAAGCCAGTTGTTATTTACTACTTCCATAATTACTGCTTTATCATCTTTAGCCATTGTATATAATTCTGATGATTTTTTACTTGGTGCTTCTCTTATTTTTACTTTTTCTGGCGTAGCCCATACACTGTCTCCTGCCTTTGGTGTATAGTTATTTACACCTTCTCCCACTCCAATTTCTACAACTTTATTTATAGAATTTGCTGTAACTTCACCTGGTATTCTCTCTTCTCCTATATATTCGCTACCTTTATATTCTTTTACTATAATCATTTTTTGTGTACCGTCTGTGCCTTCTTGTGTAACTCTTAAAGTTCCTGATGGCAAGTCTGCATTTTCTATGTATTCTGTTGTATAGTCTAAATCTACCTCATCTACACTTAACGTTTTTTTGCAAACTTCTTCTGTATTTTCTTTTATAATTTCTTGTACATCAATTTTATTTTTATTTTCATCCATTGCCACTTTTTCATTTTGCTTTATTTCTGTTTTAGCTTCTTGCTCTTGAGTTATTGATGAAATTGCTTGTACACTTTTTATCGATTTAACACATAATATTAATGTTAATAATAGTATTGCTAATGTTATTGTATATACTATTATTCTTTGCTTTATCACTTGTTCTCTCGTCTTTATTACATATTTTACTTTTCTCATTATTTCTCCTATTTTAATACTCTGTAAATATTTTAATATTTGCTACTTTTTTTGTCAATTGAAGTTTTTGGATTTATTTATGCTCTAATATTGAATATTCTTGAAAATTATTATATATTAAATAGGTACTTTGAATACTATTTTCGTATTATATCTGAAAGGAATTTTGATTTATGTTTCAAGATAAACAAATAAAAATAGTTTTAGGTATTTCTATAGGAATTTTTATTGTTCTATTTTCAATTTTTCTTTTTAATGCAATAAAAAGTCATAATTCAAAGCGAGCAGATACAAAAGATGAACCAGTCCTTTCTATGACGACTGATAGTAATATTTTTAATGTTTTAAATTATTCTGCCTTTTCGCCTAATTCAAATGCCTTTTTGTTTAACTCAACAAACTTGGCAGGAACTACCTGCTCAATGGCTTCAATCCAGTCTTCCTTAGGGAAATCGAAATAATGAGAAAGTCTTCCGATAAGAACGATATTTGCAGCCTTAGGATTACCTGCCTCTAATGCAAGAGATAAGCTGTCGATGGCATCGATAGAAATGCCGTCTTCCTTAACTCTCTTTGCAATATCTTCAGGATACTTTGCAGCACCTGTAATAACAGGCATTGGGTCGATTTCCTGCTTACTTGTGATAATCTTACCTGTTGGCTTTAAATAATCTGCATATCTTGCAGCTTCAAGCATTTCAAATGAAACGATATAATCTGCTTCGCCCTTATCTACAACAGGAGAACCTACAGAATCACCGTATCTTACATATGTAACTACGCTTCCGCCTCTCTGGCTCATTCCATGAACTTCAGACACCTTTACATCGTATCCCTTGTTCATAAATAATCTTCCTAAAAGCTTACTCGCAAGGAGAGAGCCCTGTCCGCCAACTCCTACAATCATTATATTTTTTGTTTCCATAGAATTACTCCTCTCCCGGATACTCAAAAGCGCCGAAACCACACATCTGAGTACATAAGTTACAGCCGCTGCCTACACAGAGTGTCTCGTCTACAACAACCTTACCGTCCTTCATTGCAAGAGCAGGAC
>OLOX01000120.1_pt1 | contig 76025 bp, 71 predicted proteins | sample 1672091 | NCBI WGS metagenome assembly OLOX01 (sample SAMEA3136644, study PRJEB25190) | human gut metagenome | reverse complement strand
CGGACTCGGCGGCGGCTTTGCGGCTTACGGTATTTATCCGGAGCACGCCGATGACTATGCTTTTCATGTCTTTTACGACAGCAATGACGCACGCGCCCATTGTGAGGAGTATTTGTTCAAGCATTTCAATGTCGATGTGGCAGAGCGCATACCGACCAAAAAAATCGAGTCTATCGAAAACGGACCCGATATTTGGCGCTATTTCGGCAAGCCGAACAGGGTGCGTATGCAAAACGCAAGAATGGATGAGCTTGAATATGTTGTTCAGTGCGTCACAAAGGTAAACGACCAATTTGACGGCTCCTATATTTTCTCTTCAGGAAAAAATATGGGCTGTTTCAAGGCTGTCGGCTATCCCGAGGATGTCGGCGAGTTCTATATGCTCGACCAATACGATGCCTATTTGTGGACCGCTCACGGCAGATTCCCGACAAACACCCCCGGCTGGTGGGGCGGTGCGCATCCGTTCAACATTCTCGATTGGTCAATCGTTCACAACGGCGAAATTTCGTCTTATGATACAAACAGAAGATATATCGAGCAGTTCGGATATAAATGCACCATGCAAACCGATACCGAGGTTATTACATACCTTTTCGACCATCTTCTTCGCCATCACAATTTGCCTATGGATGTGGCGGCTGATGTTCTCACTGCTCCCGAATGGGATGAGATTGACAGAATGGACGATGAAAAAAGAGAATACTTCACAAATCTTCGCACTGTTTACAGCGGCGCGCTCGTAAACGGTCCTTTCTCTGTTATTTTAGGCTCAAACAAAGGATTGCTCGCGATTAATGACAGACTTAAACTCCGTTCACTTACCGCTGCCACAAAGGGCGACAGAGCATATTTTGCTTCGGAGGAGTCGGCAATCAGAATTATCTGCCCCGACCCCGAAAAGGTTTGGTCGGTCAGCGGCGCCGAGCCTGTTTATGTTCCCCTTGAAATAGATGAAAAGGAGGACAAATAATATGCCGATTAATTATATTCCGCGCAGATTCACCGTAATCCGCGATAAAGAACTTTGTATAAACTGCGGCTGTTGTGTTCGTCAGTGCTCAAACGAGTGCCACTATTTTGCCGAGGACGGAAAAACAGTCCTTACAAATTCGGCAAACTGCGTTGCATGCCACAGGTGCGTTGACCTTTGCCCGACAGGCGCATTGCGTATTGAAAAATATGTTTGCGATTACAGAGATAACGCAAACTGGACTCCGCAGTATCAGCAGGAAATCTGCCGCCAGGCAAACACCGGCTCAACGCTTTTGTCCGCAATGGGCAACCCAAAGCCGTTCCCGATTTATTGGGACAAAATTTTGCTTAATGCATCACAGGTTACAAATCCGTCAATCGACCCTTTGCGTGAGCCTATGGAAATCCGCACGATTTTGGGCAGAAAGCCCGAAAAGCTCACCGTAGAGAAAAAAGGAAAATCAACAACGATAATGCCGCCGCAGGTAGTTCTTGAAACACCTATTATGTTCTCGGCAATGTCATTCGGCTCAATCAGCCTCAATGCGCAAAAATCGCTCGCGTGGGCTGCAAAGGACCTTGGAACGCTGTTCAACACAGGCGAGGGCGGCTTGCATAAGGATTTGCACGATATGGGCAAATATGCCGTTGTTCAGGTTGCGTCCGGTCGTTTCGGCGTTCACAAGGATTATTTAAACAATTCACGCTTTATAGAAATCAAAATCGGTCAGGGTGCAAAGCCCGGCATCGGCGGTCACCTTCCCGGCGAAAAGGTTAATGTTGAGGTATCCAACGCCCGTATGATTCCCGAAGGCTCTGACGCTATTTCACCGGCACCGCACCACGATATTTATTCAATCGAGGATTTGCGCCAGCTTATTTGGAGCTTAAAGCAAGCTACCGATAACAAAAAACCGGTTTCGGTTAAAATTGCGGCTGTTCACAATGTTGCCGCTATCGCCTCAGGCTGTGCAAGAGCCGGTGCCGATATTGTTGTTATCGACGGTTTCAGAGGCGGCACCGGTGCCGCACCGACAAGAATACGCGACAATGTGGGTATTCCGATTGAGCTTGCGCTTGCCGCCGCAGACCAAAGACTCCGCGACGAGGGCATTCGCTCAACCGTTTCGCTTGTTGCGGCAGGTTCGTTTAGATGCTCCGCCGATATTGTCAAGGCAATTGCGCTCGGCGCAGACGCTTGTTATATCGCATCGGCGGCTCTTATCGCAATGGGCTGCCATATGTGCCAAACCTGCAACACAGGCAAATGCAATTGGGGCATTGCAACACAACGCCCCGATTTGACAAGGCGACTCAATCCCGAAATCGCTCACGAAAGAGTTGAAAATCTCATCAACGCTTGGAATCACGAGATTAAAGAGATTATGGGCGGTATGGGTATCAACTCTGTCGATTCTCTTCGCGGCAACAGACTTATGCTGCGCGGTCTCGGTTTGAGCGAAAAAGAACTTGAAATACTCGGCATCAAGCATGCCGGAGAATAATAGGAGGTAGTTTCAATGAAAAAAGTATTCGCAAGAGAAGAGCTTTGCATAAACTGCCGCCTTTGCGAGGTTTATTGCAAAACCGCTCATTCAAAATCAAAGGATGTTCTTACGGCTAATAAATTCGAGGAGCCGGCACCTGTGTCGCGCGTCACCGTTTACGGCGATAAAACAGCCTCGGTAGCCGTCAATTGCCGCCATTGCGACGACCCTGCATGCGTTAAGGCTTGTGTCACCGGCGCAATGACAAAGGATAAAAAAACAGGCGTTGTTTCCGTTAACGAGGATAAGTGCATAGGCTGTATGACATGTCTTGCCGTTTGCCCGATCGGTTGTATCAAAACAGGCAAGGTTGCTGTTAAGTGCGATTTGTGTCAGGGCGAGGATATGCCTGCGTGCGTTAAAAATTGCCCTAACAGAGCGCTTGTATATTTAGAGGTCGGAGGTAATGACAGATGAAAAAATATGTTATTATAGGTGCCTCCGCAGCAGGACTCGCTGCAGCCGAGCAAATCAGAAAAACAGATAAAACAGGCGATATTACCGTTTTGACAAAGGAATCATATCTTCCTTACAGCCGCCCTTCAATCAGCTATTATCTGAAGGGCAAGGTTAAGGAAAGCGATATGTATTTGCGCAAAAATGCATATTACAAGACAAATAATATCAAAATCGTTTTAAACGCCGAGGTTAAAAATATTAACCCCGATGCAAAAACTGTCAGAGCCGGAAGAAAAGAATATCCCTATGACAAGCTTTGCATTGCGGCAGGCTCAAAGCCGTTTGTACCGGAGATGAAAAATGTTGCCGGCAAAACAAACGCTTACACCTTTCTTGATTTGGCGTCAACAAAAGCAGTTAAGGATGCCGCAAATTCACAGACAAGAGCTGTTGTCATCGGCGGCGGCTTAATCGGTATGAAAGCGGCAGAGGGATTGTCAAAAATATGCAAAAGCGTTGATGTCATTGAGTTTGCACCGCGCATTTTGCCGTCAATTCTCGATGCAAAATCGTCAAAAAATGTTAAAAAATATATTGAGAAAAAGGGCGGAATTACATTCCACCTTGAGGATACAATCGTCAGTGCCAAATCAAAGGGCAAGGAGATTACAGCCGTTATCCTTAAAAGCGGCAAAACCCTCAAATGCGATATGCTTGTTGTCGCAGTCGGTGTTCGCCCCGAAACCGCGCTTGCCGAAAAAGCAGGCCTTGATGTTAATCGCGGCATTATAACCGATACGCAGACAATGCAAACAAGCTCTCCCGATATTTATGCCGCAGGTGACTGCACCGTTTCGGTCGATATGCTCGACGGCAGTAAAAAGATTATTGCTCTTTGGCCGAACGCAGTTGCGCAGGGCAGGGTAGCCGGCTCACAGATGGCAGGCGGCGACCTTACTCTCGGCGGCACATATTCCGTAAACGCAATTGATTTTTACGGTTTGAGAATTTGCACCTGCGGTCTTATCAATGCGCAAGGAGAACAATACAGCGATATGATTAAGCAGCAGGGTGACGAATATAAACGCCTTGTTCTCGAGGGCAACAGGCTTGTCGGTTTTGTTTTGATTAATTCAAGCACCAATGCCGGTATTTACACAAGCCTTATTTCAAACAAAATTGATTTGTCAACAATCAAAAACGATATTTTGGATACACCGTCGCTGTTTATGTTTGACAAGGATATACGCACAACAAAACTTACCGGTTCAAAAGAGGGGGTTAGAGTATGATAGAAGCAGGACTCAGAAGATATGAGCAGGTCAATGACGAAATCAAAAAGGAACTCTCAAAGAAAAATAAGGTAACTGTTAAGAATGTAAACGGGCAGCGTTATATCGGCTGCGCTCTCGATGAGGGCAAAACCATTGAAGTTTACGGTACTCCGGGCAATGATATGGCTTGCTATTTAAACGGCGGCAGGGTTGTTGTTTACGGCAGTTGTCAGGACGCAGTCGGCAATACAATGGGCGGCGGCGAAATCGTTGTCCACGGTCACAGCGGCGATGCTATGGGCTATGGTATGCGCGACGGTCAAATTTATATTAAGGATAATGTTGCCTGCCGCGGCGGTATTCATATGAAAGAATTCAGGCAGATGCGCCCCGTTCTCGTTATCGGCGAAAACGCCGGCTCATTCCTCGGCGAATATATGGCAGGCGGAACAATTGTTTTGCTCGGTCTGAATCTTAAGCGCGGCGAAAAACTTTTCGGTACTCACTGCGCGTCAGGTATGCACGGCGGCAAAATTTTTGTCAGAGGCTTGTTCCCGAAGGAAAATCTTTCCGACAATATCAAGGTTACAAATCTTGACGATGACGATGTTAAAGAACTTAAATCCTATGTCAGAAAATATTGCAAATATTTCGGCGTCGATTTTGATTATGTTATGAGCAAGCCGTTCAAAAAACTTGTTCCGGCAACATCGCGCCCATACGCAAATCTTTATACACCAAATTAATAAGAAAAAAGGCGCAAAAGCGCCTTTTTTTGTTTGTTTTTATTGATATTTTAAACCACTGTGATATAATATTTTTATGATTTTTTATAGGAGATAGGATTTTATGTTTAATAATCTTCACGAAGAATGCGGCGTCTTTGGAATTTTTGAAAACAAAACCACTTATGTTGCCCGTTCAACATATCTTGCGCTCTATGCGCTTCAGCACAGGGGTCAGGAGTCTTGCGGCATAGCCGTTAATGATGACGGTGTGTTCACTCACTATAAGGGCGACGGACTTGTTCCCGATGTTTTTCCAAAGGAAAAACTCGACAGGCTCGGACTCGGCAATATGGCAATCGGTCATGTCCGTTATTCCACAACCGGCGGCAAAAACGCAAACAATATTCAACCGCTTGTTATCCGTCATATTAAGGGCAATCTTGCAATTGCTCACAACGGCAATCTTGTCAATGCTGCCGATATACGCAAAACATTTGAGCTTAACGGCGGCATTTTCCACGGCACTTCCGATACGGAATCAATCGCTTACACAATCGTTTCAAACCGCCTTTACAGCAAAAGCACCGAGGAGGCGATTGAAAAATCAATGCACAGCCTTAAGGGTGCATATTCCTGCGTTGTTATGACAGCCACAAAGCTTATTGCGTTTCGCGACCCTCACGGCTTTCGCCCTCTTTGTATCGGCAAAACTGATGACGGCGCGTGGTGCGTCAGCAGTGAATCCTGCGCGCTTGATACAATCGGCGCTCATTTTGTGCGTGATGTTCTCCCCGGTGAAATTGTCACAATTGATATTAACGGTGTTCATTCAAACAAAGCAAATTGCAAACTTAAAGGCAATCTCTGCGTTTTTGAATACATATATTTTGCGCGCCCCGATTCTGTTATTGACAAAGCCTCTGTTGAGCATGCAAGAATGCGTGCCGGTGCGTTTCTTGCGCAGGAAAGTCCGGTTGATGCGGATATAGTTGTCGGCGTTCCCGACAGCGGACTTGATGCGGCGCTCGGCTATGCGAATGAAAGCGGAATACCGTATGGCATTGGCTTTTTGAAAAATAAATATATCGGCAGAAGCTTTATTCAGCCCTCACAGGATCAGCGTGAGGATGCCGTTCGCATCAAACTTAATGTTATTAAAGAAAATATCAAGGGCAAAAGAGTTATTATGATTGATGACTCAATCGTCCGCGGCACAACCTGTGCGCGAATTGTAAAACTTTTGCGCGAAGCAGGCGCAACCGAGGTGCATATGCGTGTTTCATCACCTCCGTTCAAGCATCCATGCTATTTCGGCACCGATGTTGACAGTCAGGAAAATCTCATTGCCTGCAAATTCAATTCTGTTGACGAAATCGCAAAGGAAATCGGCGTCGATTCTCTTGCTTATCTTTCGGTTGAGGCTACTCACAAAATCGCCGAGGGTGCAAATGTCGGCTTTTGCGACGGTTGCTTTACAGGCAATTATCCTATTGAAGTTCCAAAAGAACAGCCGAAGGACAAGTTTGAAGAAAAAATGAATAAATTTTCACCGTATTATCAGGTCTTAGACTGATTTTATCGCATAACAAAACACCTCAAGCGGAATTCACTGTGCTTGAGGTGTTTTTTGATTATATTGATTTCGTTTTATATATGGTCCTTGTATCTTTCGGCGGTGATTATTCCGTCGTTAACATTGAGCTTGCAAATTCTTGCGTTTCTCGCGTCAAATGCGCTTGCGCCCAAGCCGTCGTCATAATCTCTTGCGTGGTATATTGCATACCATTGACCGTCCTCCTTAATCATTGAGTGGTGACCGGTGCCCTCTTCAAAATCGTTTGCCGCAATAACGGGTGAGTATGTCGACGCGTCGGGGTATTTTTCAAACTTGATTTTTCTCAAATCGGTTTCGTCTGTCTTTGCTCTTGCATAGCCGATATAATATGTCGGTTGCTCAAAACAGTTGCCCGAATACATTACATATTGCCAATCACCCTCTTTAAAATAGAAAGCGCCCTCTATTGTGTACCAATGCTGACCCTTTTTATATCTGTCGCGTCTGTAAATATCCTCGTCGAGAGTCGGCTCAACAACAAGCACCGGGTTGCCCTCGGCATGATATGGGTCTGTCAGCTTGTCAACATAAATACATGTGCCGATTTTTTCACCCTCAAATCTGTTTGCCGAATAGAAAATGTAAAGTCCCGATTCGTTTTTAACAACATGCGAATCAATCGAAAACGGATGTAAAAGCTGTTTTGTGTTTGTAAACGGACCGAGCGGATTGTCAGCCTCAGACACATGCATTGCGCCGCGGTGACCTCCCTTGTCAGGCTCGTCATCGTATATTTCAATTGAGTTATACATATAAAATTTACCGTCAAGCTCAATAACGCTCGGCGCCCAAAAGCTGTCAAGTCCTTCAACCGTCATTACCTTGCCGTAAAACTCCCATCCGTCAAAAAGATTGTCGGATTGATAGGCGTAAATGCCGTCATGTCCGGTTGTGTATATGTAGTATCTTCCGTTTGCCTTGAGTATAAAGGGGTCAGCCTGGCCGATGTAGTTTTCTTTGTCTATTTTTAAAAGATGCATATTGCTTACCTCAGTTGTTTTTTGATTCTTTTTCTGCTTCAAGTTCGGCACGCTCTTTATAGAACGGGTCGCCCTTGAGATATACATTTATATAATCTCTGATATGCTCGCTAAGCTCGCCGTCGTTGTATTTAATCGGAACGATTCTTTCGTCCTCGTCAATTACAATCGGGCCCTTTTCGGGATCGTGAAAAGCAGGCATCAGCGAATAAGCCGCCTTTGTCTTGACTATTGAAATCATTGTGTATTCTTTTGTTGCTTCAATAAAGCTGTCTTTGCCGGTGTATCTCTCAATTGTCGATTTTGGCTCTTTGTCATTGTGCTTTTTTGTGTAGCAGGCGTCGAGCACCTTGTTAATATAGTTTTCAAGTGCCTTGTCGGTGTATGGTGCTTTAAGCAGCATAACCGTGTCAATATCGGCAATGCCGTATTTGTCGCTTTCACCGCAAGGGATACCGATTAAGTTTTCGTCCTTGTCTACATAAACAGAAATAGTGTAAAATTCTTTATCCATTTTGTCACCAACTTTAAATTATTGTTTGATAATTATATACTAATTGATTGAAAATTTCAATAATTAGTGTTAATATTTAACTGTACGTTCGGCTATGATTGTATTTTTGCGGATAATCTCCGCAGTATTGTCTTAATAAAGGAATCAATTGTATGAAAAAAGCTCTTATCACAGGCGGCGCCACAGGAATAGGCAGGGCGTGTGCACTTTTGTTCAGCCAAAAAGGCTATGATGTTTATATCACATATAACAAATCCGTGCCCGATATTGATTGTGCCACCGTCGTCAAATGCGATTTAAAAAATCTTGACGATATTAAAAATCTTTTTGATACGACCGGCTCTGTCGATGTTCTTGTCAATAACGCAGGAGTTTCGCTTATCAAAATGATAAACGATGTCACACCCGAGGATTATGAAACCATAACCTCCGTTAACGAGCGCGCCGTTTATTTTTGCTCAAAATATGCCGTGCTTTCTATGATAAAAAATCACAGCGGCGCAATCATAAATATTTCGTCAATGTGGGGGCAGTGCGGCGCATCGTGCGAAACACTGTATTCCATGACAAAATCAGCCGTCATCGGGCTTACAAAGGCACTGTCGCAGGAGCTTGCGCCGTCAGGCATAACCGTCAATTGTGTTGCTCCCGGAATTATCGACACCCGTATGAACGAGTGCTTTGATAAAAATGAACTTGCCGAGCAGGTTCCGCTCGGTCGCCTCGGCACTCCCGAGGAAATCGCGTCGGCTGTCCTCTTTTTTGCCGAAAATCCGTATGTTACGGGTCAAATTCTCGGCGTAAACGGCGGAATAGTCTGAAACAAAGATGTTCGCATCTGACTTTGTTGTAACACAACAAACCTTCTTTTCATAGTATGAGTTAGAAAAGGGAAGGGAGGTTCGTTTATGGGTTGCAATAACTGTAATAACGGATGTGGCTCTTGGATTATTATCCTTATCATTATCCTTATTCTTTGCGGCGGCTGTGGAGGCTTCGGCGGCTGCGGCTGCAACGACTGCGGTTGCGGTTGCTAATTGAATAAAAACAAAAGGCGCTCGGGGCGTAAAAGCTCCGAGCGTCGTTGTTTTACTTAGTTTTCGGTTTGTTCGCCGTCAACTTGTTCAGCTTTGTCTGCATCTTCTGCAGACTCACTGTCGGATTTTGTGTCAGCCTTGATGTCGGTTTTTTCCTCGCCGATAACATTGCCGTTTGCCGAAAATACAAATTCATCGTTTGCAAAGTCGACCTCGCATTTGTCGCCGGCTTTAACTTTGCTTTCGAGTATAAGCTCGCTCAATGTGTCCTCAATCTTTGATTGAATTGCGCGTCTGAGCGGTCTTGCACCGTAAACCTTGTCGAATCCCTCGTCGGCAAGTGCCGAAACTGCGCTGTCGGTAAAGGAAATGTCAATGTCCATGTCCTTAACTCTCTTTGTAAGAGTCTTGAGCATTCTCCTTGCAATTTCCTCAATGTCTGTCTTTTCAAGCTGATTGAATACGATGATTCCGTCAAGCCTGTTGAGAAATTCTGGCTTAAATGTCTTTTTGAGGTCGGCAGTTACAAGCTCTTCAATCGTCTTGTGCTCGTCGCCCTTTTCGCCAAATCCAAGTGACCTTTGAGGGTCGGTGATTTTGCTTGCGCCGACATTTGATGTCATAATGATAATAGCATTTTTGAACGAAACTTTTCTGCCCTGCGAGTCTGTCAAAACACCGTCTTCAAGAATTTGAAGAAGAATGTTGAAAACATCGGGATGAGCCTTTTCGATTTCATCAAAAAGAACTACGCTGTATGGCTTGCGGCGAATTTTTTCGGTCAATTGACCGCCCTCGTCAAAGCCTACATATCCCGGAGGCGAGCCGATAAGTTTAGATACCGTGTGCTTTTCCATGTATTCCGACATATCAAGCTTGATTATAGCGTTTTCGTCGCCGAACATGGCCTCCGCAAGCGTTTTGCAAAGCTCTGTTTTACCTACACCGGTAGGACCGAGAAAGATAAACGAGCCAATCGGTCTTTTCGGGTTTTTGAGTCCTACTCTGCCGCGGCGGATTGCTTTTGCGATTGCCGAAACAGCCTTGTCCTGACCGACAACTCTTTCGTGTAAAATCTTTTCAAGGTTAAGCAGTCTTTCACTTTCCTCTTTTGTAAGCTGACTTACGGGAATTTTTGTCCAACTTGATACAACCTCGGCAATGTCCTCGGCTGTAACGGATTTTACTTCGTGAGAGGACGAGTTTTTCCACTTGTCCTTTTCGCCGTCAAGCAAATCCTGAAGACTCTTTTGCTTATCACGGATTTTTGCGGCGTTTTCATAGTCTTGTGCAGTGATAGCGGATTGCTTTTCCTGCTCAAGGCGTTTGATTTCCGTTTCCATATCCTTAAGGTTCTGCGGCGCAGTTTGCGCGTTGAGTCTTACTGCCGACGCTGCCTCATCAACAAGGTCGATTGCCTTGTCGGGCAAATACCTGTCTGCGATATATCTCGACGAAAGTTTAACTGCGCTGTTAATTGCCTCGTCGGTGATTTTTACCTTGTGGTGTGCCTCGTATTTGTCGCGAAGACCTCTTAAAATCTCGATTGCCTCGTCCTCTGTCGGCTCACCTACGGTGACGGGCTGAAATCTTCTTTCAAGTGCGGCGTCTTTTTCAATGTTCTTTCTGTATTCGTTGATTGTGGTTGCGCCGATAACCTGAATTTCGCCCCTTGCGAGTGCCGGCTTAAGAATGTTTGCGGCGTCAACTGCGCCCTCTGCGGCACCTGCGCCCATAATTGTGTGCACCTCGTCAATGAAAAGGATAATGTCCTTTGCGGCAATAACCTCGTCCATTGCTTTTTTGATTCTTTCCTCAAAGTCGCCGCGGTATTTTGTGCCTGCAACCATTGATGTCAAATCAAGTGCAACAATCTTTTTACCTTTCAAAAGTTCGGGCACCTCGTTTTGAACGATTTTAAGTGCCAAACCTTCTGCGATAGCGGTTTTGCCGACACCCGGCTCACCGATAAGGCAAGGGTTGTTTTTGCTCCTACGCGAAAGAATTTGGATAACTCTTTTGATTTCTTCATCCCTGCCGATAACCGGGTCGATTTTGCCCTGCTTTGCAAGCTCGGTCAAATCTTTGCCGAATTCGTCAAGGGTAGGGGTCTTTGTTTTGCCTTTTCTTGCGCCCCTTGAGCCTTGCTTTGCGTCGCTTTCGCCGCTGTTGAGCGATTCAATCAGATTTTCGAGAAGTTGGTTGACATCAACGCCAAGCTCGTTAATGAATCTTACTGCATACGAGTCGCTTTCCTTAACAAGCGATATTAACAGATGCTCCGTTCCCACGAACGAGTGCATCATACCTCTTGCAATTTGGAACGAAAGCTCGATGATTCTTTTTGACCTCGGTGTGAAGTCGTCGGGTGAAAGCCTTGTCGGGTTTCCGACTCCGATTTCTTCTTTGATAAGTCTGTCAACATCGTCAAGTGTTATTCCGTTTTCGTTAAGTGTTGCGGCACCCAAGCCGGTACCCTCTTTAAGCAGGCCGACCAAAATATGCTCACTGCCTACATAGTTGTGACCGTAGTTTTCTGCGGCCTTTATTGCGAGGTTAAGTACCTCATTTGCTTTTTGTGTGAAAGAATTAAATCTATACATAATAATCCCTCCTATTGGACGGATTTTTTATCCGCCTTAATCTATTTTCTCTCTTACAATTTCTGCCCTGAGCTTTTCGCACATTTGCTCTGTCAGCGGCGTTTTTGCGCTGTCGATGAGCGATGCGTTTTGCAGGGTGTAAAGCATTTCGCCTATTGTTTTGTATTCAATGTCGAAATATCCAAGCGATATTCCGAGTCGAACAAGCGATATGCTGTTTAAAAACTCGGGCGTGTCAAGTCGTCTTGCCGATTTAAGTATGCCCAGAGTTCTGTATAATTTATCTTCAAACTCAAAATTATCTTTGAGTTGATCTCTTGCGCCTCTCTCCTGCTTTACGATTTGGTCGCAAATTGCGTTTGCGTTGTCAATCGCGCCCTTTTCGGTTATGCCGAGAGAGATTTGGTTTGACAAAATGTATATGTCGCCGTTGCCGTTTTGATAAAGCGGCCGCAGTGACAAGCCAAGCTTTCCGACCATCGCCGAAAGCTTGTAAATCGCGTTGCTTTGTGCAAGCGCAGGCAGGTGCAGTGCAAACGATGCCTTAAGCCCGGTGCCCAAATTGATGGGCGACGCCGTCAAAAATCCCAATTTATTTGAAAATGCGATTTTAAGATTGTCGATAAATATATCGTCGATTTTATCTGCCTTTTCGTATGCCGCGTCAAGGTCTTGACCCGGTGCGAACGAGTTGATTTTGATATGATCTTCCTCGCAAATCATAATCGACACATCTTCATCTTTTGACAGCATAAATGCGGATGTTTCGCGTTGCTTTGCAAAATCTGCGCTTATCAGTTGCTTTTCCGCATATGACACGGCTTTGATTTTGCTCACTGCCGACAGGTCGATTACATCAAATTCCTGCGCAACTTCGCTGCTTTTCAGCGTTGCGTAAATTTTTTTTGTTGCCGACCGCTTTATTTCCTTGCTCATTCTGTTCGGAAACGGCATATCCGCAAGGTTTCTTGCCAATCTCACCTTTGAATACAATACTACATCCGAATTTTTACCGTTGCCTTGGTACCATTTGCTCATTTATCAGCCCTCCTGTGTTAAATCCTTGATTTTGTCGCGTATAACAGCCGCGTCCTCAAAACGCTGCTCCTTAACGGCGAGCTTCAAATTCTCTTTGAGCTTTTCAATCTCGCTCTTCGGCTCAGATTTTTTCGGAGCACTGTCATCTTTTTTCGGCTCTGCCTCTTCACTGTATGTCACAAATTTGCCGATATGCTTTGTTCTGCCGTGCAGCTTTTCGATGCTCGGCTCGAGCTTATCTTCAAACTTTGTATAGCAGTCTGCGCAGCCTACTCTGCCCGAATTGATAATGTCGGTGAATGATGTTCCGCAGCTTGAGCATCTGTCGATTCCCGTAAGCGAATTGAGTGCCGAAACTCCCGCACCCAAAAGGTTTCCGAAGAAATTGTCCATGCTCAACGGCTCAAATGCAAATTCGTCCATTACACCGAGTTCTTTTGCACAGTCCTCACAAAGATACATTTCCTGTGTAACTCCGTTGATTGTTCTTTTAATATGTGTGTTTGCCTCTTTTTCGTGGCAATGTGTGCATTTCATAATTATTTCCTCCTATATTATTGTATAGTGTCATCAATTAATGTATGCAAGGAGCATTTGCTTTAATTGCTTTGCCCTCACTTGGTTTGCCGCCTGCGGCGAAAGTCCTTTAAAGTTGCTTTCGTTCATCACGGCGGCCATCATATTAGTTGCTTTGTCGTCAATCAGTTTTTGATAGTGGCAGTTATAAAGGTTTGCCTTGGCGGTGCGTTCGTCAATTTCATCGCCGATACTGTTTACAAGCCCCATCAACGCTGTTTGCTTGCTGTCTGCACGGGTGATTAAAATATATCCGCCGCCGCCTCTGCGGCTTTCAATTCTGTATCCTGCCTCCGGTGTGAATCTTGATGTTATGACATAATTTATCTGACTCGGAACACAGCCGATTCTGTTTGCTAAATCGTTTCGTTGGATTTGCACGCTTGATGTCGAATCGTCAAACATATCAAGAATCATATCGGTTATTATATCGGACATTTTCATTTTTTAATCATCTTCTTTCAGTTGGGTAGGCATTAGGTCAACAGTCACTGTTAATTCAATTCTCTGACTTTGACTTTCTTTGTCCTTCAATTGTTGTTATAACACAAAGGTCAATAAAAGTCAATAACTTTTTTGAAATTTTTTTGACTTTTTTTGACTTTCCTAAAAAAACAAAAAAATACACACTCCAAGGGAGTGTGTAAAAGAATTTAAAGTGATTGGATTTTTTATTTTATTCTGAAAAATCTGCCAATATATCGTCAATCGAGTATCCGTCAAAAAATAAAAAATCAATCTGAGCCGCATTGCCGCAGCTATTTTAAATTTTGCTCTTGACAAATACCCCCACAGGGTATATTATTATGGCATAAGGATGTGGAATTTATGGAAGATAAAAAAGGCTGTTGCTGTCACAAAACAAAACAGCGCAGCGACGAAGAGCATAAATTGCTTATAAATCGTCTTAACAGAATAGAGGGTCAAATCCGCGGCATAAAGGGTATGGTTGAAAACGATGCCTATTGCACCGATATTATCACACAGGTTGCCGCTGCAACAGCCGCACTTAATTCATTCAACAAGCAGCTTTTGTCGGAGCATATAAAAACCTGCGTTACCGATGATATTAAAGCCGGCAAAACCGAAACTGTCGACGATTTGCTTAATACTCTTCAAAAACTTATGAAATAAAGTATTTGAGGTGATTTTATGACACAGTATAATGTAACAGGTATGAGCTGTGCCGCCTGCTCCGCAAGGGTGGAAAAAGCGGTAAATGCCGTTGACGGCGTAACCTCGTGTGCAGTCAGCCTGCTTACAAATTCAATGGGCGTTGACGGCACTGCCGCTCCGTCCGATATTATCGCCGCCGTTGAGGCGGCAGGCTACGGCGCGTCACTTAAAGACGGCAAAAAAGCCGGTGCCGTTGCAGATGATGAGCCTCTTAAGGACACCGAAACGCCGAAAATTCGCAACCGACTGATTGCCTCAATTGTGTTTTTGCTCCCGCTCATGTATATATCAATGGGGCATATGATGTGGGGGTGGAAACTTCCATCGTTTATGAACGGCAACCATGTAGCAATGGGTCTTGCAGAAATGCTTTTTGCCATTATTATAATGGTAATTAATCAAAAGTTTTTTATAAACGGCTTTAAGGGAATTATTCACAAATCACCTAATATGGACACGCTTGTTGCCCTCGGCTCGGGCGCCTCGTTTGCATACAGCACCTATGCGCTTTTTGCAATGACTGTTGCCCAAGCAGCAGGGGATATGCAAAAGGCAATGTCCTATATGGACGAATTTTATTTCGAATCCGCCGCGATGATTTTGACGCTTATTACGGTCGGCAAAATGCTCGAGGCTCATTCAAAGGGCAAAACAACAGATGCACTTAAGGGACTTATGTCGCTCACACCTAAAACGGCAAATGTCATCGTTGACGGCATTGAAAAAATACTCCCGGTCGAGCAGGTTAAAAAGGGCGATATATTTGTTGTTCGCCCCGGCGAAAGCATACCGGTTGATGCTGTTATTATCGACGGCTCAACCGCTATTGACGAATCTGCACTCACCGGTGAAAGCATCCCGGTCGATAAGGTGCAGGGTGACACCGTTTCAGCCGCCACAATCAATCAGTCGGGATTTATCAAATGCGAGGCTTCAAGAGTAGGGGAGGATACAACACTTTCGCAGATAATCAAAATGGTCAGCGATGCCGCCGCTACAAAGGCGCCGATTGCAAAAATCGCAGACAAGGTTTCCGGCGTGTTTGTCCCTGCCGTAATCTGTATAGCCGTTGTTACATTCATAGTATGGATTGCTGTCGGCAAGTCATTCGGCTTTTCGCTTGCAAGGGCGATTTCGGTGCTCGTAATCAGCTGTCCGTGTGCGCTCGGTTTGGCAACTCCGGTGGCTGTTATGGTCGGAAACGGTAAGGGCGCAAAAAACGGCATTTTGTTTAAAACCGCCGCATCGCTTGAAGAAACGGGCAGAATACAAATTGTCGCTCTCGACAAAACCGGCACAATCACTCAAGGCAAGCCAAAGGTTACCGATATAGTTCCGCTCGGTTGTACCGAGGAGGAACTTATGACGGTTGCCTGCTCGCTCGAGTCAAACAGTGAGCACCCGCTTGCAAAGGCAATCACGGAATACGGCGCAAAAAATAATGTTGCCGTAATGCCTGTCAGCGATTTTAAGGCTATCGCAGGTAACGGACTCAGCGCAAATATGGGCGATGACAAGTTAATCGGCGGCGCTTTTAAGTTTATTTCGTCAAAGATTGATAATATGCCCTCCGATGTCGGGCAAAAAGCAAACGAGCTTGCCTCGCAGGGAAAAACGCCGATGCTGTTTATGAAAAATAACAAATTACTCGGCATTATCGCAGTTGCCGATGTTATTAAGGAGGACAGCCCTGCCGCTGTCGCAGAACTTCAAAAAATGGGCATCAAGGTTGTTATGCTCACTGGCGACAATCACCGCACCGCCGAGGTTATCGGAAAGCAGGTCGGTGTTGATGCCGTTATTTCCGATGTTTTGCCCGACGGCAAGGAGGGTGTTATCCGCCGCCTTATGGAATACGGCAAGGTCGCAATGGTCGGCGACGGTATAAACGATGCTCCGGCGCTTACTCGTGCCGATATAGGCATCGCTATTGACGCAGGCACCGATATTGCAATCGACGCCGCAGATGTCATTTTGATGAACAGCAGACTTTCGGATGTTCCGACGGCTATTCGCCTCAGCCGTAAAACGCTCACCAACATTCACGAAAATCTGTTTTGGGCGTTTATATATAATGTAATAGGTATTCCGCTTGCCGCAGGCTGTTGGATTCCGCTCACCGGCTGGACGCTTAACCCGATGTTTGGCGCGGCGGCGATGAGCCTCTCAAGTTTTTGCGTTGTCACAAATGCATTGCGACTCAATCTTGTCAATATCCACAGCGCAAAGCATGACAGAAAAAATAAAAAAATTAATTTAGATTTAAAGGAGTTTTCAACCATGTCACAAGCTATCGTAAAAACAATCAATATCGAAGGTATGATGTGCCCTCACTGCGAGGCAACGGTTAAAAAGATTCTCGAATCGTTCCCCGAAATACAGGAGGCAAAGCCGAGCCACGAGAATAACAATGCAGTTATAACCTGCACGGCAGAGCCCGATATGCAAGCCGTTAAAAAGGCAATTGAGGACGCAGGATATACGGTAAAATAAATCTTTTTGTCAAATTTACAGTTATATTGCTTTTCTAAATGCCTTGATATTGCAGGCAAAATATGGTAAAATTGTATCATCAAATTATCGGAGGTATTTATTGTGGCAATGACATATGAATCAATCGTTGAAGCGGCAAGAAACAAGTTTTATGATATTGATGTTTCTTCCGTGCCGGGCACCCTCGCATTTCAAATTAATATCGAGGGCAAATCCGTTAACGGTATTTTCTATATAGAAATTAAGGACGGCAAGGTACATGTTGAGCCTTATGAGTATTACGACAGAAACGCAATTCTCATTATGAACGGCACAAATTTCATCAAACTCATAAACGGCAAACTTGACCCAATCGTAGCTTTCACAACAGGTAAACTTAAGGTTGAGGGCGACATTAACGCCGCACTTGAAATCATCAAGTTTTTGAAATAAGACACGGCATAATCTGTCAATATTTATGACTTGAAAAACAAAACGGAGTTCATTTGAACTCCGTTTTTTCTTATGTTATTTTACTTTCTTTTTAATATCGTTTAAAACCTTTTTTTCGATTCTCGATACATACGAACGGCTGATTTTTAGCCGCTCGGCAATCTCGCGCTGTGTCAGCGGCTTTTTGTTGTTTAATCCGTATCGCAAAATTATTATTTCTCGCTCGCGTTCATCTTTTATGTTTTCGATAATTTTTGCTACCTGTTCCCATTGCGTTTTCGTTTCCAAATCCTCGGCAAGATTTCTGTTGTCGCTTATAACCTCTTCGATTGTCAGCGGATTTCCGTCTTTGTCGGTGTCAATCGCATCACCGAGATAAATATCGTTTCCCTGTTTTTTCAAACTGCGAAAATACATAAGTATTTCATTTTCAATACACCGCGATGCGTATGTTGCAAGGCGCGTGCCCTTTGTATAATCAAACGAGTCGATAGCCTTTATCAATCCGATTGTGCCGATTGATATTAAATCGTCCGTGTCATTCGTTTTTGAATAGTATTTTTTCACAATGTGGCTCACAAGGCGCAAATTGCGCTCAATCAAAACAGCTCTTGCATTTTTGTCGCCTTGCGCCATTTTTTCAAGCTGGGCATATTCCTCCTTTGCGCTCAGCGGCTTTGGAAACGACGAGCCGTTTTGAATGTGCAAAATAAAATAGAGTATGTTTGCGCTTATTGCCGATATTATTGCACTTAACATTTTCATCACCTCTAAAATATATGTCCCTTGCGGCTTGTATAATGACACAATAAAGCAAAGGCGACGGATAAATCGTTTATCTGTCGTTTTTATATTAATAGATGTTGTTTCGGTTCGCTAATGATTTGCCTGCGATTTTGCTCAGCACTCAGCCTTGTTCTCGAAGGCGTTTGTCAACAATTGCTTTTCGCAAAGTCAATTGTTGGGCATGCTTTGATTAAGGGCGGGTTTTTAATTTAGGGTTATTGATTGAACATGGCTTTAGGTCAAGTACAAATTTCACCGATAAGACGATAAATTCCACGCAAATTCAATAAAATACAAAAAATTAAGACTTTTTTAGGTTTGATTTATTGCTAAATTATGTGTCATTTTGTATAATTATATATGTTAATTTTAATTATTTGGTTTCGGATTCGGAGATGATAAAATGCCCGAGCAACAAAACAATGTTATTATGGGTCTTAATGAAAACGAGGTCGCCGCAAGAGAAAACGCCGGTCTTGTCAATAAAGCGGAGATTTCAACCGATAAATCTGTTAAGGAAATTATTCGCTCAAATACACTCACATATTTCAACCTTATATTTTTCATAATCGCCGTTCTTTTGTGTGTTGTCGGATCGTTCAGGAATCTCACTTTCCTTCCCGTAGTTATCGGCAACTCGCTTATCGGAATTTTTCAGGAGATTCGAGCAAAGAAAACGCTTGAAAAAATGAGTATTCTCAATTCTCCTCATGCTGTTGCTATTCGCTCCGGCAGGCAGGTCAAAATTTCCACAGAAGAGCTTGTAAAGGACGATGTTGTTGTTTTCTCGGCAGGTGACCAAATCTGTGCCGATGCAGTTGTAATCAGCGGAAATATAAAGGTCAACGAGGCTCTTTTGACCGGTGAGTCCGATGAAATCGAAAAGGTCGGCGGCTCATCGCTTATGTCGGGCAGCTTCGTAGTTTCGGGTCAGTGTTGTGCAAGGCTTGTCAATGTCGGCGAGGAGGCATATATTTATAAGCTCACCAAGGAGGCAAAAGAGATGGGCTCCGGTGAGCAGTCCGAAATGGTTAAATCAATCAACCAAATCGTTAAATGGATGGGTATTGCAATTATCCCAATCGGACTGATTCTCTTTTATCAAAGCTATTGGATTAATCACGAAACCTTTAAAACGGGCATTGTTTCGACCGTTGCCGCAATCACAGGTATGATTCCCGAGGGGCTTTATATGCTCACAACAATTGCGCTTGCGCTCGGCACAATCAGGCTCGCTCAACAAAAAGTTCTTCTTCACGATATGAAAAGCATCGAGGCGCTTGCGCGTGTAGATGTCCTTTGTGTTGATAAAACGGGTACAATTACAGAGCCTAATATGACAGTTGACAATGTTTACTGTCTCAACAACGGCTTGATTACACCCGAGGAGCTTAAGGGCTTGTTTGTCGATTACGCTACAGCGGCAGTCGATAACAATGCAACTATGCTGGCGATTAAGGATTACGCCGCGGTTCTCAATACAAACGGTATGTATAATAAGCGCACTGCTGTCAGCGTTCAGCCGTTTTCGTCAACAGATAAGTTCAGCACAATCACATTCCGCGACGGCACATTCATTCTCGGCGCACCAGAGTTTGTTATGAAAGATAATTTTGAGTCCGTCGCAGGCGAAATTACTCCGTTTGCCGAAAAAGGCTATCGCGTTTTGCTCCTTGCCAAAAAGGCCGATTCAGGCATGACAGAGCCGCTCGGCTTCGTTGTCCTTTCAAACCCGATTCGTAAAGGCGCAGTAAAAACATTTCAGTATTTTAATGAGCAAAATGTCGCCATTAAGGTTATCTCGGGCGACAGCCCAAAAACCGTTTCCGAGGTTGCAAAGCAAGCAGGCATTGCAAATTCTGATAAATATATCGATGCGTCACTCCTTGATACAGACGAAAAAATCAAGCAGGCGGCTGTTCAATACACCGTTTTCGGCAGAGTTACGCCAAAGCAAAAGCAAAAACTTGTTCAGGCTCTCCAAGAGGCAGGTCACACCGTTGCCATGACAGGTGACGGCGTAAACGATATTCTCGCAATGAAAGACGCCGATTGCAGTGTTGCAATGGCTTCGGGCAGTGAAGCAGCATCACAGGCGGCGCAGGTTGTTTTGATGGATTCCGACTTTTCAAAAATGCCCGATGTCGTTTTCGAGGGCAGAAGAGTTGTAAACAACATTCAGCGTTCGTCAAGCCTTTTCCTTGTTAAAAATATTTTTTCACTTTTGCTGTCAGTTTTCTCGGCTGTGTTTCTTATCACATATCCGCTCGAGCCGTCGCAGATTTCACTTATCGGTATGTTTACAATCGGTATTCCCGGATTTTTGCTTGCACTTGAACCTAACAAAAATCGTATTCAGGGTCATTTCCTCAAAAATGTATTGCTTAAGGCTCTGCCGGCAGGACTTGCGGATGTGCTCGCAGTCGGTGCGCTTGTTGTTTGCGGCAATGTCTTTTCTCTTCCCAAGGAGGATATAGCAACCGCCTCCACAATGCTTTTGTGCGTCATCGGATTTATGATTCTTATTAATATCAGTAAGCCGTTCACCCCGATTAAATACGGTATTTTGGCGCTCAATGTCACAGGTCTTGTCCTTTGCGGCATTTTCCTCAAAAGTCTTTTCGCACTCACAAGCATGAAATCCGAAATTTCAATTTTGCTTATGGTTGTTTTCTCGTTTGCAGGTGAGTCAATATACAGAAATTTAAGCAAACTTATCGAGCTGCTCAATTCCAAGCTTGACGAGTATAAGAAAAACCGTGCCGAAAAGAAGGCGCAAAAATCAAAAAATTAAAATTCAGACTGTCGATAAAGCGGCTAAACCGCGCCGATTAAAAAATACCGTGTACCTTTTAGGTACACGGTATTTTTGCTGTGTTGTGCATTATTTTTCTTTTTTAACAGCCGTGTTTTCCTGATTTTTGAAAACAACAAATTTGTCATACAAAAATTCGGTAATCATATTGCAAGCCATCGTGCAACCGAGAACTATGTAGTTGATTCCGGCTAAGTTTGAATATGTTGAGGTGAAATGGTTGCCAATCAATGTTGAAATCGGTGTGAATACAAGATAAAATGCAAAAACCTTAAGCATTGCTATCGGTACATTTGCTGCCGATTTAAAAGTGAACTTTCTGTTGAATGTGAAATTCCACAGCACCGACAAAATAAGTGCAATCAAATACATCGGTCCGTATTCGTTTTTCATTATTCTTGCGAATGTTTCGTTGTTTGCCATCAAATTTTGAAAGAAATCAAGTTTGATTATAACTTCGTTCATTAATGTGAATGCAACAACCTGGATAATTCCTGCCGATGCCGAAAACAGCGCAAACTTTATAAATTGCCATACGCCGCCTTTGGATTTCTTTTTGCCGTTAGTATCACTCATTTATCAGCGCTCCTTTTTTCAATATGAGTTTATTGTATCATACGGCTGAATACAATTCAATGATTTTATTTATATTGTGAAAGCCATCACTTGTGCGCCTCAATTAAATCGTCGCAAAGCGATATTATGTCGTCAGCCGAAAGCTCGGCTTGCTCGTTTCGCCGCTTGTGTCATTGGGGCACGGCAAAATTCTGCAATTTGACAACAAGACAGAAATCCTTTCCGACGGCTTGGCGTTTATTCTCTGCGACAATGTTTGGGGCACAAACTTTCCGCTTTGGTACGGCGACAACGCTAATTTTGCATTTGAAATAAAATAACCGAATCTATTGACTCGGTGGGTAACAGATGGTATTATTCAAATATAATTTTGTGTATTCGGCGGAGGTAATTTGAATGTTAACTGATAATCAGCGCGAACGGTATGCGCGCCACTTGGCTTTGGACGAAGTAGGGGAGTCGGGGCAGGAAAAACTGCTTTCTTCAAAGGTGCTTGTTATCGGCACAGGCGGTTTAGGCTCTGCCGCGTCATATTATCTTTGTGCCGCAGGTGTCGGTACTCTAGGCATTGTTGATAACGATGTTGTTGATTTGACAAATCTTCAGCGCCAAATTCTCCATTCAACGCCCGACCTCGGCAGGGAAAAGGTCGTTTCCGCAAAAGAAAAGCTCAATCGCCTCAATCCGGATGTAAATGTGATTACATACAAAATGTTTGTAGACGAGTCTAATATCGACGATTTAATTAAAGACTATGATTTTATAGTCGAGGCAACAGACAATTTTGATGCCAAGTTTCTTATTAATGATGCTTGCGTAAGAGGCAAAAAACCGTATTGCCACGGCGGAATACTCCGCTTTAGGGGTCAGCTTATGACATATGTTCCCGGTGCGTCGCCATGCTATCGCTGCATGTTTCGCGAAGCACCGCCGAAGGGTACTGTTCCCACCGGCAGACAAGCAGGTATTATCGGTGCCATGAGCGGCGTTATCGGCACTCTTCAAGCAACCGAGGCAATCAAATATCTTCTCGGCATCGGTGATTTACTCACCGGCAGGCTTTTGACTTACGATGCGCTGACAATGCGTTTTCACATCGTTAATTTGCCCGACAACAGAAAAAACTGTCCCGTTTGCAGTAAATACCTTGATGAATAAAATCAAAATGACAAAAAACAGCGATTAATGCATTTTCACATTAATCGCTGTTTTGCTTTTATATTAAATATTCGGACAATTATATCTCGGCTTGCCGAAACTTGATTTGCCGTATTCAATCGCTTTGTTCGGGCATCGGCATATGCATGCCATGCAGTGTGTGCAATTGTTGCCCCATTTCGGTTTGCCGCTTTCAAGTTCAATGTTGTTCAGCGGACAAAGTGCAACGCAGGCGCCGCATCCGGTGCAGCTTTCCGTTGTATAAAATTTTTTCGCCTTTACCGTGAATTTGAAAAACACATCGTTTACAATCGAGCTTTTTGCTTTGTCCTCTATATTTGCTTTGTGCACTCTGAATTTTGAGCCGTCTTTGATTGTTTGAATTGCCGCGTTTATTCCCGGCTGTGCTTTTTCAATTATTTGCCTTGCCTCGTTTTCATCGGGCGCGTCGAAAAGTGCAATATAGTTTTCGGGCATTACTATTTCTTTAACTCCCATATATTCAAAGCCGACATTTTCGCAAAGCTTTTTTAAATATTTTTCGGCGTTTCCGATTTCACCGCCGCAGTTCATCACAAAATATGCCTTTTTGCATCCGCTGAATTTTATCTTTTCTATCCAATCCGAAACAATTCTCGGTATTCTCCAGCCGTAAGTCGGCAGTGAAAATATCAACTCGTCTTTGCTGTTTATTTGAGAAAAATCATTTGTTTTGATTTTTTTGTTTATAGATACAATATCCATTTCGAGTGCTTTTGCAATTTTTTCGGCAATATATTTGCTGTTTCCCGTTCCGGTGAAGTATAATACCATTGTATCGCTCCTTTGCGTCATTCCTTGTGCCGATATTATCATATCGCCTTTCGATTTTCAAGTGACAGTGTGTTTTGTTGTGCAATATCAACAAAATATACCGCGTATTCTTTTGCGCTGATGACAAAAATAGACAATATATGTCCTTGAAACTGTTTAGATAGTGTTGTATAATATAATCTATACTATTTATATTCGGTTAGGACAGATTTTATGGATTCACTGAAATTTAACTTTGTACGCAGAGCATTTATTGTCCCTGTACTGTTGTCTGCGGTCGTTATTGCGATTATATGGTTTGCCGCCCCAAAAATAATTGAGTCGTCAAACGCCGTTTCCGTTGCCGCAGTATCCGATGTAAACATTTCAAAATACAGTCTTAATGAGTATAATAAATTTTCGCAGCTCAAATCCGGCGGATATGTTGCAACAGTTAACTGCAAAAATCCGGCTGTTTCTTGTCCCGTTCTTTATCTTGACGATATCGAAACCGGCACGGCTTATATGTCAAAGAATTCAACCGAGCCGTGGAATAACGGCACAGTTGCTTTTGTCGGTGACAATTTTGATTCGGAGTTTAAATCGCTCCATTCCGCAAAAGTCGGTGATGAGATTTATGTCAATTTCTACAAACACGGCACATATACATACAAAGTCACAAAAATCACGGCAAACAATAAACTCTCGGATTTAAAACTGTACGAAAAGCAAAAAAACAAGCTTATTCTCTGCTTGCCATATACCGATTTTGAAAGTTCGGATAACTCTTCGATTTATACATTTTTTATTGCAGAATCTGAGGTGGCATGATGAATAAAAACACCAAATACAAATTGTTTAAACTATTAAATGCACTTCTTGCAATGCTCCTTGCGGCGTCGGTAGTATGTGTTGTTGTTGCCTCAACGATGACAGGTGTTCTTAAATCACAGGGATTTTTGGAGAAAAAGCTCCAAAAATATTCTGCTCAAACAGTGCAACAGCTCACCGACGAATTTGTTAAATTGAGCGACAAAACCGGTTTTTCGCAGGATGCATATAAAAATGCGTTCACAGAAAATGATACACAACTTATTTTTAAAACCGTTGCCGGCAATTTTCAACTTTTTTACAGCACTGAGTTTTCTGACGATTCCGATTTGTATAATTGCATTAAAACCCGCCTCACAAATTATTGTGAGGATAACGGGCTCAATTATACCGACCGCGAAATTTCAAACAATGCCGCGCTTTGCGTTGATACCGTCAACCAAATTATGGGCGGCTCGTCAACGAAAATTCGCGTTTTCGGCATAGTTAAAAGCAATATTATGATATATGCCGTTGTCGCTCCGATTATTCTTGCCATTGCTTGCATCGTCGCACTCGACTTGCTCAATTACGGCAGACACAGAAAATATAATTATATCGGACTCGGCTTTTCAACAGCAGGTTTTGTTCTTGCTTCATCCGGTGTGTTTATTCGCCTGCAAAATTATTCCTCGCAGTATTCGTTTTGCGACAACAAAATTTACAGCGCCGCCGTTTCGGATTGCTTTTCGTTTTTTGTTAACATTTGCATTGCTTTAGGCGTTGCGTTTGCGGTTGTCGGCGTTGTTATATTGGCGGCAAATCTTGCATACTATACTAAAAAGGAGCGCCGAATCAAGGCGGTGCACGAAGAAAATTCGCAGTTGCGAAGCGAGTATATGGAGCAAATCAGCAATAAACCGAAGAATAATTCAAGTAACGGTTCCGACAAAGAGAAATTAACACTCAGTAATAAATAATTAACAAAAAACACGACAGAGTTTGAAACTCTGCCGTGCTTTTTTATGCATCAATATTCACATGTGTATGTAAACAAAATTTCATCGTTCGGCTTAACCTTTTGCTTGCCGCAGGTTATGCTCGGGAACTTGCCGTTTACGCTGTAAAGCCAGCCGCTTTCGTCACCGCAGTCTTTTTCGTCAATATTGTTTATTCCCGCAATATAAACGCCGTACACTGTGTTTTCCGCTGTTATTTTGATATGCTGTGCTGCGCAGCTTCGCTTTAATATGTCATATGCCGTGTCGCCGTTTTTGTATGTGCAACTGTATCTTTTTAACAAATATCCGTCCGACGGCACATATTTTTCATGACCGGGTTTTAAATCACCAAGATGCTTTAATATGCTTTTGCACTCTATCGTGATATAGCAAACCTTCTCGCTTTTCGGCGGAGCGTTTGCTTTTTTTGTTGTGTTTGCTTTCTTTGTGGCTTTTGCGGCAGTTGTTGATTGCTTGCCGAGCTTTTTTGAAGTCTTTGCGGCGGAGTTTGTCGATTTATTTTGCTTTTTTGTTGTGTCGGTTGTTGCTGTCGAGCCGTTTTGGCTTGTGCTTTGCGCCGCTGTTGATGTTGAGCCTTTCGCAGTGGTTGATGCCTTGTCTGCCGGGACGCTCTCGGCGACAATCGTGCCGCTTTCGTCAGCAGTTGTTGTGGCGTTTGCAAATGTTGTCAGCTCAACATTTGCATTGTTTCCGCCTGAGCATGCCGAAAACAAAAATATAATGCTTATTGTCGCCAAAAATATGGCTGTTATTTTATTTATTTTTTTCATTTTTTATAACTCGCTTATATCCTTTTTCATTGCGTTGTATGATGTGTCAACCGCTTCGTCTGATATGTCGCATCCAAGCTCGTAAAGCGGTACAAGCTCAAAAATGTCTTCAATAACATCAAAAAGCTTTTCCATATCTTTTGCGCCGAGCCTGCGCACCGTTTGGCTGAATATATTGTAAACTGCTTTTTTTGTGTCAGCCTTTTTGATAAAGTTTGTTTTGCTTCTTTCCAAAAAGCAAATTCCGCCGAGAGGAACAACCTCCGGCGTCGAATAATCGTATTTTCCGCTCCACGGAGTGCCGCAGGCGTAAATTTTGCCGTCGATTTTCCTTATACACGGCTTGTCGTCATTTAAAATATGCGCTCTGTCGCCGAATCGCTTGAGCCACAGTTGAGTGTGCGTTGATTTTCCCGTTCCGCTGTCTGCCGAAAAGGCGTATGCAACGCCGTCAACAACTATGCACGATGAGTGCAAAAGTATTCCGTCAAATTTCAACACACTTGTGTAAAAATCCGAACCGGTGAGCATATATTTCCAATCGTCTTGGTTAAGCTCGGGATGCTCGCGCATAGCTTCCTCGACGCGCTTATCGTCAACATTAATGCGAATATCGGCGTGCTGTCCTTCGCTTTGGTCAGCGGCAAGGTAGGGGACAGCCTGCTTGTCTGTCCTTCCGCCGTGGGGCGCCATTTCAACCTTTAATCCCGCAATGTCATAAATCGGCATATAATACCTTCCTTAATATGATTTTGAGTTTAGTATAAAATAAATTTTAAATTAAGTCAATAAAACATTGATTTTTCGTTTCAATGTGTGTAAAATAAGAAACTGATTAAATATATTTACTATGAAAAAGTCTTAATTTATTATTGCGGTAAAGGATAAAGAAAATGACAAAGACTAAAATTATATGCACCGTAGGCCCTGCCACGGACGACGAAAAAATTCTTGAGCAAATGATGCTCTCCGGTATGAATGTTGCAAGATTCAACTTCAGCCATGGTAAGTATGAGGAGCATACAAAAAGATTTGAAGAAGTTGTAAAGCTCCGCGACAAACTTTCACTGCCGATTGCTACACTTCTTGATACAAAAGGTCCGGAAATCAGACTCGGTGATTTTGAGGACCCTAAGGGTGTCGTTATTAACCAAGGTGACACTTTCACCCTCACAACAACACCATGTATGGGCACAAAAGAAAAATCGTTTGTAAACTATTACGGTCTGCCGCGCGATGTTAAACACGGCACAACTATCCTTATTAATGACGGCCTTATTTCAATGAAAGTTGATGAGGTCACTGCCACCGATATTGTATGCACGGTTGTCGACGGCGGCCTCGTTACAAATCACAAGGGCGTCAATGTACCCGGCATAAATCTTAATATGCCGTATCTTTCACAAAAGGATATGAATGACCTTTCTTACGGCAAGGAGATGGATTTTGATTTCATCGCCGCATCATTCTGCCGCTCTGCAACGGATATTACGATTATGCGCAACTATCTCGAGGCTATCGGATGGAAAGATGTTAAAATCATCGCAAAAATCGAAAATTCACAGGGTGTTGAAAATATCGACGAGATTATTCGCGTTGCCGACGGCATTATGGTTGCCCGCGGCGATATGGGCGTTGAAATTCCGTTTGAAAAAATCCCTGCCATTCAAAAAATGATTATCGAAAAGGTCTATAAGGCGGGCAAAATCGTTGTAACGGCAACTCAAATGCTTGAATCAATGATTGAAAATCCGCGCCCGACAAGAGCCGAGATTACAGATATTGCAAATGCTATTTATGACGGCACATCGGCAATTATGCTCTCGGGCGAGTCGGCAGTCGGCAAGCACCCCGTTGAGGCTGTTCAGGCAATGACAAGAATTGCCCAAACAACTGAGGCGGATATTGATTATAAAAAACGTTTTGACCATTTCTATCAAAAAACCGAAAATCGCGACATTACCGCCGCCATTTCGCACGCAACGGTTACAACCGCGCACGACCTTAACGCCGCCGCAATTGTTACTGTTACAAAAAGCGGCACAACCGCGCGTATGATTTCAAAATTCAGACCGTACACCCAAATCGTCGGCGCAACAACAAGCGACAAGGTTTATCGCCAGCTTGTTCTCTCTTGGGGCGTTTTCCCTGTTAAGTGCGACGAAAAGAAAAATACCGACGCCTTGTTTGACCACGCCGTTGAGGTTTCGAAAAAAGCAAATGTTCTTAAACGCGGCGACATTGCTGTTATCACAGCAGGCATTCCGCTCGGCATTTCAGGCACAACAAATATGCTCAAGGTTCAGGTAGTATGACGGTCAGATTTATTTCGTATGACAGCGTTGATTTTGATTTTGTCAAAAAAATTAGAAACGATGTTTTTGAAAAAGAGCAGGGCGCAATCGCCGAGCAGGAGTTTGACTTGTTCGACAGCGACCCAAAAACGCTTTTTGCGCTTGTTGAGGAAAACGGCGTTCCCGTTGCCACGGGCAGAATTGCTTTTATGCCAAAAGGCGTAAAAATCGGCAGAATTGCCGTTGTGCGTTCCGCAAGGGGGACAGGGTGCGGCGCGTTTCTCGTCAAATCGCTCTGCCAAATGTGCAAAAAGAAAAATATACATACTGTTTATGTTGATTCTCAGCTTCATGCGGTCGGTTTTTATGAAAAACTCGGCTTTCGTTCCACCGGCGAGCCTACGGTTATTGACCGCGGTATTGAGCATCTTCCTATGATTTGTGAGGGCTGATATATGAAATGCTTTAATTGCAACCGCGAAATAGGCGACAGTGAAAGATGCCCCTATTGCGGTGTAACGGTTGAAAAAATCGAGAATAATATTGATTTGAGCCGTTTTGCTCCGCAGGCAAGAAACGATGTTTATTGCTCTCCCGAGCCGCAGACTTCGCCGAAACGCAAAAAGAAAAAACCGATTTTTGCTGCGATTATCGTTGTAGTCATCATCGCGGCGGCTGTGTTCGGCACCTATGCTTATTCGCAGATTAAAAACGATATTAACGGCACCGAAAAGGGCGCCGCAACAAAATATACGCTCGTTATTTCAAAAGAGGATTATGAATACGAGGTCGGTCAAAAGCTTTACAATAACGGCATTGTAATCAACGATACTGTTTGGACCTCGTGGATGGATAAACACTATCCCGATTTTACTTATATCAACGGTGAGTATAATATGACATCCGATATGAGTTACGAGGATATTGTTCAAAAACTCAAAAATCCCGATATTTCTCACAAATCGGTCAAGGTTTGCATTCCCGAGGGCAAAAATTGCATGGAAATTGCAAAAATCCTTGAGGAAAATTCGATTTGCAAGGCAGCGGATTTTCTTGATGTTTGCAAATCAACAAACGGCTTTGATTATGATTTCCTTTCAACCGTTCCCGACAACGATTTGATTGCGTATAAACTTGAGGGCTTCTTGTTCCCGGCAACATACGATTTTGCAATGAACAGCGACGCTCACGACATTGCGGCAAAAATGCTTGAAACGTTTGATTATCATATCACCGACGATATGAAGAATTTTTGCACCTCTCACAATATGACGATGTATCAGTTTATCACCCTTGCCTCCGTTGTTCAAAAAGAGGCGCTCGGCAAGGATTCGGCTAAAAATATCGCCTCTGTTTTTATGAACAGGCTTGATAAAGGCGCAAAACTTCAGTCGGATGTAACATATTACTATGCCGCTGCCCTACGCGATAAATACGGCTTTTCGCAGGATGTTTACGATTCATATTATACTTATCGTTGCTCAGGCTTGCCGGTCGGTCCGATTACAAACTCAGGCGACGATATTGTAGCCGCAACGGTAGGTTATCCCCAAACGGAGTATTTGTACTTTTTCTCCGATTTAAAGGGCGATTTCCACTTTGCAAAAACATATGACGAATTTGTTGCGTTACAGCAAAAATATCCGTGGAAGAAATAATATAAAGGAACATTATTTATGTCACAGTTTGATAAGGATTATTTAAACCTCTGTCGCCGCATTTTGAGCGAAGGCACGGAGGTTGTCAACCGCACAGGCACAAATACAATCAAAGTGCCGTCGCATCATTTCCATTTTGATTTACAGCAGGAATTTCCTATTTTGACAACAAAGCAGGTGTTTATCCGCCAAGCCGTTCTCGAAATGCTTTGGATTTATCAGGCACAGTCAAACGATGTTCGTTGGCTTCAAGAACGAGATGTCAATATTTGGAACGAATGGGAAATTGACGAAAACGGCATTTGGACAGCCGATCAGCTTGTTCCCGACGGAAACGGACAGCTTGTCAAAAAAACAATCCACAAGGATTTCGGCAAGGAATATGCTCACACAATCGGCACCGCTTACGGCTATATTGTTAAAAAATTCCAAATGACTCAAAATCTTATTGATAAAGTAAAAAATCACCCCGAGGACAGGCGAATGGTGATGACCCTTTGGCAAAACGATTATCTCGATACTGCTGTTTTGCCGAGTTGTGTTTGGTCGAGCGAATGGGATGTTACTGACGGAAAACTTAATTGCTGGGTGCATCAGCGTTCGTGCGATGTTCCGCTTGGATTGCCGTTCAATGTCACTCAATATGCCGTTTTGCTCTCAATGCTTGCGCAGACGGCAGGGCTTCAGCCGGGCACGATTGATTGGAGCATAAAGGACGCTCATATCTATGTCAACCAAATTGACGGTATTAGGGAACAAATCAAGCGTCAGGACGAGCAGGGCGATTTGCCTGCACCAAAGTTATGGCTCAACCCCGAGGTTAAGGATTTCTTTGATTTTGACTCGTCAAGAGATTGCAAGGATGTTAAACTTATCGACTACAAGCATCTCGGCAAAATCAAATTCCCGATTTCTCAATAATAATTTAAGGATATATTTTACTTATGAATATTTCAATGATAGCCGCCGTCGGCAAAAATCTTGAGCTCGGCAAAGGCAACGATTTGATTTGGCATTTTAAAGATGATATACGATTTTTTAAAGAAACAACCACGGGCAACACCGTAATTATGGGCAGAAAAACATTTGAATCGCTCCCTCATGCATTGCCAAACAGACGAAATATCGTCATCACAACCGATAAAAGTTATGTTGCGCCGGGTGCGGAGGTTGCTCATTCCGTTGACGAGGCAAACGCGCTTTGCGACAATGACAATGCTTTTATTATCGGCGGCGGAAATGTCTACAAGCAGTATTTGCCGCTTGCAAATAAGTTGTATTTAACCGAAATTGACGCCGAGTGCGACGATGCCGACACATATTTTCCGCAGTTCGACAAATCGCTTTATACAAGCGAGCAACTTACCGATTATGATGTCAATGGCGTTTCATTTAAACATATTCTATATACAAAAAAATAATTTTCACTTTTGCTTGACATCAGCCAAGCTTTGTGTTAATATACTCTCACAACAAAGAAGGACGCGCGTTCTCCCCTTAAACCAAAGGCGAAAAGGGCAATATTTCTTATGATTTATTGAGTACGAGCGCGTTGCGTTCGTACTTTTTATTTTTAATTAATTTTCAAAGAGGTGTTTTTTATCAGCAAAGATGCTCCGCAACTCAACGGCGAAATCAGAGATAAGGAATTACGCGTAATCGCAGATGACGGCGAACAACTCGGCATCATGAGTGCAAAGGAAGCGCAAAAGCTTGCAGATTCCAAGGGCAAGGACCTTGTTAAAATCGCTCCGCAGGCAAAGCCGCCCGTTGCCAAGATTATGGACTATTCAAAATATCGTTATGAGCAGGCAAAACGCGAAAAGGAAAATCGCAAAAAGCAAAAAACTGTTGAAACTAAGGAAATCAGACTTTCTCTTAATATCGACATCGGCGATTTCAACACTAAGGTTAACCAAGCTCGTAAGTTTTTGTCAAAGGGTGACAAGGTTAAGGTGTCAATCCGCCTTCGCGGCAGAGAAATGGCTCACCCCGAATTGGGCGAAACCAATATGCAACGCTTTGCAGACGAACTTGCAGAGGAAGCTGTTGTTGACAAAAAGCCGAAACTTGAGGGCAGACAGATTCTTATGTTTATGTCCCCAAAAGCAAAATAATTAAAATGTAAATCATTGCTCTGTTGCTTCGCGACGGAGATTTTGCGGCCCGTGGCTTGTCCCGCGCAAATTATTAAATAATCGGAGGAATTAATTATGCCAAAAATTAAGACACACAGCGGCGCTAAAAAGCGTTTCAAAACAACAAAGAGCGGCAAGGTTAAAAGAGCTCACGCTTACACATCACACATTCTTACAAAGAAATCAACAAAGCGTAAGAGAAATCTTCGTAAGCAGGTTGTTGCCGATGTTACAAACCAGAAGCAATGCAAGAGACTTGTTCCTTACAAATAATCTAAGTTTTTAAGTGGGGAGCGGCAGTGTTTCGCTCCGTTAAATCATTCAATAGTCGGAGGTAATTAAAATGGCAAGAATTAAAGGCGCTATGGCGACTCGCAAAAGAAGAAAAAAAGTATTAAAGGCAGCTAAGGGCTACTACGGCTCAAAGCACGCTCTCTTCAAAACAGCTAAACAGGCTGTAATGAAGAGCGGTCAGTATGCATATATCGGCAGAAAGCAGAAGAAGAGAGATTTCAGAAGAATTTGGATCACTCGTATTTCAGCTGCTTGCAAGCTCAACGGTATGAACTACTCAACATTTATGAACGGCCTTAAGAAAGCAGGCGTTGATCTCAACAGAAAGATGCTTTCGGAAATCGCTATTTCAGACCCTGAGGCATTTACAGCTCTCACAGAAACAGCAAAAGCTGCTTTATAATCAATATTGATTTGAAAAACACTGTATCATCACCGATACAGTGTTTTAATTTGCAAATTTTTCGTTAAAATTTGTATTTAACTATTGAAAAATTTTTTAATATAATGTATATTATTTAAAAATAATAAATATGTGATTTATTTAAACGAAATTCATTTATTGGCACGCAACGGAGATGTGTATGGAAAAAATCACACTTGATACAATTACAAGTAAAAATAATCAAATTATTAAGGACACAAAAAGGCTTTTAACATCTTCAAAGCTCCGCAGACAACAAAATGCTTTTGTTTTGGAGGGTGCAAGGCTCTGCTTTGATGTCCTTAATTCTGTTTATAAGGTCAAAACCCTGCTTTTCACTGAAGCGATTTTTAATAAATATCCCGAAAAGGTAAAACAGCTTTCGGCATCATCGGGCGCAAGCTATTTAATCACCGACGATGTTGCCGCCAAACTCGGCGAAACCTCAACCTCGCAGGGAATATTTGCCGTGTGCGAAATGTCCGATTTGTCAAAGGGCATTTGCGGCGATAAAATCATAGCCCTCGATAATGTGCAGGACCCCTCAAATGTCGGCGCAATCATCCGCACCGCGGAGGCACTCGGAATTGATTGCATTATTGCATATAAGTGCTGCGATATTTTCAATTCAAAGGCTCTGCGTGCCTCTATGGGCTCGATTTTGCGAATGAATGTTGTCGATATCGATAATCTGGTTGATACATTGTCAAGCCTTAAAGAAAAATACAGCATTTATTCAACAGTCCCCGACAGCACCGCAGTCAATATAACAACACTTGATTTTTCAAAGCCGAGCATTTGCGTTATCGGCAACGAGGCAAACGGCGTTGAGGACAATATTAAAAATATTTCACATTCACTCGTAACAATCCCGATGCGCGGCAGGGCGGAAAGCCTTAATGCAAGCGTTGCCGCCTCGCTCACAATGTGGGAGATGCTTAGATGAGTACAGATAAACGATATTGGATATGGCTTCAACTGTCACTCGGTTGCGGCGCATATTTCAAGGATATTATCAAAGATTTCGGCTCGGTCGAAAATTTGTATAACGCAAATATTATGGAGTGGAAAATGAGCACCGCTCTCGTTGCACGGCAGGTTGAAGCTCTGCAGCGCCACACATTAAACGATGCCGAGGAAATCATATATAATTGCGACAAAAACGGATGGGAAATCGTCACATTCGATGACGAAAAATACCCAAACCGATTGAGAGATATACCTAATCCGCCGGCGGTTCTTTATATTGACGGCACATTGCCCGATATTGAAAATTATGCCGCAATCGCTGTTGTCGGCACACGCAAGGCGTCAACATATGCCTCAAAGGCGGCTCGCTTTATGTCAAAGGGCGCGGCGCTGTGCGGTGCCTTGATTATAAGCGGCGGCGCTCTCGGCGTTGACAGTTGTGCTCACCGCGGCGCACTCGAGGCAGGCGGCAAAACCGTTGCCGTGCTCGGAAACGGACTCGGCTCCGATTATTTACAGCAAAACAAAGAGCTTCGCGGATTGATAAAGAAAAACGGCGCACTTGTTACCGAATATCCGCCGTTTACGCCTGCGTCAAAGCATACTTTCCCGATGCGAAACCGCATAATCAGCGGCTTATCGCTCGGTGTAATGGTTGTTGAGGCAGGAGTCAAAAGCGGCTCGCTCATAACCGCAAAATATGCATATGAACAGGGACGCGACATTTTCGCGATTCCTGCGTCGATTTTTGACTATAATTTCTATGGCACAAACAAGCTGATTGATGACGGCGCAATCGTCGCAACAAATCCCGGTGTTCTCGTTTCACAGTATGCCGAGCGGTTTGCAAGCCTTGATTTAAGCAAACTTAAAACTGTTCGCGAGCTTGTAAACGATATGACGGATAAAAGCGCAAATGCCGAACAAAGTCCGCAGATTGAGTTTGACAAAATCGCGCGCGACAGAGCGGAAAATGTCAGCCGCCAAAACAAAGCGCTTCAGCTTTCGGGCGATGAAAAAAGCGTTTATTCGTCATTGAGCGAGAATTTAGAAAATATAGATACAATAATAGAGAAAAGCGGCATTGATTCGCAAAAGGTTCTTGTCGCTCTCACAATGCTTGAAATGAAAGGGCTTATAGAAAGCGCTTCGGGCAAGCGATATAAATTAAAATAATGCTTTAAGGAGTATTGGATATATGTCAAAATTAGTAATTGTGGAGTCACCTGCAAAGGCTAAAAACATTAAGGGCTATCTCGGCAGCGGCTACGATGTCGTTGCTTCTATGGGCCATGTCCGCGATTTGCCTGCGGCAAGACTCAGTGTTGATATTGACCATGATTTTGCACCGAAATATGCAATAATCAAGGGTAAAGAGGAGTTTGTTAAATCTCTTCAAAAGAAAGCCGAAAAGGCAGACTATGTTTATCTCGCAACCGACCCCGATCGCGAGGGAGAGGCTATTTCGTGGCACCTTGCCACAATTCTCGGCCTTGATTTAAAAGACCATAACAGGGTCACATTCAACGAAATCACAAAAACGGGCGTTAAAAACGGTATGGCAGACCCGCGCGCCATTGATATTGACCTTGTAAACGCACAGCAGGCTCGCCGTATTTTGGACCGCCTCATCGGCTATAAACTTTCTCCGTTTGTCAGCCAAAAAATTCGCCGCGGTCTTTCCGCCGGCAGAGTTCAATCGGTCGCTCTTCGCCTTGTTGTTGACAGGGAAAACGAAATCAGAGCATTTAAGCCCGAGGAATATTGGTCAATCGACGCCAAGTTCACAAATCCCCCCGAGCGCAAAACATTTGCCGCAACGCTCGTTTCCGACCCCGACGGCAACAAACTTAAGCTCGGCGATAAAAATATAGCAAATAAAGAGCAGAGCGACGCAATACTTGCCGACCTTGAAAATGCTCAGTATGTCGTCAAATCGGTTAAAAAGGGTACAAGAAGAAAAAGCCCGACACCGCCGTTCATCACCTCAACACTTCAGCAGGAGGCATCACGCCGCCTTTCGTTTCCTGCAAAGCGCACAATGAAAGCCGCACAGGAGCTTTACGAGGGCGTCGATGTCGCAGGTATGGGCACAGTCGGTCTTATCACTTATATGAGAACAGACTCGCTCAGAATTTCCGATGAGGCGCGTGCGGCAGGTAATGATTACATTCGCTCAACCTACGGGGACAAATACCTTCCGGCAAAGCCGAGATTTTATAAATCAAAGGGCAATGTTCAGGACGGACACGAAGCTATCAGGCCGTCAATGCCCGGCGTAACACCCGAAAGCGTAAAAGGCTCGCTCACGACCGACCAATTCAAGATTTACAAACTCGTTTGGGAGCGTTTTATCGCATCTCTTATGGAATCCTGCGTACAGGAAACAATGAAAATTGAAATTGACGCAAACGGCTACACCTTCAACGCAACAGGTTATACCGTTAAGTTTGACGGTTTTACTGCTCTTTATGAAGAAAAAACCGACGATACCGCAAAGACTGCCGGTGAAACTCCTCTCCCAAAGGTTGCACAGGGCGATGTGCTCAAGCTCAAATCAATTTTGGGCAATCAACACTTTACACAACCACCTGCAAGATACACCGAAGCGTCGCTCACAAAGGCGCTTGAAGAAAACGGCGTCGGCAGACCGTCAACATATGTTACAATCACTTCGACAATTCTTGCAAAGGAATATGTTGTCCGCGAGGGTAAGCAGTTCGTTCCGACGGAACTCGGCGAGGCTGTAACAAATCTTCTTAAAGACAAATTGCCGAATATCGTTAATGTAAAATATACTTCGCGTATGGAGGACGATCTCGATAAAATCGACTCCGGTGATAAAAACTACATTGATATGATAAGGCTCTATTACGATGATTTTGAAGAGCCGCTTGAAAAAGCCAAAAAGGAAATGCAGGGCGTTAAAATCAAACTTAAGGAAGAAGAAACCGATGTTATTTGCGACAAGTGCGGCAGAAATATGGTTGTCAAGGTCGGCAGATTCGGCAAATTCCTTGCTTGCCCGGGTTATCCCGAGTGTAAGAATACAAAACCGCTTGTTTTCAAAACAAAGGCGAAATGCCCCGAATGCGGCGGCGATGTTATCGAAAAGAAAACAAAGCGCAGAACATCGTTCTACGGCTGCTCGAATTATCCCAACTGCCACTTTATGACATGGGATCTTCCGACAGACCAAGTTTGCCCGAAGTGCGGCAAATCATTGTTCAAAAAGAAAGGCAACATTCTTTACTGCCCCGATAAAGAGGGCTGCGGATACGAGGTTGCCGCTCCTAAATCAACAAAATAATTTTTGTATATGAAAAAATTTACAGTCGCAGGCGCAGGGCTTGCAGGAACAGAGGCGGCGTGGCAAATTGCGCAGGCAGGCTATCCCGTTACTCTTGTCGAAATGAAGCCGCAAAAATTTTCGCCTGCTCACAAAAGTGAATATTTCGCAGAGCTTGTTTGCTCAAACTCACTCAAGGCGTCGCGCCTCGAAAGTGCGGCAGGGCTTTTGAAAGAGGAAATGGCTCGCCTCGGCTCACTCACTGTGCCGGTCGCGAGGGGATGTGCCGTTGCGGCAGGCGGTGCACTTGCCGTTGACAGAGATGTTTTTTCAAAAACAATCACCGAAAAAATCAATTCTCATCCGAATATCACCGTTGAGCATCGCGTGTTTGACAAAATTGCACCCGGCGATGATGAAATCTTGATAATCGCAACAGGTCCGTTGACAGACGGCGCCTTGTCCGATGAAATCAAACGACTTTGCGGCGATTGTCTTTCGTTTTACGATGCCGCCGCACCGATTGTCACCGCCGACAGCGTTGATATGTCAAAGGCGTTCGGCGCGTCAAGATACGACAGAGGCTGCGATGACGACTATATCAATTGCCCTTTTAATAAGGCAGAGTACGAATCGTTTATTAACGAGCTTGTCAATGCCGAAAGCGCAATTGTTCACGATTTCGATGTTTACGAGGGTTGTATGCCTATCGAAAAGCTTGCAAAAAGAGGGCTTGACGCTCCGCGTTTCGGCCCTATGAAACCGGTCGGACTTGTCGACCCCAATACGGGTCACAGACCGTGGGCGTGCGTTCAGCTCCGCCGCGAGAATAATAAAGGCACAATGTTCAACCTCGTCGGTTTTCAGACAAATTTGAAATTCGGCGAGCAAAAAAGAGTCTTTTCAATGATTCCGGGGCTTGACAATGCCGATTTCGTTCGCTACGGCGTAATGCACAGAAATTCGTTTCTCGATTCGCCCCGACTGCTTAATAAAGACTTTTCGCTCCGTTCAAACGAAAATATTTATTTTGCAGGTCAAATCACCGGCGTTGAGGGATATATGGAGTCCGCATCGTCGGGACTGCTCGCAGGCTTGAATGCGGTCAGAAAAGCAAACGGCGAGCCGCCGCTCTTGCTCGGCGAAAATACAATGCTCGGTGCGCTGACCGATTATATCAGCGACCCGTCTGTTAAAAACTTTCAGCCGATGGGTGCAAATTTCGGAATTTTGCCGCCGATTGAGCCTAAAATCCGCGATAAGAAAGAGAGATACGCCGCGCTGTCAAAGCGTGCGCTTGATGAATTGGAGAAGGTTATCAAATGAATATAATTGTTGACGCTATGGGCGGCGACAACGCACCTCTTGAAATTGTCAAAGGCGCAATGCTTGCCGTTGATGAGTTTAATATCGACAAGCTGATTCTTGTCGGCGATGAGAAAAAAATCAATTCCTGCGTTAAGGAAAACAACATAACACTCAAAAACGTTCAAATCAAGCATTGCACGGACGAAATCACAATGTGCGACGATGCAAAATCGGTGCTTAAAGAAAAGCCTGATTCCTCGCTTGCAATCGGATTTAAACTGCTCAATGACGGCGAAGGCGATGCCTTTGTCAGCGCAGGAAATACGGGCGCAATCACGGTCGGCGCAACATTGCTCACAAAGCGAATTAAGGGTGTCAAACGCCCTGCAATTGCATCCGTTATGCCAAGTGCCAAAAAGCCGTTTGTGCTTATGGATTGCGGCGCAAATGCAGAGTGCCGTCCCGAATTCTTGTATCAGTTTGGCTTGCTCGGCTCGATATATATGCAAAATGTGCTCAAGGTTTCAAATCCGCGTGTTGCCCTTGCAAACAACGGCACCGAGGAAACAAAGGGCACGCCTGTTGTCAAGGAAGCATATGCCCTTATGAAAAGTGCGCCGTACAATTTTGTCGGCAATATTGAGGGCAGACAAATTCCGTTCGGTGATGCCGATGTTGTCGTTGCCGACGGCTTTACCGGCAACTTGATTTTAAAAATGTATGAGGGTGTCGCAAAGGTTTTGATGAACTCAATCAAGGCGGCGTTTATGAAAAACACGCTTTCAAAAATATCTTATCTCGGCGTTAAGTCGGGCATAGACGATATGAAAAAGCAGTTTGATTATAAGGAATACGGCGGCGCAGTCGTTCTCGGAGTCAAAAAGCCTGTTATAAAGGCACACGGTTCTGCCGATGCGCGCACCTTTAAAAATGCAATCAAGCAGGCGGTTTGGTTTTTGCAAACCGACCTGATAGACAAAATAGAGAAAGAACTTAACGATTAATATGGAATTGTTACAACAAAAAATAGGATACACCTTTAAAAATATTTCATATCTTCACGAGGCATTAACTCATTCAAGCTATGCCAACGAGCAGCACAACCCAAAAATTGTCAGCAACGAGCGACTCGAGTTTTTGGGCGATGCCGTTTTGTCAATCATTTCGGCAGAATATCTTTTTAAAAAGTTCCCCGAATATCCCGAGGGCAAGCTTTCAAAACTCCGCTCCTCGCTCGTCTGCACACAGTCGCTTTCAAGCTTTGCAAACGAGTTGAGCCTCGGCGAATATCTTTATTTGGGCAAAGGCGAGGCGGCTTCGGGCGGCGCACAGCGACCCACCATTCTTGAAAACGCCTTTGAGGCGCTCATTGCCGCTATTTATCTCGACGGCGGTATGCAGCCGACAAAAAAATTTGTTTTGTCTTTTCTCTCACGCGAGGTGAACAATCACCACACCAATTTCAAAGACTACAAAACAGCCCTTCAGGAGATTGTTCAAAAAAATCCCGACGAAACCTTTAATTATGTTTTGGTCGGCGAAAGCGGACCCGACCACGATAAACGCTTTGAGGTTGAGGTTCATATCAATTCAAACGCAATCGCAAAGGGCGTCGGCAGAAGCAAAAAACAGGCGGAGCAGGAGGCGGCTAAAGAGGCTCTGATTATGATGGGGTGTATAGATGGCTAAAAAGGGTAATATAAGTATTTTTGTCCCTCACAACGGCTGTCCCCAGCAGTGCTCGTTTTGCAATCAAAAAACAATTACCGGCAAATCGGAGCAGCCAACACCGTCGGATGTGGAAAATGCAGTAAAAAAGGCGCTTGCAAAAAAAGGATATAAATACGAAATCGCATTTTTCGGCGGCTCATTTACCGCGATTGACAGGGACTATATGGTGTCGCTCTTAAAAGCAGCGTTTGCATTTTTGGATAACGAGCGTATATACGGAATAAGAATTTCAACACGCCCCGATTTTATTGATAACGAGGTGCTCGATATTTTGAAAAAATACGGCGTCACCTCTGTCGAACTCGGCGCTCAGTCTATGGATGACGAGGTGCTCGCGGCAAATTTGCGCGGCCATACCTCGGCGCAGGTAGAGTCGGCGTCAAAGCTTATAAAATCATACGGCTTTGAGCTTGGACTTCAAATGATGACAGGGCTTTATAAGGATACGGACGAAAAGACGGTTTCGTCTGCCGAAAAAATAATTGCCCTAAAGCCCGATACCGTTAGGATTTATCCCACCGTTGTGCTTAAGGGTACAATGCTCGCCGATTTGTACGAACAGAAAATATACAAGCCTCAAACCGTTGACGATGCGGCAAATCTCTGCACTCGGCTCATACCGATGTTTGAGAACGCAGGCATAAAAATAATTCGCATCGGGCTTCATTCGTCACCCGAACTTAAAAAAAATATGATAGCGGGCGCGTTTCACGATTCGTTCGGCGAAATAGTCAAATCGCGATTCCTCTTAAATCAAATATTAAAAAATCCGCCTGCCTCTTACGAGATTTTTGTCAACCCCAAAACCGTTTCTCAGCTTAAGGGTCAGCAAAAGCGCAACATCTATTTTTTGATGGAGGCAGGGTATAACATAAAAGTTACCGTCAGCGACAAGGTTGCCGTCGGAGAAATAAAAACAGTTAAAAAATAATTATTTTAAGGTATTGCAATGTTATTAAGAACACTTGAAATGCAGGGATTCAAATCATTCCCCGATAAAACAGAATTAACATTCGGAAAGGGCATCACCGCCGTAGTAGGTCCGAACGGCTCGGGCAAAAGTAATATTTCCGACGCCGTTCGCTGGGTACTCGGCGAAACTTCGACAAAATCGTTGCGCGGCTCAAAAATGGAGGATGTCATTTTCGGCGGCACCTCGGCAAGAAAGCCGCTCGGCTTTGCGCAGGTTGTCTTAACGCTCGACAATTCCGATAATTCGCTTAAGGATAAGGGCGAAATCGTTACGGTTTCACGCCGCTATTACCGTTCGGGTGAAAGCGAGTATAAAATCGACGGCGAGATTGTCCGCCGCAAGGATATTCACGAGTTGTTTATGGATACAGGCTTGGGCGCAGACGGATATTCAATGGTCGGTCAGGGCAAAATCGACTCGATAATTTCCGCAAAAAATGAGGACAGACGAGAGCTTTTTGAAGAGGCGGCAGGCATTTCGCGCTTCCGTCATAAACGAAAAGACGCCGAGCGCCGCCTTGAACAGGCGCAGGAAAATCTTGTCAGACTTCTTGATATTCTCGGCGAGCTTGAAAGCCGTGTCGGTCCGCTTAAAACTCAAAGCGAAAAGGCAAAGAAATTCCTTGAATTCAGTGATGAAAAGAAAACTCTTGAAATCGGCGTTTGGCTCAGTAAGATCAATAAATTCACAAACGAACTTCGCATGCAGGAGCACAAAATCGACGCCGCAAATGTTTCGTACGAGCAATGCAATACAGAACTTGAAAATATCGAAAGCGAAATCGAGTCTGTTCTTGCAAAAATAACCGAAATCAATCTCGAAATCGAGCAAAGCCGCTCCGGCGTTGCCGCTTTTGAGGAGGAGGCAGTGCGCAAGGAGGGCGAAATTCAGGTTCTCAACGCAACGCTCGATCATAATAACGAAACTATCGAACGCCTTAAAAACGATATTTCCGCGGCTGACGGTACGGGTCTTTCAATCGACGAGCAAATCGCCGCAAAACACGCATTTATTGAGGAGAACGACGCTAAATCACAGGCAAAGCATATCGAACTTCAAGCCGTTACAAACGAGCTTAATAAAATCATTTCCGATAATGATGATATAAGCGGTCAAAGCTCGCAGCTCACAAAAAAGCTTGCCGACCTCACTCTTAAATTGTCCGACTGCAAGGTTAAATGTTCTCAGGCGGTTTCCTCAATCGAGGAAATTAAATCAAGACTTTCGGCTATTGACGAAACGGTGCAGTCAGTCGATAAAGAAATCGAAACTGCGTCGGCTCAAAAGCAGGAAACAGAGGATAATATCACTTTTATTAAAGAGCGTATTGCGGAATACGAAAATTCAATGGACGGCTATCGCCTTAAATTGAAGAATAAGACAGAAAAGGCGGAAAAAATCAAAGCTGACTATGACAAACTTGTTCGCTCTCTCGAGGAAAAACAGTCAAAAGCTCGTATGCTTTCCGACCTTGAAAAAAATATGGAGGGCTTTGCAGGCTCGGTTAAGGCTGTTATGAGGCAAAGTGCGTCAAAAGCACTTTCGGGCATCAACGGCACGCTTGCCCAACTTATCAGTGTTGATAACGATTATTCAACCGCTGTCGAGGTCGCTTTGGGTGCCGCCATGCAAAACATCGTTGTTGATAACGAGGCAGACGCAAAGCGCGCCATTAACTATCTTAAACAAAACAATCAGGGCAGGGCAACATTCCTCCCTGTTTCGGCAATCAAGCCGCGCTATATCGACGAAAAAAATCTTGATGACAATTTCGGATTCGTCGACATTGCGGCAAATCTTGTCGATTGCGATGCAAAATACAAAAATATCGTTTCAAACCTTTTGGGCAGAGTTATGATTGTTGAGGACATCGACTGCGCAATCGGTATTTCAAAACGCTATAACAATAAATATAAAATCGTCACTCTTGACGGTCAGGTTATGAATCCGGGCGGCTCAATGACAGGCGGCTCGCGTTCAAGGGGCGCAGGCATTCTTTCCCGTGCAAATATGATTGACGAACTTAATGCCGAGGCTGAAAAAATCAAGGCGCAGGTTGACGAAATCGCTCAGTCATACAAAAAAGCAATGGAGGAGGCTAATCTTGCCGCCGCCGATGTTCAGGGTGCGGACGCAGACCTTCGCAATGCAAAAGAAGAACTTATCCGTGCCGAGGGCGACGATAAACTTGCAAGTGATAAACTTAAATCGCTCGGCGACAGAAAAGCCGCTCTCATTAGCGAAAAGGAAAATGCCGACGGCAGAATCATGCTCTTTGAAGAGGCAGACAAAAAGGCAAGCCGCGAGAGCGATGTCGTTCAAAATCAAATCAACGATGTTGAGGCGAAGCTCGGCGAAATCAGCAACGGCGTTGACGAGCTTACTCAAAAGCGCGAGACTATCCGCAAGCGCAGTGAGGAAATCAACCTCGAGCTTGTCACTCTTGCAAAGGATACCGAGGCGGCAAAACTTGCCGTTGACGAACTTGAACTTCGCAAGTCCACACAGTCAGACAGAGTTAAATCAATTACCGATGAAATCGAACAGTACGAGGCTAAAAATCAAAACCTTATGCTTTCAATTTCCGACGTTCAGTCAACCGTTAACGAGCTTCGTGCAAAGGCAAAAAGCGCAGACGATGCAATCCGCGACAGAATTACATATCGTGACAATTGCGAAAAGCGCAATGTTGAGCTTCGTACCGAGGAAAAAACAAAAACCTCCGACAGAGAAAAGCTGTCTGCCGAGCTTGTCAGACTTGAAGAACGCAAAAACAATATGCAAAAAGAGTTTGACGACCTCAACGATATGCTCTTTGAGCAGTATGAGCTTACCCGTCCCGAGGCAGAGGCTCTCGGCATAGTTATTGAAAATATGGCAGAGGCTAAAAAACGCCTGCACGAAATCAAGGTTGCCATCAGAGCGCTCGGCTCAATCAATGTCGGCGCAATCGAGGAATATAAAGAGGTTTCCGAGAGATACGAATTTCTTAAGGAGCAAATCGGCGATATTGAAAAATCAAAGTCCGAACTTCAAAATATTATCGAGGACCTCACCTCCTCAATGAGCGAAAAATTCCTTACGCAGTTCAAAAAAATCAATGAGGAGTTCAAGGTTTCGTTCGCCGATTTCTTCGGCGGCGGCAAGGGCGAGCTTATTCTCGAGGAACCCGACAATTGCCTTGAATCCGCTATTGAAATCAAAATTCAGCCACCGGGAAAATCTGTTCAAAACATTAACCTTTTCTCGGGCGGCGAAAAATCGCTTGCAGCTATGGCTCTGCTTTTCAGCGTGCTTAAGGTCACACCGTCACCGTTTTGTATTTATGACGAGGTCGAAGCTGCGCTTGACGATGTCAATGTTGAGCGATTCGCAAAATATATGCGCAAAATGACCGATAAAACGCAATTCATTTCAATCACCCACCGCCGCGGCACTATGGAGGAGGCAGATGTCCTCTACGGCGTTACAATGCAGGAAAAGGGCGTTTCAAAGCTCCTTGAATTGCAGAGTGCTGAGCTTGCCGCAAAAATGGGGCTTGATGTATAACAAACCGATTAATTAAAATCTGTCCGAAAGGAATGGCTATATAATATGGGACTTTTCAGCAAATTCAGAAAAGGTTTAAAAAAGACAAGAGATGAGGGAATCACCGCAAAGGTTGACGAGGTTATCGAAACCTATGACGAAATCTGCGACGATTTGTTCGATGAACTTGAAGAGGTTTTGATTATGGGCGATGTCGGAATGCAAACGGCTGAACGCATCATCTCCGACCTTAAAGAAAAAATCGAAAACGATAAAATTACCGAGGTTTCCGAAGTTCGTGAAACTTTAAAAGATATTGTTGCCGGTATCGTTTGGGGCGGCTCATATCTTAAACTCAGAACAAAGCCGTCTGTAATTCTTGTTATCGGCGTTAACGGCGTCGGCAAAACAACAACAATCGGTAAACTTGCAATGCGACTCAAAAGCATGGGCAGGAGCGTTATTCTCGGCGCCGCAGATACATTCCGTGCCGCCGCTATCGAACAGCTTGAGGTTTGGGCAAAGCGCGCCGATGTTCCTATGGTTAAGCATGCCGAGGGCGCAGACCCTGCGGCTGTTGTTTATGACACTATTCAGTCGGCAAAGGCAAAGGGCACCGATGTTATCATTATTGATACAGCAGGCAGACTTCATAACAAGAAAAATCTTATGGATGAGCTTAACAAAATCAGCCGTGTTATCGACAGAGAACTTCCCGACGCTTCAAGAGAAACACTCCTTATTCTTGACGCAACAACCGGTCAAAACGCCGTTAATCAGGCAAAGGACTTCAAGGATGCGGCAGGTATCACGGGCATTATTCTCACAAAACTTGACGGCACAGCACGCGGCGGCGTTGTCCTTGCCATAAACAATGAGCTTGATGTGCCGGTAAAATTTGTCGGTGTAGGCGAGCAGATAGACGATTTACAGCCGTTTGATGCAGACGCGTTTGCATCTGCGCTGTTTGATAAAAAGCCGACTCATGATGACGATGACGAAATTGCCGATTTTATCTCATCTGTCGATGAAAAAGAGGAAAAATAATGGATTTTATTTTAGCTACAAACAATATGAAAAAACTTGCCGAAATGCAGCGTATTCTTTCGCCACTCGGAATAAATGTTGTCACCGCAAAAATGCTTGGTATTCAGTTGCCGGATGTTGTTGAGGACGGCGACACATTCGAGGCAAACGCAAAAATTAAGGCACTTTCGGCTTGCAAAATTACAAATATGCCTGCGATAGCAGACGATTCGGGCTTATGTGTCGATTATCTCGGCGGCGCACCGGGCATTTATTCGGCTCGCTTTGCCAATATAGTTGAGCACAACGGCGTTAATATCGATAACGAAAAAAATGCCGATGACGAAAAAAACAACGATTTGTTGCTTGAAAAACTTTCGGGTGTTCCCGATGAAAAGCGCACGGCGTATTATGTTTGCGCCATTTGCTGTGTTTTCCCCGACGGCAGAGAAATCACCGTTCGCGGCGAGTGCCACGGCAAAATCGGCTATGAGCGCGACGGCAACGAGGGCTTCGGCTATGACCCACTGTTTATAATCAACGGCAAATCATTCGGTAAATACGAGGGCGAGGAAAAAGACAAAATTTCTCACCGCGGCAACGCTTTGCGCGCCCTTACCGCCGAACTTGAAAAAATATTATAATTCACTCAGGAGATTTTTATGACATCAAAGGAAAAAGCTCAGCTTCGAGCAAAAGCAAACCCGCTTGAGCCGATTATCCAAATCGGAAAAGAGGGTGTTACAGATAATCTTATCACTCAAATTGACGATACGCTCGATACAAGAGAGCTTATCAAAATCCGCGTTCATCTTGAAACCGCACCCGACGCACCGCGTAAATTTGCCGACGAACTTGCAGATACTCTCGGCGCCGATGTTATTCAGGTAATAGGCGGCGTAATCGTCCTTTACAGAAAGGCAGACCCTGAAAGAATTGCCGAGAAAAAGAAAAAACGCGGCTCGGGAACAGCAAAAGCAAAGGCAAAGAAAAAGGTTAAAATTAAAGGGCTTCGCCAACGCCAGCGCGAAAAGGAAGAGAAAAATCCTTATGCAAAATATGACCGTCCGCGCTATAAAAACGACCGCGACAAAAAGCAAAGCAGAACAAAATAATTTATTATGAAAATAGGAATATTCGGGGGCGCTTTTAACCCCATTCACAATGGACACCTGCATTTGCTCGACGAACTTTATCGTGCTGAAATGCCCTTCGGTCAATTTGACAAGTTGTTGATTATTCCGACGGCAAATCCGCCTCACAAAAGTTCCGACGGCTTGATTTCGGCAGAGCACAGAATCGCAATGATTAAACTTGCAATCAAAGAACTTGAATATGCCGACAATATCGAAATATCCTCAATAGAACTTGAAAGCACTGAAAAAAGCTATACCTATACAACTCTTGTCAAACTCAAAAAGATTTATCCTGACGCCGAATTTGTGCTTTTTATCGGCTCGGATCAGCTTTTTTATTTCCCAAAGTGGTACAGATATAAGGATATTTTAAAACTTGCCGAGGTCAGAGCGATAACACGGCAAGAGTGCGAGCGCCAAGCCGTTGCCGACTTTTTGGCAAAAAACAAGGAACTTGCAGGCATTAATGCGCTTGTTGCAAAACCGGTTGTCGTTTCGTCAACCCAAATCAGGCAAATGGTGTCAAAGGGCGAGAGTATAGCCGATTTGGTGCCACCGTCGGTGAACGGATATATAAAGGAGCATAGGCTCTATGTATGATTTTGACAAATATATCAATTTAATAAAGGACAGACTCAGCGAGCACCGCTTTTATCACTCAATGTGTGTTGCAAAAAGGGCGCGCGAGCTTGCAGTGAAATACGGCGCAGATCCCGATAAGGCATATCTCGCCGGAATTTTACACGATATTATGAAAGAGGAGAGCCTCACCGTTCAGCGCGAAATTATCGAAGCCGACGGCACGGCTCTGACCGATGTCGAAATAAATACGCCCAATGTTTATCATCAAATGAGCGGCGCGGCGTATGTCAAAAACTCGCTCAAAATAGATGATGCCGATATTATAAATGGCATTCGCTATCACACAACGGGCAGGGCAGATATGTCGCTTTTTGAAATGATAATCTATCTTGCCGATTTCACTTCCGACGATAGGGACTATCCCAATGTCGAAATTATGCGCGCCGAAACGGATAAAAGCCTCCTCGGCGGCATGGTATATTCTCTGCGACACACAATTATTTATATCGCACAGCAGACAAAGCAAATCCATCCCGACACACTGTATTGTTTTAATTGGGCAGTGGGGGAGTTAAATAAACAAAATATTCAGGAATAGGAGCAGCTATGCAAAACAATCAACTCATTTACGAAACAGCCGTTAAAGCGATTGATTCAAAGCGCGGCGAGGATATTGAGGTTATCAAGGTTGACGATATAACCGTTTTGACGGATTATTTTGTCATCGCAACCGCAAATTCAAACACACAGCTTAAAGCAATTGCCGACGAGGTGGAATACAAACTTTCCGAGCAGGGCATCGAGCCTCACCATATTGAGGGCGAACGCACAGATTGGGTGTGCCTTGATTATCTCGGCGTTGTTATTCATATTCTCCTTAAGGACAGACGCGGATTTTATCAAATCGAACGCCTTTGGGAAGACGGTGAAAAGGTCAATATTGACAATCTTGTTATAAAAGAATAAAATATGTCTTTGGATATTCACAAATTAAACTTTTTCATTATATTTGGAGGATATAATAATGGAATATAATTTTAAACAAATTGAGTCAAAATGGCAAAATATTTGGTATTCGCAAAATACATTCGCCGCAAAGGACGATTACAGCCTGCCGAAATATTATTGTCTTGTAGAGTTCCCGTATCCGAGCGGTCAGGGCCTTCATGTAGGTCATCCGCGTTCATACACGGCTCTTGATATTGTTGCCCGTAAAAAAAGACTTGAGGGCTACAATGTTCTTTATCCGATGGGTTGGGACGCTTTCGGTCTTCCTACCGAAAACTTCGCCATCAAAAACCACATTCACCCGGCAGAGGTTACAAAAACAAATATTGCTCACTTTAAGCAACAGCTTCAGTCACTCGGTTTCAGCTTCGACTGGACAAGAGAAATTAATACCACCGACCCGTCTTATTATAAATGGACGCAGTGGATTTTTCTTCAACTTTACAAAAAAGGTCTTGCATATAAAAAGAAAATGGCTGTCAATTGGTGCACCTCATGCAAGTGTGTTCTTGCAAACGAAGAAGTTGTAAACGGCGTTTGCGAGCGCTGCGGCAGCGAGGTCATCAGAAAAGAGCAAAGCCAGTGGATGCTTAAAATCACCGACTATGCCGACAGACTTGTTAAAGATCTTGATACCGTTGATTTTATCGACAGAGTTAAAGTTCAGCAGCGCAATTGGATTGGTCGCTCAACAGGTGCAGAGGTTGATTTCGCAACAACTCTCGGCGATACGCTCACCGTTTATACAACACGCCCCGATACACTTTTCGGCGCAACATATATGGTTATTTCTCCCGAGCATCCTCTTATTGAAAAATGGGCAGGCAGTCTTAAAAATCTCGACGCTGTCCGTGCTTATCAGGATGAGGCCGCTCATAAATCCGATTTTGAGCGTACGGAGCTTAATAAGGAAAAAACAGGCGTTAAACTTGACGGCGTAATGGGCATCAACCCTGTTAACGATAAAGAAATTCCGATTTTCATTTCCGACTATGTTCTCACCTCATACGGCACGGGTGCGATTATGGCTGTTCCTGCTCACGATACCCGTGACTGGGAGTTTGCCAAAAAGTTTGATTTGCCTATTATCGAGGTTGTTGCAGGCTCAAAGGTCGGCGTTGAAAACGAGGCTTTCACAGATTGCGCAACAGGCGTTATGACAAATTCTTCTTTCCTCACCGGTATGACTGTTGAGGAGGCTAAAACAGCTATCACAGAGTGGCTCACAAAAGAGGGTAAAGGTCGCCAAAAGGTTAACTTCAAACTCCGTGACTGGGTATTTTCCCGTCAAAGATATTGGGGCGAGCCTATTCCGATTGTTAAGTGCGAAAAGTGCGGCTATGTTCCGCTTCCCGAGGAACAGCTTCCTCTTACTCTTCCTAATGTTGATTCATACGAGCCGACGGATACAGGCGAATCACCGCTTGCAAAAATGACTGATTGGGTCAATACAACATGTCCTTGTTGCGGCGGTCCGGCAAAGAGAGAAACCGATACAATGCCGCAGTGGGCAGGCTCTTCATGGTATTTTCTCAGATATATGGACCCTCACAATGACAAGGCTCTTGTTTCACCCGAGGCTGCAAAATATTGGTCACCTGTTGATTGGTACAACGGCGGTATGGAGCACACAACGCTTCATCTTCTTTATTCCCGTTTCTGGCACAAGTTCCTTTATGACATCGGCGTTGTTCCTACTCCGGAGCCGTATCAAAAGAGAACTTCACACGGTATGATTCTCGGTCAAAACGGCGAAAAAATGTCTAAATCAAGAGGCAATGTAGTTAACCCCGATGAAATCGTTGATACTTACGGTGCCGATACAATGCGTCTTTATGAAATGTTCATAGGTGACTTTGAAAAAGCAGCTCCGTGGAATTCCGATTCTATCAAGGGTTGCAAACGCTTTATCGAAAAATATTGGAATCTTCAGGAAAAAGTTACCGACGGCGACGAGTATTCACCGGAGCTTGAGGCACTTATACACAAAACTGTCAAAAAGGTTACATTCGATATTGATAACCTTAAGGCAAATACAGCCATTGCCGCAATGATGACTCTCGTAAACGAGATGACTCAAAAGGGATGCAATAAGGCAGAGCTTAAAACACTCACAATTCTACTCAACCCGTTTGCTCCTCATGTAACAGAGGAAATGTGGCAGGTTATGAATTACGGCGGAATGGTTAACGAGGCAAAGTGGCCTGAATATGATGACGAAAAGACAAAGGAAAATTCCGTTGAAATCGTTCTTCAGGTTATGGGCAAGGTTCGTTCAAGAATGACTATCCCGGTTGATATGCCGAAAGATGATGTCATTGCCGCGGCAAAGCAGGATGCAAAAATTGCCGAGCTTATCGACGGCAAAACAATCAAAAAGGAAATTTATGTTCCCGGAAAGCTTGTTAATATCGTTGCTTTATAATTGAATATTCAAAACAAAAAGCCGTTACGGATTTATCTCCGTAACGGCTTTTCTCGTGCGGTAATTAAAATTTAATGCTCTTGCTTTCGCCTGCCTTAAAGGTTACGCTTTGCACCTTTCCGTTGTATGAAATGTTGAGCGTTTGCTCAATGTCCGATGTAACGGTTGCGCTGACTGCGCCTTTTTCCTTGTCCCATTCAAGAGATGTGACAGTCGCTCTGTTTCGTGTTTTGACTCCGCTTATTGTGCCTTTGTCAAATCCACTCGTCGGCAGTGCCGGCAAAAGCTCAATGTCGCTGTTGTGCGAATATATAAGTGCCTCATTTACTATTCCCAAATATCCTATTGCAAAATCGGTGCAGTAGCAGCTGCCTTGGTCATAGTCATGGTTTGTCATTAACGAATCGTATCTGATTTTATGATTCATTAGTTTTAAAAGTGCGTCGGTTAGACTCTCGGAGTCCTTTAGCCTTGCCGCAATGAGCGAGCGGTGAACAAGTGCGTGTGATGCCTCGTTTTCGCTTGTCCTGTTTGCGATTGCCTGCTTGCACGCCTTTGTCAGTTTCTCGTTGCCCTGTGTTTCAAACAGTGGCCATACGCCGTATAAATGACTTAAATGGCGGTGCTCGTTGTTTTCTTCAAACGATGTTGTTGCCCATTCCTTAAGCGCCCCCGTATCGTCATATAGGTATGGCGGCAGATTGTTTTCAAGTTCCTGCCACCTTGTCAAATCTTCGTTTGGCGCAACATCATTTGCAACAGCCATAAGCATATTCAGATTGTCTCGGCAGGCGGCAATATCAATCGCGCAGTTCGCGTCCGACGGACTTTCATAGTTTTTCGGGTTGTTTTCAGGTGAGTAGCTCGGCACTATGCAGTATTTTTCACCATCGGCAAGAGCGGTCTTTCCTTTTTGGTAATGAATTGTGCCGTCAGCCGCCGTGTAATATTCGGCACTCATCATTTGTGCCCAGTAGTTTGCGGCTTTTGTAAGTATCGGATATAAAATATCCTCCTCAAGTCGCAGATAACCGCGTTTTTCGATTGCGGCAATGTCATTGTCTGTCAGCGGCTCATCACTCGGAGAAAGTACGGATTTCAACTTGTTCAGGTCGAATTCGTCACTGAGCGGAATGTTAATGTTGCCGTACGATTGCAGTGTTTCGTACATAGGCTGAATCATCCAAGATGTTCCGGCGTTCCAATATCTGAAAGGATACGGATAGCAGGTTTCGGTGATTACCGCTTTGTCGCCGTCTGTGTTAACCGGTGCCTGCAATGCGTTTTTGTATCCGTGTGTTGCGTATGCATTTTCCTCCCAATCGGGCAACTGACGGAGTATGAAATATACATATCCTATCGGTGTCGATTGCATATTGCTTGTGTTCATCGACGATGTTTGCAGGTTTACATTTGCGTCCATCGTGTATTTACTGCCCCAGCCGGTGTTCCATTCGCCTGTCCACATTCCGTACAGTCTGCTTGTCGAATATCCGCTGCAGCAAAGATATGCGTATCTTCCTGCATAATATGTCCTTTGCGCAATGTCGGAGTTGATTTCTTTTTTGCGTTTTTGAGCCTTTAACAGCTTTTCATTGGAGTCAAAGCTGTCGTCACCGAGTTTAAGCTCAACAGCGTCAAATTGCGGCTGATATATTGCCAAATGATTTTTGAGCGCCGTGTCATAGTCGAATTTGTCGTTGCCGTATTTTCCTGCAATTGATTTAAGCGTTGCAACGCATTCGTCAACAAGCGCAAAATCCGATTGCTTTTCAAAATCAGCATATTTGCCCATATCATATGTCCGCTCGCTGACTGTCAAAAGATAAACATTATCGGCATCGGTGATTTTTACACCTTGGTTGTCACCGCTGAATTGCTCTTCGTCTGTGTTTTTGTCAAGCGATACTCTTTCTTTTTTGCCTCCGCTTGTGATAACATATGTCACCGTTGCGTAACCGCCGCCTTTAAGCTCGCTGTTTTCGTAGTTCGGATAATGTGCAACAAGTGCAAGGTATGAGCCGTCAGCCGCTGTCAGCTTTTTGTATTTTAAATCGGTTTCACAGCCGTCGCCGAAGTTTGCAAGTGTTGAAATATCGTCAAACGAAAGCGTCAAATTCAGTTTTGCCCCTTCACTTGATTTTGACAGTTTGGTTATAACCGCCTTGTCGGCCATCGATGTAAAGGATACTCTGTCCCACACTCCGTTTTTGTCCTTAAAATGCACGCCTGTTTGCGATGTTTCGTAATCCGTGTATCTCAAATATTTTTCGGCACGGCTCTTGTCAAACGACAGCCTCAGCTGACCGCCCGGATGATAGCTGTAAACATCGTCATAGCTTGCATTGTCGGTTATGTTTTCGCCTTTAACAATTTGTTGCTTAACGGTTTCAAGCTCGTTTGATGTAACTGGGCAGGTGCGCGCATTTTTGTTTGGCAAAATAAAATGCATATTTTGAAAAATGAATGTGTCGCTGTACGGCGCACCGCTTGTAACATAGCCCTGCATTCCATTGCCCGACACCATTCCTTGACGCCAACTTTTCGCTTTGTTCTTTTTGCCATCTTTCAGCTCCGTGTAGTCCTCGCTGAACGATACCTTTTCCGTGTTTGTGAAAAGAGCCTTGATTTCGCTTTCCTCGGGCTTCGCTGCACACGATGCCAGCGTAGCCGCAAATGTCAGGCTAAGCAAAATGCACAGCCCCCTTTTTATGTATTTTTTCATATTGTCACCTCATCTTGATTATATCATATATAAATAAGAAAAATGCGACATTGTATTTACAAAAATGTCGCATTTGTGTATAATGAATTCGGTGATTATATGATTGAATTTACTTGGAACAATGTTGCATTTTTGGTTACCGATATCGGCGGAGGTGTCCTCGGCAAAAGTATTCCGCGCCACGCCCACGCTCTTAATTGCTACGAACTTCATTTTATAACAAACGGCAGGGGAGAGCTTGAAACGGACGACCGTGTTTATCATCTCAAACGCGGCGATTTTTTCATTACCGGTCCGAATTATTGCCACGCCCAATCCGCCTGCGTCGATGACCCTGTTGAGGATGTTTTTTTCCTCGTTCAGGCTCGTGATACAAAACGGGCAAACGCCGTTTCCGCCGTTTTTTTGGAAAATACATTTTCGTTCCATCGCGGTGTTGACAGTTTTTATGCAAGTGTATTGCTTAAAGAATACAGAGAAAGAAAGCCCGATTATCAAAGTGCCGTCGCAGGGCTTGCCGCAAAAATTTTGACAGATTCGGCGCGTCTTTTGTTGCCGCACTCGTTTTCGACCCTCACCGACAACGAAAACCTGAATGACCGCCGCTTTGCGATAATCGAGCAGGCTTTTTTGTATGATGAAAATCTCACGCTCTCGTCGCTTTCTCGCCAAATCGGGCTTTGCCCGCGCCAAACACAGCGGCTGTTAAAAAAATACTATGGCAAATGCTTCAGGGATAAGAAAAAAGAAACTCAAGATTAACCGAGAGTTTCTTTTTTTGTTATTTTTTGTTTCGTTAATTTCTTTTAATTGCAAGCTGTTTGCACGATACAATGAGTGAGTGCAGGCGCTCCGTCATCTCCTTGGGCGATTCTTTCATACCTTTTTGAATCCAGCTGATTACAACGCCGCATATGCCGTATCCTATAAATTCGGCAATAACAATATCATCTTTTTCTGTCGCCGCCGTCAAACCGTTTTGCACCGCAAGGCTTTTAACAAGCTTTGTGATTTGCTCGTTTGCAATTCTGTTAATATATCTTGTCAAATCGTCACTGCTCAGTTTTAACGCGTTTTGATAAAACTTTTTGTCGTTTGCGATTTGCTCAAACATACCGTAAAGTTTGTCACACATATTATCAAGGTTAAAATCCGTTACAAGCGGAAGGATAAGTTCGTTGTAAAGCAACCAGTCAAGCAGTTCGTATCTGTCCTGAAAATGATAATAAAATGTCTGCCTGTGTATGTTGCATTCATTCGTTATGTCGGACACCGTGATTTTTTCAAAGGTTGTGTTTTTCATTAACCTTTTAAGTGCGTTGCCCATTTTCATCTTTGTTTTTTGAGAGCAGGATAATGATTCTGCCATATGTGTCACCCCTTTGATAAGCGCATTATATCATAGTTTATTTATTTATACAAGTGTCAAAATAACTATTTGTGTAATTTGTCAAATTTTGAGATTATATGTCATAATTCCGCTGTCGGTTATGTCAATTATTCCATATGAGCCATTAAATACCGCACCCGGATTCATAAAATAAATTCCGTCTTTGTATTCTGTGTATGGGATATGCGTGTGACCGAAAAGGCAAATATCTGCGCCGCGATTTTTTGCCTCCTCTTCAATGCGCTCGTATCCGTGTTTTACATAGTATGGGTGACCGTGGGTGAAAAATATTTTTTTGCCTTGTGCCGAAATTTCTTTTTCAATCGGCAATGCAGAGCCCCAGTCGCAGTTTCCGCACACACGCTCAAGTTTGATTGTCGGATAAAGCAAAAGTGCGCTGTCAACATCGTCCTCGCCGTCGCCGAGGTTGATAAATAAATCGGTTGACTCCTTGTGCTTTTCGATTATTTCATACAAATTGCGCGTGTTTCTGTGTGAGTCGGATGTTACAACTATTCTCATTCATATTGCCCCGCTTTCTTTCATATTAATTAATATAATTATACTATGAAAGGCAGCATTGTTCAATGAAAAATATTAATGATAAAAATATAAATAACGCACTCAAAAATTCAAACATAAATATTGATGAACTTAAGGCGGCGGCGCAGTCCGGCAATGCCGAGCAGTATATCAGCCGAGCACTGCCAAAGGACGCAAGCGACAAAATCAAAAAAATCCTCGCAAATAAGGAGGAAACTCAAAAAATTCTTTCCACTCCTCAAGCAAAGGATTTGCTTAATAAACTGATGAATAAATAAGGTGAGCCTAAATGGATAATGTAAATATCAACGATATTCTGTCGTCACTTTCAAACGATGATATTGAAATGCTTAAAGGCGTTGCCGGCTCAATTCTCAACCAATCCGACACGCAGTCCTCAGCTCAACAGCAAAAGCCGCCCCAATCAACGCCGCAATCCGCACCGCAGGACCGGCAGTCACTGCCGCCGCAAATTAATGGGCTTAATTTTAATTCCGACGATTTTGCAATGATTATGAAAGCAAAATCAATTTTTGACAGAATGAATAAAACATCGTCGAAAAACGCCGATTTGATAAATGCACTCAAGCCCCATTTGTCGGAGCAGTCGCGTCAAAAGGCGGACCAGGCGATTCGCATTTTAAAACTGTTTGATATGTTGCCGTATTTAAAGGATTTGTTTTAATGGCTGATTTCTCCGCTGCCGATATTAACGAGGCAAAAAGACGCGTCCGCGAAATGCAAAGCAGAGCAAGGGCGTTCGTCCCCGACAATCAAAATACCTCCTCCACAGAGCCGCCGCAGAAAAACAGCGATGCGCCGCAACGTTCAAAACCGCAAAATTCCTCCGATTCGGGCGGAAACGGCGCTCCGTTCGGTCTGTCGGGGCTTTTTGAGTCCTTCGGTTTGGGCGGCTCAAATACTTCGGGCGACAGTTCGCTTATTCTTGCTCTTATATTGATTTTATCACGCGAAAAGGCTGACAATATGCTCATTTTGGCGTTGCTTTACATTTTATTGTAATTAATTATGGAAATTTGAGCAATAATATGTTATATTATTTTATTATAATAACGAAACGGTGATAAAATGAAAGATTTTGAAAAAATTTGCGTTGCTTCTGGCGTGCAAATCGTCAGCGCTCCCGCAAACAGATTTAAAACAAATGAAATATCAATCAGCTTTTGCACCCCGTTGTCAGCCAAAACTGCATCGCGCAATGCACTTTGCGCAAACCTTTTGGCTCGCACCACAAAAAAATACCCGACACTTTCGGAGTTCAACAAAAAACTTGCAATGCTTTACGGCGCAAGCGTTACATGCTCCGTTGCAAAGCTCGGCGAAAATCAATTGCTTACTCTCAATGCCTCTTCGCTTGATGACAGATTTTCGTTTGAAAACGATAAAATCAGTGTTGACGCTTTCAATCTCCTTATGTCTATGGTGTTTGATGCCAATGTTGACGAAAACGGACTTTTCTATCCGCAGGATATTGACAGGGAAAAACGCCTCCTCGCAGAGAAAATCGAAGGCGAGGAAAACGAAAAGCGCATTTATTCACTCCGTCGCCTTGAGCAAATTATGTTCGACGGCGAGCCGTATGCCGTTAACCGCTATGGCAGTGTTGACGCCGTAAAAGCAGTTACTGCAGATGATTTGAAGTCTGCGCTCGAGTATTTCAAAACAAACGCAAAAATTCAAATTACCGTTGTAGGCAATGCTGATGTGAATGCCATCGCCGATTCGGCTAAACAGTATTTCTCAACTTTGAGCAGAGATTATATCGCTCCGCAAAAGGCTGTTTTCGTTCCGACGGCAGATAGCGTGAATACCGCAGAGGAGCGTATTGATGTCAAGCAGGGCAAACTTGTTTTGGGCTTTCGTGTCAATCTTCAAAGCGACTTCAAGCCTGTTCCCGAAATGCTTGCGTTCAGCGATATTTTCGGCGGCGGACCTTATTCAAAGTTGTTTCTCAATGTCCGTGAAAAGCTTTCGCTTTGTTATTATTGCTCCGCTAAATACGACCGCAGAAAAAGCAGTGTAATTATTCAGTGCGGTTGCGAGGAGGAGAATATGGACAAGGCTGTCGAGGAAATTTTGAATCAGCTCTCCGATATTAAAAACGGCAGCTTTGATGATGCCTTTGCTTCGTCAAAAATCGCCTTGGCAGATGCTTTAAACGCTGTTTATGACGATTCGCTCACTCTTTCAAGTTGGTATCTCACACAAATCGCCGATGACGAAATTATTTCGCCTGCCGACTCGGCAAGCAATATTTCCGCAGTCACAAAGCAACAGGTGCAGGATTGCGCCGACCTGCTCACACTCGACACTATCTACAAGCTTGTCGGAAATAAGGAGGGCGAATAATTATGAATATCAACGAAATCAAATCCGATATTTTAAACGAAAAATATTATAAAATCAATCACCCGAGCGGACTCACCGTTTATGTTCTTCCCAAGGAAAACTATTCGTCGGCTTACGCCGTTTTCGGCACAAAATACGGCTCTATCGACACTCGCTTTAAGCGTTCCGACAGCGATAAATGGACAGAGGTGCCGGAGGGTATCGCTCATTTTCTCGAGCACAAACTTTTTGAAAGTGAGGATTTGGACGCTTTTGAAAGATATGCAAAAACAGGCGCCAGCGCAAATGCCTATACCTCGTTTGACAAAACCTGCTATCTTTTTCAATGCAGCAGTAATTTTAAGGAGAATTTAAAAATTCTTCTCGATTTTGTTCAAAATCCTTATTTCACACCGCAAACCGTGCAAAAGGAGCAGGGCATCATCGGTCAGGAAATCACAATGTATTATGATGTTCCCGGCTGGATGAGCACTTTCAATCTTTTGCGTTGCCTTTATAAAAATCACCCTGTCCGCATTGATATTGCAGGCACTGTCGATTCAATCGCACAAATCACAGACAAGCTTCTTTACGATTGCTACAACACATTCTATAATTTGCACAATATGGCTCTTGTCGTTGTCGGAAATGTCACAAAGGACGATGTGCTTTCCGTTTGCGATGAGTATTTAAAGCCCGCCTCGCCGCTCTCAATCGAAAAATCGTTTGAGGACGAGCCTCGTGATATCGTCAAGAATTATGACGAATATCATCTTGCAATGAGCGTCCCGCAGTTCTCGTTCGGATATAAGGAGGCTTGCGAAAAGCCGCTCCCGACATATAAGGAATATATCGAAACCTCAATTTTGCTTGATATTATCAGCGGCAAAACCTCGCCGCTTTATCAGGATTTATTCCAAAAGGGGCTTATCAATTCGTCATTCTCAAACGAATATTTCATCGGCTACGGCTATGAAACTGTTTTGTTTGAGGGCGAAAGCGAAAATCCGCAGGCTGTTGCCGATGCGCTTAAGGCAGAAATTGCACGCGTTAAAAAAGACGGCATCGACTGTGAACTTTTCGAGAGTGTTCGCCGCTCAATGTACGGCAAGGAAATTATGATGTATAACGATATTGACAGTGTTGCAAACTCAATGATTACCTGCGATTTCAACGGATGGAATATGTTTGACGCAATGGATATTTATAAAAATGTCACCGTGTCCGACCTTGAAAAGCGCCTTTCAAATATGATGTTTGAGCAATACAGCGCTTTGTCGGTCGTAAAAAATAAAGATTAATCGAGGATAGTTTTATGGATGCTACTCATGTTCAGTTTGACGGCTTGGGCATATCTTTTGATTTGCCGTCGGTCGCTTTTTCAATCGGCAATTACCAAATCCATTGGTACGGCATAATTATCGCCTTCGGCTTTGCACTTGCAGTGCTTTACGGCGGCAGAATGGCGTATAAATGGAAAATGAGCCTTGACGGTATGACAGATGTCCTCATTTGGGGCACAATACTCGGCATAATTTGCGCAAGGGTATACTATGTTGCTTTTGAATGGGATTATTATTCACAGCATTTAAGCGAAATTCCCGCCATTTGGAACGGCGGAATAGCGATTTACGGCGGAATTATCGGTGCGCTTATCGGTGCCGCAATCGGCTGTAAAATCGGAAAAATCGACTTTTTCAATCTACTTGATTTAGGCTCGCTCGGCTTGCTCATAGGCCAGGGCATCGGCAGATGGGGCAACTTCTTCAATCAGGAGGCGTTCGGCACAAATACTCATACGGCACTGTTTCGTATGTGGTCGCCGAAAATCCGCGATACGCTTGCCGCAAGCGCAGATTTGCTTGCTTCAAAAGGCGTCACGGTTGACCCCAATGCCCCCGTTCACCCGACATTTCTTTACGAGAGTGTTTGGTGCCTTTTGAGTTTTGTAATTCTCCACCTTGTCGTAACAAAGGCAAGAAAGTTTAAGGGCGAGGTTTTCATTCTCTACGGAATACTTTACGGCTTTGAGCGTATGATTGTTGAGGGCTTGCGCACCGATTCACTTTATGTCGGCAACACTTCAATCAGAGTTTCACAGCTTTTGTCGGCAGTAATCGTTTTTGTCGCAATCGTTGCTTTTGCAATTTTGATGCGCAAATATTTGACAGATAAACTCCCTGCAAGACTTGCCGTTGCGGCGGTCGAGCAGTCATCGACAGATTTAAAAAATCCGTCGGAAAATGCAAAATACGATAATACCGATGACAAAGATAACGAAAAAGATATTGATGAAAACGAGGAAATAAATAATGCAAATAATTGATGGAAAAGCTGTTTCAAAGGCAGTTAAGGAGCAGGTTAAGCAAAGATGCGAGGAGCTTAAAGCTCAGGGCATTACTCCCGGTCTTGCGGTTATTATTGTCGGCGACGATTCCGCATCGCAGGTTTATGTCCGCAATAAAGAGCGTGCCTGTGAGGAATGCGGCTTTTACAGCGTGAAATATGCTTTGCCTGCCGCAACAACCCAGCAGGAGCTTAATTCTTTGGTCGAAAAACTTAATAATGACCCTAAAATCAACGGCATTTTGTGCCAACTTCCGCTCCCCGAGCATCTCGACGATAAAGAGGTTATTAACCGTATTGACCCGATTAAGGATGTTGACGCGTTTCATCCGGTTAATGTCGGCGCAATTATGATAGGCGATTATAATTTTCTCCCCTGCACACCGGCAGGCGTTATGGAGCTTATTCACTCAACAGGTGTTGAAATCAGCGGCAAAAAAGCTGTTGTTATGGGCAGAAGCAATATTGTCGGCAAGCCGATGTCAATGCTCCTTCTTCACGAAAACGCAACGGTCGAAATCACTCATTCAAAAACAAAAAATTTGGCTGATGTCACCAAAACAGCCGATATTCTTGTTGCCGCAATCGGCAAGGCAAAGTTTGTAACCGCCGATATGATTAAGGATGGCGCCGTTGTAATTGATGTCGGTATGGACAGGGACGAAAACGGCAAACTCTGCGGCGATGTCGATTTTGAAAATGTCAAGGACAAGTGTTCATTTATTACTCCTGTTCCCGGCGGTGTCGGACCTATGACTATTGCAATGCTTATGCGCAATACTCTCACTGCCGCAGAAATTCAAAACGGCATTAAATAATTTTTAATTCACGAGGTTTGTTATGACTCTTCAAGAAAAGACAGTCGAAAAACTGATAGAAAATAATTATCATATTGCCTTTTCCGAATCATGCACAGGCGGTATGTGTTGTGCCGCACTTGTCGATGTCGCAAATGCATCAAGGGTGCTCGATATGTCGTTTGTCACCTATGCAAATGAGGCAAAAATCAAACTTCTCGGCGTAGATGAAAAAACAATCGGGACTTACGGCGTTGTTTCCGAGCAGGTGGCGCGCGAAATGGCATGCGGCGTTTGCAAAACTGCCGATTGCGAGGTAGGCGTCGGCGTCAGCGGCATTGCAGGTCCAACCGGCGGCACGGACACAAAGCCGGTCGGTATGGTCTGCTTTGGATTTTGCGTCAACGGCAACACCGTTTCATATACAAAATATTTTGGCAATATCGGCAGAAATAATGTCCGCACCCGGTCAATGAACTTCGTTTTTGAAACTTTGCTCAAACTTCTTTAATATTACACTTGATTTTTTCATTACTTTTTAGTAAAATATAACCCGATGCCAATAGAGTTCGTTTGCAAACAGCGTTCGCCGCTCCTCGGCTCAAAGCAAGTGAAAAATTGAATAAATGCTGATATGGCTCAGTTGGTAGAGCAGCTCATTCGTAATGAGCAGGCCGTCGGTTCGAGTCCGACTATCAGCTCCAAAACCTGCGTAAACACGGCGTTTTCGCAGGTTTTTTCTTTTTTAGAAATGCATTTCAAAAATCAATTCGCAATAAAAAATCTCACTCTTTTTTACAAAGTGGGATTTTGTTCGTTTATTCGATTTTCAGCCCAAGACCATCTATTGACCATTTATGAATTTGCTACATTTCCGCCGAGTAGATTTCCCATTGTGTTTGCAACATTTTCTTGCATGGAATCCGTTATGTGCATATAGGTGTTCATTGTAAAACCTGCGTCTGTGTGACCAAGCATATGCGATACCGTTTTAATGTCCATTCCTTGTTCAAGGGATAAGGTTGCAAAACTGTGCCGTAAATCGTGAAAGCGTATTCTCGGCACACCTACTCTGTCCTGTATTCTGTGTAATCTTCTTGTGACTGCTGAAGTGTCTCATATCTCTCCTGTTACGGTAGAGGGGAATATGTACTTTGATTTCGGTATTTGATTTGCTTTTAATTCGCTTAATAGCCTAGTGCACTCATCACATAATCTTATCGTTCTGATTGAGCTTTTTGTTTTCGGTGTATTGATTTTTACCTTAGTATTGTTGTGTGCTGAAAGGAAGTCTATTTATGATAGAAAAAGAAAATGAATATCGAGCAGCGCTGTACTGCCGTTTGTCTTCCGATGATGCCTATCTCGTTGAAAGCTGCAGCATACAAACGCAAAAAGCATTGCTGACACAGTATTGCAGGGAGAATAATATTCCTATCTATGACACCTATGCTGATGACGGGTTTAGCGGTACAAATTTTGAACGACCTGATTTCAAACAAATGCTAGGTGACCTTGAAAAGCATAAAGCAAATGTGGTAATAGTTAAAGACCTGTCACGATTCGGCAGAGAGTACGCTCAAATGGGCATGTATATTGAAAATGATTTTGAGGATTGGAATATCAGGTTCATTTCAATCGGAGAAAATATTGATACACTCAATGGTACAGACGGAATACTGATGCCGATAACAAATGTCATAAACAGTCATTATCCAAGAACTAAACGCCCGAATTCTCAACGAACTAATCGAAAAAATCGTAGTCCACGAAAAAGAAATAATCAATGGCGAAAAATATCAAACAGTTGAGATATATTATAAATTTGTAGGAATATTGTAATATAAACTTGAAAAACACCTCTATGAAAACTATAATTGATATAGTGATTATAGAGGTGTTGATTATTATGAATGATGCTAAAATATTTATTAGCCATTGTGCTAATGATTCTGAAATTGGTGAGAAATTTTTGAATTTTTTGTTGTCATTAGGATACAAAAAAGAAAACATATTTTATTCTTCTAAATATCATAACGGCGTAGAGATAGGAAAGAATTTTCCAAATGTAGTAAGAGATAACTTTATTGGGGCAAATATTGTTGTATTACTATTAACCGAAAACTTTTATAATAGCTATTATTGTGTTTGTGAAGAAGGAGCTGCTTGGATAAGTGTTAATAAAGAAATTGTACCAATATTGTTGGGCAATTTGAATTTCGGTGATATGAAAGGCTTCATAGATTCAAGTACAAAATCGTTTTCTCCTAAATATTCAGAAACAGAAGAGTTGTACACATATTTCGCAAAGAGAAGTTGTGTTGATTTCGATGAAAAAGAAGCTAAAGAAAAATATACTGAATTTGTTGAAACATCATCTTTAACAAGTATTATTAAAACTAACGAATTAGGTGATAAGGATAGACAGATCTTAAAAGGTCTGCAAGACTCAAACAATGGTATGCTTCCATATATTTCAGCGTTAAATGTCGTAACAATAACCATAGATGGTAAAAATATTTGCGAAGGGTTAGATTTAGCAGACAGATTAGAATATAAAGATTCAGTAGAAAAATTGGTTGAACTTGGATATATAAAAAAATCTGGAATGTTTATTTCATTAACAGGAAAGGGTGCAAGAATATCATTGTAAATGGTGGGAAGCATGTCAAAACCAAATAAAAGAAAATATAATTCATTTTTTATTAGAGAATTTAATCAAAATGAGGAAGTGGATATGGAACCTCAGTATCACTATACATCTCCAGACGAATTCCTTTAGATTGTAAAAAATAATTGTTTAAGATTTACGGATATTAGTTTTTTAAATGATGCGTCGGAAAGTATATACATGCTGAAAGTTATTTGCGATTATTTTTGTGAGTATCCTCAAAAATTCCCTAGAGTTGAAGAAGCTTTCTTTGAAATGATAAAAGAGAATAAGCCAGAAGATATAGCAAATCTAAATGTTAGAGAGGTCAAATATCAACTTCCACTTCCAATTATAAAACAACGACAGTTTGTATTTTGCATGTGTAATGAATGTGATAAACTTAATATGTGGAACTACTATGTTAATAATGGAGTTTATCAAGGTTATAACATTGGTTTTAATGTTCAAGAATTGATAAGGTCTTTTGATGTTGAAGAAGATATTCTTGATTCGTTTTTAGTGTATTACGGTAATGTATTATATAAAAAAGCAGAACATTATAAATTCTTAAAGAATAGATTTGAAAAACTTGAAGAAGTACATAAAAATGATGAAAATCTAAATCATTTGACAATCAATTTGAAAATGTTTATCGATTCGTTTTGTGCATTTTTCAAACATCCAAAATTCGAAGATGAAAAAGAATTTAGGATAGTAATTGAAATTGCCGATGCCAGAATACCAAGAACAGATAAGATGACTAAAGATAACTTATATGCCTGCAGCATAGAACGACCGCTTATATTTTCAGTATTTGAAAAAGACACCGATGAAATGGTTGGTGTTATCGGATTTCATCATTATGACCGTCGCAGGAAAAAAGCATCGGCACAATGGTATATTTTCAAGCCTTATAGAAATCATGGCTATGCAAAAGAAGCGTTTACTGCGCTTGCAAAGCGTATCTTTAACGGAAAAATATCAGAACTTGTTGAAAGCTCCTGGACTAATAAATTCAGAAAGCGCAGCGTGAATCTTGATTTCATTTGAGCAGAAATTCGTGAAACAAATATTTCTTCACAGCATATGGCAGAAAGTTGCTGATTTGTTAAGCAATTCATCGACCGTAATCATTTCGTAATAGAAGATAAGTTTTTAGAAAGTGCGGCGATTTATAATTTGCTCCTGAAACAATTAAATAAAATGTTCTTTAAAATTAATGTCCCACGACTTTCGTGGGATTTTTTATGCCATATAAAAGTTTGTTGTATTAGCAAAGGAGGCATAATTATGAAAACAAAAATTGTGTTTAATGTTCACTCGTATTTTTCAAAAATGAATGATGTAAACTTTTCAAAGTATGGTTTGTATTTAATGATTCTTTGACCATTTATTGACCACTTACGAACGGAAAGCGGGATAAAAACACAGCGCTAAATCTTTTTATAAATCAAGAAGATTTCTGTTAATCAGAATTTGTTGTGGTTCGTTGATATTTTATTTAACAGTAACATATAATACTAACACTTTTAACTCTGAGTATTATCGGTAATATGGATAATACTATGATGCGCTTTGTCTGTAAATTGACTGTCTTTATATTGCGCTTTGTCGGAAAATGTGCTATAATTCACCATGAAAGGATGATTACTATGAACTTTAAACGAAAAATATATTCGGATTTGTTAGAGTGGAAAAACAATTCAAAAGGCGAAAAAGCACTTATGATTGAAGGCGCAAGGCGAATCGGCAAATCTACCATTGTAGAAGAATTTGCCAAGAATGAATATCAAAGCTATATTCTTATTGACTTTAACGATGCAAGCGAAGTTGTAAAAGATGCATTTAATAAATATTTGAATGATTTAGACACATTCTTTTTAATTTTATCAACAGAATATAATATTCGATTATACCCAAGAAAATCTATAATTGTTTTTGATGAAGTACAGCAATATCCTAAAGCAAGGCAATCAATAAAAAAACTTGTTAAAGATGGACGATATGATTATATTGAAACCGGTTCTTTAATTTCGATTAAAGAAAATGTTAAAGATATTACAATTCCGTCCGAAGAACGAAAAATAAAAATGTATCCTATGGATTTTGAGGAATTCTGTTGGGCGTTAAATGAAAATGCAATGGTAGAATATATAAAGAAGTGTTATTCCGAATTAAAACCATTGGAAGAAGATTTTCATCATAAAGCAATGTTGCTGTTCAAACAATATATGCTTGTCGGCGGAATGCCAAAACCGTTATCGAAATTTCTTGAAAACGGGCGTTCCTTTATCGATGCCGATAGAGAAAAAAGAGATATTTTATCACTTTACAAAAACGATATTTCAAAAATAGACGCTAATTATCGCTCAAAAGTATCTTCAATTTTTGATCAAATACCCGCATTCCTATCACAGCATGAAAAAAGAGTCAGACTTTCAAATGTTGAAAAACACTCAACTTATCCAATGTACCAAGATACTTTCTATTGGTTGGGTGATTCGATGATTACCAATGAGTGCTTTAATTGTAAAGATCCTAATGTCGGCTTGTCGTTAAACGAGGACAGAACAAGTGTTAAATGTTATATGGGAGATACAGGACTCCTCGTTAGCCACGCTTTTTCAGAAAACGAAATATCAGACGGAGAATTATACAAGCAAGTTCTGCATGATAATTTATCTATAAATGAAGGGATGCTTTTTGAAAATGCCATTGCTCAATGTCTTGTAAGTAATGGATACTCATTATTTTTTTATACAAGATACAACGAAGAAAAGCATAGAAATGATATTGAAATTGATTTTATAATCTCGAACGGAAGCAAAACAAAGCCAAGAATTTATCCTATTGAGGTTAAGTCATCGAAGCGATATACCATAACTTCACTTGAAAGATTTAACGAGGTATACCATCAGAGAATCGGAAAATCTTATGTAATTCATCCAAAGAATTTGAGCGTAAAAAATGAAGTGATTTATTTACCGTCGTATATGACATTTTGTTTATAAAACTAAATAAAAAACTTTTATATTCTTTGTCACTAAATGGTTCAGTACCTTACTGTAAATGATAATGCGGATTTAAAATTTCTTTATACACTTCAGTGTAAGGTTCGCAATTTCTCATACAAATTTGCTGTTCTAAGCAAAAATAAAATTCCGAGATATTTTTGAAAGGCCGGAATTTTCAAAATTTAAAAGTTATTTTAGTGCGATTTATGGCATTTATGACTGAAACCTTGCTCAAATTAAAATCGTAACCCGAATTGAAAAAGCAAGAAAATTGAGAGACTTTTCAAAAAAGAAAAAAATGATAATTTAGGTAAATATGCTTTACTACCTAAAGACAAACTTAGATTTTGCATTTACGACATATTAGATTGTTTGCACAAATCGGAGAGAAATCATATGGCGCAGTACGGTTATTTGTACCTATTCAACTATTTTTATGTAAATTATATCTTTCTTTTATAGAATATGTTATTATCATTATAACAAACAAAAAGACCCGCATAAGCGAGTCTTCAATAATCACACACTGTGATGTTGGCTGAGCAACGATTTGGATAAATCTTTATTTGAACTTAATAGTGTAAAATAAGGTTTTAAACAAGATTATAATAGCATTTTTTTGCACGGTTGTCAACAATGTTTTTTAAGGGGGTAATTTTATGGAAAAAGATTATTATTTAGGTCTTGATATAGGAACAGATTCAGTAGGATGGGCGGTATGTAATCCTTATTATCAAATCCTTAAATTTAAGGGAAACTCTATGTGGGGAATACGGCTTTTTGACGAGAGCTGTTCAGCTGAAAAACGGCGAGAATTTCGTTCAAGTCGCAGAAGGAATCAGAGAAAACGTGAAAGAATTGCTTTGCTTGAAATGCTTTTTGATAAAGAAATATGCAAAGTGGATCCAGCTTTTTTTATTAAGCTCCATGAAAGCAATTTGTATTTTGATGATAAATCAACAAATGTTCCTTATAGTGTTTTTTCCGATGATAACTATACAGATAAAGATTTTCACAAAGAAATTCCTACGGTTTATCATTTGAGAAAGGAACTTATAACCAACAAAGAGCCTCACGATGTAAGGCTTGTTTATCTTGCCCTTCATCACATTATAAAACATCGTGGACATTTTCTTTTTGATTATTCATATAAGGATGATGTTTCGGGAGATTTTTTACCTGTATATAACAATTTTAAAAATTACATCTTTGATAATTATGAAATTGAATTGGAATGTAATGATGTAGAGAGATTCTCTCAAATATTGAAAAATAAAAGCATCGGAAAGAAAAAGAAGAATTCAGAAATTGCCGCACTCTTTGGCGTTGATAAAAAAACCGATAAAAGCTTATATAGTATGCTTTCACTTTTAAGCGGCTCAAAGATTGCTCTTTTTGATGTTTTTGAGGATGAATCGCTTAAAGATGTTGAAAAAAAATATGTTTCATTTTCTTCGGGATTTGATGATAATGAAAGTGAATATCGGTCATATCTCGGTGAACGATTTGAACTTTTATGCAAATTAAAAGCAGTGTATGATTGGTCGATACTTGCCGATATTTTAAACGGAAAAGAATATATTTCGTTTTCAAAGGTAGATATATACGAAGAGCATGGCAGAGATTTAAAAACTCTTAAAGAATATGTTATAAAATATGCACCTGAAAAATACAATGAAATATTTAAAAAGAGCATAGAAAAAGTAAATAATTATGTTGCCTATTCAAAGCATATAAAAAGCAATAAAGGCACAGGTGTTTTAACTTCAACCTGTTCTCAAGAGGAGTTTTGCACATATTTAAAGAACATTTTAAAGTCTTGCCAAGACGATCAGTATATTAAAATGTTTGATGAGATTGAAAACTCGACATTTATGCCAAAGCAGGTTACAAAGGATAATGGTGTTATCCCAATGCAGGTTAATGAAAAGGAACTTGTAGCTATTCTTGATAACGCAAAGGAATATTTGCCGTTTTTGCAAGAAAAAGATAGCACTGGAAAATCTGTTTACGACAAACTTATTGCATTGTTTGAATATCGTATTCCATATTATATTGGTCCGCTTAATACTAATTCAAAAAAGAGTTGGCTTGTAAGAAGTGACGAAAAAATATATCCGTGGAATATCAAAGAGGTTGTTGACTATGATAAATCTGCAGAAGAATTCATCAAAAATTTAACAAGCAAGTGTTCTTATTTGCCTGAATTTGATGTTGTTCCTAAACATTCGTTAATATATAGCAAATTCTGTGTACTTGATGAACTAAATAATCTTCGAATTAACGGTGAAAAAATCAGTGTTCAGTTAAAGCAGGATATTTATAATGATATTTTTAAAAAATATTATAAAGTCACTAATAAAAAACTTTGTGATTATTTAAAATCTAAAAATATTGAGTTTGACGAAATAAGTGGGATTGACAACGATTTCAAATCATCATTAAAATCGTATAAAGATTTGCTTGAATATGATTTAACCGATGAACAAAAGGAATCTGTTATCAATGCGATTACTGTTTTCGGAGAAGATAAAAAGCTCTTAAAGAAGAGGCTCAAAAACGAATTAGGCGATTATCTTTCAGATGATGAAATTAAAAAAATTTCCAAGTTGAAATATAGCGGATGGAGCAGACTTTCAAAAGAGTTTTTGACAAAAGTTGAAGCAACTTGCAAAGAATCAGGCGAGGTTGAAAATATTATTACAGCTATGTGGCAAACAAATAACAATTTGATGCAATTGCTTTATAGTAACGATTTTTGTTGTGATTGTAAAGGCAATAAGTCTTTTATTGATAAAGTTAATGAGCTAAATTCGTTTGGTGCTGATAAAAGCTTAAATGATATAATCGACGGATTATATATTTCACCTCTTGTTAAAAGGCCTATTCATCAGTCAATTTTAATAATCAAGGAAATTGAAAAAATAATGAAGCATCCGCCGAAAAAGATATTTGTTGAGGTGGCAAGAGGTGCCGAGGAGAAGAAACGCACGGTTTCAAGAAGAAGTGCTCTTTTGGATTTGTATAAATTCTGCAAAAAAGATTATTCTGATTTGTATGAGTATTTGCTTAATAATACAACCGATGACGATTTGAGAAGTGACAAGTTGTATTTGTATTTTACTCAATTCGGCAAATGTATGTATAGCGGAGAAGAAATCAAATTAGACGACTTGTTCAATAAAAATCTTTATGATATAGACCACATATATCCACAATCAAAAATCAAGGATGACGGTTTAAATAACAGAGTTCTTGTTAAGAAAAAAATAAATTCCAAAAAGGATAATGAATATCCTATTTCAAGTCAAGTAAGAGAAAAAATGACACCGTTTTGGAAAATGCTCCTTGACAAGAAACTTATTGACAAGAAAAAATATGAACGATTAGTGAGAAATAACCCGCTTAGCGAAGATGAACTTTCAGAATTCGTCTCTCGTCAGCTTGTAGAAACTCGACAGTCAACAAAAGCGGTTTCGACTATCCTTAAACAACTTTATCCTAACACGGAAATAGTTTATGTCAAAGCGAAGTTAACTTCGGATTTTCGTAAAGAATATGATATGCTCAAATGTCGTGAGGTTAACGATTTTCATCATGCAAAGGATGCATATCTAAATATTGTTGTCGGCAATGTTTATAATGTTAAATTTACTCATAACAAAATTAATTTTATAAAACACTTGCAAAATAACGATAAGGGATATACCGTTAATTTGACTTCAATGCTAAAACATAATATTGACGGAGCATGGGTAGCGGATAATAACGAAACTTTAAATACTGTTATATCAACAATGAATAAAAACAATATTCGTTATACTCGTTATGCTTATGAGAAAAAAGGTGGATTTTGGGATCAAACTATATCCAAAAAAGGAAAGGCGCAGGTTCAACTAAACAATGTTTTAAGCAACAAAGAAAAGTACGGCGGAAGAATAAAAGTTTCTGCAACATATTTTTCTTGCGTTGAACACGGCAAGAAAAATAATCGTGTTGTGTCATTATTTGCAATTAATCTTTATGACAAAAAGAAGTACGAAGAAAGCCCTTCGGATTATTTGATTGAAAATTATAATTTGATTGAACCTGTGATTAAGGTTAAAAAACTTAAAGTTCAATCATGCATTTCTTTTGACAATATGCGTTGCCATCTTGGCGGTAAAGAAAGCGGAGGTAGCAGAATAGTTTATCGCCCGGCTGTTCAGTTAGTACTGGGCTATCAAAATGAACGATATATTAGAAATATAATTCGCTGTGCTGATGGTGATTTGCATTTACAATCATGTAGTGATTCAAAAAACAATGTAACATCAGAGCAGAATTGTCAGTTATATGATTTGCTTTTGGAAAAAATGTCAAATAATATTTATGGTGTTATGTTCTCTGATTTGGCTGAAAAACTCGTTTTAGAAAAAAGCAAGTTTGAGAAAATAGACCTTGTTGAGCAGTGTAAAACAATAAAGAATATTTTGATTATCCTAAAGAATAATGCATCAAAAGGCGACCTTAAAAATATAGATGTTAAATCAAACGGAGCAATAAGACTCAACAATAATATTTCTAAAATCAAAGATGTTAAATCGATTAAGCTTATAAATCAATCTATTACAGGACTTTATGAAACCGAAGTTGTACTTGTAAGCAAGGAATAAGGAGAAATTAAATATGAGTTGGCGCACAGTTGTGGTAACAAAACCGTCAAAACTCGATTACTCAATGGGGTATATGACGGTAAGAGATGTAGAAAACACTGTTAAAATACATTTAAGCGAGGTTTCAATTCTTATAATTGAAAACACCGCTTGTTCCATAACTTGTGCGCTTTTAAGTGAACTTTCGGCAAAGAAAATTAAAGTGATTTTTTGTGACAGTAAAAGGAACCCTCAAAGCGAACTTATATCATATTACGGAAGCCATGATTGCAGCCAAAAATTAAAAAATCAAATTGCATGGCAAGATTATTCAAAGCAACAAGTTTGGACTGTTATAGTTGCACAAAAAATTAAAAATCAATCATCGCTTCTTGAATTTTATGGACTCAAAGAAGCCCAAATGCTTGATGGGTATATAGAAGAACTTGAATTTAACGATATTACTAACAGGGAAGGGCATGCTGCGAAGGTGTATTTTAACGCTCTGTTTGGCAAAGGCTTTACTCGAAGTGATGACACACCACTTAACGCAATGCTTAATTATGGATATAGCATTATTTTGTCATGCATTAATCGAGAAGTTGTAAGTAGCGGATATTCGACACAACTTGGACTGTTTCACGGAAATATGTTTAATCAGTTTAATTTAAGTTGTGATTTGCTGGAGCCTTTTAGACCGCTTGTTGACAATTTAGCTAAAAACACTAATCCAAATTCTTTTGATAAAAAAGAAAAGCAAAAAATTTTGGCATTACTTAACAAAGAACTGATTATTGATAATAAAACAAATACGGTTTTAAATACAATTAAAATTTATTGTAAGAGCATTTTTTCTGCTATTGAAGAAAATGATGTTTCTTTAATAAAATTTCCTGTTATGAATTATGAGTTATAGGTTTATGAGAGTGATTGTGTTTTTTGATTTGCCTGTTAAAACAAAGAAAGACAGACGAGAGTATTCGAATTTTAGAAAATATCTTGTTAAAAGCGGTTTTATGATGATCCAAGAATCTGTTTATTCAAAACTCGCATTGAATCAAAATGTAGCAAACGGAATATGTGACGGAGTCAAAAAACATAAACCGTCAGCAGGAGTCGTTCAAATGCTTACAGTTACTGAAAAGCAGTATTCAAAAATGGAAATGGTTGTTGGGTCAAATGACAGTAATGTTATTTCTAATGATGAAAGGCTTTTGATATTATGATGTTTGCGTGTGAATATCTTAATAATAATGTGGAATTTACAGATGGTGTAATTCCTGTTCTTGTTATTGAAAATAAAAAGATTTTTCGAAAAATACTTTATTCTTTTTGTGAAGGTACGGTTGAAGAACTGTTTACATTTTCTCAGGATTTTAAACCTTTTGATTTTGATAAAAGGGGATTTTTTGTTGCAAATATATTAGAATTGAATTTTCAAAATAAAAAGTTAACTTCAAAAATCAATTCAATTATGCAACAAACTGCAATTAATGATTATTCTGAAGATTTGATTTTAATAAAGTCACAACTTGTTCAATTATTTGACAAATTAAATCAAGATTTTGATTTTGAATATGATTCAAGTTTTGAAATAGATTTTCCTTCAATATTAAAGCTTTTGCAATTCAATATTGATATTTCGTGCCGTGACTTATCAGAATTGCTTGTTTCATACATATTATTGCTTAATAAGTATCTTAATTTTGATTTGTTTGTTCTACACAGTATTTATGATTATTTCGATTACGACGAAATTGAAAAAATATATAAAACTTTAAATCTTTATCATATCAATGTTTTGGTTGTTACATCATCAAAGCAGAAAAAGGTTTCCAGATTTGAAGAAATACATATAATTGATTATGATTTGTGTCTAATTGACACCTGTGACAATTAGAGATATAATATACTATATCTTGTGAATTACCCTGTGCATAATAGTGGCGCAGTTTATTTGAGGTTTGAGAATAGTGTAAATTCATAAGGTATTTAAACTGCTTGCGGAATCCGACGTTGATATTCGTGTTTGAGAATAGTGTAAATTCATAAGGTATTTAAACAATAAGTTGTAAGCAAATTGTCATTACAATGTTTGAGAATAGTGTAAATTCATAAGGTATTTAAACAAATATAATATACAACTTAAATCAGAATATGTTTGAGAATAGTGTAAATTCATAAGGTATTTAAACATATAAAAGTTCGTGTTGTGTCATTGTGTGTTTGAGAATAGTGTAAATTCATAAGGTATTTAAACTTTAAGGAGTGTATATACTATGATTAATAAGTTTGAGAATAGTGTAAATTCATAAGGTATTTAAACAAGAATTTTTTGTTAAGTTCAGGCTTTATTGTTTGAGAATAGTGTAAATTCATAAGGTATTTAAACCTATCGGCTGGTGCAGTTGTCGGAATTGTGTTTGAGAATAGTGTAAATTCATAAGGTATTTAAACCAAGTCCTTTATTTGTTTTATTCATAATCAGTTTGAGAATAGTGTAAATTCATAAGGTATTTAAACAATCAAAAACCCCGACGGGCTGGATATACGTTTGAGAATAGTGTAAATTCATAAGGTATTTAAACTGACAATGTTGAGAAGTTGCTAACAAATATGTTTGAGAATAGTGTAAATTCATAAGGTATTTAAACCAAGCCGTCTGTAAGGTTTTTATCACCTTTGTTTGAGAATAGTGTAAATTCATAAGGTATTTAAACGAAATAAGAGTAAATTCGCTGTCGTTGATAGTTTGAGAATAGTGTAAATTCATAAGGTATTTAAACGCGTTTTATTGCTTTTTTGACCAAAACAGCGTTTGAGAATAGTGTAAATTCATAAGGTATTTAAACTAACCCATGTTTGATTGAGTAGGTTTTTTAGTTTGAGAATAGTGTAAATTCATAAGGTATTTAAACTGTCGCCGGTATGAACATCGGATACAACAAGGTTTGAGAATAGTGTAAATTCATAAGGTATTTAAACTATGAATTTAATTCAATATGTAAAGATAAGTTTGAGAATAGTGTAAATTCGTAAGGTATTTAAACCATCGTACAGATGCCCGACTTATATACAGTGTTTGAGAATAGTGTAAATTCGTAAGGTATTTAAACCCTCCGTCACGGCGGCGGCAGACACGACCGTTTGAGAATAGTGTAAATTCGTAAGGTATTTAAACTTACCATTTCACTTACTGTCGGCGGCTTAAGTTTGAGAATAGTGTAAATTCGTAAGGTATTTAAACTTATCAGCCGTTATTTTTGATGAAATAATAAGTTTGAGAATAGTGTAAATTCGTAAGGTATTTAAACCTCGGCGTGTGCATAATCTATACTTGTGTGGTTTGAGAATAGTGTAAATTCGTAAGGTATTTAAACGACATACTCATAGTGCCGCTTCAACTACTGGTTTGAGAATAGTGTAAATTCGTAAGGTATTTAAACCGTCAACATAGAGAGCCTCAACAATAATCAGTTTGAGAATAGTGTAAATTCGTAAGGTATTTAAACGAATATCCAATATAGCAAGCATATGCTCAGTTTGAGAATAGTGTAAATTCGTAAGGTATTTAAACTCTTCGTATTCGTTTTTACGATAAAGCTGCGTTTGAGAATAGTGTAAATTCATAAGGTGTTTAAACAAGTCTGCGATTGGTATCCATCAAACCTTTGTTTGAGAATAGTGTAAATCCATAAGGTATTTAAACAATACCGGCAAGATAGCTACTACTTCCGTCGTTTGAGAATAGTGTAAATTCATAAGGTATTTAAACCTACTTCCATACGGCGTTTACACAGTTCATGTTTGAGAATAGTGTAAATTTATAAGGTATTTAAACCAACAAATTCAGTCCATAATGAGCTACTGTTGTTCAAAGTAATGGCTATTATCGCAGCGGAGTGATTTGTATTACAGATAAAAGGACGATATTTGTTACTAATAGCGATAAATTCCATTCGGTTAGAGAATTTTCAAATAGAGAAGTTATTGATGTTTTGTTGGATAAAATGTATAAATCCGGAAGATTAAAAATTCAGACATCTAAGGGTAATTTTGTGTTTAGCATTGTTAAGTATGAAAATGCTCAAAAATTTTTACAGATTATCAAAACACATATGATGATGCCGTAAGCGAAATTGATAAAACAAATTGAATATAAAAAATACAAAGACCGTGGGCTTAAAAACTCACGGTCTTTGTAAATATGGGGGAAAGAAAAGTAGAAAACTGATTTATGCAACATCGGTATACGATATTTCCTCACTGTATTCATCGCTCAGTGCAAGGTGAATATCAACTCCGACGCTGTCCGAAAGGTTTTTCAAAATATCAATAAAATCGTCAATATTTGAATTTTCACAAAAACCCTTGCAATTTGTGGTGTCAATAAAAATGTCTGTCAAATCATAGTTTGCGGCACAGAGTCCGGCAAAAAAGCCATAAAGCTGTTTGGCTGACGATATGCCGTAATCGTCAAGGTTGATGTGTCTGACAGAGAAGGGGAGAAACTTTGATAGCTTGCTGCCGTATTCAACAAACACAATATTGCCCTTGCTTTGCTCTGCGGTGTAAACGGCTGTTTCGGTCAATATCCTTGTTTTGCCCGTTCCCTTTTGTCCCGAAATGTAGTCTAACATTTTCATTTTCCTTTCTGCAAATACTTTTTTGCTAA